>Ga0181529_10002231_pt1 | contig 23593 bp, 23 predicted proteins | sample PEATcosm2014_Bin_36_FD_119763 | JGI IMG/M metagenome (GOLD analysis project Ga0181529, IMG submission 119763) | Peatland microbial communities from MTU Mesocosm Facility, Houghton, MI, USA - PEATcosm2014_Bin10_30_metaG | ecosystem: Environmental > Terrestrial > Soil > Wetlands > Peat | place... | reverse complement strand
CTGCGACATGATGTGGCGTACCGTCTACCCCGAGTGGGCCGCCAGGCTCGGCATCGACTACCCGATCGCGGTCAGGCACTACTCCGAGCTCGTCGCCGACAAGCTGGCCAGCGGCGAGTTCGCCTTTCCCGCGACGCCGCCACGGCGCGAGGCAAGCGGCAAGCTGAGCGGCAAGGCAAGCGGCAAGGCAAGCGGCAAGTCCGCGGCGGTCGGCGGACCCGTATCGGCCACAGACTCGACAGACGCCGCGGCCACCGTGCCGGCCGCGGCCACCGTGCCCGCCGCATCGGCCGCGGCCGCCGTACCGCACAAGACGCGGGTCACCTGGCACGACTCCTGCCACATCGGGCGGGCGTCGGGGGTCTACGAGCCGCCCCGCGAGCTGATCAAGGCCAACCCCAACGCCGACTTCGTGGAACTGCCCTTCAACCGCGAGCAGGCGCACTGCTGCGGCAGCGTGCTCACCCTGCTCAAAGACCCGGCGGCGGCCGCCGACATCGGCGAGGTCAGGCTGCGTGAGGCCCAGGAGGTGGGCGCCGAGACGATCCTCGCGCTCTGCCCCTGCTGCCAGTTCCAGCTGCGCGTGAGCGCCCAGGCCAAGGGCATCGACATCGACGTCGTCGACCTGGCCCACTTCAGCGCCGCGGCGCTGGGCTACGAGCTGCCCGACCCCAACCCCGAGGTGCAGAAGCAGTGGGCCGTGTTCGAGGCGATGATCGCCCTCATGACTCCGCAGGGCTTCGCCGACCTGATGGGCGCCATGTGGCCCGAGCTGATCGACGCCATGCCGTTCGGCATGGGCCCCTTGATGCGCGCCATGGGCAAGGTGCCGGGCGCGCTCGACCTGATGAAGCCGATGTTCCCGGTGCTGTTCCCGCGCCTGCTGCCGCTCATGATGCCCAAGGTCATGGAGACCATGCTCGAGCGCATCGCCGAGCGCGTGCCCATGCCCGACTACATGGCCGAGCAGATGCCCGGCATGATGCCCGGCATCATGGACAACCTCATGCCGCACATGATCGGCGACGTCGTGCCGCTCGTGACGGGCCCGATGGTCGACTACCTGCGGGGACGGGAGACGCAGGCCGAGGGAACCCGGGGGGCACAGGGCGGCGCGACGACGTGACCATCGGCGCCGCCCAGAAGCCGGAATCGCGGAGAAACGGGCCTGGGAGCGGTATACTGGGCCTGCGTATTCACCGCTAGACCAGGAAGCGACGAGGGGCGGGGCCGAAAGGCCCCGCCCCTCTCTTTTTTGACCAGACCGGCGCCGACGCGCCAGAGGGCGCCGCGCAGACGCGCGGGTTTTGTCCGGAGCGGCTCGGGTACCTGAAACGGATACGTGCAAGTCCCTTCCGTTCTCGCGGGCGTCGGCCCGCCGTCGTGGCGTGGTCAGGTCCGCGAGACTCGTAGATCCAGGAGACTCTCCATGGCCCGAGTCGAAGCCCAGGTCCCCGCTTCCGCGCAACGTTCTGCGTCCCAGGAGCGCGTGCCCACGCGCCTCAATCTCGCACTGGTCGTCATTGCGGCGGCCCAGCTCATGATCGTGCTGGACGCCACCATCGTGAACGTCGCTCTGCCACACGTGCAGCGGGCGCTCGGTTTCAGCGGCGCCGGCCTCGAGCGGGTGGTCACCGCCTACTCGCTTGCCTTCGGCAGCCTGCTGTTGCTGGGCGGCCGGCTCGGCGACATCTACGGCCGCCGGCGCGTGTTCATGGCCGGCGTCCTGGTCTTCTCGCTGGGGTCGTTCGCCGGCGGCCTCGCGACCAGCGAGTGGTGGATACTCGCGGCGCGCGCCGTGCAGGGCGCGGGTGGCGCGCTCGCCGCTCCGACGGCGCTCGCCCTGATCGCCACCACGTTTCCCGCCGGGCCCCCGCGCAACAGGGCGTTCGGCGTCTACGCCGCCATGAGCGGCGCCGGAGGGGCGATCGGTTTGTTGCTCGGCGGCGTCCTCACGACCTACGCGTCGTGGCGCTGGGTGTTCTTCGTGAACGTGCCCATCGGCATCGCCGTGGTCGCGCTCGCCCCGATCGCCCTGGTGCCCACCGCGCGCTCGCGGATGCATCTCGACGTGCCGGGCGTCGTGACGAGCAGCGCGGGTCTCGCCTTTCTCGTCTTCGGGTTGACGCACGCGGCCGCCGGCGCCAACGGCGTGTCGCACTGGGGAAGCCCGGTCACGATCGGAGCGCTGGCGGCGTCGGTGGTCCTGCTCGTCACCTTCGTGGCGATCGAACGCCGCACGAGACAGCCGGAGCTGCCCCTGCACCTGCTGGGCTCGCGCCGCCGCTCGGGCGCCTACCTCATGATGCTGCTGCTCTACACGGGCGTCTTCTCGGTGTTCTTCTTTCTCACCATCTACATCCAGACCGTGTACGGCTACAGCGCGGTGCGTACCGGCGTCGCCTGGGTGCCGTTCCCCATCACGATCATCGTCGTGAGCACGATAGTGGCCAGGGTGCTGGTCGCGCGCATCGGCGTGCGGCCGCTGCTCATGTTCGGACCGCTGCTCGCCGGTCTTGGCTTTCTGTGGTTTTCGGGGCTCAGCGCCGACGGCCACTACTGGCCAGACCTGCTGCCGGGCATGCTGATGGTCAGCGGCGGCATGGGCTGCATGCTGGTGCCGCTCACGCTGACCGTGGTCTCGCGGGTCCCGCCGAACGAAGCCGGGGTCGCCTCGAGCGGCATCAACATCGGGCAGCAGGTCGGGGGCGCGATCGGCCTGGCCGCGATCGGCACGATCGCCTGGAGCTCGGTGGCGCACAGTGTCACGAGTCAGCTCGCGACGCGGGGCGCGAGTCTCGGCGCCGCGGCGTCGTCGGGCTCGATCACGCGCGTCTCGACCAAAGTGGTGGACCAGGCGTTCACGGCGGGATTTGCGACCGCCTTTCGCGTGGCCGCCGCGATCGTCCTGAGCGGCTTCGTCGTCGCGCTGTTCACGACGTGGACCGGGCACTGGCGGCTGAGCTCGGCGGTGCGCAAGGGTCGCGAGCAGCCCTGTGATGAAGTGCTGGGGACCTGCGAGGTGTAGCCGTCGGTCGCACGATCGCCCACGAGTACGCGGCGTCGCCCCAGCCCACGGCGGCGCCGCGGCGCAGCCCGCGTCGCGCGAGGGCGCCCCAGCCCGTGGCGCTGCCGCGCCCCAGTCCGCGTCGCGCGGGGCGCGAGCTCCGCGCGGCTCGCAGCGGGACTAGCCACTCCTTGCGAAGGGCATAGTGGCTTATGCGCGCATCGAAGGACATCGTCGGAGTCCTGGTGGCTGTCGCCGGCGCCGAGGCGATCGGCGGCCTGAGCGCGCTCGCCGCGGGCGGCGACTTCGTCGACTACTACAAGCAACTGCGCAAGCCGCCCTGCACGCCGCCGCCGGCGGCCTTCGGCCCGGTGTGGACCACGCTCTACCTGCTCATGGGCGTGGCGGCCTGGCTGGTGTGGCGCGAGGGGCTGTCGCGGCTCACTGCCTTGGCGCTGGGGCTCTTCGCCGCCCAACTCGCCCTCAACTTCGCCTGGTCGCTCATCTTCTTCGGGCAACATCGCCTGGGCGCGGCGCTCATCGAGGTCGTCGGGTTGTGGCTCACCATCCTGGCCACCATCGTCGCCTTCTGGGCGGTCAGGCCGCTGGCCGGCGCGCTGCTCGTGCCCTACCTTGCCTGGGTGAGCGTCGCGGCCTACCTGAACGCCGGCATCTGGCGGTTGAACGACGGCGGTGATTGAGCCCGACGGCGCCTGAGAGCTGCGGCGGCGCACGCCGGACAAACGGCTCCCGGTCACCCCGAGCGGGTATGGGCGCTTCGCGGCTGATGTGCTCGATGCCCTTGGCCCTCGCGCCGCCGACTCGCTAGGTCAGGGCTGCCCCCAGCTTCGTCGCCTCGAGGCCTTTCTGCTACCTTCTCGGCTCATACCGAATCGCCACCGCACCCGAGCCGAACTCCAGCCGGCTCACGAGCTTCAAGTCGATACGCTTCGACAGCCCCGCGAACAGCGTCGGCCCATGGCCCGCTAGCCTGGGCTGCACCACGAACTCGTACTCATCGATCAATCCCAGCTCCGCCAACGCCAACGGGAGCTTCACGCCCCCCACGAACAGTCCCTTACCCGACTCCTGCTTGAGCTGCTGAACGGCCTTCCCCAGATCGCCGCGCACGAGCTCCGCGTTCCAATCGACCCGATCCAGCGTGCTCGACACGACGTACTTCTTTGCCGCGTCGATGGTCCGGGCGAAGGGTTCCATCCAACCGGGCCTCGCTCCCGTCCCTGCCGGCGGCCGAAACGCTGCCTCCATCATTTCGTAAGTCACCCGGCCAAAGAGGAGGGCATCGGCCTGGTTGAGGTTCTCGACCGCGTGACGATGCAACTCTTCGTCCGCGAACCCTTCACGATGATCGCAGCACCCGTCCAAGGTGACGTTGATGGAATACCGAAGGGGTCGCATTGCGTAAGAGTACCAATAGCGACAGGGTGATCTAACGATTTGGCAGTTGAGCTGCGAGCCCGGCGAATCCTTGGTGCACACTCATGCGACTGGGTGGCCCGTATCGACGCCGCACGTACGGCTGAGCCGAACGACGATGTTCGAGAAGACCTGGCGCGCGGCGGGTACAACGTCGCTCATGGACGGGCTCCCGACATCGTCACCGTGAGCGACGAGCAGCTGTCGGGCCGCGTGCTCGTGACGGCCGCGGGCGGCGTCGTCGGCCGCGAGCTCGTCGCCATGCTCGTGAGCGCCGGCGCCCTGGTGCGGGCCGGCGTGCACCGCCGCGACGACCTGGTGCCCGAAGAAGACCTCGACATCGACCGCGTGGCGATCGACTTCGCCGCTCCCGAGAGCCTGGTCGCGGCCCTGCACGACGTCGAGGTGCTCTACCTGCTGACTCCCCAAGTGCCGCAGATGGTGGCCCAGGTGCGGGCCGCCGTCGAGGCCGCCCGTGCCTGCGGCGTGCAGCGCATCGTGCGCCAGTCGCTGTGCTGCGCCGACGGCGGGCGCGACGCCCTCAGCCGCTGGCACCGCGAGGCCGAGGCGCTCGTCGCCGAGTCGGGCCTCGCCTACACCCTGGTGCGGCCCAACTCGTTCATGCAGAACTTCGTGACGATCTACGGTGCCTCCATCCGCGGCGATGACCTCTTCCGCCTGCCGCTGGGCACGGCGGCCATGAGCAGCGTCGACGTGCGCGACATCGCCGCCGCCGCCACGGCTGTCCTCATCGACGAAGTCGACGCCGACGTCTTTACGCTCACCGGCCCCGAGGCGCTCACCGGCGCGCAGATGGCGGCGGTGATCACCGAGGTCACCGGTCGGCCGATCGCCTACGTAGACGAGCCCGAAGACGCCGGGCGCCAGCCGGCGAGCGACGACGAGCGCGCGGTCGGCGAGGCGCTGCGCGAGTTCGGCGCCGAGATGCGCGCCGGCCGCCTGGCGGCCGTCACCGGCGACGTTGAGCGGCTCACCGGCCGCCCGCCGATCGGCTTCGACCAGTTCGTGCGCGACTTTGGCTGGGCGTTCGTGCCCGCCGCCCGTTTTCGGGCATAAGCCAAAGAGAGCAAGCAAACCAACGGCAAGGGCACGGGCTTTGCGTCGCGCCTTGCGCAGAACGTCGCCGCCGCGCAGATCAAGCTCGCGGCTCGCGAGGTCGAGCTGATCGGCGCCCTGCAGGTCAAGGCGGCCTGAGTGCGCCGGCCGCCCGCGCAGCCGGAAGGTCGAAGGACTTCGATGAAGGAAGGACCACAGTGAAGATCGTGCTGGTCGGGGCTTGCGGCGTGATCGGTCGCAGCCTGGTGCCCCTGCTCGTTGCCGGTGATCACGAGGTGGTCGGCACGAGCCGGGCGTCCGAACGTGCCGCCGGCCTGGATCGCCAGGGCGCGCGGGGCGTGGTGGTCGACGTCTTCGACCGCGAGCGCCTGCACGACGTGCTCGCCGCGGAGCGCCCCGATGTCGTGATCGGCCAGCTCAGCGACCTGCCGCGGGCGCTGGCTCCGAGCGACGAGGCGCAGTTCGACGGAACCGTGCGGCTGCGCACGATCGGCATGGCCAACCTGGTCGACGCCGCCCGGGCGGCGGGCGCGCGGCGCGTGATCGCGCAAAGCTACGCGCACGCCTATGCGCCGCGCGGCGACTGGGTCAAAGGCGAAGACGAGCCCCTCGACGCGGACCCCGAGGCGCCGGCGGGGCGCCGTCGCAACGCTGCCGCGATCCACAGCCTCGAGCAGACCGTGGTCGGCGCTCCGGGCATCGAGGGGGTCGCCTTGCGGTACGGCGTCTTCTACGGGCCGGGCACCGCCTATGCGGCCGACGGCTCGCTCGCCCAGCTCGTGCGCCGCCGTCATCTGCCCATAGTGGGTGGCGGCGCCGGCATGACCTCGTTCATCTACGTCGACGACGCGGCCGCGGCGACGGTGCTCGCCCTGGGCGGGCGCAGCGGCATCTACAACATCTGCGACGACGATCCCGCCCCCCAGTCGGAGTGGCTGCCGTTCTACGCCGCCCGCCTGGGTGCACCGCCGCCGCGGCGCGTGCCGGCGTTCGTCGTGCGCGTGCTGGGGCGCGACGACTTCATCTACCGCGCCACCGAGCGCCGCGGCGCCGGCAACGCCAAGGCCAAGGCACAGCTCGGCTTTGAGCCCTGCTTTCGCTCGTGGCGCGTGGGCTTCGACACGACCCTCGCCGAGCCGACGGCGGCCTAAAGCCGTCGCGCCGGCGCGGGTGCGGCGGGCCTCTGCGCAACCGGCCGCTCCGCCCGCGCCGGCGGCGCGGCCACACTCCAGAGGTGCTGTACGGCGTAGGCGCGCCAGGGCCGCCACGGCTCCGCCAATCGGCCTACACTCGCGCGGTCGTCGGGCAGCCCGAGTAGCCGCAGCCCGCGCCGCACGCCCAGGTCGCTTGCCGGGAACGCGTCGGTGTCGCCCAAGCGCATCATGATGCACTCGACGGTCCAGTCGCCTACCCCCGTCAGCAGCCGCAGCCGCGCCCGCAGCTCGTCGCGTTCGGCGGCCGCGCTCACTTCGATGCGGCGCTCGGCGATCGCCTGCGCCAGGGTCAGCACCGTGCGGCGGCGCGCGGTAGTCATGGGCAGCAGCGCCGGATCGGCGCCGGCCAGCGCCCCGGCGGTGGGGAAGGCGACGAGGAGCGCGCCCCGCGGGGCGCCCAGCGGCCGCCCCAGGGCGGCCGCCATGCGCCCGAGCACGGCGCGCGCCCCGGCCACCGACACCTGCTGGCCCACCACGGTGCGCACGGCGAGCTCGGCGCCGTCGACGGCGCCGGGCACGCGGCGACCGGGCGCGGTACCCACTCGCGGGCCGAGCACGGGGTCGGCGCCGAGCACGGCGTCGACGGCTTCGGGGTCGGCGTCCAAGTCGTAGAGCGCGCGGCAGCGACCCACGGCCGCCGCCAGGTCGCTCAGGTCGGCGAGCCACAGCCGGCACTCGACGTGGTCGGTGCGCGCCGTGAGCTCGGCGACGCCGTCGCCGTGAGGCAGCGCCAGGCCGCGGCGGTAGGTCTCGCCCTCGACCTCTTCGACGCCGGGGATCGCCCGGGCCCGCAAGAAGGCGAGCAGCGCCGCGGCGTCGAACGGCGCCCGGCGCGGCAGTCGCAGCAGCAGCGCCGCGGGCTCACCGGCGGTGGCGTGCCCCGCGGCTCCGGAGTGCTGCGTGGCGCCGGCGCAGTGTGCGGCGGCGGGCGGGGAGGCGGCGGCGTGCCGCCGCCTCCCCGCCCGCCGCCTGATCTCTGTAGGCGTCAGGGCAAAGACGGCGCGTACGGTGTCGTTGAACTGCCGCAGGCTGGCAAAGCCGGCCGCGAAGGCGACGTCGTTGAAGGGCACCGTCGTGGTCTCGATCAGCAGGCGCGCGGTCTGGGCGCGCTGCGCGCGCGCCAGGTCGAGCGGCCCCGCGCCGAGCTCCTCGAACAGCACGCGGCGCAGGTGGCGCGGGCTGTAGGCGAGCCGCCGGGCGAGGCCCTCGACGCCCTCGCGGTCGACGACGCCGTCGGCGATCAGGCGCATGGCGCGCCCGGCGGCGTCGGCGCGCAGGTTCCACTGCGGCGAGCCCGGCACCGCGTCGGGGCGGCAGCGCAGGCAGGCTCGAAAGCCGGCGCTCTGGGCCGCCGCCGCCGTGGCGAAAAAGCGCACGCGCTCGCGTTGCGGGGTGCGCGCCGGGCAGCTCGGCCGGCAGTAGATGCCGGTCGTCGTGACGCCCACGAAGAACCAGCCGTCGAAGCGCGGGTCGCGGCTCTGCATGGCGCGGTAGCTGGTGTCGGGATCGAGCAACATGCCTCTGACAGTACCCGTCGGGCCGACCGTCGACTAGCGGGAATCGGCCGACCTCGAGCGCGGCACCGCGCAGGCGGCCGAAAACCACCAGTCCGCGCCGTCCGACCGTGGCACCATCACGCTGAGCGAACAACAGACGCGGCGGGCTCGCCCGCCCGCCGCCCGCGATGTCGGTCCCAAGCGAAAGGCACACCATGTCGAGCAACACCGAGACGGCAGGAGACGCTGCCGCGACGACCACCACCATGAGCAGCCCGCTCGGCGACATCGTGATCGTCGCCCGCGCGGGCGCGGTCTGCGAGATCCGCCTGCCAGACGCGACGATCGGACTGCCGCGCGAGCCGCGCGAGCCGCGCGAGCCGCCCGAGCCGCGCGAATCGTCCGAGCTGCGCGAACTGCACGGGCCGCACGACTCCGCCAAGGCCCCGGCCTCGACGGGCGACGGCGCGCTCGGCGAGGCGCGCCGCCAGCTCGCCGAGTATTTCGCCGGGCGGCGCCGCGAGTTCGAGCTGCCCCTCGAGCTGCGCGGGACGGCCTTTCAGGAGCGCGTCTGGAGGGCGCTGCTCGACGTGCGCTACGGCGAGACCGTGAGCTACGCGGAACTGGCCCGCGCGGTGGGCGCGCCCACGTCGACGCGAGCCGTGGGCGCCGCGGTGGGTCGCAACCCGCTACCCATCGTCGTGCCCTGTCACCGGGTGATCGGCGCCGCCGGCGACCTGCGCGGCTTCGCCTCGGGGCTTGCCCGCAAACGCTGGCTGCTGCAGGCCGAAACGGCCGCCGGGCGGCGCTGAGGCCGGGAATACTGGGCGCCGCTCGTCATCAAGCTCGGCTCCTCGGGAGCGCGGCCGAGTGAGCTCAGGCGGTCAGGGGGCCGATCAGCTTCCAGGCGGTCTGCCAGCTGCCGTTGTTGTGGAGCTGCAACAGGATGTTCACGAGGGCGAGACCCTCGAGCGCCCGCGCCACTTCGAGGGCGCCTGCGTCGATCGGGTTGAAGCCGATCGAGCCCACGAGCTCGAGCACCGTCGCCTTGGCCTGCTCGTCGTCGCCGGCCACGAAGCCGTCGCTCTGCAGATCAGCGACACGCGGTTCGGCCTGGCGTGCGGCCAGCGCCGAGTTGAAGGCCTTGACGACCTTGGCGCCCTTGGCGCGCTCCTGCACCTGCTCGGCCGCTGAGGTGCCTCCGACGGCGAGCCCCGTGTAGTCGTCGCGCAGCGGGTTGGTGGCGTCGATGACGATCTTGCCGGTAAGGGCGTCGCCGAGCTCGTCGACCAGGGCCAGCAGGGCGCCGTAGGGCACGGCCAGCACGACGACGTCGGCGCCGGCTACCGCTTCGCGGGCGGTGGCCGCCGCTTGCGCCCCGGTCGCCTCGGCGGCGGCCTGGGCGTGGTCTGCGTGCGCCGCGCTCAGCGTCACGCCGTGGCCCGCGCGTACGAACGAGCCGGCGAGCGCCTTGCCGACGTTGCCGGCTCCGATGATTGCGGTCTTCATGGTGGTTCCCTCCTTGACTTCGGGCGGCCGGCCTGGCGGCCGGCCCTGGCGGCCGTTCGGCCTAAAAGCCGACCGGCTGGTCGATGAGCACGATGGTGATGCGCGGTGCCATCTCGGCGTTCACCACGAAGAGCTTGTTCATGGCGCTGTGCATGCCGCAGAGGTCGATCAGGTGCTGGTCTTCGCGCGGATAGAGGTATGGGTCCTGGCGCCGCGTCTCACGACGGTAGTTGTATCCGGTAGTATTCTGACCGGTACTGACTCGCGCGAAACGGGGTACATAAGAGGCCATGGACGACCACAGCGATCAAATCGTCGCCGGCCAACGCAATCGCGGTGTCGGTCGCGCCACCGAAAGCGGCGCCACCGCCGGCCGCGTCGATGCCGCCACCGCCGAGCGCGCGGGGGCGGTCGTCGCCCTCTGGGGCGAGCTCAGCCGGGCGGCCGACCTGGTGCGTTCCCGGCTGGCGCGTTGCCTCGATGCGGGCCCCGGCTTGGCGCCCGAAGAGGTCGAGCTGCTCATGGTGCTCGCTGCCGCTCCCGAAGGGCGCCTGCGCATGATCGACGTGAGCGAGTCGTTGCGGCTCTCCAAGAGCGGCGTCACGCGTCTGGTCGACCGTCTGGCCGAACGCGGCCTCGTGCTGCGGGCGGCTTGTCCCAGCGACCGCCGGGTCGTCTATGTGGGACTGACTGACGAGGGCACGAGCGTGCTCGAGTCGGCGGCGCCGCTCGTTGTCTCGGGACTCATGGAGCTGCTCGGCGGCCGGCTCGACGCGGGCCAGATAGAGCGGCTGCGCCGCGACCTGAGCAGCATCGCCGGACCGACTCTCGAGGCCGCGCCGTGACGCCCGACGACCCGGACGTGGTGGTGTGCGACGACCCTGGCGCGGCGCGCTACGAGCTCTTCGTCGCGGGTGAGCTCGCGGGCTTTGCCGACTACGTGCTCAGCGGCGAGACGATGACGATCCCCCACGTCGAAGTCGAGCCGCGCTTCGAGGGTCGCGGGCTGGGCTCGCGCCTGGCACGGTTCGCCCTCGACGACGTGCGCAGCCGCGGCCTGTCGGTCGTGCCCCGCTGCCCCTTCATGGCGGCGTACCTCAAGCGCCATCCCGACTACGCCGACCTGGTCGCGGGTCAGTCGCCGAGCGCGTAGACGCGCATGGCGGCGGGCAGCGTGCGCTGCGCCGCCGGGGCGCGGCGTCAGGTCACGCGACGTGGTCCGTCGACGAGCGGCGCTCGAGCAGCGCGCGGTCCCAGCCGGCCAGCCTGGCGCCGGCCGCATAGGTCGATTCGCAGAAGTCGAGCAGCGCGCGCGCCGGGTCGGGAGCCCGGCCGACGACCTCGTAGGGCACGACGAACTCACCCGCTTCGGGGCTCCACAGCGCGCTCTCGGGCGCCAACGGAGTCGACTCGATGCCGGCCGGCTTGGGGTGGGTGTAGGCGAAGAACGCCGGCGCGGGTGTGACCTCGTCGCCGGGCCAGAAGCCCACGAGCGACTGCTCGGCGTCCATGGCGACCCGCTCGATCGCGTCGCGGTCGAACGGCGGGCTGGCCGCCCGGCCCGAGAACCGCGCTACCGACAGGTCGAACGTCCCCCACCACAGGTCGACCGGGCTCTGCTTGCCGCGGAATCCCGAGCGGAACCGATCGAAGACCGCTCCGACAGCGGTCCAGGCCGCAAACAGCGATGCCACGCTCGCACGCTCGTAGCTCGAGTGCGCCGTGTCGGTCGCCAGGGAGAGCGGTGTCGTCGTTTCCACGCTCGTCGGGTCGATCGCCGCCTCGACATCGAGCTCGTGAAGGGTGGCCATGACGGCGGCGTAGAAGTCGGCGACTGTGCGCGGCTCGAGCGGCAGCGCGCGCCGCGCGCCGTCGCTCAGGTCGAAGCGCAGCTCGTGGCTAGTGAGATCGAAGGCGATCGTCATGCTCCGTCCAGCGGTCTGCAGGAGCTGGCTCGACAAGCCCCGCGCGGTCAGGCGCAGCGGCGCCTGGGCCCATTCGGCCTGCGCCGGCGAGAGGGCGAGCTGGATCTTGCCGATCACCTGGACGTACAGGTGAAGGGTGGCGATCGTGTCGCGGCACGCCGCGGGGTCGAGAGCCGGCCAGGTCGTCTGCTGCGCCATCGGATCCTCCTCGCCACTTTCAGCCCGGCAGGCCATCAGTTCGGTCGTTCCCGGGTAGAACCGATTGAAGCGTTCCCGCACCAGGACTCTGGCAAGCCACCAAGGAGGCCCCATGAGCGCGTCGGACCAGGCGAATTGCACACACACCGATCAGATCCGCGACGTCGCGCCGTCGGGCGGGGGCTGCAAGGAATGCCTCGAGGCAGGCGACGCGTGGGTCCACCTGCGTCTCTGCCTGACCTGCGGCCACGTGGGCTGCTGCGACTCGTCGAAGAACCAGCACGCCAGCCGGCATGCCGCGGAGACCGGCCACGCCATCGTGCGTTCGTTCGAGCCTGGTGAGGACTGGCGCTGGTGCTATGTCGACGAGATCTACGTCTGACCACGAGGTGACGGAACCGATGGCACGCTACGAAAAGCCCGACGACGACGAGCTGCGCAGCCGGCTGACCCCACTGCAATACCAGGTGACGCAGGCCGAGGGCACCGAGCATGCGTTCGAGAACGAGTACTGGGACGAGCACCGCGACGGCATCTACGTCGATGTGGTCTCCGGCGCGCCGCTGTTCAGCTCGCGCGACAAGTACGATTCCGGCACGGGCTGGCCGAGCTTCACACGCCCGCTGCGGCCCGACGCCGTCGAGACGCGCCGCGACTTCAAGCTCGCGCTGCCGCGCACCGAGGCGCGTAGCGTGGCCAGCGGTGCACACCTGGGTCACGTCTTCAGCGACGGCCCGCAGCCGACCGGCCAGCGCTACTGCATGAACTCGGCGGCGCTGCGGTTCGTGCCCCGGGAGCGCATGGCCGACGAAGGCTACGGCGACCTGCTCAGCCTGTTCGACGAGCCGGCCGGCGCCGCTGCCGCCGGCGTCTGACAAAGGTGAAGCGGCGGGCTCCCGCCCGGCGCCGCGCTTGCGCGCCGGTCCTTGGCCGGTGCCGCGCCTTCTTGCGAGACGGCCCCCAAAAAAGGGACGAGCCCCGCGGGGGACGGGGCTCGTCTAGGGCTTGGGGTCGCCCTTGAGGGGGGTCGATAAGGAGTATCGCCCCCATCGTTTAAGGCTGTGTTAAGGACGACCGAAGCCAGGTTAAGCGCGGTCATGCGGCGCGCGCAGCGCCGGAGCACTTTTGCCACCGCGGGTCCGGTAGACTCCGGCCGACCAAAGGAGTCGGCGTGTCAGGACCAGAGCAAGGCGGCGTGTCAGGACCAGAGCAGGGCGCCGTGTCAGAGCCCGATCAGAGCGAGGCGCCGCTCGTCGAGGCGCTGCGCGCCTACCGCGAGCGGCAAACGGCGGCCTTTCACACGCCTGGTCACAAGCTCGGCGCCGGCGCTCCGTCCGACCTGGTCGACGCGCTGGGCGAGCGCCTGCTGTCGGCCGACATGGGCATCGCCAACGGCCTCGACGACACCCAGGAGTCGGGCGGCCTGCTGCTGCGCGCCGAGGCGCTGGCGGCGCGCGCCTGGGGGGCCGAGCACGCCTTCTTCATGGGCAACGGCTCGAGCGGCGGCCTGCAGGCGCTGGTCATGGCGGTCGCCGGTCCGGGCGACGAGGTCATCGTGCCGCGCAACGCCCACAAGGCGCTGCTGGCCGGCCTGATCTTCTCGGGCGCCGTGCCGGTCTACGTCGAGCCTACGCTCGACTCCGCCTGGCAGGTGGCCGTGAACGTGCCGCTCGAGCGCTTCGTCGCGGCCCTCGAGGAGCATCCGCGGGCGCGCGCCGTCTTCGTCACCTCGCCGAGCTACAACGGCTTCTGCGCCGACGTACCGGCGCTGGCCGCCGCGGCGCACGCCGCCGGCCTGCCGCTCGTCGTCGACCAGGCCTGGGGGGCTCACCTGCGCTTCTCCACGGCGCTGCCGCCCGACGCCCTCGCGGCGGGCGCCGACGCCGCGGTCATCAGCGTGCACAAGCTGCTGGCCGGCCTGTCGCAGGCCTCGGTCGTGCTGGCTCGCGGCGTGCGTGTCGACCCCGACCGCCTGCGCGGCATGGTGTCCATGCTGCGCACGACGAGTCCGCTGGCGCCCATCTATCTCTCGATCGACGCTGCCCGGCGGCAGATGATCGCACGTGGCGAGCCCCTCTGGGGCGAAGCCCTGAGCCTCGCCGCTCTCGCCCGCAAGCGCCTTGGCGCCATCCCCGGCGTCGCGGTGCTCGGCGCCGACGACGCGCGGCAGCCGGGCTCGGTCGGCTTCGACCCCGTGCGTCTCACGCTGTCGCTGGTGGCGCTCGGCCTTGCGGGCTACGAGCTCGAGCGCCGGCTGCGCGCCGACCACGCCCTCGCGGTCGAGGCCGCCGACCCTCACAACGTGGTCGTCAACATCACGTTCGGAGACTCCGCTGCGACGGTCGATCGGCTGGTGGGCGCGGTCGCCGCCGTCGCCGCCGAGGCGGCCAGCCAAAGCGGCAACGAAGCGGCAACCGTCGCGGCGCCGCGGTTGCCGCTGTTCACGCGCCAGGTCTGCAGCCCGCGCGACGCCTTCTTCGGCCCCGCCGAGGCGCTGCCCCTGGCGGACTGTGCCGGTCGGGTGAGCGCCGAGATGGTCGTGCCCTACCCGCCCGGCATTCCCGTGCTCGGTCCGGGCGAGGAGATCTCTGGCCAGACGGTGGCCTACCTGGTGGGGGCGGCGCGGCGCGGCCTGCTCGTCCACGGCCCGCGCGACGCGACGCTGGGAACGCTCCGCGTGGTGGCCGGCGCGACGCCGAGCGGGGGCGCCCCGACGCTCGAGTAGTCGGTCCGACCCCCGAGGAGTCGCTCCGCGGGCGCCTTGTCGTCGCTGCCGCGCGACCAAGCCGCCGCGGCACTCCCGCTTGTGCCTAGTCGTTCCCGCGAGGCAGCAGCGGCTCGTCGGTCGGGGCGATCTGCGGCACCTGGCCGCGCAGCTCGATCAGCTTGTGGCGCAGCTCGCCCTGCAGCTGGGTGATCTCGCCCTCGGCCTGCAGGCGCTTCTGGCGGCCCTCTTCCTGAATGCGGATCGTCTCTTCGAGAGTGGCGATCAGGTCGGAGTTGACCTTGCGCAGCGTCTCGACGTCGACCACGCCGCGCTCGACCTCGCGGCCGACCTTGGCCTGGCCCTCGCGCAGCAGCTGGGCGTTCTTGGCGAGCAGCTCGTTGGTCGTCTCGCTGACCTGGCGCTGCAGCTCGAGCGCCTTCTGCTGGCGGTAGAGGCTGATGGCGATGACGATCTGGTTCTTCCAGAGCGGCACGGTGGTCAGGATCGAGCTCTGGATCTTCTCGACCAGGTCGTGGTCGGAGCCCTGGATGAGACGGATCTGGGGAGCGGTCTGCACGGCGATCATGCGCGTCAGTCGCAGGTCGTGCAGGCGCCGCTCGAAGCGCGTCACCGCCTGCTGAAAGTCGGCCAGGCGCTGCGCCGCCATGGGGTCGCTCGACGTGCGCGCCTCGACTTCGAGCTCGGGCAGCCGCACCGTGTTCAGCTCTTCGACGACCCGCTCGCCGGCGGCGATGTAGACGTCGAGCTGCTTCAGGTACTCGAGGTTGAGCTCGTACATCTTGTCGAGCACGGTGATGTCTTTGAGCAGCCCCATGCGCGAGCGTTCGAGGGCGTCGACGATGCGGTCGATGCTGCCGGCGACCTTCTGGTATTTGCCGGCGAAGCGATTGAAGGCGTTCGAGAAGCGTCCCACGATCGGCAGGTGGCTGCGGCCCGAGGGACTGAGCGCGTCGATGTCGAGCTCGCGGACCTTCTTGAGCAGGTCGTTCAGGGCGACGCCGCCGGCGCCGGCGTCTTTGTTGCGCACGTCGCCCAGCAGCGAGTCGGCGAAGGTGGCTATGCGGCTCTGCGCCGGCAGGCCGTACGAGATGACCGAGGTAGAGTCGGTCACGTCGACGCCGTCCGCGATCTCGGCGACCTTGGCCTGGTCGGCTGCGGTCAGCGGTCCGGCGACCGGCGCCGTGGCGCCGGTCGCGCTCGTCGCGTCGCTCACGTCGGGCGGCGCGGGCGGCGCAGGCACCGCCGGCAGGGGCGCTTGCGTGTCGACGGTCTGGTCGTGCCCTGTCTGGTCGCGCTCGAACTCGTCGGTCATCAACGTCTCCCAGTCTGGCTTGAGCGGCCTCGGGTCTCTCTCAAGTACCCGCGGCGGCGATCGCCGAACATGCGCTGCCCCTGCTTTCGCGCTCGGGGCCGAGTCTACACCCGCGCCCGGCGTCGGCGGCGGTCGTCGATGCGGACGTTCCGCCGGCCACGACCCTAGGTCTCGAGGCCGCCGGTCTGGCTGTAGTAGTCGTCCATGTGGACCGTCTTTTCGAGCAGCTCGATCTCGCTTTCGAGGTCGAGCACGCGGTCTTCGAGCACGCCGTCGAGCTGGCGGTCGAAGGCGGTCTGTACGCTGTCGAGCGAGGCCTCGGCGCGCGCCAGGGCGCGCACCACGTCGGGCGAGGTCGTGGGCCGCGCCGAGAGCTGGGCGTAGCCGTCGACGATGCGCTGCGCGGCGTCCAGATAGTAGGTCAGGAAGCTGCGCGCCGCGTCGACCTTGCGCGGCTTGGTGGCCAGCTCGTTGAGGATCTGGTCGGCGGTCCGGCTGAGCTGCACCACCTTGTCCTGCACGCCGCGCTTGCCGATCGTGCCGGCCGTCGCGCGCAGGGCGTCGACCTGGCGGCGGGCGGCGAGGATGACCTCGCTCGCCGCGTCATCGATCCCGCGCGGCAGCGGCGGACGCTCGGCCGGCGGCAGCAGGCGCGGGTCCTGGGGCGGCGCCGGCAGCGAGCTGCGCGGCGCGTCGCCGAACATCACGGCGCGGTAGTAGGGACGCAGGTAGAGCGCGTGGGCGACCGAGGCGGCCGAGACGAACAGCTGCAGGGCGACGAGCCCGCGAAACAGCGGCGTACCGATGGCGGCGAGCGTGAGGACGAGCGGCACGAGGTAGGCAAAGCCGGCGATCGTCCAGGCGGCGTGACGGGCGCGGATACCGATATACACGAAGGCCAGCCAGTTGAAGAAGCCCAGCGTGAAGGTCCAGCCGATCCACAGCGAGTGGCGCCACCAGAAGCGAAAGCGCGCCTTGCCCGGCGAGAACGGCGCGTAGTCGCCCTCGTAGGGCGCGACGCCCACCGACGCGCTCGCCTTGAGCTGTTGCACGTCGCGCACCTTGGCGGGGGGGTGGCCGTTCTCGCAGGCGCCGTAGGGCGTGAGCCACACCCAGCGGTCGCAGACCTCGCAAAAACCTCCGAGCGGCATGTCGTCTCCGTGGTTGCCGGGCGCCCGCGCTGTGCGCGCCCGCGCCCCTGACGCGCTTCGCGCGCGCGAACATCTCTTCCGCTATCTAGCATAGCCCGCGCCTCGCGGCCATACACCTTTCCGATCGTCGGCGGCGAGAACGCCGCCGCGTCGGCCGTCCGCGCGGCAACGTGACGGCCGCTCCCCCGCCCGGTACCATTCGGGCATGGACTCAGGTGTACAGGTCGCGCGGCAGCTGGTCGACGCGTTCGACGACGCGCTCGAACACGGCGACGCCGACGCGCGGGACTATGCGGTCGAGCAGCTCGACGACTTCATCGACGAGATCGACGACGACTCAGACGACGAGGTGCTCGTGGCGCTCCTCGACCTGCCGCCGGGCCCGACCAGCCGACCGCTGCTCGACCAGGTCGCCCGCAAGCTGGCCCGGCGCGGGCCCGGCGTGGTCGAGGCGCTGCTCGGCGCGGTGCTCGGCGACGCGCCGCCGGAGCTGCGCCTGAGCGACATCATCTCGGTGGCCGGTGCCGTGGGCGCGCTGCTCGAAGCCGCGACCCGCAACCCCAACGTGTCCCCGCGCGCCGAGAACGCCGTCGCCATCCTCGACACGATGGCACTGGGCGACCTCGTGCTGGGGCTCGTCGAGGTCCTCGAAGGCCGGGCCGACGAGCGGCTCAAGCAAGCCGCCTCGGAGATGCTCGTCGACATCGGCGAGCCGGCCGTCGAGCGTCTCAAGGTGAGCCTGCGCGACCGCGACGCGGCCCCCTGGGTGGTCGACACCCTGGTCGACATCAGAGACGGCTGCAAGGCCGCGCAGGATGACGCCGGCGCGGACGCCGACACCGACCGGATCGGCGACGGCGACGGCGACCCGGGCGAAGGCGACGTAGGAACCGACGCCGCCGCCGGCACCGACGGCCCGATCGGCCTCGGCTCTGACGGACTCGGCGACGCCTCCGACGAGACTGGTGTGGACGGCGCCGGCAACGCCGAGGAGCCCAGCGCTCCCGCCGCCCCGACCGGCGCGCCTGCGACCGGGGTCGCCCCGGCGCCTTCGGCCGCCTCTCCGGCCGGCGACGACATCGGTCGCGAGTTCGCCGCCTTTCTCGACAAGTTCAAACGGGAGACCGGCCAGTCCTGACCGGCGGCGGGGCGTCGCCGCGCCGCGCTCGCCGGGCGCGCATGCCCCCGAGCGATGCGGATGGATTGTGCGATCGTCAAGAAGCTGGCCGATCGCATAGGAGCGCACCTGTCGTTTGCCTACCGCAAGAGCGACGACGCTCTGGTGTTGAAGGGCTCGAGCCAGCTGGGCTCGTTCAGCCTCGTTTTCAGGCGGTCGACGCTCGTCTGACCGCCGTCCGGACCGAAGCCCGGCGCCGCGCCGTTCAGGAGCGTCGGCGCCCCCCCGGTCCGCTGCCGACCTCGCGGCCGATCGCCTCGATGCGACCCTGCAGGCAGCCGCGGCACATCTCGGCGGTCTCGTTCACGCAGGCCTTGTCGGGGTAGATCTCGTAGCGCACGCGGTACTCAGGCGGCGTGAGGTTGGGCATGACGATGTTGGCGCCGCGTTGCAGCCCCTGCTCGCGCCCGTCGATCTTGTTGATCGTGGCAAGTGCCGTCGTGCTCGGGATGTTCGCCTCGGGGCAGACCAGGCGCGTGAGTGCCACGACCTTGTAGACCGTGAGCTCGTCGCTGGGGATCTGCTCGCCGGGAGCGGTCTCGCGCGCCCACGAGCGGTCGCCGAGCGGCGTCGCGGGGTGCGAGATGTAGGGCCCGACGCCGATCATGTCGAGGTCGAGGTCGCGGAAGGCGGCGATGTCGTCGGCGACGCTCTCCCAGGTCTGTCCCGGGATGCCGACCATGATGCCGCTGCCGGGCTCGTAGCCCAGGCGGCGCAGCGTGCGCAAAATGGCGAACCGGTCGGAGGGGCGCCCGGCAGGTCGGGGTGGATCAGCTTGTAAAGAGCGTCGTCGGAGGTCTCGAAGCGCAGCAGGTAACGGTCGGCGCCGGCGGCCCGCCAGAGCTCGAGGTCGGCGTCGGGGCGCTCGCCCAGGCTCAGCGTGACCGCCAGGCCGACCTCGTCTTTGATGCGGGTCACGACGTCGGCCATCCAGTCGGCGTGGATGCCGTAGTCCTCGCCCGACTGCAGCACGACCGTGCCGTAGCCGTACTCTTTGGCTTTGCCGGCGCACTCGAGGATCTCGTCGGCGCTCATGCGATAGCGCTCGATCTCGCGGTTGGCGGCCCGCAGGCCGCAGTAGCCGCAGGCACGCACGCAGTAGTTCGACAGCTCGATCAGCCCACGCAGATGGACTTCGTCGCCCACGTTGCGCCGGCGCGTGTCGTCGGCGGCGCGCCACAGCCTCTCGAGGCGCTGCGGATCGTCTTCGTGCAACCACGCGACGATGGTCGCCTGGTCTAAGGGGGCGTCGGTGCCGGGCTTAAGGGCGTCGGTCCCGGGCTTGGGCAGGCCGCCAGCTTCCATGTCGATCTCCACGTTCGCACCGCTCGTCGTCGCTTTGGTCGTCGGTCCCGTTCCCGCGGGTGCCGCGCCGGCATCATTCCCCAAAAGCGCGGCGGGTCACCCCGCCGCGCTTTTGGCCAGTGGTTGTTAGTGTAGCGACCCTAGATCTTGGCCGCATCTGCGGTCTGCACCTCGGGCTCGGCGAAGAGCACGCTCGACAGGTAGCGCTCGCCGGTGTCGCACAGCACGGTGACGATCAGCTTGCCCTGATTTTCGGGCCGCCGCCCCACGTCCCAAGCCGCCCAGGCGTTGGCCCCGGCCGAGATGCCGACGAGGATGCCCTCGTCGTGAGCCAGGCGGCGCGCCGTCTCGATGGCCTCGTCGTTGCCGACCTTGATGACTCCGTCGTAGATCTCGGTGTCCAGCACCTTGGGCACGAAACCGGCGCCGGTGCCCTGGATCTTGTGGGGGCCGGGCTGACCGCCCGACAGGACCGGCGAGGCGGCCGGCTCGGCCGCGTAGACCAACACGTCGGGCTTGCGCTGCTTGAGGATCTCGCCAACGCCGGTCACCGTGCCGCCGGTGCCTACGGCGGCGAGGAAGATGTCGATCTTGCCGTCGGTGTCCTTCCAGACCTCTTCGGCCGTGGTCTGGCGATGGATCTCGGGGTTGGCCGGGTTTTCGAACTGCTGCGGCATGAAGGCGCCGGGGTGCTCGGCCAGCAGATCGCCGGCCGCGGCGATGGCGCCCGTCATGCCCTTGGCGCCCGGCGTGAGCACGAGCTCGGCGCCGTAGGCCTTGAGCAGCGAGCGACGCTCGACGGTCATCGTGTCGGGCATCGTCAGGATAAGCCGGTACCCGCGAGCCGCGGCGACCATCGCCAGGGCGATGCCCGTGTTGCCGCTGGTCGGCTCGATCAGGGTCGACTTGCCGGGCGTGATCAGGCCGGCCTTTTCGGCGGCTTGGATCATCGAGAGCCCGATGCGGTCCTTGACGCTGCCGCCGGGGTTGAACGACTCGAGCTTGCCGAGGATCGTCGCGCCGGAGTCCTTGGACAGCGCCTGCAGCTTGACGAGGGGCGTGCCGCCGATCAGGTCTGAGATGTTCTCTGCGTAGGTCATCATCGGTCTCCGTGGTGAGTGAGTGGAATGTTCAGCGATTATAACCAAGTAAACCTATCAAGAAACACTCATATTCCTTAGGCCGCACTATTCCCAGCCCGCCGGGGGGCATCACATGAGCTTTCGCTATGCTCGCCGGCCCGTTGCATGAGCGCCTACCCGATCCACAGGCCCTCGATGCGCACCTGCAGCCCATCGGGGCCGCGGTTGATGAAGTTCACGAGGCCGCTGTGGCGCCACTGCATCATGCACATGCGCGGCTGGAACCAGTAGCGGCGGCCGATCTCGATCTCGATGCGCGACTTGTTGATGAGACCCTCGTAGGCCTGCGCCGAGTAGTAGCCGATGTCTTTGAAGCCGTGCTGGCGGGGATGCAGCGGGCCGGTGACGCACCAGACGATGGCGCCGGTGAACAGGTCGACGCTCTGCACGATGCCGCAGTGGGTGATCGGGCAGCCGCACGAGATTCCCAGCGGCCGGCCTATGAGGATCTCGCCGGGCTTGATCTCGAGCTCGCGGGTGATCACCGGGTTGTGGGGCACGATCTGCTCGCGCGGACCGTCCTCTTCGGGGAAGTGGTCGAGCGCGAAGTCGTACTCGCGGCCCAGGTGGTCCTGCCACTCGTTGCGCGGCGAGGCCGCGACCTTGACGCGCACGTCGCGGGGCACGGTATGCCCGGCGGTCTCCGAGGCGGTGGTGTCGGCGGCGCCCGACGCGCAGCCCGCCGCCGGGTCGCAGCTCGCGCAGTCGTCGGCGATGCTCGGGCCGGGCGATGGCGCGGCCGTGGTGGCAGGCCGCGCGGCGGCGAGGGTCGCGGTCGGCGGTCCGCCGGCGCCGGTCGGCCGCGCTCCGGCGCCGGCCGGCCCCGTCGGCTCGATCGGCCGCGAGTCGGCGGGGGCTGCCTGCACGTTCATGAAGTCGGCGGCCAGCGGGATGCAGCGCTTGAGCAGTTCAGGCTTTGCGGGCAGCGCGGTCGCCATGTCGGTACAGGTGCGAAAGCCGCACAGGCCGCAGTCGAGGCCGGGCAACTCGAGCTCGCTGAGAGTGGTGTCAGTCACGTGTCGTGCTCCTTTACGAGCGCACGCCGAAACCGGCGTGCGATGCTATCGAGGTGAGCGACTCCGCCGCCTTGGGGAGCGCTTCGAGCAGGTGGTCGATGTCGCGTTCGCTGGTGAAGCGGCCCATCGTCAGGCGCAGCGAGCCGCGGGCGCGGATCGTGTCGAAGCCCATCGCCGTGAGCACGTACGAGGGCGCGCCGGCGTTGTGAGCGCTGCAGGCGCTGCCCGACGAGACGGCGATGCCGGCGTCGTCGAGCGCGAACAGCAGACGGATGGCATCGGCCTCCTGGCCCGAGAAGCCGAAGCACAGAAAGCCGGGCAGGCGCCGGTACGGGTGGCCTATGAGGTAGGCGTTGTCGATCTGCGCGGCGACCGCCGCGGACACGCGGTCGCGGTAGCCGACCAGGCGGGCCGACTCCTCGCCCATCTCGTCGCGGGCAAGCAGGGCCGCCCGGCCGAAGCCGGCGATGCCGGCCACGTTCTCGGTCGCCGAGCGCAGTCCGCGCTCCTGACCGCCGCCGCGCACGACCGGTTCGAGCGCGACCCCGCCACGCACGTAGAGCGCGCCGACGCCCTTGGGCCCGTGCAGCTTGTGGGCCGAGAGCGAGAGCAGGTCTATGGGCAGACGCTCGACGCTCAGCGGCAGCTTGCCGGCCGCCTGCACGGCGTCTGTGTGGAACAGGGCGCCGGCTTCGTGAGCGAGAGCGGCGAGCTCGGCGAGCGGCTGCACGGTGCCGACCACGTTGTTGGCGGCCATGACCGACACGAGACGCGTCGTGGGTCGCAACGCTGCGGCGAGCGACTCGGGCCGCACGATGCCGTCGCCGTCTACCGGCAGGTAAGTCACCTCGACGCCCTGGCGCTCGAGCTGCCGGCATGGTTCGAGCACGGCGGGGTGCTCGAACGCGCTCGTCACGACGTGTTTCGGCCCCTCCATGGCGGCGACGGCGCCGAAGATCGCCAGGTTGTCGGCTTCGGTGCCGCTGCCCGTGAAGACGATCTCCGGGGGGCGAGCGCCGAGCAGTGCGGCGACCTCGGCGCGTGCGCTCTCGAGGGCGTCGTGCGCCTCGCGGCCCCGCCGATGCAGGCTCGACGGGTTGCCGAAGGCGCTGTCGAGGAACGGCGCCATGGCGTCGCGCACGCGGGGGTCGAGGGGCGTGGTGGCGGCGTGGTCGAGGTAGGTGTAGTCGTCCATGGCTACTGCCCCCGGTAGAAGTTGAGGTTGTCCAGGGCGCGCACCACGCCGAAGTGCGACTGCCAGCCGACCTCGCGCTTGCCCACGCAGATGGTGCAGGTGCCCACCGGAGGGCTGCCGCGCAACAGCATGTGGTCGCCGGCCTCGGGCGTCTCGAGGATGTTCGTGACCAGCGGGTCGATGCCGATGCCGTAGAGCGCGTTGGCTTCGCGGATCTGCACGCCCGGCGAGACGTCCTGGATGCGCGCCCGAAAGACCTCGCGCTCGGCTTGTGAGACCAGGTCGCCCTTGGTCACGACGCAGACGTCGGCCAGCGAGAGGATGGGGCCGACCTTGAGCGGCAGGTTCATGCCGCTGGTCGCCTCGAGCACGCAGATGCCCAGGCCGCCGTCGACGTAGGGCGCGCAGCGCAGGCACAGCCCGGCCGTCTCGACCAGCAGGATGTTGCAGCCCTGCTTGTCGGCCCACTCCATGGCGTCGCCCAGCACCATCACGCTGCAGTGGTCGGGGCAGAGCTCGCCTGAGTAGAGCTTGCGGGTGGGTATGCCGAACTCCTTGGCGAGCAGCTCGTCCTCTTCGGCGAACTGCACGTCGATCTTGAGGAACGCTACACGCTCGCCGTGGTCGATCAGCTTGCGGATGGCGTGGCGCAGCACCGATGTCTTGCCGGTCGTAGCCGGACCGGCGGCGATGGCGAGTTTCAT
>Ga0181529_10002227_pt1 | contig 23635 bp, 21 predicted proteins | sample PEATcosm2014_Bin_36_FD_119763 | JGI IMG/M metagenome (GOLD analysis project Ga0181529, IMG submission 119763) | Peatland microbial communities from MTU Mesocosm Facility, Houghton, MI, USA - PEATcosm2014_Bin10_30_metaG | ecosystem: Environmental > Terrestrial > Soil > Wetlands > Peat | place... | reverse complement strand
TCGACAGGCTTGGAAATCTTGTCATCACCAAGACCGAATTGATTTGGTGCGCAGGCAAGACGCGCCGCGAGAAGGGGACTAAGTTGAAGTGGCCGGCATTCGTCGGATTGATCTCAGCACAGGCCGAGTCTCCCAAGAAAGCAGCGACTGTTGGGCAGAAGAAGACAGTTGCGGCAGTCACCGGCCGGTCGAAGAAGGCAGTCACAGTGGCTGCACCCATTGCCGCGAAGGCCGCCAAGAAGAAGAGAATCCTCTCACCCGAGGGGCGGCAGCGCATCGCAGCGGCTGCCAAAAAGCGCTGGGCGGCACAGAGGAAGTCTGCGGCGGCAGCAACGAAATAGGCGCCAGCACTTTGCGGCAACCTGGGGCTGGCGCAGGACGGAACTTGCGCCAGCTCAGTGCGCTGCTCTATTGATCCGGCCCCTAAATACTGTCATGCCTTCCCACCCATTTCGCGATGAAACCTGCGAAATGGATGGGGCACGGTACTTCTATTTGAGGGCCGGATCAATAGTCCCTTCATCCGGCCAAAGTGGGTGCTGGCAACTCGGCAAATGTGTCCTTCTTTGGACTTGACTCGATGTGGCGGCCACAAGACTACCAGCTTCGCAACGTCGAGGCTCGATAGTCCTTTCCGTCCGCGAACAGAGATAGGTCGGAATAGCGCTCCACAACTAGACCCACTGCACGCTGAGCGGCTTCCTCGGAGGGATCAGCCGGTACGAGTACTTGCGTTCTCCGAGCATGAGGCCGCCGTGAACGGCGTACCCCTCTGGAACAGATAGCGCCTGACGGATGGGAGCATGAACGGCAGCTACGCGGGTCAGGTATCCGGCCCAGCACACGCCGAGGCCACGGGCTTCAGCCGCCAACTCCAGGAAGCTCAGGGCGATGGCGCAATCCTGCTTTCCCCAGCCGTAGTCCGCGGGAGCGCATGCCACGATCACCACGGGGGCGCCACGCAAAATGAAGTCGTACCCCTGTTCCCATTGTTCCAACTGCGGCTGACGGATGCCGGCAGTCCGCAACCAGTTCATGGCCTCCGCAGACAGGGCGTGCACCCTGGCCCCATCCTCCACAACAATCCAGTGCAGCTTTTGGGAGTTGGATGCCGTGGGAGCTCGCCGGGCCACGTCCAGCAGCGTCTCCAATGTCTTGCGGTCAATCGGCTTGTCCTTGAATTCACGCACCGACCGCCGGCTCATCAGAAAGCTGTCGATCACCGCGGGGACACACGGCAACACAGTGGCCGCAGAGAATACAATCCCCATCCGCAGCCTCTTCGGGGAAACCTTGTTCATTCAGAGTAAGGAACCTGGACGGACAGACCGCCACGCATGCACCGTCCTTCTTGCACCGACGCGTATCAACTGTTATCTGACTCATGAGAGGTATTCCCCTTTACTAACTTCGTCGGTCTTTCACCGGCTGCTGTTCTTCACGGAATCCTTCGATGGTGCCTGCGTTCCGTTTCTGCTTCCGATAGACGTTGGCAACCGCCAAGGTCCACAAAGGGACCAGGTCGACTCCGGGTACGAGCTTGGCAAGAAAGGATGGAAGAAACTCCCAGTGCCAGCCAAGCAGGTAAGCCAAGACGGCGCCAACACCAAGGTCGAGGATGTCATCAGCCGGCGACTCAGCGCCCTCGACGAACAACGGAAAAACGGCAATCTGGAGAGCATCCGCAACGATCGCCAGCACCATGGCGGCTCGAAAGCGCGAACGCGGCGAGATTGTAAGGGTGTCGTGAGTCACGTCAGCCTGCCGCTTTCCTCTTCGTGCTTGACAATCTCATTTTACGGCGAAAGCGCCGTCTCATCGTCTTTCTGACGTTCTTCGAACGACTTTGTGGCGACCGCGAAGCGTACGGCGGCTGGCTCACCGTGCGAGAACTGCACGGCGAAGGTGACCATACGCGTTTCCCCGGTCCAGGCTTCAATATTCCATTCAGCGATTCCAGGAGCCGCAAAGGAGGAAGGAATACGGAAAGAGCATCAAACCAGAGGTGCAGGTATGTATCCGCCGCGTACACCAAGCCTAGCGTGAGCAGCGCAATAAATACCGCCCCAATTGCTGCGACAGCGAAAGACCGCCAGCCATGCTTGCCGAGCTCGCGCAGACGGGTGAGAAGACCCACTCCTGCAAAAGTCAGCAGGAAAGCCCATCTGGAAGGGGTGGCGAGTGAGGTAGCTGGCCCTTGGCAAAGAAACCTGGAGTAGCAAGCAATGAAATGAGCAGGAATCCCAGGACAAGCTTGGAGAACATCTGCCAGAGAAATGGGGCCTTGTTGCCCACTGCATGAGCCTGGCCGTGGGACGACCAGCCAAGCACATAACTCCGGCCTGATTTCTAAAACAATTGAAACATCTCTTTACAATCGGGGCGTGCGGGACTAATAATTGCGCTGTCTTGGAGAGTACGCGTTTCCCCCGGTCTCCCCGCTCCACTCCCCCCGCGTCTGATCTCTGAGCCAACCATGGAGGTTCTACCACATGAACAAGCTCAGTCCCTGTCTGTTGGGATTGTCTGTCGCAGTAGCCTGCAGCCTGGCTGCTGCGGCGCAGGAAAGTTCACCGGCAACCCCTTCAATTCCGAAGGTCTTGCAGATCACGCGCGAGTTTACGAAGCCATACAAAGGCGGCGCGGCCCACGACAAGACCGAAACTGCCTTTGTCGAAGCCATGACCAAGGCCAAGTGGCCGACGCACTACATCGGCATGACCTCACTTTCCGGCAAGTCAAGGGCCCTGTATCTGACTCCGTACGCTTCGTTTGAGGCCTGGGAAAAGGACAACGCGGCCGTCGAAAAGAACACCGCCCTCGCGGCCGAACTGGAGCGCGCCAGCGTGGCCGACGGCGAGCTGTTGGATGAGGTGGACCAGGGAGTCTTTGTTTACAGCGAAGAGTCAAGTCTTCACCCCATGGCGGACCTTTCGCACCAGCGTTTCATGGAAGTTTCCGTTTACACGGTTCGTCCGGGCCACACAAGGGAATGGCGGGAGGCGGTCAAGCTGGTCAAGGGCGCCTATGAGAAGGCCGGGACCGGCGTTCACTGGGCCATGTTTCACGAGGCTTATGGAGGCCAGGGCAGCCGCTACCTGATCCTCGAATCGCACAAGACGCTTGCCGAGATCGATAGCGATTTCCTGAATGACAAGAAGTTCGCCGAGGCCCTGGGCGAAGACGGCCTGAAGCATCTCGATGAACTGGTCGCTGCATCGGTGGAGACGGCGCAACATGAGCTGTTCCAGTTCAACCCGCACATGAGCTACGTCGCCGACGAGTGGATCGCGGCGGACCCGGACTTCTGGAAGCCCAAGCCCGCATCGGAATAGGTTGAGGTCAATCCGTAAGCAAACAACTGAAGCAATATCCTAGCTGACCTGCGCGCGGCTCCGGCATTGACGGAGCCGTGCGTTTCGTTCTGTGGCCGGCAGTCGAGTCCGGCCTGACGCTTGGGCAGCCGACGCATCTTCCCGCAGCCTTCATTCACGGCAAGCCGCTCCTGTAAAGTTGAAGGAGACACACCGCACAGTGTGTCTGTGCTTCACTCATCGGGCGCTACTCTTTTGACGATTCCTGACAATTCGAATGAGCCGGCCAATCCGGTTGAACTTGCCCATCTGCTGAAGTCGGTTTTTGGGTTTGAGTGCTTTCGGGCGAACCAGGAGGCGGTTTGCCGGGCGGCCATTCAAGGGCGCGACCTGCTGCTGGTGATGCCGACCGGGGCGGGGAAGTCGCTGTGCTACCAGTTGCCGGCGATCGCTCTGGGTGGAACGGCGCTGGTGATTTCGCCGCTGATCGCCCTGATGGACGACCAGGCAGCCAAACTCGCTTCGCTGGGGCTCAAGGTGGCGCGAATTCATTCCGGGCTGGATCGCGGCGTGGCGCGGCAGGCTTGCGTGGACTACTTGCAGGGAACGCTTCAGTTCCTGTTCATTGCGCCGGAACGGCTGCGGGTGCCGGGATTTCCCGAGATGCTGGCCAAGCGCAAGCCCGCGCTGATCGCCATCGACGAAGCTCATTGCATCTCGCAATGGGGCCACGATTTCCGTCCCGACTACCGGATGCTGGGCCAGTACCTGCCCGCCTTGCGCCCTGCGCCTGTGCTTGCCCTGACGGCCACGGCTACGCCGACCGTGCAGGCGGACATCCTGGCGCAACTCGGAATGGTGAAACCGGCCCGCTTCATCCACGGTTTCCGGCGCGACAACCTGGGGATCGAAGTGGTTGAGGTTCCAGTGCCGGAGCGCCCGGCGGCGATTTGCGGCCTGTTGGCCAGCGCGGACCGGCGGCCGGCCATCGTGTATGCCACTTCGCGCAAGGGCGCAGAAGCTCTGGCGGAGGAGCTTTCGCGTAGGGTCCCCGCGGCGGCCTATCATGCGGGCCTCGATGCAGAGACGCGAGAGCGGGTGCAGACCGCGTTCCAGGCCGGCGAACTGGAGGTGGTGGTGGCCACCATCGCCTTCGGCATGGGAATCGACAAGGCTGACATCCGCACCGTGATTCACGCCGGGCTGCCGGCGACGCTCGAAGGCTATTACCAGGAGATTGGCCGCGCCGGGCGCGACGGGGCGCTGAGCCGGACCTACCTGATGCACTCTTACGCCGACCAGCGGACGCACGATTTTTTCCTGAACCGCGACTATCCGCCAGTGGACCATCTGAACCAGGTGTTCCGGGCGCTCGGCGAGCAGCCGCAACCTGTTGAGGAACTGCGCGCGGCATCGAAACTCGGCGAAGAGGAGTTCGACAAGGCTCTGGAAAAGCTGGAAATTCATGGTGGAGCCCGGGTGGACTTTGGCGGGAACGTGACGGTGGGCGCCGCTGGCTGGAAGAAGACATACACGGTGCAGGCGCAGTACCGCGCTGAACAGTTCGAAAAGGTGCTGCGGTATACAACGTCGTCCGAGTGCCGGATGGCGGCGTTGGTGCGGCATTTTGGGGACGTGGAAGACGCCAGCCATTCGTGCGGCATTTGCGATGTGTGCGATCCGGCAGGAGCGGTGCTGCGGCTGTTCCGGCGGCCCACAGCGTTTGAGCGCGAGCTGGTGCAGGCCATCGCCGAGGAGTTGCGGGCGGTGGATTACAAGGCTACGGGAACGCTGCAGCGGAATCTCGACCTGGTGGGCAGATTGAGCAGAAACGAGTTTGACGCGCTGCTCGATGCGATGGTGCGGGCACGGCTGATCGAGATCGAAGAGGCCGAGTTCGAAAAGGATGGGGAAGTCATACGATTCCGCAAGGTGCGGCTGACTGAAACCGGGCTGGAACTGAGGACAGGCACGCCGGTCGAGCTGTTGATCAGCGATGGAGTGGTGGAGGAGTTCGGCGGAAAAGGCGCGGCGCCGGGGCGGTCGAGGACGGGCAGGACGGCGGAGAAAAATGGATCGTCGAAGGCGGCTGGCGGCAAAGCGACTCGAACCGGAACGGCGGAGGCAGTGCCGGTGAAGCTGACGGCAGAGGGAGAAGCTCTCGCGGCGCGGCTCAGGGAGTGGCGTTCGGCAGAGGCCAAGCGGCTGCGGGTCCCGGCTTACGTGGTGCTGCATGACCGGACGCTGGCTGCCGTCGCGCAGGTGCGGCCTGCAAATTCCAGGCAACTGCTGGAGATCAATGGAATGGGGCCAGCCAAGGTGGAGCGATTTGGCGAGGCGATCCTGGGACTTTGCGAGGCTGCAAAGTAGCTCTTCCCGCAGGGGCTGATGGGCGTGCATTTCCCAGTGAAGCCGTGTTCAAGGTCTGCTTGCGGTTGAGACGAAGAAACTCTATAAAGTGCGAACCCCCAACCGCGGTTGGGGGTTCTGGCGTTCGAGGGACTGAGCGGCTTTACGCCACGCGCTCGATGACCACCGACTGAAGCACTACGGGTGTCTTGGGCTTGTCCTGGCCTCCGCGCGGGACCAGCGAAATTTTGTTCGCGATCTCCTGGCCTTCGACCACTTCGCCAAAGATGGTGTGATTGCCGGTCAGCCATGGTGTGGGCGCCACGGTGATGAAGAACTGGCAGCCGTTGGTGCCGGGACCGCTGTTGGCCATGGCCAGCTTGCCAGCCTTGTCGAACTTGTGCGCCGAGCCCTTGGTTTCGTCCTGGAAGCGGTATCCGGGGCCACCCATGCCGGTGCCCGTGGGGTCGCCGCCCTGGATCATGAAGTCGGGAATCACGCGGTGGAAGATGGTGCCGTCGAAGAGCTTGTCAGTGGATTTGGCGTGGGTTCCGGGATGAACCCACTCTTTTTTGCCCTCGGCCAGCTCAATAAAGTTCTTGACAGTGATGGGTGCGTCGGCCTCAAAGAGGCGAACGGTTATCTTGCCTTCGGTAGTTGTAAAGACGGCGTAGGTTCCTGCTGCAAGTGCCATGAAAACTCCTAAGTTTCGTGTCGGGTTCGTGGGTTCCAAGATCTCCAATTCGAAAAACTTGGGAATCCTGGATCGGTTGAGATTTGTCCTTTCCCACTCTGTTCGCAAAGAGCGCGAAAAGGATGGGGTACCCGAATGAAAGTTGCGGGTTACGGCTTGGGTATGGCGGGCGCGGAAGCAGCCTGCGGCGTGGCGTTCGGCGATGGCGGTAGCGCCTGGCCCTCGCGCACGATGGTGACTTTCTTCAGCACCACCGGCTCTACCGGCTTGTCATCACTGTCGCGCTCGACGCGGGCAATGGTCTTGACCACTAGCACGCTGGAGTCGTCGCACTGACCGAACAAAGTGTAGTGCTGGTTGAGCGAGTCGTAGGCTTGCTCGGTGATGAAAAACTGGCTTCCATTGGTATTGGGGCCGCTGTTGGCCATGGCCAGCCGGCCGGGCTGGTCGAAGTTCAGGTCCGGATCGAGCTCGTCCTCGAAGGTGTAGCCGGGGTCCCCCATGCCCGTGCCCGTGGGGTCGCCGCCCTGGACCATGAACTCCGGGATCACGCGATGGAAGGTGGTGCCGTCATAAAACGGCTTGTTGTGCTGCTTTCTCTTGGTCGTGGGATCGACCCAGTCTTTCGTGCCCTCGGCCAGGGCGATGAAATTGGCCACCGCCTTGGGCGCCTGCTTCTGATAGAACTGGCACGTAATGCGGCCCATGGAGGTATCCATGACCACGGTTGGGCCGTTGGGGCGGGTCAGGACAGCCGCAGTCGCCTGCGGTGCGTCGGGCAGGTCTTCCGCAGGTTGGGCGGCGGGTTTGGCGCCCTGCTGGGCAAATGCGGGCAGCGGAGCGGAGGCGGCAAGGGCCGCGGCCAGAGCGGGGACGAAAAGCGCAAACTTGAGTTTCATGCCGTGTTTGAGGTTAAACCATGCGGCGGGGGGCGTGCCAGAGCCAGCCGCCGAGGATGTATCGTATCGTCATGAAGACTCCCCGGATTCACCCCGCCCTGAGACTGTTTGCGCAAATGGTGTGCGCTTTGTGCTGCCTTTCGCTTCCCCTGGAGTACGCGTGGGCGCAGCCCGAGAAGGAACAGCCCGCCGCCGACAAGGCTGCATCCGCTGAGAAATCCGCTGCCGACAACAAGGCGACGACACCTCCGTTGCCCGCAGATGCGCATGTGCAGCAGTCGATGCAACTGGACGGCAAAACGCTCAAGTATGCGGTGACCGTGGGCGCACTTCCGGTGCGCGACAAGGACGGCAAGACCGCGGGCGAGGTGGTGCTGACCGCGTATACAGTGGAGGGTGAAAACCGGCCAGTAACCTTCGCATTGAACGGCGGTCCCGGCGCCTCTTCGGTATATCTGAACTTTGGCGCGATCGGGCCCAAGCGACTGCGGGTGGGCAATGAAGGGGACAGCCCATCCGACCCGGCCGTGCCGGCGGACAATCCGGGGACGTGGCTGGACTTTACCGACCTGGTGTTTATCGATCCCGTGGGAACGGGATTCAGCCGGGCGACAGTGCCCGAAGCCGAGGCCAAGAAGCTGTTCTACTCGACCACGCCGGACATCGAATATCTTTCGCGGATCATTTACGACTGGCTGGTGAAAAACAACCGGCTGGGTTCGAGGAAATACCTGGTGGGCGAGAGTTACGGCGGGTTTCGCGGCCCGCGTGTGACGCATTTTCTGCAGTCGCAACTCGGCGTGGCGATGAACGGAATCGTGCTCGTCTCGCCGTATCTGAATCCGACCATCGAGGACAATGGCGATCTGTCGCCGGTGCCATGGATGATGACCCTGCCTTCCATTACGGCGGCGCGCCTGGAACGCGCGAGCAAGGAGGGGGAGAGCAAGCTGACGCCGCAAACGATGGCGGAGGTGATTGCCTATACGCGCGGAGAGTACGCGACCACGCTGCTCAAAGGGCGCTCCGATGAAGAGGCGACCAAGAAGATGATCCAGCATGTGACTGATTTGACGGGGCTGGATCCGGCATTTGTGAAGTACTCTGGAGGGCGGCTCGAGACGGGCGCGTATCTGCGCGAGGTGTTCCGGGAGCAGGGCAAGCTGGGCTCGGTGTACGACTCGAACGTGACCTCGTTTGATCCATTTCCGTTTGCGCCCGAGCAACGGGCGAACGACCCGATCCTGGCCAGCATTGTTGCCCCGCTGACCACGGCGATGGTGGATTTCGTAACGCGCACGGTGGGCTGGAAGGTGGATGCGCGGTATTACGCTCTTTCTTACACGGTCAACCGGCTGTGGGACAGGGACAACGATTTGCGCAAGGGCTCGGTTCCCGATTTGCGCGAGGCCGTCGCCGCCGATCCCAAGCTGCGCGTGCTGATTGTGCACGGTTGGAACGATCTCTCCTGCCCGTTCATGGGTTCCGTACTCACCGTGGATCAGATGCCGGTCATGGGCGACCCGTCGCGGGTTGCAGTGCGGGAGTATCCGGGCGGCCATATGTTTTACACACGTCCGTCGAGCGGCGCGGAACTGCGCAAGGACGTGATGGAGATGTATAGCAAGCACTGAGGAGGGCCCTTGCGGCCCGGCCATACAGGCTGGGCGGAGATGCGCTGGGGGCATCGAAAGGGGTGCGACTGCCAGATCACAGCTCAAATGCTGATCTGGTAGCCGCGCCCTTTTAGCAGCCTGTGACACCAACCCTCTATTGACCCGGCCCTTCAAGCGTGTTGCGCCTTCCCACCCATTTCGCGATAAAGCCTGCGAAATGGATGGGGCACGGTGCTTCTATTGGGGGTCGGATCAATAAACAAGAATCTGCCAATAGACTAGCGATCTCGTAAAGGGACGCCTTCCGCCGTGCCGGTCGGGAGGCAAGCAAGGGCGTATGTGTGGATGAACGGCCTGGGTACCCCCCACCCGTATTTTGGAGGCAAATTCCTTGTTTGGTTCGACTTACGGACAGAACATCGCCGTAAAATCCTCTCAGCAAACGACTTACGCGCAAAATCGTCCAGCAGAAGGGGTTACGGGCTGGTTCCAGCACTTGCTCTGGCGCGACCCATACTTCTGCCACTCATCAGTGTGCATCCAAGCGGGGAAATTCTCTGCAATCTCGAAAAAACTCTGTAGCGCCCGGTTTGTGGACAGATTTTGAGGCCGGAAACGCGCCGCATGCTTTCCCATTGACTCTCTACCCATAGATAATCTACAGATATACCCATGGCCAAGAAATCCGACCTGCTGCCGGGAACTCTCGACATGCTGATCCTGAAGACACTCACCCGCGCCCCGCTGCACGGCTACGGCATTGCGCTTTCCATCAAGCGGCTTTCCGACGACGTGCTCACCGTGGAAGAGGGCTCGCTTTACCCGGCGCTGCAACGGCTGCTGCTCCAGTGCTGGGTCAAGGCGGAGTGGAAGATGACGGAGACCAATCGGCGCGCGCGCTACTATACGCTGACCGCGGCGGGCCGCAAACAGTTGGGCATTGAACTGTCGCAGTTCGAGCAGATGATTGCCGCCATCGGCCGCGTCTTGCAGGATGCGCAGGAGGCCTATTGATCCGGCCCTTAAAGAGTGTTGCGCCTTCCCACCCATTTCGCGATAAAACCTGCGAAATGGATGGGGCACGGTGCTTCTATTTGGGGGAGGGATCAATAAAATGAACTTCTTCTCATTTGTGAAGAGGCTTTCCATCCTCTTCCGTCGCAAGCAATTTAGCGGCGAATTGGACGAAGAGATGGCCTTCCACCGCGAGCAGGCCGCCAGGGAATTCGAAGCCGCGGGCATGACGCCGGAGACCGCCCGGTATGCGGCGGTGCGGCAGTTCGGTAACGCAACCCGGCTCAAGGAACGCAGCCACGAGGTCGTCGGGTTCAGCTTTGAGACCGTCGTGCAGGACTTGCGTTTTGCGTTTCGTCAATTGCGCAAGAATCCGGGATTTGCCGCGACGGCGATCCTGATTCTGGCGCTGGGCATCGGCGCCAGCGTGGCCATTTTCGCGTTTGTGGATGCGGCGTTGATCAAACCGCTGCCCTATCCGAATCCTACTCGGCTGGTGGAGGTGACGGAGAGCTTGCCGCTGTTTCCGCGAGGCGATCTTTCCTATGCGGATTATGTCGATTGGAAACGGATGAACACGGTTTTCAATTCCATGGACGTGTTTACCGCCCATCGCTTTGAGTTCAATACGCCTTCCGGTACCGAGTCGGTCCACGGGTTACAGGTGAGCGCGGGATTCTTTGGAACACTGGGTATTCAGCCGATGCTGGGCCGGGATTTTCGGCCAGGCGAGGATGCGCCGGGCGCGGCTCCGGTGGTGCTGCTGCGGTATGGAGCGTGGCAAAGGCGATTCGGCGGCAGGCCCGATGTGGTGGGGCAGACGGTGAATCTGAGCGGAGAAACATACACCATTGTCGGTGTGCTGCCGCCGGACTTTGAATTTGCGCCGCGGGAGATTGCGGAGTTCTTTGAGCCGCTGCGCCCAACCGGGGAGTGCGAGAAGCGGCGCAGTTGCCACAACCTGGATGGCGTCGGCCGGCTGAAGGACGGAGTGACAGTGGGCGCCGCGCTGGCGCAGATGAAGGCGATTGCACTCCAGTTGGAGAACCAGTATCCCGATTCGAATCGCGGCCAGGGAGCCAGCGTCATGCCTCTGTCGTCGGCGATTGTGGGAGACATCAAGCCGATTCTCTTGGTGCTGCTGGGCGGCGCGGGTTTGCTGTTGTTGATTGCCTGCGTGAATGTTTCGAGCCTCCTGCTGGTTCGCGCGGAAAGCCGCCGCCGCGAGATTGCGGTGCGCGGGGCTCTGGGCGCATCGCGAACGCGGTTGAGCCGGCAATTTGTCACTGAGGCGCTGACCGTGGTTGCCGCAGGCAGCGCGATCGGGCTCGCACTCGCTTATGTCGGCATGAAGGGATTGAGCGGGTTGATCTCAAAGGACTGGATGGCGGGAATGCCGTTTCTGCGCGGGCTGGGACTGAATCCACGCGTGCTGCTGTTCGCGGCCTCCCTGTCTGTGCTTGCGGGGATACTGTTTTCCATCACGCCGATTCTGCACTTCCGGTTGTCCGACATGCGCGATGGTTTGACGGAGGGCGCGCGCGGGTCAGCGGGCAGGCTGTGGCGGCGCATGGGTGCGAACCTGGTGGTGATTGAGCTGGCCACCGCCGTTGTATTGCTGGCAGGCGCGGGCTTGTTGGCCAAGAGCCTGTACCGGCTGATGCACGAGGACCTTGGATTCAGGCCCGATCATCTGGCGACTGTGAATGTCGGTTTGCCCTCGCTCGCGTTCTCGACGGACCAGCAACAGATTGCCTTCGAACATGCGCTGCTGGACCGTCTCAGAAGCCTGCCGGGCGTACAGTCTGCGGCCGTCACCAACATGCTTCCGGTGAGCTGCAATTGCGATACGGATTGGGTGCGCTTCGTGGGCAAGCCTTACAACGGCATCCACAACGAGGTGAATGAGCGCGAGGTGAGTGCGCGGCTGTTTCAGACGTTGCAGGTCAAGCTGAAGAGCGGACGGTTCTTCACTGAAGCGGATGATGCGGGCAAGCCGAAGGTCGTCGTCATCAACCAGGCATTTGCGCAGAAGTACTTTCCGGGCGAAGATCCAGTTGGAAAGAAGCTCGGCGACACGGAACTGACGCCCGCTTCGATTCGTGAGATTGTCGGCGTGGTTGAAAACTTCAAGGATGCAGGCCTGGATCAGGAGCAATGGCCTGCCGAGTACGAGCCTTTCGATCAGAATCCGGATGGTTACTTTTACGTTGTGCTGCGCACCTCGCAGGATGCCGCCTCGATTTTGCCGATTCTGGCGCCGACGATCCATTTAGTGAATTCCAACGTAAGCGTCGATTGGGAGCGGACGATGCAGCAAGACATCGACGACTCGCAGGCGGCGTATATTCATCGCTCGGCGGCTTCCCTGATGGGAGGTTTCGCCGCTCTGGCGCTGCTGCTGGGCGTGGTGGGACTTTACGGCGTGATTGCCTATTCCGTAACCCAGCGGACGCGCGAGATCGGCGTGCGTATGGCGCTCGGGGCGCAGAGAAGCTCAGTCTACCGGCTCATCATTGGTGAGGCAGGCCGGCTGATTGCGGCAGGGATTGCGGTGGGCCTGGCAGGATCGGTAGCAGCGGCCATGCTGATGCGCAAGCTGCTGTTCAGCGTTCGGCCGTGGGATGCAGCCACTTTGATTGGCGTTGCGGCTCTGCTGGCGGCTTCGGCCCTGTTGGCCAGTTATTTTCCCGCGCGCCGGGCGGCGTCGGTCAATCCCACGGACACATTGCGGGCGGAGTAGGGATTTCCGCTGGTCTCCGACTGCGTGAATGTGCGCTTTGAGGTTTATGCGATCCCACCCATTCGCAAAGTGCGCGAATGGATGGGGCACGGAGTTGGCACAAGAACAAGCGGTCAGGGACCTTGAGGATTGCGGCTCGAAGCGCTTCAGCAGCCTTTTTTGCAGCGCGCCATGATGGCGGCGTGGAGACGCTCGCGAAGACCGGTGGGCAGGTCGTAAATCTCGTGCGAGCGGTAAATTTCGATGGTCTTGCGCGTGGTGTTTAGAGTGACTTCGCAGTGATCGCAACCGCGCAAATGCTGCTGCAACTCCGCGCGTGTCTCGGGGCTTACCGAGTCGTCGATCAGGTCGTCGAGCAAAGCCAAAAACTCAGAGCAGGTCACTTCTCACCACCCTTTTTCCTGCGAAAGTAGCGGCTGAGGCGTTCGCGCAGTTGCAGGCGGGCGCGCAATAAGCGCGATTTGACCGCCGGAATGCTGAGCCCAAGCGTCTCTGCTGTCTCTTCCGTCGAAAGTCCTTCCACGTCCCGCAGGACAAACACGATTCGAAATCCCTGTGGCAGTCCCTGGATGGTCTTGCGCAGAATCTCCGCCAACTCGGCCTGCCCGTAGTTCTGCTCCGGGTCCGGAGACCAGTCGGCCAGGTCGCGGGGCACACTGCCCTCGTCTGTCTCGACATCCTCGTCGATCGAGACCATCCTGCCGGTGCGCCGCTTTCGCAGCCGCATCAGGCTTTCGTTCACCGCAATTCGCACCAGCCATGTGTAGAATTTCGAATTCCCCTGGAACTGTTCGAGCTTCTCGTACGCCTTCAGGAACGCGTCCTGCATGACGTCTTCGGCATCCTCGCGATTCTGGGTGATGTGCTGGGCGATGCGAAACACCTGGCGCTCGTACTTTTGCACCAGGGTATCGTAGGCCGAGACATCCCCACCGCGTACCCTTTCGACCAGGGCTACGTCGGGATGCGGCTCGAGTTCTCCTGCTATAGGTTGGATGGTTGCCATGGGGCCAGGATGCTAGAAATCCGCGGGACCGGTTGCGGGTTGAACTCCAGATGCGCTCAATCGGATCTGGAAGATCGTGACCGTAAAAGAAGAGTGTACCGGACGACCCTGCAGGGGACCAAACGCGGAAATTCCGGTCCTGGCAGGATTTGCGGCATCGCATCTGTCCCAAATCTGCGTTTTTTGCGGTAACGCCACTGGTTCCCAGGGGCGACGCAGGGGCGAAAGCAGCTTAAAGTGAAAATATGAGGGTCGCGCAATCTCCAATTCCCATTTTTAGGCCGGTTCCCTGCTACCTGGCCGGCCTGCTTTCATTGTTGATGATTGTGCTCCCGATGGCGGGACAATCCTCCGGCGGATCAACCACTACGCGGTCCAGTTCCGCCTCTTCCGAGGCACACAAGGGGAAAAAGCCCGCCGGATCGGCGAAACCGGCCAAATCGGGAAAGCCGGCTAGGGCAGGGCAGACGGCCAAAGCTGCGAAGTCAGCCAAATCTGCTAAACCAACCAGCGCAGGGAAGAAAGCTAGTTCCGGAAAGTCTGCCAGCGCCGGAAGGTCCACCAAATCCGATTCGCCGGATAGCGTGAACAAGCCGGTTAAAGCGGGAAGGACAGCCAGGTCCGCAAAGTCCGGCATCGCTGCAAAGCCAGCCAAATCGGACACGCCGGATAGCGCCGATAAGCCGGCTAAGTTGGGGAGGACGGCCAGTTCGAGCAGAAAGGCCAGGAAGCCCACAAGCAAGGCTGCAAGGGCGGCGCAAAGGGCGCGAACGGCGCGGATCAAGCTGGCCTTTGTCGCTTCCGCGGAGTTGCGTCCCATGGCCCAGCAATTGGCCACCATGCGCACGCCCGCGGCGTATGCCGGCGTATTGAACTATGCCCATTCGCACAAAGGCGAGGCCGCGGCCGCCGCCTACCTGGCGCTCGGCCACGCCTATTTGCTGGACAAGCGGTATACGGATGCGCAAGCAAGCCTGGTCCAAGCTCGCCAGACCGGAGAGGAACTGGCTGATTACGCTGATTTTCTGGCTGCGCGCGCCAATCACGAGGCGGGCAGGGAAGCGGCAGCCGAGGCGTTGTTGCACGGCTTCACCGAGCGCTACCCGGACAGCATCTTCGCCGTCCAGGTGCCGGAGCTCGAAGCTAACGTTCTTATCGCCATGAGCGATTTGACCGGCGCCCGGCGAGTGCTGGCGGGCGCCGCGGGGACGGATGAGGCCAGCCGTTCCGGCTACCAGCTTGCAGAGGGCCAAGTGACTTTTGTGCTTGGGCAGCCGCAGGAGGCGGAGCGCATCTACAAGACGCTCTTGCTGAGCCATCCCTTGAGTCAGGATGCCGAGATTGCGCGCGCAAGGCTCACCTCGATGGGTGCGGAGACCAGTTTGACCACAGCCGAGCTGCGCAGCCTGGGCGATGCCTACTACAACGCCGGCCGCTACGCCGACGCGGGCGAGCAATACCGTGCGCTGGTCCGGCAATCGAGTCTCGACGCCGCCAGCCACAATGCCTTCGCCGTGGCTGCGGCGGCCTGCGATCTGAAGCTGAAGCGGCTCACCACCGCTGAGGCCGAAGCGCTGGCCGATTCACCGGACGAGAGCGGCGCCCGCCGGCTCTACCTGCTGATGGAGCTGGCAAGGAACCGCAACGACCTGGACGATCAGCGGCAACGGGTTGCGGAGATGGAGTCGCGGTTCCCTGGGAGTCCCTGGTTGGAGGAGGCGCTTTTCTCCAGCGGCAACATGTACCTGCTGCGGCACGAGTATGCGGCGGCGGCGGCGTACTACAGCTATCTGGCCACACATTTTCCATCCGGAAAACACGCCGCGACCGCTCATTGGCGGGCAGGCTGGCTCAGTTACCGGCAGGGGCTTTATGCCGACGCGGCGCGCCTTTTCGACGAGCAGATCAGGCTGTATCCCGGCGCCACAGAAACCGTGTCGGCTCTCTACTGGCGCGGGCGGCTCTACGAGATGCAGGACCAGAAGCCCGCCCAGGCGGCGGCCAACTATCGCACCGTGGTGCGCGCGTATCAGCACTTCTTTTATGCCCAGATGGCGCGGCGGCGGCTGGCCGCGCTGGGCGACACGCAGATCGAGGAGCAGCCGGAGCTGGATCACTTTCAGCCGCCGCAAGTGCCCGCGCTCCAGGAGAGCTTTCCCACCGACAGTCCGCACCTGGCCAAGGCGCGCCTGCTGGCCAACGCCGGCCTGAACGACTACATCGCCCAGGAGATTGCCGCCGACCCGGACTCTTCCTCCTGGAGTGCGCTGGCCGAGGCGCAGATTTACGCCTCCTATGGCGAAACCTATCGCGCCATGCGCTCGCTGAAGCGGGCCTTGCCCTATGCCGCCAGCGCCTCCATCAAGTCGGTCCCCCTCGCCTACTGGCGGATCCTCTTCCCTGAGCCGTGGTGGGACACGATCACCGCCGAATCGGCCAAAAACAACCTCGATCCCTACCTGGTGGCTTCGCTGATTCGCCAGGAGTCGGAATTCAATCCTTCGGCCATTTCCCGGGCAAATGCCTACGGCCTGATGCAGTTGCTTCCCGCAGTCGGCAAGTCGCTGGCGCGCGAGGAGGGAATGAGTCACTTTGAGACCTTCCAACTGCTCGATCCGGCCACCAACATCCGCCTTGGGACGCGCTACCTGCGCAGAACGCTGGACCGCTTCGGCGGGGTTACCGAGTACGCCCTGGCCGCCTATAACGCCGGGGACGAGCGAGTGGTCGACTGGCAGGCCGCCGGGCCCTACCACGGGATCGACGAGTTTGTGGAGTCGATTCCCTTTACGGAGACCCGCGAATACGTCGAGAGCATTCTGCGCAACGTCGAAACCTACAAGGCGATCGATGCGGCTGCCGGACAGCAAGGCAGGGGAGCAACCGGAGCAGGTCGATAGCGGAAAGCTTTCCAAAGGAAGTCCAGGGAATCCCGCTCGATACTGCCGGATTTCGATTCTGGTTGACTTCGAGGGCGCGCCCACCCACACTGATGATTACCGGAGGAGTCCAAGCCTCCGAGATTCCATTCGCAGCCTGCTGTTGTTCGAAAACAGAGCCGGCCGGATTCATCGGAAACGGCGCTGTTATCTCAACCAAACCGGAGGGCAGCATGTCAGCCGATTTGCAGTTTCTGGAAGAATGGATCCCCGAAAGAATGGACCCCGGTACGGTATTCGTCCTGGAAAACCAGGCGAAACTGGGTCATGCGCAGAATCCGTTTGTGGCCGTCATGTCCTGCCCGCGTTGCGGCACCATGGGACTGATCACTCGGCGCCAACTCTGCAGTGGCGAGACGATGATCTGCGGCGGTGACGTTTGCTCGGCCGAGTACCGACTGGATGGCGAGACGATCAACTTCCGCAAAACCCAATAAGCGGGCGCCACCAATTGAAGCGACCGGCAAGACGCGGAGGGAGCGCATACCGGCAGGGGATCTGTTGCCACTCTAGCGGCCTGTCTCAAACAAATCGGCTGCTGTTCCCCAGCAAGCAAACATCGCTTGCCCGAGACCCGGTTCGGCTCTTCTCATCCAGTGGGAACGGCAGAGCCGGTTCTGGCGGCTTGAGATAAAGTCCAACAACCTTCTCCAACTTCTTCGCAAACTTGGGGCGTTGCCGACTCGACAACAGGGAACGCGATGCGGCCTGCGTGAGTGGGCGCGTCCGATGTGCGAAACAGAAGCCTTGGAGGCGCCCATCTCTTTTGTCATCGCGCGCATGGAGAAATGCGGAGCATCGGCAGATGTGCTTGGGGCAGTCTCTCCGATCCGGGCAGCGGGTCAGATCCGCAGAGATAGTGGGCAATTGAGCAGTTCGGCGGACAGCGACTGGCGTTGATGCCCGGAATTCCCGGCAGCCCAGCGAACGGGTCTTGACGGCAACTCGATCCGGGGCTATAAATGACCAGTGGTCAGAAATGTCCAAAGCTCGAATATGAGTGACAGTCAGAACAATCGAGCGGCCGCCCGCGTCCATGCTCCGGCTGCCGATGTCTCCTCTCTTCCGCCCGCAGCCGGCCGCCGTCAGCGCCGGGCCGCGGAAACCCGTCTGCGGCTGTTCCGGTGCGCATTGCAATTGTTTGCCGAGCGCGGTTTTACGTCCGTTACCGTCGAGGACATCACGGAAGCGGCGGACGTGGGCAAAGGAACCTTTTTCAATTATTTCGAGAGCAAGGATCACGTGCTGGGCGTGATGGCCGAGATTCAGTTGGGTAAAGTTGCAGAAGCCCTGGAACTGGCAGGGAACAGCGAGCAGTCGATTCATTCTGTTCTGCACCGCCTATTCCTCCGTCTCGCGGAGGAACCGGGGCGCAGTCCGGACCTTGCGCGCGCCATCATCTCTTCATTTCTGGCGAGCAAAGGTGTGCGCCAGCTTATCGCTCGCAATATGCAAAATGGCCGCAAAATGGGTGCGGAGATTGTAGCGGTTGGGCAGGAGCGCGGGGAGATCAGCCCGGAATTGAAAAAAGATAAGGTAGCCATGCAGATGATGCAGACGATCATGGGCACGGTCCTGCTCTGGTCGCTACACGAGCAGCCGCCGTTGAACGTGTGGATGGAAGACAGCTTTCAGCATTTTTGGAGATCCATAGCCGTCTCTGGCAAAGAGTAGGAATCATGAAATCCGATTTCCGCATCGTCGTTCTTCTTTCGCTGGCAAGTCTGATGCCGGGTCTAATCTCGGGTGCGTCCGCAGCGGCGCAGCAGCCGGCGCCCTTTCGGCTCACGTTGCAGGATGCGATTCAGAAAGCGCTCGAAGCCAATTTGAGCGTACTGGAGGCGGGGACACGCGTAGACGAGGGGGAAGGCACGCGTGAACGCCGCTTATCGGCCGCGCTGCTTCCGCGCCTGAACGCTCAAACCTACGCCAACGTGCAGAACCGCAATCTGCGCGCCTTCGGGATTTCGGTGCCGGGACTACCGATACCGAACGTTGTGGGGCCATTTTCCAACTACGATTTCCGCATCTATGCGCAGCAGAATATTGTCGATCTTGAGAGCTATCGAGGATTGAAGGCCAGTGAACACGCTCTCGATGCCGGCAAGATGGATGAACGCGATGCGCGCGATCTGATCGTCCGCGTGATCGCCGGACTCTATCTGAACGCGCAGTCTGCGGCGGCACGCGCGGATGCCGCTGAATCGCGGGTGACTGACTCAAGCACGCTGTACAAGCTGGCCAAGGACAAGCACGATGCCGGGACCGCGACCGGTGTGGACGTGCTCCGCGCCCAAGTGCAGCTTGCCAATGACCGCCAGGCGCTGCTGGTCGCTCAGAATCAGTTGAAGCAATCGCTGTTGGCCTTGGCGCGCAATCTGGGGATGAGCCCGGCCACGCCCCTGGAACTTGCCGAGCCGCTCAATTATCAATCGTTGACTCAGCCGGAGATCGGGACCATTGCGCCCGCGGCCTTGCTCGCCCGCGCCGACTATCTCTCGTTAGCCAATCAGCGCCAGGCACTGGTCGAGCAGCAGCGCGCCAACCGCGCCCGCTCTTATCCCAAGCTGAGCATCAACGGTAATTTTGGCGAGATTGGGCGCAGCATCGGTGGCGTTGCGAGCACCGGCTTGTTGCAAGGCCAGATCGATTTCACACTCTTCGACCGCGATCGCAATGGGGAAGCGCAAGAACTGGCCAGTCGCCTGAAGCGCATCGACGATCAGATCGCCGATTTGCGCAGAGGCATCGATGAGGACTTGCGCGAGGCGCTCCTGAATCTGGATTCCGCGGCAGAGCAGGTGAGCGTAGCCAAAGAAGGGCAGGACCTGGCGCAGCGCGAACTGGAGTTGGCGCAGGATCGTTTTCAGTCGGGAACAACCAACAATGTCGAAGTTGTGACGGCCCAGGATGAGTTGGCCCGCGCCGAAGAGAACTACATTCTTGCCGTGTCCAGCCACGTGGATGCGAAGTTTGCCCTGGCTCGCGCCATGGGCGACACGCAGAAAAACATTCTAGATTTCATGGGAAAACCATAAACGGCGTTGTCGTCGGACCCGCCTGTCGGGAGCCGCGCAAACGAGGTTTGAAGCAATGAAGCGAGTGATTCCAATCCTGATTTTGCTGGCCGCGGTTGTTGCCGCGGGCGTCTACTACTACCCGCGCCTGACCAGAAAGCCGGCGCCGGTGAACGAGCTAGCACTTTCCGGCAACATCGAGGCGCATGAGAGCCTGGTCGGCTTCAAGGTGCAAGGGCGCATTGTCGAGTTGCCAGTCGAGGAAGGCCAGCAGGTAGCGGAAGGCGCATTGCTGGCGCGCCTGGAAGACGCCGACTTCCAGCAGCGCGTCCGCGTCGACGCGGCCACTGTCGGCGTGCGTCAATCGAATCTTGCGCTCACGCTTGCCGGAACCCGCGAGCAGGAGGTGAAGGCTGCGCAGCAAACCATGATCGATGCCCAGGCTGATCTCGAACAGAAGAAGCTGGACAATGAGCGCGCCCAGCGCCTCTTCGCCAAGGACGAAGTCTCGGCGCAGGAGCGCGACCAGGCGGCGACCGCGCAGAAGCGCGCGCAGGCAATCTTCCAGGCGGCGCAGCAGCGTTACAACGAAGCCGTCGAGGGCAGCCGCAAGGAGGACATTGCGATTGCGCGCGCCAACCTCAACGAAGCCAGCGCCAACCTCGGCCTGTCGCAAGTGAACCTGGGCTACACCGTTCTGCGCGCTCCTTCTGCGGGTGTTGTAACCGTGCGCCAGGCGGAGTTGGGAGAAGTGGTTTCGCCCGGTTCTCCGGTCATCACGCTCGCGGACCTCGACCACATCTGGCTGCGCGCCTACATCGCGGAAACCGACCTGGGCCGCATAGCCTGGGGTCAAGCGGCGACCGTCACTACAGATACGTATCCCGGCAAGCAGTACCACGGGCGCATCTCGTTCATCTCCTCGACTGCCGAGTTCACGCCCAAGAGCGTGCAGACGTACAAGGAGCGGGTCACGCTCGTCTACCGCATCAAGATCGACATCGACAATCCGAATCATGAATTAAAGCCGGGCATGCCGGCCGATGCGCACCTCGCTCTGGGTGCGGCCATGCAGAATCCGAACCCTTCCGGCGTTGCGCCGGCCAGGCAATGACGGAGCCGCTCCAATCCGCAATCGTCGCCCAGGGACTGACGAAGAGCTTCCCCGGTGTGCGCGCGGTCGATGCACTGAGCTTCGATGTGCGCGCGGGCGAGATCTTCGGCCTCGTGGGTCCCGACGGGGCAGGGAAGACGACGACCTTGCGTATGTTGGCGGGCATCATGCCGCCGGACGCGGGCAAGGCCACGGTGGCCGGCTTCGATGTGGCGCGCGACCCGGAAGGCGCAAAGCACGCTCTCAGCTATATGCCGCAGCGCTTCGGCCTCTACGAAGACCTGACGGTGGATGAAAACATTCGCTTCTATGCGGACCTGTTCGGCGTGAAGACGGCCGAGCGCAACACGCGGTCGACTGAGTTATTAGTGGCCGCGGGCATGAGCGAATTTCGCAAGCGGCTGGCCGGCAAGCTTTCCGGCGGCATGAAGCAGAAACTCGGACTGGTGTGCGCGCTCATTCATCGGCCCAAGGTGATTCTGCTCGATGAGCCAACTACCGGCGTCGATCCCGTTTCGCGCCGCGACTTCTGGCGCATCCTTTACGAACTGGTCGCGGAGGGCGTGGCGATTCTTACTTCGACGGCGTATCTCGACGAAGCCGAGCGCTGCCATCGCGTGGCCCTGCTGCATCAGGGCAATCTGCTGTTCTGCGACATGCCGGCGAATCTGAAAGCAAAGTTCGGCAAGGGTGTCTTGTCGATCACTGCACCGGAGCCGCGGCGCTTGCGAACTGAGCTTGAACACGCCGAGGGAATTTCCAGCCTTCTGCTGACGGGGGACGGCCTGCACCTGGTGGTGGACGATGCACATCGTCGCATTCCCGAGTTCGAGGCCCGGCTCAGGCGCGCCAACATTCCATTCGATGCAATTCTTGAGGTCGCGCCATCGATTGAAGACCTTTTTGTCGATGCGGTCGAAACCGGGGCATCGCAGCATGCCTGAACAATCCAACTCGGTTGTGGTCGAAAGCCTCGTCAAGCGGTTCGGGGATTTTGTCGCCGTGGACCACATCGATCTCGAAGTCCGTAAAGGCGAGGTGTTTGGCTTTCTGGGGCCAAATGGCGCAGGCAAATCCACCACGATTCGCATGTTGTGCGGATTGCTCAAGCCTACTTCGGGCCGCGCGCAGGTGGCGGGCTATGACGTGGGCCGCAAGCCGGAAGCTGTGCGGCAGAACATCGGCTACATGTCGCAGAAGTTTTCTCTCTACAACGACCTCAAGGTGATCGAGAACATCCGCTTGTTCGCCGGGCTCTACAGCGTGCCGGCCAGGGAACTTCAATCTCGCATCGAGTGGGCGCTTACGATGGCCAACCTCAAGGGCCAGGAGAATCTCATCACCGGCACGCTACCCGGCGGGTGGAAGCAGCGGCTGGCGCTGGGTTGCGCCGTGTTGCACAAGCCGCCCGTCATCTTTCTCGATGAGCCGACCTCCGGCGTCGATCCCATCACGCGACGCCAGTTCTGGGACCTGATTCACCAAATGGCGGAGGAGGGAGTTACCGTCTTTGTCACCACGCACTACATGGAGGAAGCCGAATACTGCAACCGTCTCGCGCTCATCTTTCGCGGAAAACTTGTTGCGCTGGGAACGCCTTCGGAATTGAAGCACGGCTCGATGAAGGGCGATCTTCTGCTGGTTGAGTGCGAGCCGTTGGGCGATGCCGTGGAAGCGCTACAATCGGTTCCCGATGTGATGGACGCGGCGGTATTCGGCAACTCCTTGCACCTGGTGGTGCGCGATGCGGAGGCCGCCATTCCGCAGCTACAGACCTATCTCGCCGGGCGCGGCATCGCTCTTACTCGCATGGAGAAAATTCGTCCCAGCCTCGAAGATGTTTTTGTTTCGCTTACCACAGGCCGCGAAGCAGCCGAGGAGCGCAAGCCATGAGCCTGACCCGCCTGCTGGCCATTGCACGGAAAGAGGTTGTGCAGATTCTGCGCGATGCGCGCAGCCTGATCATTGTCGTCCTCATGCCCGCAATCCTCGTGCTGCTGTTTGGGTACGGCGTCAATCTCGATCTCAAGGGGCTGCCCGTTTATGTAGTCGACCAGGATGGCAGCCAGCAGAGTCAGGACCTCCTCAAGCACTTCCAAAATAGCGAATATTTTCATATCGCCCGCGTCGTGAGCGGGTATCCCGAGCTGACACGCGCACTGGACGACGGCCACGCCAAGATGGGCATCGTGATCCCGTGGGATTTTTCGCAGCGTTTGCGCGATGGCCGTCCTGTCCAGGTTCAGGCGCTCGTGGATGCGTCGGATGACAACACGGCCAACGTGCTGATTGGCTATTCCCAGGCTGTGGTGCAAGGCTACTCGGCCCAGGTGCAAATCGACTGGCTCCGCCAGCGCGGCCTCGCGATTCAGCCGGCTACACTCAGCGTCGAGACGCGCACCTGGTACAACGAAGATCTGGAGAGCAGCGCGTTCATCATTCCCGGCGTGCTGGCGCTGGTCATGTCGGTCATCGGCGCATTCCTTACCTCGCTTACTATCGCGCGTGAGTGGGAGCGCGGCACCATGGAGCAATTGATTTCAACGCCGGTAAGCGCCATGGAAATCATGCTCGGCAAGTTGACGCCCTATTTTGTATTGGGAATGTTCGACACCCTGATCAGCGCGCTGATTGCGATCTACTGGTTCCATGTGCCGTTTCGCGGCTCATTCGTCACCCTGCTGGCCGCGTCGGCCATGTTCCTCATCGTTGTGCTCTCGCTGGGATTCTTCATCTCCGTGCTTGCGAAGAGCCAGTTCGCAGCCAGCCAGATTGCCTTGCTGATTACCTTTCTTCCCGCGTTTCTGCTCTCGGGATTTCTGTTTTCGATTGAGCAGATGCCCACGGCGCTGCAATGGATCACGCGCGTTCTGCCTGCGCGGTATTACGTCTCGGTGCTCAAGAAAATCTTTCTCAAGGGAACGCCCGCG
>Ga0181529_10002226_pt1 | contig 23635 bp, 22 predicted proteins | sample PEATcosm2014_Bin_36_FD_119763 | JGI IMG/M metagenome (GOLD analysis project Ga0181529, IMG submission 119763) | Peatland microbial communities from MTU Mesocosm Facility, Houghton, MI, USA - PEATcosm2014_Bin10_30_metaG | ecosystem: Environmental > Terrestrial > Soil > Wetlands > Peat | place... | reverse complement strand
GCTTCTGGTTCACCTTCTCGTACCCCAACGTTCACTCCATGCTCACCGAGGTCACCTTCTGCATCACGTGCTACCTCACCGTGCTGGCCATCGAATACCTGCCCATCGTGCTCAAGAATCGCAAGCTGCGCGAAGTGCCGGCGTTCCTGGTCTTCGAATTTCAGATGCACAAGCTGACGTACGTGCTGGCGGGCGTGGGGACGTTCCTTTCGTTCTTTCACCAGGGGTCGTTGGGCGGACTCTACGGCGTGCTGCGCGGCCGTCCCTTCGCCTTCCGCGAGGGCTTTTTCGTGTGGCCGTCCACCTTCTTCCTCTTCGTAGTTTCGGCCGCGGCGGTGGGACCCAGCTTCATCCTGCTCACCACCTGGCTGGTACAGAAGATCTCGCGCAAACAGTTGGTGCGCGTTGAAGTATTGCAGCTGCTGGGCCGCATTTCCGGGCTGTTGCTGGCCGTCTACGTCCTGGCCAAGACGGTGGATACGCTGATCTGGATCAATCGCACATCGCCCGAGCGCGGATTCCCGGCGTCGCAATACTATAGCTGGAATCCGTTCGGCACCTGGATTCTCTTCGCCGAAATCGTAGTCTTCGGGCTGCTGCCGGCGCTGGTCCTGCTGACGCCGCGGCTGCGCGCGCGCACCGGCTGGCTGGTGGCGGCCGCGACCATGGCCTGCACCGGTGTGGCGCTCAACCGCTTCGTCATGACCGTGCAGACGCTGGCCCTGCCCACACTCTCGTTCGACCCGTTCCTGTCGTACACGCCGAGCTGGCAGGAAACCGGCACGTTTCTCGCCGTGGTAGCTTACGGCGTGCTGGTGTATTCGATCTCATTCCGTTACTTCAAACTATTCCCCGAGGAGCGCGACCTGCAGGTTCCCGCAGCGACGCCCGAGGAACAGGAAGCTGAGCCGGTGCTGGCTGGGAGGTATTAATCATGTTGCCGTGGAATTATGGATTTGCCTGGAATGCGGGACACATTCTGTTTCTGGGAGCGTTTTACACCGTTCTGGTGGTGGTGGCGACGACGGTGGTCTCCGCCTTCTGGCGGTCGCGCCGCTCGCTGCGGGAGCGGGAGACGGAAGAGATCCGCTGGCACGCCGACTTTTCCGATCTGCCGGCCGCCGACCGCGTCTGCCGCCACGTGCTCACAGGCGAATTCCGCAAGCGCGAGTGTCCTCATGCGTTCGATTGTCGGGAGTGCGAAACCCACGCCAAACTGATTGAGCGCAGGCCTCTGACACCCGTTGCCGATGCCGAAGAGGATTCGCTGGGCATGACGTTTCCGCTGGATCGCTACTACCACCGCGGTCACACCTGGGCGCACCTCGACGCTGACGGCACTGTGACCGTCGGTCTGGACGATCTGGGCCGCCGTTTGCTCGGCATGCCGGATTCGCTCGAGATGCCTGTCCCCGGCGCGCGTCTTGAGGTGAATGGTACCGCGTTCGTCGCCGGCAAGCGCGATGCCCGCGTGCGCGTGCTTTCGCCGGTGGATGGCGAAGTGCTGGCCGTGGATGGCCCCGATGGCGAGTGGTACCTGCGCATCAAGCCCGACTCCACCGGCGAGCGGGCGTTTCGTCATCTGCTGCGCGGTCCCGAAGTGAAGCCCTGGCTGATGCGCGAGATGGAGCGGCTGCAACTGGCGCTGTCCGCCGAAGGCGCCACACCCACCCTGGCCGATGGCGGCGTGCCGGTGTCGGATATTGCCGCCAGCTATCCCGAGACCGATTGGGACGCGGTGTGCGGCAAGATGTTCTTGGAGGGATAAGGCGGCCGATCGCACGCTACAACCGCACGGCAGCCCAGTTGCGCTGCGCTGTCCGCTCCACCTGCAGCGGATTTCGCAGCGCGCGGCCGAAGCCCGCGAAACACACCTGCATGACGTCGCCATCTTCCAGCGTCACGCCTTCGCCGAAACTGAAGGCGTCGGCGCCGAAGTAATGGACATGGACGTCGCCGGGACGCCGGTGGGCCGCATGCTTGAAGTGATGGTGCTCCATGTTGGCCAGCGAGTGGCACATATTGGCCTCGCCGGTGGCGATGGTTTTCGTCCACACCGTCCGCCCGCCGCGCTCGATGGTCACCTGGCCGGCGACCGCGGTGAAATCGGCGTCGAGCACCAGTTCCGGGCCAATCGCGCAGGTCATCAGCTTGGACGCCGCCAGGTACAGGTAATTGCGCTTCTCGAAGCGATGGTCGGAGAATTCATTGCCCTGCGCCATGCCGATGCGCCGCGGCGCGCCGTCGCCATCGATCACATAAATTCCCGCGATTTCCGGTTCTTCCCCGCCGTCTTCGGCGTGCGGCGGCGCCACCAGCGGCTCGCCGTGCGCGCGCAGCACCGTACCGGAGCCCTTGTAAAACCACTCGGGCGATGCCCCGATTTCGCCCGCCGCCGGCCGGCCGCCGGCCACGCCCCACTGGTACATGCGCATGCTGTCGGTGGGGGCTTCGGTGGCCGCGTCCGTGGCCGCGTGCATCGCCTGCCGGTTCTTGGCGCTTTGCGTGTGCGTCAGGCCGGTGCCGCTCACCAGGCAGCGCGCCGGTTCCGTGGGGTAGTCGATGGGGACCAGCAGACGCCATTCGGACACGCCCCGGTACGTCATTCCGTAGTCCAACGACTCGCGCGATCTCCGGCGTTCCACGGCCGCTGCCAGCGTGGCGCCCGATGCCAGCGCATCCTGCACCAGGTCGTACACCGACGCCACGCCACTGAGCAGGCGGATGGTGTCGTCCTCGATTTCTCCGACGCGCCGCTCGCCCGACGCGTGCGCAATCTGCACCAGCCGCATGGTTACGGGCGTCCTCCGCGCAGCGCTTCCACCACGGCCGACATGTCGCGATCTCCCCACCCAAGCGCGTTGGCCTGCTCGAACCATTCGAGCGCCCCGGCCACCGTCCGCAAATCCACGCCGTGAGACGCGGCTTCCCGCGACGCGTAGGTGAGGTCCTTCTGCATCAGCCGCAGCTTGAAGAAGACTTCGTAGGTGCGGGCCATCATCCGTCCCGATACGCCTTTGACCATGGGACTTCCCGGCGCGCCGTTGGCCAGGATGGACACCGCCTTTTCGCGATCGAGGCCGCTCTTCTCGATCACCGCCATGGCTTCGCCCAGCACCGCGGCCTGCACGCCGCAGACGAAATTGTTGATCAGCTTCATCAGCGCGCCGCTGCCCGCCGGACCCAGATGCACGATGTCGCGGCTCATATGCCGCAGCACCGGCCGCACGCGCTCCAGCACGGCCGCATCGCCGCCCACCAGAAACAGCAGTTCGCCCGACGCCGCTTGCGGACGGCTGCCGGTCACCGGCGCATCCAGAAACCCGCAGCCGCGCGCTTTCGCCGCGGTAGCCAGCTCGCGCACCCAGGCGGGCGAGAGCGTGCTGCAATCGATGGCCGTGGCGCCCGCTTTCGCGCCCAGCAGAGCGCCGTTCGGTCCCAGCCAGGCGTCGCGCGACGCCACGTCGTCAGGGACCATGGCGATGATGATGTCCGCGTGTTCGGCGGCGCCGCGCGGCGACGAGGCCAGAATGGCGCCCCGGTCAACCAGGGCGGCGGCGCGCTCTACGTGCGGGTTGTACACCGAAAGCGGGCAGCCGGCCTGCAACAGCCGGCCCGCCATTCCGGAACCCATGGTTCCCAAACCGATCAGTGCCACTCTCGAGTTCAAGCGGTCCTCCTTTTCTTTCCTGAAAGCGCTCCAATGCGCTGTTTCAAGCGGTTCTGCGCCTGTCTTTCGGCCGCCATCGCCAACAGGTTGCGCGCATCCACCAGATGTTCGGCCATGCGGCGCCGCGCGGCGTCGACATCTCTCTTGCGAATGGCCGCGTAGATTCGCTGGTGCAGCCGCAGCGTATGCGCGGCCGGCACGCGCTGCGAAGTATGCTCCACCAGGGTGCGCAGCGAAAGGTGCACCACCGAGAACATGAGGTTGCACACGCGGTTGCCCGCGGCCTGGAAGATGGCGCGGTGAAAGGCCAGGTCGTGCTCCACGAATTGTCCGTTGTCCGCGGCGGTTTCCATGGCCGCCATTTCGCGGCGCAGGGCGGACAAGTCTTCCTCGGTAGCGCGTTCGGCGGCGCGCGCCGCCAGTTCCGGCTCTACAATCAGGCGCGCCTCCATCAACTCATGGAAGGTGATGCCGTCGAGCAGGATGAGGAACTCCATGGGCTCGCCCAGAATGGACGCCGCTCCCTTGTTGAGGTAGGTGCCGTCGCCCACGCGCTGCGAAATCACACCCATGATCTCCAGGACCTTCAGCGCCTGGCGCAGCGACGAGCGCGCCACGCCCAGGCTGCGGGCGAAGTCGCGTTCCGACGGCAGCTTCGCGCCCGGCTGCAGGTCGCCTTCGGAGATGAGCTGTTTGAAGGTCGCCAACAGCTTGCCGGTTGTGAGAGGTATGACCAATTCTCTGTCAGTATGACGGAAAGCGATGGGGCAGGGCAAATCATCAAGAGTAAACATTTGCCCAGGGCTGCATATTGGTAGTACCATTGCAGCGATGGCGCTGCGTTGGACCACCGCCCTGTTGCTCACCGCCGCCATTGCCATCAGTTATTTCGACCGCCAGACGCTGCCCGTGGCCATCGCCGCCATCCAGCGCGACATCCCTATCTCCAATACGCAATTCTCCGATTTGCAGGCGGCCTTTCTGATCGCCTACGCGCTGCTCTACGCCGGCGGCGGCAAGCTGGTGGACATGCTGGGCACGCGCGCCGGGTTCCTGCTGATCATGCTGTGGTGGTCGGCGGCCTGCGCCAGCCACGCCCTGGCGCAGGGCTTCCGCAGCCTGGCGGCGAGCCGCTGCCTTCTCGGCATGGGCGAAGGCGGCGGATTTCCCGCAGCCACCAAGGCCGTCGCCGAATGGTTTCCGCTGCGCGAGCGTTCCACCGCCATGGGACTCATCAACGCCGGGACCGCGGTAGGCGCCGTAATCGCGCCGCCCGCTATCGCCCTAGTGCTGGGCGGATTTTCCTGGAGATGGGTCTTCGTCTTCTCGGGCGCGGCCGGCCTGCTGTGGAGCTTGTGGTGGATGCGCTCATACTTCCCGCCGTCGCGCCATCCGCGCATTTCTCCCGGCGAAGCCGCGCTGATCGCCGCCGATGCCGCGCCGACGACGAAACCCATACCGTGGACGCGCCTGCTGGCCTGTCGCCAGACCTGGGGTCTGGTTCTCGGCAAGTTCCTAAGCGACGCCGCCTGGTATTTCTACCTTTTCTGGCTGCCCAAGTATCTCTACGATGCCCGCCACTTCGACACCAAACAGGTGGGCTACTACGCCTGGATCCCCTACGCCGCGTCGGGGCTGGGCAGCCTGGCCGGCGGCTGGCTCTCCAGCCATCTCATCCGCCGCGGATGCTCGGTGAACGCCGCGCGCAAGATCGCGCTCGGGCTGAGCGCCGCGCTCATGCCGCAGATCTTTTTCGTGACGCGCGCGCCCGTGGAGATCGCCATCGTGCTCTTCAGCCTGGCGTTTCTGGGACAGCAATCGTGGTCGACGCTGGTGATGATTCTGCCCGTCGACATCTTCCCGCGCGACGCCGTGGGCTCGGTGGCCGGTATGGTGGGATTCGGCGGGGCCATGGGCGGCGTGTTCTTCGGAAAAGTGGTGGGCTACCTGCTGGACCATCGCTTCGGCTACGGCCCGGTGTTCGGCCTGGTCAGCACCTTTCACGTTCTGGCGTTCGTTGTCATCCTCTTACTGATTCCCGTGGTCCAACCCATTCGTCTCGAAGGAGCGAAATTATGAAGATTACCGAAATCCGCACGCGCGTGGTGGAGTGGCGCGGCAAGACCGTTCCGCCCGCCCCGCATTTCTGCACCAACCCCATCGATCTTCTGGAGCTCCCCGCCGATTCCATGGCCAGCTTCCGTTTCCACGGCTGGCTGATCGTCGAGATCGCGACCGATTCCGGCCACGTGGGCATCGGCAATGCGGCGCTCTCGCCGCGCGTCACCAAGCAGGTGATCGATCTCTACCTCAAGCCCGTGCTGCTCGGCAAAGATCCCTGGGATTCGGAATTCCTCTGGCAGCATATGTACCGCCAGACCATGGCCTTCGGCCGCAAGGGCATCGGCATGGCCGCCATCAGCGCGGTGGATATCGCCATCTGGGACCTCCTCGGCAAAGCCTGCGGACAGCCTGTTTTCCGGTTGCTGGGCGGCCGCACCAAAGCGCGCATTCCGGTCTACGCCAGCCGACTCTACAGCCAGCCGCTCGACGACCTGGCCGCCGAAGCGCAGCGCTATAAGGACCAGGGATACCGCGCCATGAAGCTCCGCTTCGGCTGGGGTCCGGTGGATGGCGCCGCGGGGATGCAGCACAATCTGGCGCTGGTGCGCACCGTGCGCGAAGTGATCGGCGACGGCATCGATCTGATGGCCGACGCCTACATGGGCTGGACTCTGGATTACGCCCGCCGCATGGTCCCTCTGCTCGAACCCTTCCACCTGCGCTGGCTGGAAGAGCCGGTGATTCCCGACGATATCCACGGCTACGCCGCGCTCAAAGCCTTGGGCCGCGTTCCCATCGCCGGCGGCGAGCATGAACAGACCCAATACGGCTTCCGCGAACTGCTGGAAGCCCGAGCCGTGGATTACATCCAGTTCGACACCAACCGCGTCGGCGGCATCACTCAGGCGCGCAAAGTGGCCGCGCTTGCCGAGTCGTTTTCCGTGCCCGTGATCCCCCATGCCGGACAGATGCATAACTTTCACGTCGTGATGGCGAGTTTCAATTCGCCCATGGCGGAGTTCTTCCCGGTGGTGGACGTGGAAGTCGGCAACGAACTGTTCTGGTACATCTTCGACGGCGAGCCGACGCCCACGGATGGCTGTATCGACCTCCGCGACGATCTCCCCGGACTGGGGCTCACTATCAAGGAAGCCGCGCTGCAGGATTTTGAAGTGATCGAGTGAGTTACTTCCTGAAGCACCACAGCCAGTAATCCTGCTCGCCGGCGCCGTGTTGGTGGCGCAGTTCGAAGCCGGCATGGTCGCAAACCGCCTGCGCGTCTTCGGGGGCGAACATCACGCCGACCCACGTATCGGGCGCGTCGAATTCCGGCTCGGGCGGGTCGATGGACGCTGCGGTGTCCGATGGCGGCGCGGGTCGAGGCGGCGCGGGTCGACGTGGCGGAGCGGCGGCTGGCGGCTTGGGCAGCGTCAGCCGGCGAATGGGCCGCAGAAACCGCTTCCGGAACGACAGGGGGATTTTGCCCGTGAGCCTCCAGTGGAGCGGCAGTTTGGCCGGCGGCGCGGGCTCCGGCCTGGCTTCGGGCAAAGGCTCCACGGCTTGTTCTGACACCGGCTCCGGTTCCGGCTCCGGCTCGGCTTCCGGTTTCCGCCATGGATCGCCGGGATACCCCTGCACCTGCACCTTGAACAGGGCGCCGGGACGCAACAGCCGCGCAATTTCCCGGAAATAATTCCAGATCACGTCGCGGCTGGGAATGTGCTGGAACACGATCACCGAAAAGGCGAAGTCGAAGGGAAGGTCGGGGACTACCGACAAATCCATGCCATTGTTCTGGTACAGGTGAACATTCGGCAAGCCGGCCAGGGCCGCGCCGGCCCGCGCAATCATCTCGCCGCTGACGTCCACCGCATGCACTTCGCCGAATACTTTGGCCAACGCGCGCGTCACGCGTCCCGCGCCGCAGCCGATCTCCAGCACCCGCAGGGACGCGGGGTCGCGGCCCTGGCAGATATTGCCCATGTCGTTGAGGATCTGCTGGGCCACTTCCATTTCGCCGGAGGCAAAGAACTCCTCGTCGGACCAGTCGGCGCGATGCGTCGCCACGTAGTAGCGTGCGTTCTCCCGCGCGCGCCGGTCCCAATCGTCGCGCATGGAGCGCAACGTGGATGTCAACCCTTCTTCACCCATTCCGTGGATTTGATCGTAGCATGCGCTGGCGGGTCGAAACCGGGCGCCGCGGGCTATCATAAAACGAGGCAGGTTTCCATGACACATTGGCTGCGCCGCTGTGCGCTTGGAGTTTCTTTGGCGGCCGTCTTCGCGCTGGCCGGGCCGCAAGGGCGCGGTGGATCGGCCGTTCCGCCGGACCCACAGGAAGACGTTCGCTTGCCCAACGGTAAACTGCAAAAGGATGAAATCCTCAAAGCGGAGCACGCGCAGAATATCAAAGACGCCGCCCAGTTGGCCGACCTGGTGCAGCAGTTACAGCAGGATCTGGAGAAGAACGATTACTCCGTGCTGTCCATGTCCACAGTGAAGAAGACCGACGACATTGAAAAACTGGTCAAGAAAATCCGCGATCGTTTGCGCCACAATTAGCCTGCTGGCCGCCGCCGGCGCGTGGGCGCAGGGCACGCTGCCCGAGCCGGCCGCCGCCGCGCCCGTGGGATCGCCGGCGGTCGCCATGCTGGAACCGGCCGACCTGCCGCAATGGCAGGCGTGGACCAGGGATTCCGCGTGGAAGGCGATCGCCCCGCCGCCGCTGGCCGCCGACGCCACGCCCGACATGCGCACCATCGATGCCCGCATCCTGGCGCTGGACGCCGCTGTGCACGAAGCCATCCGCAGCGGCGGCGTGGACCCCGCCCGCATCTACCTGGTGGGCCGCGGCGATAACGCGGCGGCGGTCTTCTACGCCGTCTCGCGCCTTCCCGATCCATGGGCCGCCGCGTTGGCGCTGGGCGGGTCGCCGGAGCCGGCTCTGACCACCGGCCGCATCTTCGCCGCCAATTTCACCAGCGTCCCCGTGCTCTGGGTGAGCGCCGGCGCCAACGACGCGGAATTGGCCGCCAAGCTGAAGAAAGCCGGCCTCAACCTGGAATGGCGCACCACCGCCGGCCTCACCAACACGGCGATCTTTGGCTGGATGCTGCAGCACCGGCGCGACGAGTTTCCCGCGTCCATCGATTGCGAGACCAATGCCCCGGCCTTTGCCCGCTGCTACTGGATCCAACTGACCAAGTTCGATCCGACGGAGCGCAACGACGTCCTGCCGCAGACCCGGGTGGCGTCGGGTTCGGGAGCTTCGCTCGACCTGGGAGATTTCCGTTTCAAGCTGGACGATCCCGGCCCAGGGTTGGTGGTGTCCGGCCTGGGCGAGAAGTACGACGGCCCGCTGAAGATGGGCGACCGCATCCTGGAACTGGAAGGCAAACCCATCGGGAACGCCCGCCAGTATGCCGAGTTGATGAGCCAGAAGGTGGAGAACCGGCGGGTGGTGATTCTGGTGGAGCGCGGCACGAATCGCATTCGCATCGAGACCAGCATCATCGTGCCGCGGCGCGATCCGGCCGTGACCGCCCGCGTGCAGGCCCACTACGACGCTGAAACCCGGCAGATCGAAATCGTCAGCCGCACCATCACGGAGATGCGCGTCACGGTTCCTCCGCAGTGGGTGCCCGGCGGTTTGAGTTGGAACGGCCTGACCATCGACGAAATCAATAAGCCGGGGTGCATCCTGCTGACCATCGACAAGGAATTGCTGCACGCCGCGGTGTGCCCACAATAAGTCAATGCGCCCGAAACTGACCGCTCGCGAAGCCGCCCGCGCCATGGCGCGCGCTCCCAAGAGCGCCCAGCGCGACGCCGCCATCCGCAAAATGATCCGCCAGATTCCGCGCGGCAAAGTGGCCACTTACGCGCAGGTGGCCGCCGCCGCCGGCTACCCGCTGCATCATCGCCAGGTCGCCCGGTTGCTGCGGACGTCGCCGACGGGATCGTTGCCGTGGCAGCGCGTGCTGGGCGCGGGCGGCCAGATCAAGCTGCAGTACGAAGCCGGTCTGGAGCAGCGCACCCGCCTGGAGATGGAGGGCGTTCGTTTCCGCGGCAAGCGCGTAGACATGGCGGAACATCAATATCGTTTCCGCACCTGGGAATAGGGGGCTCATGCATCCGGAGAATCGGGAGGAATTGCAACGGCGCGTGGTCACAGTCAATCTCAAGACAATCTCGATGTCGATCTTCCGCAAGTGGGTGCGCGAGAAGGGCTTGAAGGCCAGCGAAACGCCACACCTAGATCCGTGCCCTGCCCCGGACACGCTCGACGGCGCGGCGGATTAATTCGCTATGGGCGTCTTGTTGGCGCTGTCGATGATCAGAACGTCCACCGATTCCTTAGCCGGCGTCAGCCGCAGCCCGAGTTGCTCGCGAACCGCCGTAAAGAGATCGGGCCCCGCGTCGCTGTCCGTAGGCCCGGTACCCGGCGGCGTGGGTATCCAGGACAAGACGTAGTCGTACTCTCCCGTCAATGCCGTGGCGTCCACGACCGGACATCCCAGTTGCCTTTCGAGCAATTGCAGCAGCGCGACGATGGGCTTGCCGAAGGCTTGCGCACGCGCGTGAGCGCCTTTCCCGCCAACGATCGCCATGCCCATTTGCCGGGGCAGAATCGGATAGCCGTCCCTGTCTTTCGCGGGCGGCCCGTCCGCGGCCGCGGGGTCCTCCGGCGATCCCGGATCGGGAGCCGGCGCCTTCAACTTCGACCCGCCTTTCGCGACCTCCAGGCGATACACCGCCATCTGTTTCTGCTCGTGATGGACCACGAGTTGGAACCGGTCCACCAGCAATTTCCGCAGCATCTGGTCCAGGTCGTCCTTGGTAGTCCCCTTGGGAAGCGTGGCCACTATGTTGTATGCCTGGCCCTGGATCCAGTCCGGGCCGAACACCTGGTAGCCATTCAAGTGGTACGCCATCGTCACCAGGCCCTTCAGTGACAGATTCATGATATCGATGCGCCCCGGATCGCTGGTGCCGGGACCGCCGGTCATCCCAACTCGTCGCCCGTGTCCATCGGGCGGCGGTGCAACTTTCAGCGAAGCCGATTCAAACTCCGGCTGCGCCAAGGCGCACCGCGACAGGCTCAACAGAACTACTAATAGGAATCGTCCGGACATCCCGCGCCTCCTGTTCCATTCCTGAGGATGTGCTAGAAATCTAGCACGCTCCCTGGAAGGCGTCAAGATGCGCCACGAACGGGCGGGCCGGTCCGCTCTCCAGAAACTGCTCGCAAGTTGCCGATTCCAGGCGAGGGTACCTCAGACTGACAGTTCCGCAGCCTGTTCGTCGGATAGTCGAATCACGGTCACAGCGGAAACTCCTTGCTGCCTCTTTTCAGAGAAGCAAAGCGAGGTGTCATTCCAGCGCCCGCGCCTCTTCCTTCAGACCCACTCCCGACAACTTCCGGACGCGCGCCTCCTGCATCAGGAAGTGCAGCTTATGCGCCGCCAGACCGTACGAAATCCCCTCCGCCCGCACATTGGAAATGCAATTCCGCTCCGCATCGGTGCGGCCCGGACGCGGATTCCACGTCAGATAAATCCCTAAGCTGTCAGGCGATGTCAGCCCAGGGCGCTCGCCGATCAGCACCACCACCTGGCGCGCTCCCAGCAACTCGCCGATCTCGTCGCCCGCGGCCACGCGCCCCTGCAGCACCACCGTCAGCGGCGCCAGGCGCCAGTCCGCCAGCAGCGGCATCAACTCGTGCAGCAGCGGAACGGCGTGACGATGCACGGCCGGCGCCGACAGACCATCGGCGATCACGATGGCCGCATCGCAATCGCCCGACTTCAGGCGCGCGCGCGACTCCGCGCTCAACGTCCGCCCCAGGTCGGGACGCCGCAGGTAGGTGCGCCGGTCGGCCGCGGCGCTGCGCAGCAGCACATGAGGCACACCCAGCGACGCCGCGTCCAGCGCTTCGAAAACGGCGTCCCGCGCGCGCGCATGGTCGAGCTGGAAGCGCAGCAGCTCCGCCGTGGGCAGGCTGTGGCCGGTGCGCCCCAGCGCCACGCGCGCCGGAGTGAACTGTCTCAGGTCAAGAGCCATGGTTCAGCCAGCAGCGGCGGATGGCGCTCCATCCACTCTTCGAATTCCGGCGCCGGTTTCAGACCCAGCACCGAGCGCAGGCACAGCGCGTCGTGAAAACTGGTGCTCTGGTAATGCAGCATCACGTCGTCGGCGCCGGGCACGCCCATGATGTAGTTGCATCCGGCCACGCCCAGCATGGTCAGCAGCGCGTCCATATCGTCCTGGTCGGCCTCGGCGTGGTTGGTGTAGCAAATGTCGCAGCCCATCGGCAGGCCCAGCAGTTTGCCGCAAAAATGGTCTTCCAGCCCGGCCCGCAAAATCTGTTTGCCGTCGAACAGATACTCCGGCCCGATGAACCCCACCACCGAGTTCACCAGGAACGGACGATACTGGCGCGCCACGCCGTAGGCCCGCGCTTCGCAGGTCTGCTGGTCCACACCGTGATGCGCGTTGGCGGAGAGCGCGCTGCCCTGGCCGGTTTCGAAATACATCACGCGCTCGCCGCGCTTTAATTCCTGCGCTGCCGTCGACGCTTCATAGAGCATCGACAGATTGATGCCGAATGCCGCATTGGCCGCCTCGGTCCCCGCAATCGACTGAAAGACCAGGTCCACCGGCGCGCCGCGCTCGAGCGCTTGCATCTGCGTAGTGACGTGCGCCAGGACACAGATCTGCGTGGGAATCTCGTAGCGCTCGCGAATGGCATCGAGCAGCCGCAGCACGGCTTCCACCGTCGCCACGTTGTCGGACACCGGATTCACGCCAATCACCGCGTCGCCGTTCCCGTACGACAGGCCGTCCAGGACGCTGGCGGCGATTCCCTGCAAATCGTCGGTCGGATGGTTCGGCTGCAGCCGCGTCGACAGCCGTCCGGGCAGGCCTACGGTGGATCGGAATTTCGTGACCACCCGGCATTTCGCCGCCGCCGACACCAGGTCTTGCAGCCGCATGATCTTCGACACCGCCGCCGCCATTTCCGGCAGCAAGCCCGGCGCGAGCGCGGCCAGCGATTCCGCGGAGGCTTGCTCCGAGAGTAGCCAGTTGCGCAATTCGCCGACGGTCAGGTGCGACACGGGCGCGAACGCCTCGGGGTCGTGCGAGTCGCAGAGGAGCCGCGTAACGTCGTCGGATTCATAGGGGATCACCGGCTCGGCCAGGAAGTCTTTCAACGGCACGTCGGCCAGCTTCATCTGCGCGCGCGCCCGTTCTTCGGCGGTGGCCGCGGCCAGTCCGGCCAGTTCATCTCCCGACCGCGCGGGAGAGGCTTTGGCGAGCAGTTGGCGCAGATTCATGGTTACACCCGCGGCGTTTCGTGGCGATGCGCGAAAGCCGACTGTTCTTCCGGAGCCAGCACCAACCGATGGCGCGCATGCACGGCGTAGTATCCCACGCCGAGCGCGAACCAGACGGCCGCGCCGATCACGCCCTTGTTGTAATCCGGATTCCCGAAGAGCACCACCAGGGTGGCGATGGCCACCAGTGCCGCGATCGCGGCGCCCGCGATGCCCGCCGGGCTGACATACGGCCGCTCCATCGCCGGAAAGCGCAGCCGCAACACCACGAACGAAACCATCTGCGCCACATACGCCAGCACCGCGCCGAACACAGCCATATTCAGCAGCACGGCGCCCACCGGACTTCCCTGCGGCACCAGGTGGATCACCAGCGCCGCTCCGAAACCCAGTGCCGACCCGGCCAGCAGCGCGCGCTGCGGCGTCTCCCGTTGACCGTGCGTCACCGAGAGCCACGACGGAAAATACCCCGCGCGCGACAGCGAATAAATCTGCCGGCCGTAGGCAAAGATGATGGTGTGGAAGCTGGCGATCAGTCCCGTACATGCCACCAGCGCCAGGATCCGCGCCTGCAGTCCCTGGCCGAAGATGGTCTTGAAGCCCAGAAACAGAGGCTCGTTCGAGAGCGCCACTTTGGCCGTCCCCGGTGCGATTCCGCAGCTCAACACGATGGTCAGGAAGGAGACCACGATCAGCGTCACCAGAGCGTACAGGATACCGCGCGGCATGTCCTCGCGCGGCTCGTGGCTCTCTTCGGCCGCCAGCGGCAACTGTTCAATTCCCAGGTACAGCCACAGCGCGAAGGGCAGTTCCAACAGGGTGGCGCGCAGCTTTCCGGCGCCCGACGGAAAGTACGGCATGGCCCATCGCGCCAGATCGAAATGCGGCGCCGCGCCCACCCAGAAGACGATCAGTACGGCCAGCGCCACCATCGTCACCAGCACCGAGACGTGAAACGCCATCTCCACGCCCCACACGTTCAGCCCCACGAAAATGGCGTAGCACAGCAGCCACCACAAAGGTTCCCAGGCGCTGCTGGTGCCGAAGATGGCGCCCAGGTATCCGCCCACGCCCACCACGATGACCGCCGGAGTGAGGATGTACTCCATGTTCTCCGCCAGCCCCGTGACGTATCCGGCCAGCGGCCCCATGGAGGTGCGGGCAAACGAATAAGCCCCGCCGGCATGCGGCAGCGCCGGCGACATCTCGGCAATCGAGAAGCACAGGCCTATGTACATCACCGTCATGACGCATACAGCCAGCAGCATACCGCCGAATCCGCCGGCCGTGAGGCCGAAATTCCAGCCGAAGAAATCACCCGAGATGACAGCGCCCACGCCCATGGCCCAGAGATGGCCCACGCGCGCATGACGCCGCAGCCGGCGCCGGGCCAGATACTGCGCATCCGCGGGCGTATAGGTAGTCTTCACAGGCGTGCGGGCTCCCAGCCTTCTCCGATGCCGTTCCAGTTAGAATAGCAGGCGATTTCGCGCGGCCGGACGCACGTCGCTCCATTGGAAGATCTAGCCGTGCTGCCGCGGGAAAATAGACAGAAAAAGCCAAACAGACTCGGACTATCGTTTCCTTTCCCTAGACGTCCATATGGAGTACAATTCGAAAAGACCGATGCCCACACCGAATAAGCCCGAAGGCGACCTGCTGCAGGGAACCCTCGACATGCTGATCCTGCAGACGCTTGTCCTGGGACCCGCCCATGGCCACTCCATCGCCCACGCTATCGAGCGCCGCTCCGACGAGATCCTGCAAGTGGAACACGGCTCGCTCTATCCGGCGCTCTACCGGCTGGAAGATCGCGGCTGGATTGCGTCCTTCCAAGGGACCTCCGAGAACAACCGCAAGGCCCGCTATTATCGCCTCACCCCCGCCGGACGCAAACAGCTGGCCCTCGAAACCTCGCGCTGGGAGCGGCTGGTGAACGGCATCGGCCGTGTGCTGCGCCCCGCCGAATAGGACGGCATTCTATGAGCTGGCTCCGCTTCTTTCACCGCCAACGCCTGGACGACCGCGTCGCCAGCGACCTCCAGTTTCATATCGAAACCGAGACCGAAGAGAATCTCGCGCGCGGTATGGCGCCCGCCGAGGCCCGCGCCGCCGCCCTCCGCAAATTCGGCAACGCCGCCTTCGTCCGCGAGGAGGTCTATCGCCGCAATAGTCTGGGCGCGTTGGACGAAATCTGGCAGGACCTGCGCTATGCCGGCCGCGTCCTTCGCCAAAGCCCCGCATTTGCGGCCACCGCCATGCTCACGCTGGCTCTCGGCATCGGCGGCAACACCGCCATTTTCACGGTGGTGCGGTCCGTGGTCCTCAAGCCGCTCGATTATCGCGATTCCGGCCGCCTCGTCAAAATTGCCGAGTTCGATTCCGACACGCCCTTCGTCCCCGAGACCGTCGATTTCACCACCACCTACGATCTCCGCGCCGGAAGCCGTTCCTTCGAGAACCTGTCGCTCGAGATGAGGGCGTCCGCCGCCCTGGTGGACCATGGCGAACCGGAGTTGATCGACGGGTTGCGCGTGAATTACGACTATTTCCGGACGCTCGGCGTCGACATGCAACTCGGCCGCGATTTCCGGCCCGATGAGGACCAGCCGCAGACCCGCCGCGAAGTGATCCTCACCCATGGAATCTGGAGGCGGCGTTTTGGCGGCGACCCGCGCATTCTCGGCCGCCAGCTCAGCTTGAACGATTCTTCGTTCCAAGTGGTGGGCGTGCTGCCCGCCTGGTTTCGCCCCGTGCCGCATGCCGGCGGCAACCTGGTCCCGGAGATGTATATGCCTCTCGGGTACGCGTTGGGTGAAAGCGACGCCTGCCGCGGCTGCCAGCACTTGCAGCTCATTGGCCGCCTGAAGACGGGGATTTCCGTGGAACGGGCGCGCAGCGAGCTGAATTCCGTGATGGCGGGAATCGTGCGGGCTCATCCGGGAGACTATGCGCGCGGCGCCGCCATCGCGGTCACGCCGCTGCGGGAATACCTGGTGGGTGGCGTGAGCACCGCCATGTGGATTTTGCTGGGCGGCGTGGGATTCGTGCTGCTCATCGCCTGCGCCAACGTGGCCAGCCTGGTATTGTCGCGCGCCGCCGGACGCTCCAAGGAAATGGCCATGCGCACCGCTCTGGGCGCGGGTCGCGCGCGCATCGTGCGCCAGTTGCTGGCCGAATGCCTGTTGCTGGCGGCGGGCGGAGGCGTCGCCGGACTCTTGCTGGCCTGGGGCGGGACCGCCGCGTTGGCCGCCTTTGCCGCCCGCCAGCTTCCGCGCGCCGACGAGATCCGTATGGACGCCGCGGTGCTCTGGTTCACCCTGGCGACCAGCCTGTTGACGGTGATGTTATTTGGCGCCGCTCCCGCCCTGCGGGCCTCGCGCGTCAATTGCGCCGATGCGCTCAAGGACATGGGCCGCACCACCCTGGGCCGCACCCACCACAACCTGCGCAATCTGCTGGTGACCGCCGAACTGGCGATGGCTTTCGTGCTGGTGATGGGCGCCGGACTCCTGGGCCGCAGTTTCCTTCACTTGCTGGACGTCAATCCCGGCTACGATCCGCACAACGTGCTTACCTTCGGCGTCTACGTCTACGGTCCGCGCTACCAGCGGAAGCCCGAGGCGGAGTTGGACTACTACCGTCAGGCGCTCACGCGGCTGCGCGCCACGCCCGGCGTGGAGAGTGCCGCCATGGTGAGCACTCTACCTCTGGCCGATTTCGATCGCCGCGGGTTCCATATTCAGGACCGCCCGCTGGCCAACGCCTCCGATGCGCCGTTTGCCGACGTGTATTCCATATCGCCAGATTATTTCCACGCGATGCGCATCCCTCTCCAACGCGGCCGCGCGTTCACCGCACAGGACCGCCGCGGCGCGCCGCGGGTTGCCATCGTCAGCGAATCCTGCGCGCGGCTGCAGTTTCCCGGCCGCGACGCTCTGGGTGCGCACGTTCAGATAGGCGGCCGCGACGACAAAGGCGAATGGCTCACCATCGTCGGCATCGTGGCCGATATTCGAACGCACTCCCTCGATAGCCGGCCGAACATGGAAGCCTACCTTCCGCAGGCCCAGGACGTCAATTTCGGCTACAATCTGGTCGCCCGCACCACGCTCGACCCGCTTCGTCTGCTGAATGCCGCGCGCGAAGCGTTTCTTTCCGTCGACCGCACGCAGCCCCTCTTTCATCCGCGCACCATGGAGCAGTATGTCGCCGAATCGCTGGCCACACGGCGCTTCACGCTGGTGCTGTTGGCGCTGTTCGGCGCGCTGGCGCTCCTGTTGGCCGCGGTGGGAGTGTATGGCGTGATCTCGTATGGCGTGACGTTGCGCACCCGCGAAGTGGGAATCCGCATGGCGCTGGGAGCGGCCGGCGGCGATGTGCTGACCATGGTGCTGGGACAGAGTGTCCGGCTGGCCGCCGCGGGACTGATTGCGGGTTTCCTGGCATCGCTGGCCCTCACCCGATTTCTGGGCACGCTGCTCTACGAAGTCCACCCCACCGATGCCGTCACATCCGCCGCCGTGGCGCTGATGTTGGCCGCGGTAGCCTTGCTTTCCAGCTATCTCCCCGCCCGCCGCGCCACGCGCATCGACCCCATGACGGCGCTGCGGTAAGGGGCCGCCTGGAACCGCGACGGTAACGGAGCGGCCCGACGATCAATTCGTGCGTCGGTCGGGCCGCTCCCTCCCGGTCGCGGCTCCAAACTGTCCGTCGCCGAAGCCTCTTCCGCCGCGACCCTTGCGGATCTGCTGCGCCGGATCCATGCCGTTGAACGTCAACGTCACATCCACCGTATGGTTCTTCTCATTGCGCTTCACATCCGCCTTGGTCCCGCCGAGATTGTCGAACATGCCGTCATCCTTGACCCGCTTCAGGAAGAAATTGGGATAGTCGGGATCGAACGGGCCGCCTTCCTTCACCATCCAGATTTTCCGGATTTCCGATTCGGCGGTCAAGTCCAGCCCCTTGACCTCGAGCGTGCCCATCTTGTACTGCGGCCCCGCGTCCACCGTCACCGTGACGTCTACCGTCTTCTTGGCATCGTCGATATTCCGGCTGTTGGTGGCTTTGGCGTTCAGGTAGCCGGCGCGCGTCAGCGCCGTACGGATCCGCTCCATCCCCTCGCCGATTCTGTCGAAGTTGGCGATATCGCCCTTCTTGAAATCGCCGGCGCTCAGCAACTCATCGGGATTCAGCGGAGGGTTGCCGTCGACTGTCACCTTGCCCAGCGAGTAGACTTCGCCTTCCTCCACGGTCACCGTCACCTTGAGCCCCTTGACGTCCGCCACCGGCTCCGCGCGCAATTTCGGGAACGCCACGCGCAGCCGTCCGCGAGCCTCGTAGACCGGCCGCACGCTGGCATCCAGCAGCACGCGGAAGTTACCTTCGGTCCACGGTGTGCCGACGCCCACCGGCCAGATGGCCTCCTGCAGCACTTTCTCCGACACTACCTTGTTGCCTTCGAAGAAGACGCGCGCCACTACCGGGCGCAAGCCGGCCGGACGGAACACCACCGCCAGTTCCCCGGGCGCGAACTGCGACACCTCCCCCATCACTGTGGGAGCCTTCCCGTCCGCGCCGGTCTTGGCCGCCAGGAATTCCGTCAGCCATCCGGCGTAGCGGTCCATCAGCGGCTTGCTGGCCGGGACCTTGGCGGCGGAGAACAGCGGATCGTGATCGCGCAATACTTGTAACATATCGGCGTCCGGCGTTCCCAGCTCTTCCAGGCGAATCGGGAACACCGGCGTGAATTCGAGCACGCGGAAGGTGGCCGTGTATGCTTTCTTTGTGTCGTCCGGCTCGTATCCATACCCCACGGATTCGAACGCGCCAGTCGCGATGAGCCGCTGGCGCGCCGCGTCGAACTCCGTCCGCCCCGCCACATCGCCGATCTTGAGGCCGGCTACCGCCCACAATTGCTCGGCGGTGTAATTCACATTGCCTTCCAGCTTGAGCGACCCGATGGGCCACTTGTCCTGCACCTGGGTCTTGGGCGCGGGCTTCGGCGGAGCCTTCTTCTGCGGTGTCTGCGCTTGCGGCAAGGCTGCCGCGGCGGCCAGCAGAACCATGGTCACCACCCGTTTCATACTTCTATGGTAGACCGCCCGAGGAGAACCCTCGGGACCTTTCCGCCGGGGCACCGCGCCGAGTCGGGATCCATGGAGGTCTGGAACCGCGAGCGCAAGCGAGCAGCCCGAGTGGCAGATGATTTGTCCTGCGCGCGCGGATCGGGGGTCTCGGGGAACGCGTCGACTCGCTCGGGCCGCCCGCTTTACGCTCGCGGTTCCAGGAGACTGCCACCTGCTGTCCCTGAAGAGACCGACCGGCCGGCGGCGCGCACCTCGCGGATCACCGAGGTAATGATGGGCAAGTCCGCCGAGCGGCCGAACTCCAGCCGCATTCCGCGGCCGATGTATCCGGTCATGATCATGGAACCGCCCCACGTGGACCCGTGAATGGTCGCCAGCACCGGCTCCGGGCAGAAAACCGGGTGCCCGGAAATCAGTGCCTGGCCAAGGCCCTGGTATTCAATGGTGTAGGCGTGATTCTCGGTTTCGATTTCCAGCACCGCGCCCGGCTGCACATCCCGCAGGTGGACGCCGCCCTCAATCTCCGCCTGCACGATCTTGCCGTTGACGGCATCGTCCAGGTGCGGGCTCAGCTCGTACAAGCGTGGACTGTCGGTACCCCTCATTTTGGGTTCCACTAGATCAAGAGTACGCGATCTTTCGGGCGATTGGAATGGGGAACGAACGAGCCGGTACCTGTACGGTTCGTTACACCACCTCTCCAGGTAGAATAGAAAAAGTGCCCTACGATCTGATCGTCATCGGGAGTGGTCCCGGCGGCTACTCCGCAGCTATCCGCGCCGGCCAGTACGGCTTGAAGACCGCGCTCGTCGAAAAACAACCGCGACTCGGCGGCACCTGTCTGCTGGTGGGGTGCATCCCCACCAAGTCCCTGTTGCAAACCGCCGACGTCTGGGACCGCTTCGTTCACTCCGAAGCCGAAGGCATCCATTGCGATAACCCGCGCCTGGACTATCCCAAGGTCAAGGACCGCAAGGACGGCATCGTCACCAAGCATTCCAAGGGCGTCGAAATGCTTCTCAAGCGCGCCAAAGTGGAGCGCATTGCGGGCTACGCAACCCTGCAGGGCGGCGGCAAAGTGGAAGTGAAGTCCGACTCCGGCACGCAGACGCTCGAAGCCAAGAACATCATCGTCGCCACCGGTTCGGAAGCCCGCATGCTTCCCGGCCTCGAGCCCGACCCTGAATTCATCCTCACCAACATCGAGATCCTCAATCTTACGGCCGTTCCCAAGAGCCTGGCCATCATCGGCGCGGGCGCCGTGGGCGTGGAATTCGCGTCCATCTTTAAACGCTTCGGCACCGACGTGACGGTGATTGAGATGCTGCCTCGCATGGTCCCGGTGGAGGATGAGGACGTCTCCAAGGAACTGGAGCGCAACTTCCGCAAGCAGAAGATCCGCGTGGAAACCGGCGCGCGCGCGGAGAACATCCGGAAGACCGGCTCCGGCGTGACGCTCACGCTCACCACCAAGGACGGCAAGCAGGAGCAACTGGAAACCGAAAAGCTGCTGGTGGCCGTGGGCCGCAAACCCAACACCGGGAAGATCGGCCTGGAGAACACCAAGGTGCAGCTCGACCGCGGCTTCATCGTGGTGGATTCCCATCAGCAGACCGCCGAGCCGGGCGTCTATGCCATCGGCGACGTGGTGGCCGGCACGCCGCAACTGGCCCACGTGGCTACCCGCGAGGGCATGATCGCGGTGGCTCATATGGCCGGCAAACCGGCCGTACCCATCAACAAGAACCGCATCCCCGGCTGCACCTACACCGAACCGGGCATCGGCAGCGTGGGCCTCACCGAAGCCCAGGCGCGCGCCCAGGGACGCCAGGTCAAGATCGGACGCTTCCCCTTCGCGGGCGACTCCCGCGCCACCATTCTGGGCCATCATGAAGGGTTCATCAAGGTAGTGGCCGACGAGCAGTACGGCGAGATTCTGGGCGTCCACATCATCGGCCCGGAAGCGTTCGAACTGATCGGCGAAGCCGTCGCCGCCATGGAAGCCGAAGCTACCGTCGACGTCATGATGCAGACCATTCACGCCCATCCCACGCTCTACGAAGCCATGGGCGAAGCGTTTAATGCGGTTTACGGTCTTTCCATCAATGCGTAATTGCCGCGTGCGGGAACTCGGACGCATCAGCTACTCGGGCGCCCTGGAGCTGCAACAGGAGCTGGTGGCGCAGCGTAAGCAGGGCCTCATCGGCGACCAGCTTCTGCTGCTCGAGCACCCCCACGTCATCACCATGGGCCGCAACGGCCACCAGGAAAACGTACTGGCGCATGAGGACCTTCTGGCGCGCGCCGGCATCGCCTTCCATCAAACCGATCGCGGCGGCGATGTCACCTACCATGGCCCCGGCCAATTGGTCGGCTATCCTATCCTCGATCTCCGCGAATGGAAGCGCGACGTGGGCGCGTACGTGCGCGCCCTCGAACAGGTGATCATCGACACCCTGGCCGATTTCTCCATTGACGCCGGCCGCATTCCCAAGCTGACCGGTGTCTGGGTGGAGCAGCGCAAGATCGCCGCCATCGGCGTTCACCTCAGCCGCTGGGTGACGTCGCACGGCTTCGCGTTGAACGTGAATACCGATCTCAGCTACTTCCAGTACATTGTCCCGTGCGGGCTCTCGAAGCCCGTCACCTCCATGGCCCAACTGGGTGTCCGCGCCACGCTGCCCGAGGTTTCGGCGCGCCTGGCCGGCCACTTCGAACAAGTTTTTGACAGGAGCCGGGTCGCCGACCTGGCGTGCTGTTCCGAAAGAGAGAACTGACACCATGACCGACGTAGTGATGCCCCAGATGGGCGAGAGCATTGTCGAAGGTACCCTGACCAAATGGCTGAAGAAGCCCGGCGACCGCGTGGAGCGCGACGAGCCTTTGTTTGAGATCTCCACCGATAAAGTGGATACCGAGATTCCTTCGCCCGCCGCCGGAACGCTGTCGGAAGTGCTGGTGGAAGAAGGCAAGACGGTGGGCATCAACACCGTCGTAGCGCGCATCGACGAAGGCGGTGGGGCCGCCGCCGCGCCACCAGCCAAGCCCGCCGCGGCGGAGGCCAAGCCGCCGGAGCCCGCGCCGCCACCGCCGCCCGCCGCGGCACCTCCCGTGGAAGCGCCGCCTGCCGCCGCCGAACCGTCCGAGCCGGCGGGACCGCTGTCGCCGCTGGTCCGCAAGATGGCCCGCGAGAACAATCTCGATCTCAGCCGCATCTCCGGCACCGGCGCCGGCGGCCGCATCACCAAGCAGGACGTGGAAGCCTACATGGCGCAACAGCCCGCCGCCGCGGCAGCGCCGTCCGTGTCCGTGGCCGCTCCGGCTCCCGCGACGCCAGCCGCTCCCCCCGCTCCTGCGGCCCCCGCGCCGCTGCCGCTCGCTGCCCAGGGCCGCGCGCGCATCGAACCGATGAGCACCATGCGCCTCAAGATCGCCGAGCACATGGTGATGTCCAAACGAACCTCGCCGCACGTTACCACCATCCATCGCGTCGACATGACCAAGGTGGCGCGCCTGCGCGAAAAGAGCAAGGCCACCGTGCAGGCGAATTACGGCTTCTCGCTCACCTACCTGCCGTTCATCACCCGCGCCGTGGTGGCTGGGCTGCACCAGTATCCGCTGCTGAACGCCTCCATCGACGGCAACAATATCATCTATCACAACGAGATCCACATCGGCGTCGCGGTGGCGCTGGAGAACGGCCTGATCGTGCCCGTCATTCGCACCGCCGACGAAAAGACCGTGATCGGTCTGCAGCGCGCCGTGGTCGACCTGGCTACCCGCGCCCGCTCGCGCCAGCTCAAACCCGACGAAGTTTCCGGCGGCACCTTCTCCATTACCAATTTCGGCAGCTTCGGCAGCCTGATCGGCACTCCGGTCATCAACCAGCCGCAAGTCGCCATCCTGGGCATCGGCACCGTGGACAAGACGCCGGTGGTCATCGACGACGCCATCGCCATCCGCTCCATCTGCCACCTGTCCCTGAGCTTCGACCACCGCCTGATCGATGGCGCCCTGGCCGACCAGTTCATGACCAAGGTGAAACAGGTGCTCGAAGGCTGGTCGGAAGAAGTGCTCTGATGCTTATGTGGGGCAGGTACCCGACTGTAGCCGCGCTCTTCGCCCTCACTCTGACCGCTGCCCCGCATCCGCTGGCCCCGCTCACTGCCGACGAGATCCGAGCCGCCGCGCACATTCTGAAGTCCTACGCGCAGTTCCCGCCGGCCGCCCGTTTCAGCCAACTCACGCTGCTGGAGCCCGCCAAAGATCAGGTGCCCCATAATCCGCCGCGCCGCGCCTTCGCCATCCTCTATGATCTGGCGGGCAACCACACTTTCGAAGCCGTGGCCAACCTGGACACGTCGCGCGTGGAATCGTGGAAGGAGATCCCCGGCGTGCAGCCCGCCGTGGGCCAGGAGGATTCCAACCTGGCCGACCAGATTGCCCGCTCCGATCCCCGCTGGGCCGCCGCT
>Ga0181529_10002223_pt1 | contig 23650 bp, 17 predicted proteins | sample PEATcosm2014_Bin_36_FD_119763 | JGI IMG/M metagenome (GOLD analysis project Ga0181529, IMG submission 119763) | Peatland microbial communities from MTU Mesocosm Facility, Houghton, MI, USA - PEATcosm2014_Bin10_30_metaG | ecosystem: Environmental > Terrestrial > Soil > Wetlands > Peat | place... | reverse complement strand
CCGGCCTCGTCCAATCCAACGCCGTCTCCCGCCAGGATACCGACACCTTCGTCAATCAGGCCACCTCCACCGCCGCACAGGTCCGCTCCGCCCAGGCCAACGTGCAGCGGCTGCGCGAACTGCAGTCTTTCGAAAAGATCTATGCGCCCTTCGACGGCGTGGTCACCGCCCGCAACATCGACACGGGACAATTGATCGACTCCGGCGCTGCCAAGGAGCTCTTTCATCTGCAGGCCATCCAAACCCTGCGCGTCTATGCCAACCTGCCGCAGATCTACTCGGCGAATGTAAAACACGGTGAGAAGATCGGCCTGACCTTTGCCGAGCACGCGGGCAAGGTCTACTACGGCACTCTGGCCCGCACCGCCGACGCCATCGATCCGGTTAGCCGCACCCTATTGGTGGAGATCGACGTCGACAACGGGGCCGGCGAACTACTGCCCGGCTCGCTCGCCGAAGTTCACTTCAAAACCCCGCCGGCAGGTCCAACGTACATCGTGCCCGCCGCCGCGCTCATCTTCCGCAAAGAGGGTCTGCGCGTCGGCACCGTGGTCAACGGCAGTGTGGCGCATCTGGTCCCGGTCGTCATCGGCGAAGACGACGGAGCAAATGTGCAGATCGTCTCCGGCCTGGGTCCTAACAATCAAGTCATCCAGGACCCGCCCGACTCCCTCATCGAAGGCGAAAAGCTCCAGGTAGTCACCCCCGCCAGCCAAACCAACGCCGGAGGCAAGTGACCATGCCGCCGCTCCACCTTCCAAACTTCGAATCACCAAGAACTGTCATCTTGAGCGGAGCGCGGCGCAGTCGAAGGACCTGCGCTCGTTTTTTTTCGGGCCGGCGTTCAAACTCCCCGTGCCCCATCCTTTCGCCTTCTTTCTGGCGAAAGGGTGGGAAACCACGAACCCAAATCACCCTCACTCACAAGACTCCGACAACCTTGGGTGCCCCATCCTTTGCGCTCTTTGCGAAGGGTGGGAAACCACGAACCCAAATCACCCTCACTCACAAGACTCCGACAACCTTGGGTGCCCCATCCTTCGCGCTCTTTGCGAAGGGTGGGAAACCACGAACCCAAACCACCCTCATTCACAAGACTCCGACAACCTTGGGTGCCCCATCCTTCGCGCTCTTTGCGAAGGGTGGGAAACCACGAACCCAAACCCTCCTCACTCTCTCAGTCCTGCTCACCCTGTTAACCGCCTGCAAGCCCGTAGGTCCCAACTACAATCGCCCCGTCTACCAGGCCCCGCCAGCCTACAAAGAAGCCGGCGCATCAACAGTCGTCCCCCCGCCCAACCCCGCCGGAGGAGCATGGCAGCCCGCCAACCCCTCCGACGGCATGTTGCGCGGCCGCTGGTGGGAGATCTATCAAGACCCGCAGCTCGACAAGCTCGAAGAGCGCATCGTCACCGACAACCAGACCCTGCGTCAGGCCGCGGAAAACTATCTCGCCGCTCGTGATCAAGTCACCGCCGCTCGTTCTGCGCTCTTTCCCACTCTCTCTGCCAACGTCAACGCCACGCGCGACAATATCTCGAAGAACGGCCCCAGTTACGCCGCAGGAAAGGCGACCAGCTACAACGATCTCGTCATCGGCGGCCAGGCAAGTTGGGAGCCCGACCTCTGGGGCCGCATTCGCCGCACTGTTGAGGCTGCCCGCTCCGGCGCGCAGGCCACCGCCGCCGATCAGGCCAACATCGATCTCAGCCTTCATGCCGAGATGGCCGCCGACTACTTCCAGCTCCGTGGTCTCGATGCCGAGAGCAAGCTGCTGCAAGCCACCATCACCACGCTCCAAGATCAGCTCGATCTCACCCAGCGCCGTCTCGATGGCGGAGTAGCCACCGAAGCCGACGTAGCCCAGGCCCGCACGCAGCTTGAAACCGTCCGCGCCCAGCTCGTCGACGTCGGCGTGGCCCGCGCCCAGTTTGAACACGCCATTGGCACCATCGCCAACCTCGATCTCTCCGGCTTCAGCATTCCGCCTGCGCCCCTCGATCTTCCGTTGCCCAATGTTCCACTCGGTGTCCCCTCGCAACTCCTCGAGCGCCGCCCCGACATCGCCGCCGCCGAGCGCCGCGCCGCGCAGGCCAACGCGCAGATCGGCATTGCAACCAGCGCCTTCTATCCCAATATCTCTCTCAACGGCACAGGCGGCCTTGAAAGCGAGCACGCCGGCACTTGGATTCAAGGCCCCAGTGCGCTCTGGACTTTGGGGGCTCAAGGAGCGGAGCTCCTCTTCGACGCAGGCCAGCGCCACGCCCTCACCGACGCCGCCCGCCACAGTTACGAGGCCCAGGCAGCCGCCTATCGCAGTCAGGTCCTTCAGGCCTTCAGCGACGTCGAAGATCAGCTCTCCGGCCTGCGAATCCTCGAACAGGAATCAGGCGTCGAGCAGCGTGCCGTAGACTCCGCACAGCACTCTTTTGATCTGTCGAACCAGCGCTACCGAGGCGGCGTGACTAGCTACTTGGAAGTCCTTACCGCCGAGCAGGCGCTGCTACAAAATCAACGCACCGCCATCGACCTGCAAACCCGCCAATTCGTAGCCAGCGTAGGCCTGGTCCGCGCCCTCGGCGGCAGCTGGGACACAACCCAACTGCCAAGATGACAGGATCAGAACCGGCGGTCAAAGCAATTCGCGAAACCGCTCCACGCTCAGACCAGCGTCCCGCACAATGCCACCCATTGTGAACGCATTGATTGATTGTGCCGCGGGCACCCTGACGGAGTATGCGGAAGCCAGCTTTTTCCAGCGCAGCGACGGCTCGAAGATGGTTGATGCCCGGTAGCTTGGACACGAGTTACCTCGGCGCTGCTTGATTAATCATCCGCTGCCTGGGCAAATGCGTCAATGTTGCACGTCTTCTAAACCACTGTAATAAAATAGTTTATTTGCGTAGATTACGATACATTATGCTACGTAAAAATAGGGGATTCGCTTCAAGAGAATTATTGCGAGCGCTTGTATACGGTCAAACTGCCAGGCATTGAATCCGCGACCTACCCAATCCCGACTACGACAAGGCGGCTGTCATCCTCACGCGCCAACTCCTCAGCCGCAGCAACATACTCTTGAATCGCAATCTGGATGTTGGCAAGCGCTTCCTCCTCAGTTGCCCCCTGCGACCAGCAGCCCGGTAGACCAGGGCACGAGACGCTGTAACCTTCTTCGGAGTGCCGGAGAACGACGCGATAGTTTGCCATGGAGCTGATTTTACACCCTTCTCAAAAATGCCGGCAAAAGCAGATAAGTCTGAGTTCCCTATTCCCTTTTCCCTATTCCCTGCTTCACCGAATCCATCCGCAGATGGCTATAAGCCGCAGCCGGCACATCCGTCAGCGGCAGCCCCGGCCCCTCCCATAGCAGCCGTGGCGCGCCATCGCTCAGCGAGTGCAATCCTTCCAAATGAAGAATGTGTCTTCCGGCACGCAGCCCCAGCGATCCGCGATCATAGCGCATCGCATTCCCCGGCGCCCCGCAGACCTGCGCAAACGGCGGCCCCGTCCGCGCTAACTCCACACCGTCAATCACCAGCCGCGCGCCGTCTCGCGCCTCCAGGTAAAAGGTGTATCCGCCATCCGCAGGAATGTCGATGAAGCCGTCCCAGGCTGTGGCGTAGCGAGTAAAGCCGTGCGCATCCGCCTGCAGATTCGGCCCGTCGCCCGAGAAGACCGCATGCTCATTCACCAATTCCGGCAGCTCCGTCCACGAACCTGGGTAAATCTGCCATGCGAGTCCCGCTGCCGTCGGACCGGCAATGCTTGCTGCGTCATGCCAACGGGCCACGGCCACTATATTCTGAGCAGCCCAATCCTGATCGGTCGAATCAGGACTGCGATCGCTGCTCTCCACATGCAGCAAAACCCTGAACCGTCCAGCTCCATATGCCACCCCATCCAACTCGGTCCCCTCGGCATCCGGAAATCTGTGCCGCACCCGTCGCCCTGTAGCCTGCGTTCCATCGCCAAAGAGCCACGTGTAGCGCGCGCCTCGCGAAGCCTGCGCCGTAAACGTCACGTCATGCCCCGGAGCGACGACTGGTGGGTCCACTGTGAACGCCGCCACAGGCCCGTGTGGAGCAACAAACTCCACCCCCGGCGCGCCGCCCGAGACCATCAGCGGAACATCGGCATTACCGTTCACGCGGCTCTGCCCATATTTCACATTGTCGAGAGTCACGTCCATTACCTTGCCGGTGATCGTTGACTCGGCGAGCGGAGGCTGATCCAGTGCCCACACGTTACGAAATGTGACTCCATGCACGGCCGGCTCTTCCTGCTCCAATTGCAGCAGCGAGTACCAGTTGTCCAAAAACAGATTCTCAAAATCGAACTCCGAGTGATCGCCCTTCGCGCCTTTAGCACCCCAGAAGCCAAGCACTCCAAAGCTCTGCCCGCACGCCCCGATCCCACCGTGCAGAATATCCGAGTCGCGCAGCGTAAATCCCTTCGAGTTGAATGTCTTTTGCGGCCACCCCGCCCGCACAATATTCGAGATGCTCGTCGACAGCACGCTGTGCTCGATCGTGATGTTGTTCACATCGTGCCCCGGCCGCACAATCTCCTCATCCTTATAGCCATCCCAGTTGCCCTGAATGGCGAAGACATCGTCCGACGCGCGCAACAATGAGTCCCGCACAATCGTGTCGCCTCCACCCAGCCAATCCATGCCGTCCTGGTTGGCGTTGGCCGTATTGCCGCCGATCAGCCGCAGATCGTCAAACGCGAATCCCGTCGAATCCTTCATCTGAATCGACCACGTTCGCGCCCTCACAACGCACGTCAGCCCATCGATCTCCACGTTGCGGGCCCCGAGCGCGCCAATGCAATGCCAGTCGGGCTTTTGCATCCAGCCCTCGTCCGCATTCGGATCTTGCGAACCTTCGTAGACAATCGTCCCGCGTCCCAGCACAGTTACATCGTGCACCTGCCACAAATTGAGGCTTCCATAGAAGTAGGAACCAGGCGCCAGATACAGAGTCTCGCCGCTCTTTGGATTCAGGCTTTCGTGATAGACCCCCGGCATATAAGCGTGAATCGCCCTCTTCCGAGGCATCGGCGGCGGCGGTGAGCCTGCAAAGAGAAACAGTATCTTTGCGTGATTGAGAAAATCACCGGGCCGTGAGATCGAGAGCTTCGCCGGCTCTGTCAGCCGGAAACGAATCGTCCGCCCCTGCCTGCTCGGGCGCAGCCCCAGCCGCCACGGCTCAATGTCCACGCCCTTGTCCCAGAATCCGGCCTCGGCGGCTGTAATCTCCACCGTCACCGGGCCTGTCATGTCGAAGCTGACATATTCATAGCTTGCCGCTGCATGTGCCACGTCCACCGGAGTGCCACTCACAGTCACGGTGAAAGCCGTCGAGCGCATCTCCGCCGGAACCGGCGCGGCCTGCATGCGCGCGGTGGCGTGCGCAGTGGTGGGAAGCGCGAGTAAAGCAACGAGCAGCGTACGAGGACCCAGCAAAAAAGCCAACTCCGGCAAAAAGTGGGGATGGAACCACTCTAGCACCGGGCGGGGATAGATCATCTCCGTGAGACGCGAACAAGCTCAAATCCCCGTTTACGCTTTTCTGCGGAGTGTGAAAAGCACCGCCAATCATGGGCAAGATCGGGTCGCGCTGCCTCCTGGCCGGCTGTAGCGTGGACCTCCCGGTCCACGTTTGCCTTTAGACCTTCAGCAGAGTTGCTCTACAACCTCGCCTGCACACGCTGAGAGATCCGCAGCGAACTGCGAATGAGATAGGTCGTGAGCAGCAGCGTAAGGCTTCCCGCGGTAAGCCCCAGCGGAATGATCCACATGCCGAGAACCTCGTGGGCCATTGGAGGCACGCCATAAATAAACGCTCCGGCCGAGACCAGCTGCCCATCTTGAACCCATACGCCGTCGTGCGCCGGGGCGATGGTCTTGGCCAGAGCGATAACGACAAATCCAGCTCCCGATAAATAGCCAAAGACGCTGCAAAAGAGAACGAAGATCCAGGAGACGCTCTTCGTGGCAAGCCGCAGCGTGGCGCGCAGCAGCAACAGCGGCGAGATGCTGCGGCTGGCCCTCCGAATCAGAAGCCCATCGCGATACTGTGCGGCCAGCCTCTGCGCAGGCCCCAGCCGCGCGAGTACGCTTTCAACAGAAACGCCTGGCTCCTCCGCAGAGTCGCGGATGTGCGCGCTGATCTCACGAATAATCTCCTCCCGCTCGGCGATCGTGAGAGGACCAAGATGAATGCGCAGCGCCGTCAAATAGTTATCGATCTGCATCTCTGAAGTCATCGGGCTATCTCCTTCTCTTCAAGTACCGGGGTCCCCGCGGACAGGTCTTCGTCCGCGGGGCGTAATACAGGTTCAAGCAGGCGGCTCAGCCCGCTAGAGAAACTCGTCCACGCCTCCGCCATCAGCCGCAGCCGTAATCGACCGGCATCCGTCAGAGCGTAGTACTTGCGCGGGTGCCCGGCCTCGGCCTCCACCCACTCAGATGTCAGCTGCCCTTCAGCTTTGAGCCGGTTCAAAATTGGGTAAATCGTCCCCTCCGCAAGATCCAGCTGCGAACGGCTCTCCAGAAAGCGAATGATTTCAAGACCATACAGCCGTCCCTGCCAGAGACTCGCCAGCGCCGCCATCTCCACGGCCCCCTTACGCAACTGAGCCTCCCAGCGATCCGGCCCATCGCCATCAGCAGGCAGCGCTCTAGACTTCGCCATAGCACTATACCTCGTATAACTATGTATAGTGCTATGAGTGGTTATTGTCAAGTAAAAAAATCGATTCCTTTCAGGAGAGAATCTCGCGCGACTCTAGTCTCCGATGTAGGCGACAACCAACCAAAGCCCGGTGATCGAGACTACAATCGGAAGGCACGGGAGCGAACGATGCTCGAAACGCTGGCGGGACGGCTGAAGTGGGAACGAACGGGGGATGGCATTCGCGTGGAAATCCCGACGCGGGGAAGCGATCCTGTACTGAGTCAGGTGGCCGGGTTCTTCCTCTTTGCTGGCCCCGCGTTGTTGTTCGTAGGCATCCCTGACAAAGGCGCCACTGCTTTTGAACTGCGGTTTGTATGGGTATTCTTGATTTCTGGCCTCCTCTCGACCATCGTTCGGATCCTCTGGGAAGTCGCCAGCAAGACGATCCTCACAATCGACCCGAATCGCATGGTCCTTTGCAGCTGGATCATGGAACTGGACTTGAAGCGGCGATCCTACGCCAACGAAAGTGTGCGGCTGATGAGGTTTGTTCCTGCCGTTACGCGTTTCTGGTCGAAACGGCCAAGCGGCATCTGGTTCATAGAAAACAACGCGCTCCGCAAATTCGCCAAGGGGATTACACCGGCAGAAGCTTCGGTACTCATCGACAAAATGCTTGGAGTCTATCGGTTCGAGCTGGACACCACGGCCCAAGACACCAGCCCCTCCTAGGACTGCAGCCGCGTCTGGGCAAAGCAATGAAGTCGGCGAAGGCCCAGCCTGTTGGCTCGATCGAAGGGCGTTCGACCGGGAAGCAACCGCAGATCCTTCGCCTGCGGCTCAGGATGACAGTCGCGTGATGTGTTGTGAGCGAATGACCGGCTTCCATGTAAGTCATCTGTCAAGTAAAAAGCACGAAATTTCGGAACGCGCTCAGGAGAGCGCGCGTTGCGTCTGATCCGGTCATCCGTCTGCGCACGTGTGCCTCTCGGCTGGTGGTCCCTGCATCCCGCAGGACCGGACATCCATTTGCTGCCTCAAGCTCAGAAGAGCTGTCGCAGATGATTGAGTTTGTGTTCTCTGCCAGTCCCGAAACAAACCGAAGGGAGCCTCGGAAGTTGCCTTCCTCGCCCAGCCGGTCAACTGCAGGACCTGGCAGCCTGCGCATCGTATGATCCTGATGTTTTTTCCTTATTAGGAAAGGTTTTTCACGCTGCTGCTTTGCCTGCGAACTCTTCGGCCGGCACGAAGTCCTGTTGCCTGCGCTCGACCGCGAGCATGTAGGCTACCATCTTCCTGGCCACCGCCAGAGTGGCCCGGTTCTTGTTCCCGCACTGGATTTCCTTCTCCCGCAGCAAAGCCAGCTCGTGGGAGTATCGGGGCGCCATCTTGGCCGCTTCCACCAACACGTGCTGGATATGCTTGTTCCTCTGCTTGGAAATCGGCATGCGTATTACCTTGTCGGCCGAACTCTTCTCGGCGCTGCAGAGTCCACAGTAGCTGACAGCTTGCTTGACCGATTGGAACCGCGTGTAATCGCCGATCTCCAGGGCCCAGGTCAGCGCGGTGATCGGACCCACTCCGGGGATCGTCCGCAGCCGCCTCAGCCGCTCTGAAAGCAGTGGATCCCGCTCCAGCGAACTGATCAGCGCGCGATCCAGCCGTTGCGCTCGCTGGATGTGCTCGCGGCCAAGCCGCAACAAGGGGCGGATACTCTCGCTGATCTCCTCGTTGGTCGAGAACAGCTCACTGAAGTATCCCATCTTATGCAGCCGCTGCTTGTCATAGCTCACCCCGCTCTCCATCAGCAAGCCAGAAACACGATTCTTCATCTGAACCATCTGCCGCAGTACCAAGTTCCGGTAGCGTAGCGTACGGCGCCGGTCCCGGATCTCGGTCGTGGCCATGTGGCACTCTGGTAGAAAATCGCAACGCAGGCAGTCGGCAATCTTGCTGGCATCGATCCGGTCGTTTTTCTTCTTCGCCGCCGCGATGGCACGGAGCATCAGTGGATGGGCCACCTTCACCCTCTCCGCGTACGGAAGCAAATGATCGTAGATCCACCCGGTAAAGATCGTCGCCTCCATGGCGATCGTCCGCGGTTGGGGAAGTGTCTTGATCCAGGCATCTAATTCGCGCCGCGTCGATCCGATCTTGCCTTCCCGGTGCACATGACCAGCCGCATCCTTCACACAGTAGCTGATCGTCTTCTTGTGAACGTCAAGCCCGATATAGTACATATCGTCCATGAGGAGCCTCCGAGGTCGTTCTCTGAATCAGCGTCCAACTGAGTTCAGCTTATGCAACACCTCGTGCTCCTCCTAGACTTAGCATTCAAACAAACCGGAAGTAATTCCAAATTGATGCCAGCGACCCCTAACGCAATATCTCTCCGCAACGGTTTAGAAGAGATGCAGGCTGGCCAGGACCTATGGGCAGTGCGGCCTAGATCCCCTCGCCCATCGAGACATACTGTCGCTGCTCCAACTCCGCGCGATAAGCCTCGCGCTCGGCATCTTCGACGGTGAACTGATCGGCCGGTCTGTGCGCGCTGCCCAACCGCTCCTCCAACTCGTCCACTCGCGCAGCCAATGCAATCAGCGAATCCGAGAGCGGGTCCTTGATGTCGTGCGGATCGGTAATCAGCACCCTCTCGCCGTTGCGATAGACAATGTGCGCCGGCACTCCCACCACCGTCGAATTCGGCGGCACATCCGACAGCACCACCGAGCCAGCGCCCACGCGCGAGTTCTCACCCACCGTGATGTTGCCCAATATGTTGGCGTTATTACCCACAAAGACGCCGTCGCACAGCGTCGGATGCCGCTTGCCATGCTGCTTTCCCGTGCCGCCCAGCGTGACGCCCTGGTACATCGTCACGTCGCTGCCCACAATCGCCGTCTCGCCGATCACCACGCCGGTCGCGTGATCGATAAAGAGCCTTCGTCCCAGCAGCGCGCCCGGATGAATATCCACTCCAGTATAGAAGCGGCCAACCTGCGAGAGCATCCGCGCCGATAGCCGCAACCGCCAACCCCAGAGCCGGTGCGAGACGCGGTGAATCCACACCGCCCAAAGCCCCGGATAGCAAAGCAAAACCTCCACGCGCGACCGCGCGGCCGGATCACGCTCCATGATGGAGTTGATGTCTTCGCGAATGCGTGCAAACAGAGACATACGGGCGTATTCTCACGACAACGGTAGCAGAGCCGGCCCGAGCTTTTTTGCTACGAGTGCAAGGTCGGTCCGTGCCCCATCCTTGCGCCTTTCTTCTGGCGCAAGGGTGGGAAACCTCAAACCAACTTCGGGCCGGATCAAGAACTCAACTGGTGCCGGCGGAACGGGACTCGCTCCTCCGGCGATGGAACTGCCTACACCGCAACCGCGATCTGCTCGGTCGGCAGAGCCAACGCCTGCTGGCGCAGCGGCTCGAAAAGAACACTCGACAAATAGCGCTCACCGAAATCGGGCAACACCACCACAATCAGCTTGCCCGCATTCTCGGGCCGTGCGGCCACCTTCAGCGCCGCCGCCGCCGCCGCTCCCGAGCTGATGCCCACAAACAGGCCTTCTTCAAGCGCCAACCGGCGCGCCAGCGCGATCGATTCGTCGTTGGTCACCTGCACGATCTCGTCGATCAATTTGGTATCCAGCACTCCAGGCACAAAACCAGCGCCGATCCCCTGGATCTTGTGCGGCCCCGCCTTGCCGCCCGAGAGCACAGGGCTATCGGCAGGCTCGACGGCGATGGCCTTGAATCCCGGCTTCTGTTCCTTGATGTACTTGCCCGCGCCGGTAATCGTACCGCCCGTTCCCACGCCCGAGATGAGAATGTCCACCTTGCCGTCCGTGTCGTTCCAGATCTCGGGTCCGGTCGTGGCATAGTGAATGGCCGGGTTCGCGGGATTGTTGAACTGCTGCAGAACATAACCGTTCGGCGTCTTGGATAGAATCTCTTCAGCCTTGGCCACGGCGCCTTTCATCCCGTTGGGGCCGGGGGTAAGCACAATCTCCGCGCCAAAGGCAAGCAACACCGTGCGGCGCTCAAGGCTCATCGTCTCCGGCATGGTCAGGATCAGCCGGTAACCCTTCACTGCAGCTACAAAGGCCAGGGCAATCCCGGTGTTGCCGCTCGTGGGCTCAATCAGCACGGTCTTGCCCGGTGTGATCTTGCCGGCCTTCTCGGCGGACTCGATCAGCGCCAGCCCAATGCGGTCTTTCACGCTCGAAACCGGGTTCTGGCTCTCCAGCTTCGCAACGACGGTCGCAGGCAACCCGGCCGCCACTCTGTTCAACCGCACCAGGGGTGTGCGGCCAATCAACTCCGTTACATTCGCAGCAATGTGCGCCATGATGATGATCTCCTCGTTCCGGGATTTCAACCCCGGAGCATTCGTTTCAATTTTTCTCGGGTTTGTGTCGATCTGTCGGGCGGGGAAGCCACTGCGCGAACTCGGGCGCAACTCTCCGTCGCAACTGGCACCAGGGCGGTGTTAGCGACATCGACGCATAGCAAGAGCATAGTACCTTTTGCCTCTCGTTGCAAGCCAGCCACCTGCGACACCCACCCGGCTTCTTGCTCTAAAGCAAGGAGATAGAGTTGGCCCCTGACCTCCCTGCAATGGCTCCTCCGATTCGAATACCTCACGCGACGGGTCGATGGGAATCTCAGACATAGAGAGAACAAGTTCGTCAGGAGTACGTTTGGCTCGACCTGGCAGACAGAAACTGGCCGACAGAAATCGAGGGAGTCTTTGCAATGTTTAAGACGTATCGATCCCAGCTGGTGTTGGCCATCGTAGTCGCGCTTGCCGGCACTGTGAGCTTTGCGCAATCCAGAGGCGAAGTGGTCTACAAAACGACATGCAAAATGTGCCATGGAGCCACCGGCGCAGCCGACACACCGACAGCTCGGATGTTCAACGTGAAACCTGTCACCGATCCCGACATCATGAAACTCACCGACCACCAGATGTTTCCCTCCGTCAAAAATGGCAAGGGGGCGATGAAGCCGATGCCGGCTCTCACCGACACTCAGATCGAGGATTCAATCTTCTACTTCCGCGGTTTTGCCAAGTAACAAAAGAATCTCGCGCTTCTATTTGCTGAGTCTCCCAGATCCTGATTCTCAGACCTGGGATGCTCGGCAAAACCATCCGCGCTCTCCCCGCCCCGCACAAGCAATCCCCAACCAATCAGCCAATATCCGAGTCACAAACCATGTAGCAGTCCGATCTCAACATGTGACTAGCCGGGTCTCGCGTCTGAGACCCGGGATTCGTGCGTCCTCATTGTCCTGCTGCTGTCACCGTCAGGTTGAGGGTTGCGGTCGCGGTGTAGGTGCCGTATCCCTGGACCACCATAGTCCCGGTGACCGCGACGGGATAGGCGCCCGCTGTCGTCCCCGGATTCGTAATGTTGTACTTTCCACCCCCGCCCCCACCGCAGCCGCCAAGGCCCAGGAAGAAAGTGAGCATCGCCAACGCCCCCAGTGCTGCGAACAGCCGGCGCCAGCGCCGGCGGAAACCGAACGCCAGCAATCCAGCCGTCGCCAGTGCCCCAAAACCACCCCATGGTTTCCGCGGAGGCGCGATTGCCGCTTGTTGAAGCGTTGGCCCGTTCGTGAAAATGCTCATGGTCGATGAGCCGGCAAGGCCGCCGTTCGTTGAGTTGGGTGTGGGATCGAAGGAGCCGGGCGTAAAGACGCACGTTGCGCCCGTCGGCAAGCCGGAGCAAGAGAGGTTTACCCACCAATAGACATAGTCATAGGTGGTGGAGTTGGGATTCGTCGAAAACGAAATCGAAATCGGAGCCGTGTTTTGCCCCGCCGTCACCGTAGCCGACGATTGGCTCAGAGAAAGCGCCATGGCAATGATGTCGACTTGCGCCGCCATTGACGTTGAGCCGTTATAATTCGCGTCCCCCGAATATGTCGCCGTGATGTTGTGCATGCCCGCGGGGCTCAACGCGCTTGTGATCAACAAAGCCTGCGCCTGTCCGTCCACCGGCGAGCCCAGAGTCGCGGTGCCGAGGGTTGCGCCCGCTCCGTTGTTGGCCAAGGCATCGGTAAACGTTACGATCCCGGTGGGCGCGGTACCGGTGAAGTCCCCGACGACCAATGCCGTCAGCGTGATCGGGCTGGAGGAGTAGGTCCAGCCTCGCGAACTGACAATCGTGGCCGTCGGAACCTTCGTGCCCACCGTAATGTCCACGGTTCCAGAAGAGTTGGCGAGGTCGTTGGCATCGCCGTCGTATTGCGCGATGATCGCGTGCAGGCCTGTGGTGCTGAAAGTGACTGGAAGCGCGCCAGCGCTATTTGACAGTGTTACGGTACCGAGTTTCGTCTGCGGATTTGTGCTGGTGTCGTAGAAGTCCACGTTGCCCGTGGCGGGAGCCACGTCCACGAAGATCTCGTTATTAGTCTCGTACGAGGGCATAACGGTAACCGCCAGATTGACTGTCTTATTCACTGCCGGGTTGTCGTAGCCAGGAGCGAGTGCCACCAGCACCGGGCTCTTGGTCACTACAACAGTGGCGGGCGCAGAGGCGCTGGCTTGAAAGCTGGCGCTTGCCGCCGGCGATGCCGCGACAATCTGATACGTGCCCGCGCCCAGAGTCGGGCAGATGACTGTGGTCAGCACGCTTTGCACACCGCAGACGAGGCTTGCCGTGGCGTTGTCTGTCACAAACGCCATACCCTCGCCTGCCGCTGCGAGGGTAGCGGTTCCCAGCGTGGTTGTGCCTTGAGTGAATTTGTATGTGCCGGGAACCGCGTATCCGGTTCCGCTGTTGTTGCCGTACGCCGTGGCCATAAGCGTAATTGGTGTGCCATACGGGACCGCGCCGGTCACATTGGCGGAGACTACCGTCGTGGTCGGCTCAGGACTGACGGTGAGGGCCACCGCGTTCGAGGTGGCCGCCGCAAAGTTTGTGTCGCCGGCGTAGTGTGCGGTCAGGTTGTACGTGCCGCCAGGGAGTTCCACCCCAGAGGTCGCGCCGTATGTCACCGTTGCCATGCCTGTCCCACTCAGCGTGATTCGGTTCACGCCTTGCGATCCGGCCATCAGCACCACGTCGCCTGTGGGCGCTGTCGCTCCGCTGCTCGTCACCGTCACCGTCGCTGTTAGCGGATCACCGTGCATCATGCTGGTCACGCCGCCGGTACTCAGGGTAACGGTGGCCGCTGCTGTACCTGTGGGCGGCAGCCAATTCGTCACCAGCTTATTCACATCCACCGAACCCAGGCCCGTCGCCAGGTCGTAGCCTGGCGTCGCTTCGTAGCCCACCAGGTCGGGGGCGCCGTCGCAAAATTCAGAGAGGATCTCGTAGAAGCAATTATCGGGAACATTCGTATCACCCACAGTAATGTCGTGGAAGGGCGAGTTCGATCCCGCAGCCAGGCGATAGTAGGCCGGATTGGGATTGCCCGCCCCACCCACTTCGTTGTTCTTCTGGTTGACGAGCGCCTGGATGCCCGCCCACACGGGCGAAGCCAGCGAGGTGCCGATCAGCCCAATCGCATAGCCTTGCGAACAGACGCCGCCCTCATCGGCCTCGCACACCATGTAATCCAGGTTGTCGCCTGCCACAAGGGAGACGTCGGGCACGTCGCGCGCGCCATCTGCCGGAACCCCGGGCCCCGTCTGCCATGCCGGCTTGGTGAAATTGATCGAAACGCCTCCGCCGCCCGCCAGCGGCCGTCCATCTTCAGGATTCTCGGAGTCGTTCCAGGTGCTCTCCGGGATGTAAGCGGTTGCGGTATAGCTCGGCGGAGGAAAATAAGCGCTTGGATCGGGCATGATGAACTCAGTGCCTCCAACCGACACATTCCATGGCGAGTCGCCGATCGCGTTTACGCCGAATCCTAGGCTCAGGCCGGTATACCCGCAGGCATCGCCGCCATAATCGCCTGCAGAAACAAAGTGGCTGATCCCTTCGGCAGCCCCCTGCTCGTAGGCTGCCTTAAACAGCGCCACTGCGTTGGGCGCGAAGGTGTCGTTCAGCGTCTCGCACCCTCCATAGCTGAGCGATGTGACGGGCGAGATTTCATTATCGACCGCGTAGGCCGTGGAAAGGTCGATGCCCTGGTTCAGTTCCGTCGTCGCGGTCACGATCACATTTAACACCGCATCTGGCGCAAGCGCGCCCGCGTACTCCACATCGGCGATGGCTTCGGTCTCTTCGCCAAAGACCAGGCCGGGATCCTGTCCGTTCACGATCACGTTCACTGTTGCAGCGGGAAGCCCGGCGATGGTCCTGAAATCCTTCACGTCCTGCAGCACGATGTTGCTCTCTTCGATGAGCGCAATGGACTGCCCCTGGCCCAGCACGTTGGCTTCTGCGAGCGGCCCAGCGTCGTAAATCGCGCTCAAATCGGCTGGCCCCGTCATTGCCGTGTTTTGAATCTTGATCTGCGGAATCGTCCCGGTGCTCTGAACTCCATTCTGCGAATTCGCCGCTAAGTGGTATTGGGGCGTGAACTGCGCGAAGGAGTTCAGACTCGCGAACCCGCTCACTGCCGGCGCGAGCGCCGTGGGAATGCTGGCCGGCGTGGCGTTGGCAAAATACGCCTTGCCCTTCACGCCATACCGGTGCATCTCCGTCTGGAACGCCGACTCCAACTGCGCGCTCGTGCCTGTGAAAAGGATGTACTGGCGGCCATTCGACGGCTTTTCCACCGTGAAGCCCTGCGCCTGCAGCCAACTCGTAATCTTCGCCATATCGTTCGCGCTGGGACCAAAGCGCGCTCCGAATGCAGTGGGCGTCAGCCACCGGTGATACTGCGGCGAATTTGAGTCCTGCTGTTCCTGAAGCAGTTCCTCGAGATCAGCTTCCTGAGCAGCGCTGCGCTTCGTCAACAAAACCAACCGATGAAAGACTTCCGTTCCAGCTACTCTGCCAAGATCATTCTGCTTCGTTGCTTGGGAATGCACACCGTTGGTGACGGTGCGCTTTGCGGCGACAATGGGCGAGGTCAGGCGGTCTGCGCTCTCGCTTTGCGAAAGTCCCGGAACAGCGCAAAGCAGAATGATGACGGCCACTGAAAGGAATCGATCAATTCTGAACCGCATATGCATCTCCAGGTGCGTTGCAAGTGCCTGTGTGAGTGGGCAGATGCTTCTTTGCAAGAATTGCGTTATGGTGACATCGAAAGTTCTGCGCGTCCTCGATTCTTGAAAGAGGCCGTTCCCACGTGCGCAACTCCGGTTGGTTTGGAAGCGTGAATCCGGGGTGCGATGATTCCGGATCATGCATTTGGCAGATGCAGCCTTCCTGTTCTAAGTGGAGAACAGCAACATTGTACAATCATCCCCGCGGTGCGCGATTCCCGGGTTGCCATTTGCGAACAATCGGCGCCTGGGACCGGATTCAATGATCGGTTCAGCGCTGCGGCGACGGCGATTTTGGAGCGGCGGAATCACCCGCCGAAACGCGCTCCGCCGCTCCATCAGCCCGTATTCCTCAGCCCCGACGCAATCCCGCTGATCGTCGCGGCAATCGCGCGATTCACCTCCGGTGTATCTTCGCCGGCCCGCTTACGCCGCAGCATGTCAACTTGTATGAGGTGCATCGGATCGACATACGGGTTGCGCAGCTTGATCGACCGCCCCAGCACCGGATTCGACTCCAGCAGCTCCTTCTGCTCCGTCACTGCCAGCACCGCCCTCACCGTCCGATGTAACTCCGACTCAAACAAATCGTAGACACGCTCGCGCAGCTTCTTGTCCTCCACCAGTTCCGAATAAAGCCGCGCCGTCGCCAGATCCACCTTGCCCAGCGCCAGCTCCACATTGCGCAGCAGGTCGATAAACAGTGGCAGCTCGCGCTTCATCGTCTGCAATAGCTCCAACGCGCCCGGCCGCGTGAGATACTCCTCCAGCGCAAACCCCACACCAAACCACGCCGGCACCAGCAGCCGCGACTGCGTCCACCCAAAGACCCATGGAATCGCCCGCAAATCGCTCAGCTTCGGTGACGAGTTTCTCCGCGAAGGCCGCGACCCAATCTTCGCCTGCTCCAGCTCGCCCACCGGAGTCGATTGCTCAAAATAAGTCACCACATCCGGATCGTTGAGAATATGTTTGCGGTAATAGTCAAACGCAATCACCGATAACTCATCGAGCGCAGCCTCCCACTCCGGTTTCAAGATCCCCGTGAAATGCCCCTCCGGATCGCGCGCATTGGGCCGCGCCAGCGCATCGAGAGAAGCTGCGATCATCAGCTCCAAATTCCGCTCCGCCAGCACCTCATCCGCATACTTGAAGTTCAACACCTCGCCCTGCTCCGTAATCCGCAACTGCCCGTCAAATGAATCCATCGGCTGCGCGAAGATCGCGCGATGCGTCGGCCCTCCGCCGCGTCCCACCGTTCCCCCGCGCCCATGAAAGAGCCGCAGCCTCACGCCGCAGCCGCGCGCCACCACATGCAGATCGCGATGCGCGCGAAAGATCTCCCATGTCGAGGTCAGCATCCCGCCGTCCTTATTCGAATCCGAATACCCCAGCATGACCTCCTGCCAGTGATCCCAAGTCGCCATCAGCTTGCGATAATCCGGCCGGCTCCACAGTTCGCGGCACACCTCCGGAGCCCTCCGCAAATCCTCGATCGACTCAAAGAGTGGCACCGGCATCAAGCCAGGATCTCGCCCCGAACCCTCGACCCGCATGCCGCCCAGCCGAGCCAGCCGCACCACCGTCAGCACATCCTCCACCGTCGAAGCCCCACTGATCACATACTGCCGCACAGCCTCCGGCGAACAACCATCCTTGATCTCCGCCACCACGCGCATCGTCTCCAGCACGCTCGCCGTTTCCTCCGACAACTCACCTGCCAGCGACTCCGCAGCCGTATCGGCAATCGCCTCCTTCAGTGCCGCCGCATGCACCCGCGCATGTTGCCTGATGTCCAGCGTATGCAGATGCAATCCAAACGTCCTCACCTGCAAGATCAGCGGATCGACGAGCGTCCGCGCAATCCGCACGCCGCGATTCGCCGTGAGCGACTCCCTCAGCACCTCCATATCATCGATAAAATCCAGCACTGAACAATAAGCCGGCAGCGCATTCGCCAGCTTGCCCAGGCCATCGTCGACCCGCGCCAGCGTATACGGCATCACCGGCAGCGCCGAGTTCGCCGCACCCGCCTGCGCCGCCGCCTTATCCAGCGTGCGCCGCAACCGCGCCTTCAGGCAGATCGCAAATCGCCGGTAATACTCAAACTGATACTGCCGCTCAAAGGCCTCCGCCTCGGGCGTGTGAACCAGAGCGACATAAGCTTCGAGCCGCTTCACCAGCGCATCGCTCACCCCAATCTGCTGAGCGCTCGTCGTCAGCAGATCGATAATCTCATCCAGTTGCCGCTGGTAGTAGAGCAGCAGATGCCCCCGCGCCAGCCGGATCGACTCCCGTGTCACCTCCGGAGTCACAAACGGATTTCCATCGCGATCCCCGCCGATCCACGAACCAAACATCAGCACCTGCGGCAGCGCCAGCGTCTCCATCTCCAGCCCATACGCGCCCTTGAGCGCCTCCGCAATCTCGCGATAGAGGCTCGGCAGCGTCGCAAAGATCGAGACGTCATAATAGTCCAGCCCCATCTTCACTTCGTCGTAGACCGTCGGCCGCCGCGACCTCACCTCATCCGTCTGCCACAGGCTGGTAATCTCCGCGCGAATCGCATCTTCCAGCCGCGCCATCTCCTGCTCCGGCACAGGAATCCGATCGAGTCCCTCCAGGAACTCCCCAATCCGCCGCCGCTTGAACATCACCGACCGCCGCGCCACCTCAGTCGGATGCGCCGTAAACACCGGCACAATCAGCACGCGCCCAAGCCACTCCAGAGCCTCCTCCGCGCTGATGCCTACGCGCTTCATCTCGCAGAGAGTCCCCAGCAAGCTCCCACGCTGACGACCTGCCTCTCCACTCATATGCAGAGCCACGCGCCGCCGTTTGCGATGGTTCGTCTCCGCCAGATTGATCAATTCAAAATAAAATGCAAAGGCCCGCGTCAGCAGAATCGCCCGCTCCACCGGCAGCGAATGCACCAGCTCGAGCGCCGTAGCCGCATGACGCGCGGCCTCTTCATGCCGCCCCCGCGCCTCTTCATCGCGCCGCCGGATCGTGCCCTGCCGCAGCGCCTCCACATGCGCAAACAGATCCACGCCCGCCTGCTCGCGCAACACCTCGCCCAGCAGCATGCCCAGCGAACGCACATCGCGCCGCAACGGAGCCTCCTTCAGCTCCCCCGTCTGCGCCTCCAGCTCCGCCAGCCGCAACGACCAACTCTCGGGACTCCACAATAAACTCATCGTGCCTACAATTATGCACGACAGCCATTCCATCCCTCTTTGCACTGCCGATAGCATGGTTCACCGTGTCTTAGATCTGGCTCTCGAGTCGCTCACCAATGACCCATGAAGAGTCGATCCGCGTGAACAATCTTTAAAAAAACGATTCACTTCTCTCAATTGTCATTTGATTGTTAAGAGATCGCGATACATCTTGTCGGCGGTTCAAAGGCTGGGCTAGCATCATGCCGGTGTTGCGGTCAGCCACCATGTTAAGCAAACTCGACCGCGTCTGTTCGAGAATCACAAACTTCAAAAACAGGTGACTCCCCCATGATGTTACGAAGCGATGGCACGATCCTCTCGTCCAACGGCGTTCAATCATTGACGTCTCGCCTTCACCGTCCGGCAACCTTTGCAATCAAGACGCTTCTCTGCTTGATCGCGTGCTCAGGCATCGCGATTGCTCAGCAAGCTCTTATGATCGAAGATCGATCGCACGACAACGATTCGCCCGACACCTCGTTGTATGGTGACTACGAACTCTTCAACACCGGCACAACCGCTGTGCCGCTGAGTTCGGTGACCTTCCGCTACTGGTTTGTCAACTCCAACCCCGGCGACCCCTTGGTCCTCTCCTGCGACTATGCCGCCGTCAACTGCGCCAACGTCACCTCCGCCTTCGTCAAGCTGGCCACGCCTGTTGCCCAGGCGGACACCTACGCGCAAATCGGATTTACCGCCGCCGCCGGATCGCTCTTGCCCGGTCAACAGACCGGCGAGATTCAGACTCGAATCCACAACGTCGACTACGCGCCGCAGTTCGGAGCCAATGACTATTCCTTCATCACAGACGAGAGCTTCGTCTACAAAAGCACAACAACCATCACCGTCTACATCGATGGCGTGCTGGTTTGGGGAGTTGAGCCCAGCGGGTCGGCCTCTGGCGGCAACGGCGGCGGACCCGCTGTCACAGCTCTCCAGGTGCAAGACAGATCGCACGACAACGATTCGCCCGACAACTCACTCTACGCAGACTATGAACTCTTCAACACCGGCACAACGGCAATTCCGCTCAGCAGCGTGACCTTTCGTTATTGGTTTGTCAACTCCAATCCCGGCGATCCGCTCGTCCTTAGCTGCGACTACGCGCAAGTGAACTGCGCCAACATCACAAGCACCTTCGTGGGGCTTGATCCGCCGCGAAACATGGCCGATACCTACGTGCAGCTCGGCTTCACCTCCGCCGCCGGATCGATTGGTGCGAGCCAACAGACGGGAGAGATCCAGACCAGGGTCCACAACGTCGATTACGCGCTCCAATTCGGAGCCAATGACTACTCCTTCATCACAGACGAGAGCTTCGTCTACAAACCCACGCAGACCGTGACGGCCTACATCAACGGCATCCTGGTCTGGGGTGTCGAGCCAGAATAAGCAGCAAGAAAAGGGGCTGGCCCGCGTTAGCCATTCACTAGACAACATGGGCCAGCCCCTATCTGCAAGCTGCCCCAGGGCCCCATCCGGAACGAAGTGAAGGACGGGACCTGGTAAACCACGAACCTCGAACAACAATGTGCTGTGTCAGCGCATGACCTCACAACTTGCGGAAACAATTCGAGCAATCGATGTTTTGTATCAGGGCACGACTTCACAGTTTGCAGAAACACTCAAGACGGAGGGAGACGGAGGATTCATCCCCCGTGCAAAGCCAACGGGCAGCTCAATCGCCACTCTCCCGGAGGGAGAGAATGAAATTACCAAGGGTGGAGCACAGCGCGCGCAACCCGGGGATTTGAATCGAAACACGACCAAAGCCCTGTAGGGCGGAACGAAACCCACCAACAAATCTGTCATCCTGAGCGTAGCGCAGTCGAAGGACCTGCGGTTGCTTTTCCGGCTTTTCTGTCCACCGGGGGATGTGATTCTCAGATGCAATTTGTAGACGAATGGAGTTGGTTCAGAAACCGTGATCCTGAATCAAAGCATATTGAATCATCGGCCACGATCATCAACACTATTTCATAGGTGCAGATCAATAGCCCTCCGGGCTGAAAGGTTAGTCCTAAATGTCAATTACGACCCTGGATTTCGAAGAACGATTGGTCAAACTGTTAGCGACCATGGAGAACTGGAGAAAGTGCGAATGGTGCGGAATTCGAGGTGACCAAGTACGCATTGGCCCGCGAAGCCAAATCTGCGATACCTGCAAGCTATGGAGACGCAAGGAGAAGCTTGCAGTGGAGTGGAAAAAGAAGAACCCTGGCCGCCTCGACGAGGAGGCCATGTTCCGGGAGTACTTCATTCAATTCGCAGCTCTTTGTCGTGAGTCGGGCACGTTGCGGTCCTGGCTCGGACCGGTCTCTCCGCTCGATCTTGAACGGGAGTTTGAGAACCTCACAGAGCACTTTCTGGGAGAAAGAGTACCAGGCCGAACAACATTTGAGTTCAGCCAGTTTAGTGAGGCACAGCGTCGGCTTTTGAAATACATGTTCGACCAAGTCACGAAGGTGTGGCTCCAACATCACCGACGCAGTTTTGCGATTGAAAGGATGAACCGGAAACTCTTTCCGTCCTTGTATGCTAGCCACAGTTGAGCAGACAGGCCACAGCCAGTGGCACGCCTGGCAGCGAAGAGGTATGGCTGATGAGCACGAACGTGCACTTTGTCTTTGAGTTGCCCTTCCCGGAAACGAATGCATGCGTATACCGCGAGCTTTACGAATACGAGCAGTTGTTCCGAAGGCTGGCGCACGCTTCATTAATGGACAAAGGGGGCACAGGGTGGGCTGGGCTCCTTCCTGCTGGGTTGCTTCCCGAACTAAAGAAGCGTCTAAGTAAGCTTTCGAGCCGAATCCACCTTAACTGCGAGAACAGCAGGAATCCAGTCTGGATCACAACGATGGAAGAACTTCGAACCATTTTGACCATGGATTCGATATGGCCCATTGTGCGTGAGTTTAGTGGCTATGAAAAGAGCTTCTTGGTAAATAAACTCTCTGAAGCGATAGAGATTCGGAATGTGATCGGCCACAATCGAGCTACGACTAGCGATACTGTTACTGTGTGGCAAGGAATCTCGACATCGTTAAGACCAGGACTGGATGCGCTCAAAACGAGCCTTCTTTACAGAGGCGATGACACTGTTCACCTTGATTTTCTTGAGCATAGCAACGTTGTTGTGTCTTCCTATTCCAAGCGCTGTAAGGGCAATGACTGGTCACGCTTTCAGCCGTCGCTGCCGGAGTCAAAATACTTCTATACCCTGACCCACCTTCCTGTCGACACTGACGGCGACTGGGTACGAGTGGCGGCTCTGATCGATGCTTTCGAGAGTATTGCCCAGAATATCTTCTGCTTCATGATTAACAAGGCTGGCAACGAGTTCTCCGTTGTATGGCCAAAGACCTTGTCCTATGATGCTCATGAGCAAATTATGGACAAATTATGGGAGAGCGCTCATCAGGTATGGACCCACACGCCATATCAGGAACAGAGCGCTGCTTTTGTTTGCGATCCACAGATTTGGTTTTACGAGAACCGCAAACCACAAAAGGAATGATGGGCCGAGTGACCCATCCTTGAATCGCCTTCTTGATTCAAGACCGGGATACAAAAATCTCCCGTCGTTTTGCAGATAATTAGCTCTCTCCGGCGCACCCTATCCATAGGGAGAACCACCATGACACCAGAACCAACACCGGAATCCACACCCAACCCCACCCACATCGAGGCCGTTCCGCAACCAGCGGTCGACACCACCTCCAAACAAACCAAGACCGCCATCAAGCGCTGCGCCTCTCCCTTCCGGCGCGCCTATGAGGCATACCTGAGAAGCAAGCCAGGCGACGAATACGACAAAACTATCGCATCCCAACGCGCAAGTCCCGCCTACTGCAAGGCCTTGCCCCCACTCGTCGGCCGCGAAAACATTCGTGACTTCATCGCCTGCGTAGCCCACGGCATCCTCATTGATGCGATTCCAGAGAAGAAGGCAAACCAGCTCCTCTACGCCGCCCAGGTCGCTCTCGCAACCCTCCAACGCGAGCAAAGACCAAGAAAAACCGCCTGACCCCACCCCCCACCCGCTGGAACCACGGTTTTTTGCTTTTGGCATCTTATAACTAACGCGCAATCAGTAATTTGTGATTTCTACCCGTTAACTGATCGGTAACCGCAAACTCCGGATCGTGCGCCGTTTTTGACCTAAAAAGCAGTCGTTTTCAGCCAAAATCCGTTGTTTTTGCGCACTTTCGCAAAGCCCTCTGCCGAGGTCTCCGCAGCACCGTTCCTGTTATCCTTTAAAGGTGATTCAATGCTCGAAACTCCATAGATTCGCCGCGATGGGCCTGCTGTTGGCCGTGGCCGTCATCGCCTGTCACAAGGAAGAACAGGCAGTCGTCGGCGTCGCCAAAACCGCCGTCAACGCCGAAAAGCAGGCTCAGGCCGCGGCTCAGGAAAACGCATCTGAGAGCGACCGCCAGCGCGCCGCCTTGGCCCTGATTCCGTTGCCAACCAAGAGCATGTATGTCGATGTGCACGAGCCCGCCGCGTGGGCCAATCCGTTCCTCTCGGTCGACGCCGACAGCCTCAACCTGCGCGTCACGATGGCCGACGCCAACCCCAGCACCCTGGGCCAGGGAACCATGCTCCGCCCCGAGGCCGCCCGCCGCCAGGAGAT
>Ga0181529_10002222_pt1 | contig 23653 bp, 18 predicted proteins | sample PEATcosm2014_Bin_36_FD_119763 | JGI IMG/M metagenome (GOLD analysis project Ga0181529, IMG submission 119763) | Peatland microbial communities from MTU Mesocosm Facility, Houghton, MI, USA - PEATcosm2014_Bin10_30_metaG | ecosystem: Environmental > Terrestrial > Soil > Wetlands > Peat | place... | reverse complement strand
GTTGACAATGCAGAACGCGAGATATTTGCGAAAAATGCGGAATCTGCATTCTTCGAGCACTTTACTCTTCAGAATATGACCAACGCTTACATGAATCTTTATCGAAATTATCCTCACGTCAAACGCGCTGTTGTCTCCGAAAAACACTGCGTATGAAACGTGCATATGATGATAAGCGCATCGGCGGATAAGCCACCATGCTGCATACATTCCGTATGGCAATTATGACATTGCTTGCTCTAAAAACATCCACATGGCATTTTGCGGGCGAACTGCATTACAGTAATATGCGTACTCCGCTTCTCTTAAACGATCTGCACTGTCGGCAGTATCCAGCAGTTCCAAGCATCTATCAGCACACTCGTCCGGAGTTGTAAATCCTAAGTAGTGCTCATCTTCTACCAGCGGAGTGGCAAAGCTATTTCGAATGCTTTCACTAACCAGGCAGTTATTTGCAGCTAGAGTTTCACCCAAGCTGTATGGAACGGCATCAAATAAAGCCTTGACATTAACCCTAATCAGAAATTTCCTACAAAGGGAAATAAACTCTGGACGCTTCGCTTTTGCGGTAAGCGTCAAGTTCGACAAAAGTTCAGGGTAGTTCTGCTCAGCATATGGTGTGCGGATTAAACCACCAACACAGTAAGCCCCTAATCGGCGCCTCAATACTTGTATCATTTCCACACGGTGACGATTGCAATCCTCCACCCAATCGCCTTTTTCCTCTGATGGATCCCATAAGCGCGTTTGAAATAAGACTTGTTTCTGTTTGCAACCGACAGGATTATCCTCATAATTATTTAAAGTAGAAAGAAATGCAAACGTGCGTAAATCATCCAGTATTGAACTGATTGTCTTCCGTGAAGAATTGCCTGTAAAGATGTGATGTCCAGCTTTGACAAATGATGCAACAATTAATTTCGCATTCCAAGCCATCGTTCCTGAACACCAAGTAGCAAACATAGGATTTATCGGGCGAACTTTTACTTGTTGTGACCGAATAAGTCGCTCCGTGTCCGGTTGATATATACTACGTTTATAGTAAATGTCATACTTTTCTAAAGCAGCTGTATGCCAGACATTGGATTGATCTCGAGGATCGAAGCAAATTAACCTCGAATGGTCACGACTCGTGTCTGTACACTTAAGTGTTAATAGTGGATATGAACTGTCGTGCACTGTCAAGCATTTGCGCCGATCTTGACCGCTCATCGCTCGAAGCGTAATCGACTGTACCTCGGCAAGCTGTACTAATCCTGCAATAAAATAACTATGCAGCCATAGGTTAAACTCATCTATAAGTAAATCAACTCGAAAATGCGGCGTGTGCGATCCAGCGGCCTTCATGTTAGTACGCGAACAATAATCATAACTTGTGCTCATAAAGTCACCTCTCACTAAGACGATTTCTGATGTTGATAATATTACGTTTTTACCCCAGTAGTTATCCGCTATTTCAGAATTAAGAGAACTTCTCTTTTTGATAAAATGTACGCAATGCAAAGATATTGTAGTGAAAGAAAGTTATTGCTAAGGATTCCGGACGCACTCATAGGTCAACCTGATTGGGGTACCTAAGTCAACAATCTCAAAATCAGTCACTTTCAAATCCCGCAGATCATGGGAGGTAAAATCAAGGTCGGCAAATTTTGCTTTCGTGTCCGCATCGTTTTGCGCAGTAAGTGCAATATTGCCACCGTCCGCCAGGAACATTCCATATTTCTGCATCGCTCGCGCGACAACTTGCGCGGCGGGTGTTAGTTGCGACAGGTCATACGAGGCTTTTAAGCGAAAGCGAGCACCTATCGGTGGAGCCGTAACCGGCCCGCGTGGAGCGCCCGCGTGTGTGGCTGGATGCACAAAAACGTGAGCACGGATGCGCGGATTGGGAAGGATGAAGCGGATGGCGTGGTTGATGCTTCCGGTTGCGAGTTCGTCGGCATTGAAAAGAAGAGGAGCTATAGGAAAACCGGCCGCGTCTGCGCTGGTACACTGATCTCCGCGCCCAGACGGTGGGTAGACGCGGCTGAGATCCCAAACTGCAACAAAGTTAGCAGCAAGAATATTTTCTGCGTAATTTGCCTGGAAGGCTTCGTAGAGCTTGCTGTGACTACGGTCGACTACGATGAGGTGGCAGTCGCCACCAGAAGAACACTGATAGTTAGTCTGCCCTTCGACGCCGCCTCCGGTGGGAAGTGGAATAATAGAGGGCTGGTCAGAGTCAATATAACTCTTCGCTGGTCCCTTGAAAGAAACTTGCCGCGCGGCAGCATCAGCCTGCACAACGCGAAGGCTGAAATCGACTTGCATCCTATTGTTATTTCCCCATCCGCCCGCATCCGCAAGCCATGCAATCATGGTGGAGGACTGCGGGTCAAGGGGCTCGTGGCTTATATCTCGTGTCCATATAGAGCTAGCGGGAAAGTAGTTAGCAGGAGCAACGACGTGCTCGAGTCTGGCCGCTCTCACCTTGCCGCCAAAAACATTGTCCAGGGCAACGAAGAAATGGTCCTTTAAACGTTCTGCGCTGTGGGCAATGCCCGTGTGCTTGTGGAGATAGTAGCCCGTTCCGGCGCACCCGACTCCCACCATAATTCCCAGCAAAAAAATTGCTAGTGCTCTCACGTGGCTCATAATAGCTCCTTGCGCATCTCAACAGCTTAAATCATACAAGTGGATTCTACACCCGATCGTTTCCCACGGCGGAAGAAAAATGATCCGTTAGAGAAGATATTTCAACCATCGCGCTTGAAGATATTGCTGAAGGCATATTTGCGCCCCATATTTTCCAGAGCGGCCCGCGCGAAAAAATATATTTATATAGTCCACTAACGGCAGCAACATTAAGCACAAGCAATGCGCTGGCCGCTGATGCAGCGCGATGTACGACGGAAAAACGAAAGCGCAGGGCGGCGATCGCAATCAACCAGAAAAAAAGCTGAAGGGCGGCGAATATCGTGAATGCAATCGATCCGCCGGATAGCGCCAGCGAGGAAACAAGCAGCATTAGCATCAGGTAAGGCACCGCGAGACGCATCACCTTATGTGAAAACAATCTAAACAATACGGGGTTACCGGGACTCAGCATCCACGGAGCTAGATGAAAAAGCTGAAAGTTGCCAGCTAGTGTGCGCACTTTGCGCTTGAACTCATGATCGATAATTGTCGGCCACGTATCGTAGACATCGGCAAGCGGATCGAGAACCGACCTATAGCCTTGCCGAATAATGGATAAAGGTTGAAACATATCATCCAAAATCAATCCTTCGGGCAGCGGCACGGCAATTTCTCGGCGAATAGCGTAAAAACCACCATAGACTCCAACAGGGGATCCACTCCTGGATTCACTGCTCCTGATCCATTTTTCATAGCGCCAATAAACACCGCTTACCGCCGCGCAGGTGGCGTCGTGGTAGTTCCAGCGCAAAATCAGTTCTCCTGCCACGCAACCAACTTTAGAATCAGCAAAATTATTAACCAGTCGCTGAATCGCACCGGGTGCAATCTCCGGTCGTATATCAACAAAAAGAATCACATCTGCGGTTGCCTTGGCCATGCCAACGTTAAGGGCAGCGGCCTTGCCGCAGTGCTCAGGCTGAATTACACTAGTCAAGCGCGGATGGCGCTGAAGACCCAATATCTCCGCCGTGCCATCGGTAGAGCCATCCGAAACGATGATAATTTCTTTGATGTTGGGATAGTCGAGACCAAGCAGATGCTCTATCTTGCGCGAAAGCAGCGCCGCTCCGTTATGCACTGCAAGCACAACACTCACGCTAGGAACAATTTGCTTGACTGCCCAAGGCCGCGGCCGCAACCGTGCAAGCATCCACATCCAGATGGGGTAGCCCAAATATGTATAGAGAATACCCGCGAGTGAAATCCAGAAAATAAATTTCACTGGGCACCTCTTCGCAGAATAATTGTTTTAATAGTTTCAAACATGATAAGCAGGTCAAGACCTATCGATTGGTGCTTGACATAATACAGATCAAATTCGAGCTTGTGCTTGGTCTCTTCCAGGCTGGCGCCGTAGCGATAGCGCACCTGCGCCCATCCGGTAATTCCTGGGCGAATCAAATGGCGTAAATCGTAAAATGGTATCTCCTGGCTGAGCCACTGCACAAACTCGGGACGCTCTGGACGGGGACCAACAAAGGCCATCTCTCCGCGCAAGACATTCCATAGCTGAGGTATCTCGTCCAATCGCGTGTTGCGCATAAACCGTCCTATCGTAGTAACGCGGGGATCGTCCTTAGTCGCCCACACAGCTCCATGTGCTTCCGCGTTCTGCCGCATGGTTCGGAACTTGTATGCGGTAAACAAACGTCCGCGCTGACCGACGCGCGTCTGGCAGAAAAATATGGGACCCGGGGAAGAAAGACGCACTGCAAGAATAATCAAAGGAATGAAGGGCAAGCAGATCAGCAACGCAACGAAGGATACAGCAAAGGAAAGCAGCCGCCGAAAAAGCTGTTGCGAGGTGCTCATGCGAAAGCCTTCAGTAAAAATAAGGGTGCTGGGGTTAAGACCGTCCAGCGAAAGTTTTCCTGAAAGCCTCTCCAGGAGTGTGCTGGAATTCTCAATCACCACACCGTACAGCCGCAGATCAAGCAGTTCTCTGACCGGCATAGCATCGCGACGGTCTTCCATGGCAACAATAACGCGATCGATGTCAGGCTTGGGCTTGCGAAAGGCGCGGAGGTCCGCAGCAAAGCTATTTATTCTGCTGCCCGCCGCACTTCCGTCTTTCCAGCCGATGACTTCCATGCCGGCATCGCGGCTTGAACGCAATATTTCTACCACGGTACGCGCCCGTTCGCCGCAACCCAAAATATAAACTCGCTCGCAAAACAGTGGAAAGGAAATAATCCACTCATAGGCCCTGCGCCAAAAAACAAGAAAGATAGTTAGCAGCGAAACGCCAACAACCAGCACGTAAGAACCCAAGTCCAACCCAGGGAATTTATAAACAAGCCCGGCGAGAATAAAGGATAGGACGCTAAGAACTAGCAACAACCGAAAATATATCTCCCAGCTTGCAAAAATGCGCCGCGGACCATATAGATCAAAGTAATAAGTAAGTAGCAGGGTAATGGCAGTAATGCCTGCTATCTTCAGCAAACCGTTTTCGTAAATAAGAATATTAATCAGATCGACATACCCATCCGGCTTAAGCAGGCACATGGACGCAGTGGCCAGCAGAAATGATCCACCCACGAGGAATACTTCGCAGAGAAGCAGCACTAGCATTCGTGTTGGGTAGTAAACATTGAAGAGCCTGATCATCCGTTCCGCCCATTATCCTTTCGTCCATGCAATGTGCTTTCTGCTTCCCGCCTGCCGTAATAGTAATAGTACGAGTTATTGCGCGGAGCGTCTTTGACTGCATTGAGCACAAAGCCGAGGATGCGCGAATTGTTGAACGCGGCCTGCGCGCGCTGTGCTACGTCGAAGGGAGTGGTCGCTCCGCGGGCAACCAGCAACACGGCGTCAGCGGCGCGCGCAAGGTCGATGGCGTCAGCAAATGCGAGAACCGGCGGTGAGTCGATCAATATCCAGTCGAAGTGCGGCGAAAGAACCGCGGTTAGCTCTTCGATGCGATGGTTGGCAACCAGTTCCGAAGAATGGTCGCCGCCCGCGCCTGCGGAGATAAAGGTGAGATTGGGTATGCTGCGCGTCATGCCTGCTTCATCGATGCGGGAATTTTGGTTACGTTGCAGGATGCGGTTCACCTCCGTGGTTCCCGCGAGATACTCCGTAAGGCCAATCGTGTTGGGAGCGCCCAGGATGGTATGCAGTGCGGGATAACGCAGGTCAGCGTCAATTAGCAGTACCGAGTTGTTCTTGTTGCGTGCCAGACTCATGGCCAGATTGGCCGCGACAAAGGTCTTGCCTTCCGCGGGCATCCCGCTACTGACAAGAATCGTCTTGAGCGGGGCCTGGTCGCGAAACTGGTAGATTTGCGTGCGCAGGCCGCGAAACTGCTCGATGCTTTCACCGCGATCACCCAAAGTCGGCAGGGAGTATTTCGATAAATTCCAAGGATGCAGAGCGACATTCTCAACGACGACATCGTCCTTGACCGGCGGCATATCCTCGGCGCCAGACGCGGCAAATGGCTCGTCAATCCTTGCATCCTCCGCTTCCTGGGTAGACTTCCGCTCTAAATCTGCCCTCTGCAGTGCATCATAAATGCGGCTCATATCACACGTTCCTTCGCTGTTACCGCTCCGTCCACAAATGGCGTGGCGGCGTTCAGCATATTAGGGGCTTGCTGCGCACGTTTCATTAACGCCTGCATTGCCGAAAAAGAAATCGTAAAGGGATGCTGGACAAGATCGAGTTCCAGACCGACAGACTCAACAATGTGCGCCGGAATCGGTTTGACCTGTTCTGCATAGGAGAAGATTAATGAATGCTCGCAGAGCAGATTAATGACGCGAGGAATTCCTTTGGAGTAATGATAAACAAGTTCCGCCGCCTCCGGTAAAAAAATCGTCTCTCCAGCCCCCGCAATGCGCAGCCGCTCTTCAATGTATGCCTGCGTTTCTCCGCCGGTCAGCGGATGCGTTCTGCACCACAGCGCAACGCGCTGGCGAAGCTGGCGAAGACTTGGATGATAGAGTTTGTCTTCAAGCTCCGGCTGGCCGGAAAGTACAATCTGCACCAGCTTGGCCGATGAAGTCTCAAGATTAGTCAGCAAGCGAATTTCTTCGAGAAGCTCCCACGACAGATTGTGCGCTTCGTCGACGATGATGGCGCACAACTGATGGGCACGGTAGCGCTCGATCAGCCAGCTATTGAGCTGTAAAAGCATGGAGGACTTCGACCGCTTGGGGGGGGGAATGCCAAAGTCGGTAAGCACGAATTCCAGAAAGTCGAGTACATCCAAACGCGGATTGAAGACGAAGGCCGTGGCAATGCGCCCCTTGGCAAAGGTGTCAAGAACTGCACGGAGCAGCGTGGTCTTGCCCGTTCCCACTTCTCCAGTCATGACCACAAAGCCCTTGCGCGCCGCAATGCCATATTGCAGGCAGGCGAGCGACTCACGGATCTGCGGCCTCATAAAGAGAAACCGCGGGTCCGGACTGGATCCGAAGGGCAAGGCGCGAAGGCCGAAAAAGGGTCTGTACATGGTTATCCACGTACGCTTTCTACAGGCTTGACCGTTCGAGAAAACAACTTTCCTCGCTTGCGAACGGGGCTTGTGTGTTCCATATCGTTAATATACGAAACGACCGCCAATGTCGGCAGTTTTGTAAAAGCCCAAATGTCGCCTTCATTGCGCAGAGAGGTATCGCGGTACTCGAGAAACGCGGCAAACAGCAGCCCCAGAGCCAAACCGGCAATCACTCCGCCACCGGCGAAGATGCGGCGATTGGGAAAGGTTGGCTCATCGGGAAGGTTGGGCGCATCCATCACGCGGAACTGCTCGCCCTGCTGCCGGTGTTCCAGAGCGGTGGCCATCGAGGATTCATTCATCTTGCTCAACAGAGTGTTATAAAACTGCAAGGCCGTCTCATGGTCACGCGTAACCTGCTTGTACTCTTCCTGCACCAAGGGGCTAGACTCGATCTTGGCCTCGTAGCTGCGCACCTGCTGCCCAATTCGTGTCTGATTCTGCTTGGCGTCGGCCATGGACTGCTTGGTCGTGCGCAGTTGCGTCTTAAGCTGTTGCAGTTGCGGCGTGTCAAAGGCATTTATTGTGGTATCTTCTTTCGCTGGTTCGGCCGCATCTCGAGCGATCTCCGCCCGCAGATTGGCAATCCTGCGCTTGTTCGCCAAAATATCAGGATGATCTGACGTGTAGAGAGCCTCCATTTGCTTTTCTCGAGTGATGGCTTCCTTGAGCTGAGTACTGAGGGAAGCCTCCGATGTCCCCGTCGCCGGATCGACGTGTGCAGCTCCCGGCGCCTGCTGCGCGATCATGGCCTCAATAAAGGTCTCGTCTTGCTGTAAGCGATTCACCGTCTGCGTGGCGACATCAAGCTGGACAGTCAGCGCCTGCAGTGCGTTTAAGTTGGACGCTTCCTGTTCGGGAAGTCGGCCAATATACTTGCGCTGAAAGGCCGCCAGCTTGGCGTCCTGCTCGTCTAGATTTCGTTTGGAATCGCTAAGCTGCTGCTTAAGAAAGTCGGTTGTGCCTTCGGCAGACTGCTCGCGCGCGCTGAGATTCTCGCTGACAAAAAGTGAAGTGATCTCGCCGCAAACCTGCTGTGCCGTACGCGCGTCTTGCGCCTTGAATGTGATAAAAAATCCCGGCATCCCGCGCGAAGATTGGCCTGTGGGAATCGGCGTAATGCCTATGGCCTTGCGCGTCAAATCAACGCGGTCGTCCATGGTGTATTTGCTGCCGGGATAAAGGCCGAAGCGCTCAATGATAGGTTCAATGCGCGAGCGGCTCAGAATCTGTTCCCGCATCGATGCCAGCCGCCCGTTCAAATCTTCATTGACGACGGGCTTTACATAATCCTCCGGAACCTTCTGCTGTTCAATAAGCACCAGCGTCTGCGACACATACTGCGGAGGAATCACATAGCTGACGCCGAGACCAATTCCGAAAAATAGAACGGTAGAGGAGGAAATCAGCCAAGCTCGCCGCTTGAGTATCTCCGCGTAGTCCCGCATTGTCAGTTCTCGATGCCCTAGCATATAACTCCTTGCTCCATTACTTCCTGAAGTGCATTTCTCGCGGCGAGTACCCAATGCCGAAACCAATTACCTGATTCAGCCCGTTGAGAATATTCGCGTTGTAACTCAGCGGCGAATTCGGTACTGCAATCTGCAAATCGGACGATTGGTTAATTGACGTGTAATTCACAAATACATTAAAACGCCTTCCTAACTTGTGCGTGGCCTGCACTCCACCGTATCTCGCGCCTGTAACCGGTACAAGATTGAGTGGGACAACACAGTAATAAAGAACGTTGTTAATTGTGCATGCATACGCAAGTTCGGCGGCAATAAGCGCGGAAGTGCGCACGTACGATCCAGTCACGCCGACAGTCAGGTTCTTGCCAAAATCCCGCGAGAAGTTTCCGCTGATATTATCTATCTTCGCCCCGAGCAAATATCCGGAGCCACCCGTTGTGTAATGAGAATAATTAGCGTTTGCCGATCCGTGTCGCAGCGCGTAACTGGCCAACGCGTCCAGGAATAGCATCGTTGAATTGGGCACGGCAATGCTTCCTGTACTGGGGACTCCGGAGCTGGAGAGCCATGTTGGTCCCGCAGCGACAGTTGTATTAAGATTCTTGTTCCACTGCCGGGTGTACCTGAATTGCAAGTTGTTGGTCTGTGTGGAATAGTTGGCGCCGCCGTAGCTAAACCTGGAAAAAGAATACTGGCCTGAAAGCGAGTTGTGCGCATTCAGGCGGTGAGTTACATCCGCTTTGGCCGTAAGCGTATCCATATTTTGCCCATTGCCATCTAGAAAGCGCATTTGTCCCAAAGTAGCTCCAGTACTGATGGACCATGCACGGTCGAGTTTTTCTACGAATGCTAACGTCGTGATGTTGTCGACTGTGCGCGTATTCTGTGTGAGGATCGTCTGGTCGGATAGCGTTGTCGTTCCAGTGCCTCCCAATGGTTCCCCTGTACCCGGGACTCCTGAAAAACCCGTGGTCGGAGTCTGAAAAATATAGCCGAAATTATTGCTTGCCGTAAAATTCCACTTTTTCCCAACAAAGCCTTGCGATAGCGTCAAATGTTGAAATACATTTCCCGCCGTAGGTGGGCCGTTCCAGGCCCAGCTATAACCCCCGCCATATTGCATGGCGAACGGACGACGCTTGCTGGTGTTCGCGTAACTCGCATCTCCGGAGGTATAAGCCCGTTGCTGGCCATCCGCGTAGCCGTCAAACTGTGCGGTTTGCGAATAGCGCAAATCGTAGCGCAGCGTACCGCTGACCGGCAGCCCTGGAGGGCCAGTCGCCGCAGTTACGTCCTGCGCTCTTGCCGCGCTGCTGACGATGAAAATAATCGCCATGAGGATGTGACTCGCCTTCATGTGGGCACCCTAGGGAACGACTATTGTGTCGCCCGGATTCAATGTCAGATTGAGCGCGCTGTCGCCCTTCAGTGCCTGCTTGTATTGCACGGGAATCTTCTGTTGCTTGCCGCCGTCATTGCGCAGTATGTACATCTTCTTCTTGTTGGCGAACTCCGTAAGTCCGCCGGCTCTGGAGACGGCCTCCAGCAAAGTCATGCCGGAGGTCATCCCCACCGGTCCCGTCCTGGCTACTTCGCCGATCAGGTAAACCATTTTGCTGTTGTTGGTACTCAGCGTGACCGTGACATTCGGCTCCTGGACATATTTCTTGAGCTTGTCCGTAATCTCCGCCGCCAACAGCAGTGGAGTCTTACCCGAGGCCTTGACATCGCCGAGAAGCGGCATCGAGATCATGCCGTCGGGCCTGACCAGAATATCCTTACTCGTCAGCTCCGGCTCCTTCCATACAAATACGCTCACCATGTCTGATGCTTCAATGACATAACTGTCGGTCATCGCCAGCTTGGCAGCCTCCTGCGCCGCTGGCTTGGCGGTCTCTGTTGTGGATGGCGTGATAGTGTCTGACGCGGCTGGAGCCTTGTCTTGAGCGGAACAGCAAAGCGCCGAAGCAAGAAAAATTGCTAGGAAAATCGTTTCAGCTTTCATCATGCAACTCCATTTTTGCAAAATACCAATGGGTTATCCGTTTCGATCTGCTTGAGTTTGTAGAGCAGGGCCTTATAGCTGATTCCCAGATCGGCCGCGGCTCGTTTCCGGTTGCCCCCGGTCGAAGCCAGAACCTCACAGATCAACCGGCGTTCCACCTGGATCGAGGAGGCGCGCGTGGCTTCCTTCAGTAGCAGCGGCCGCCGCCCAGTCGGTTTCGCCGACGGCGTTGCTGCCTTGATAGCGGCAAGGGAGATTGCCTGGTCTCCGATGGCCACAAATGTCTTGATGGCCGTCTCCAGTTCCGTCAGATTGTCAGGCCAGGAGTACTCCATCAGGTGTCCTATGATTTCCTTGCAGAGGACCGGCTTGGGACGGTCAAACTGTAGGGAATATCGGGTCAATAGCGCATCGGCGATAGTGAGAATCTCCGGCTTCCGACAGCGCAGCGGGGGTATCCGCAGCGTAACCGCGGAGACAAGATAGTAAAAATCCTCCCTCATGCGCCACGATTTGACCTCCTCCTGGAGTTCGCGGCTTGAACCGCACAGCAGGCGGCATCTGTGCGCCGCTTCGCCGCGAAAATAGTGATGAATAACGAAATCTTGCAACGGCAGGCTAAGGTCTGTTATTTCAGCCAGATATACAGTTCCGTCGCTCGCCAGCGCGGTCTGTAGGGTGGAATGTGTGGCGTCCATGCAGCGCATCTCGTTGAATAGACTGCGGAAGCGGCCCGACTGTGTATGGATTTGCGCCGCCGTGCAGCGTTTGCCGGCTCCATGCTCGCCCAGGATCAGGACCGGACAATCGCTTTCGGCGATCCGCGCAAGCGCGGGCTGCATCCTCGCCTCCACCAACGGGAGCAACTTCGACTGCTGTTTCGCGCTTTGATTCGTTGCTATGCTCGCCATGAGGGGACCAAGGTTCACCTATTCTAACGCCCGGTAGCGTCCAAACCTAGAGAAAAGAAGGTGAAATGGGTTAACCGAGCGGGTTCTATGCTGCGTGCGCTAATCGCCAAAAAACAAAAAATGGGCAGCACTTTTCCTTATCATAAGAAATATCGTACCATCTTCGAATTAAAATTAGTGAAATAAAGTACCATTGTAATGAGAACGGATTTTCCATATCCAAGGAGAGTTCATGGGGAATTCCTAGAATCTGCGGCTTCACTTTATACATTTCGATTGCTATTGTAGAAGATACGTATATGTGTGCATGAGGATTCCATCACGGCAAAGATGACGCAAGAAGCGCCGACTCCAGCGACGCCCCCGAGTTCGTGGTTTTCCCGCAACACTCAATTTGCATTGGGTTCTGCTCTGATATGCCTGCTCGTGGCAGCGGCTTATTATTCGGTGCTGGTCAAGCTGGTCGTCGACTGGTGGAAGATTCCCGATTACTCGCACGGTTTTCTGGTGCCCCTTTTTGCGGCCTTTCTGGTGTGGGAGAAGAGAAAGACGCTTTGCTGCATTCGGATTGCTCCCGCCTGGAGTGGCATTGCCGTCATCGCCCTGGGGCTTGTCGTTCTGCTTCTGGGAGTCTACGGCTCGGAACTCTTTCTCTCCAGGGTTTCGTTGATTGTCCTGCTGGCCGGACTGGTGCTCACCTTTGGCGGAGGCCCGCTCCTCAAGGAGTTGCGCTTCCCGCTGCTGGTCTTGCTGCTGGCAATTCCCCTGCCGGCTATCGTCTACAACCAGATCACCTTTCCTCTCCAGATACTGGCCTCCAAATTGGCCAGCAACCTGCTTCCTTTCTTCGGTGTGCCGGTTCTTCGCGAGGGCAACGTCATCGAGCTTCCCATGATGAAGCTGGAGGTGGCCGAGGCCTGTAGCGGCATTCGCTCCCTGATGAGCTTGCTTACGCTCTCAGTCTTTTATGGATATTTCATGGAAAAGTCGACGTTACGGCGAGGCGTACTCGTTCTTGCCAGCATTCCCATCGCCATTGCGGCCAACGCGGTGCGCATCCTCGGCACCGGGCTGTGCGTGCAATACTGGGACCCGGACAAGGCGCAGGGCTTTTTCCATGAGTTCTCCGGCATGGTGGTCTTTCTGGTCTCGCTGGTATGCCTCTATCTCATGCATGGCGCGATGTGCCTGTTTCCGGTCAAGGGGCGGCAGAGATGAAGAACTTGCGTTTCTGGATTACATTCGTGTTGCTTGCGGGAACCGTTCTGCTGCTGTATACGCGCCCCAGCGTTGATCGCAATCCTCCCAGCGCAGCCTTGTCGCAACTTCCGAGCGTAATTGCGGGATGGAATGGAAGCGATCAGCAGATCGATCAGGAGACGCGCGATGTTCTCGGCGCCGGCGACTTCCTTTCGCGCATCTATTTCAAGAATTCGCAAACGCCGCCGGTCAGTTTGTTCATTGGATATTTTCCCACCCAGAGAACGGGCCAGACCATCCATTCGCCCAAGCATTGCCTGCCCGGTGCCGGTTGGGTCTTTGAGTCATCTGGTTATGTTGATCTGCCGCAAGAGAATGCCGCGCCGCTCCATGTGGGCGAATACATCATCTCCAACGGCGAAACCAAACAGTTCGTCATTTATTGGTATCAGGCGCACGGACGCAGCGTGGCCAATGAATATTGGGCAAAGGTCTACCTGGTCCTTGACGCAATACGTCTGAATCGTACCGATGGAGCGCTGGTTCGGGTAATTACGCCGATTACCTCCAGCGATGATCTTTCTGCGGCCAGACAGCGCGCCGAGGCATTCACGCTGCGGCTGGCTCCCTTGCTGCCGCAGTTTATTCCTGACTAAGTCGATTATGCGAATTATGGCAAAGTCACACAGACAATAGTTCCAACCAGAGTGCGAGAGACGCCCTGAAAGGATGAAAAAAATGGAAAGTGGATTCACGGCATATCAGTTTGGCTTCGATGGCAGGTGGAGATTGCGGAGCCACCGCGCGGCTCTAGGGGTCTTCACGTTCTTTCTTTCGCTCACTCTATTCTCCGGTTGCTTTCGCGATCCCAATGTGCGCAAGCATAAATATCTGGAAAGCGGACAGAAGTATAGCGCCCAGGGCAAGGACCGGGAGGCAGTCATCCAGTATTCCAATGCCCTGAAGATAGACAAGAATTTTGCCGACGCGCATTATGCCCTGGCGCAGTCTTACCTCCATTTGGGTGCGCTGAATGCCGCTTTTGGCGAACTTCGGAAATCCGTAGACTTACAGCCGGATAATTTCAAGGCGCGGATCGATCTGGGAAATATGTTTCTTGCCGAGGGCAAGGTTGACGACGCCCAGGCGCAGGCCGACGCGGCCCTGGCGGCGCAGCCGGATTACGCCGACGTTCACGCCTTGCTCTCGCGCATCGCGGCCAAGCGGGGACAAAAGGAGATTGCCCTGAAGGAAATCCATCGCGCCCTCGAACTTGCTCCCAACGAAGCGGCGCTGCATGAAACCCTCGCTCTGCTCGAGGTGAGTGACTCAACTCAGAGCGCATCTGTCGAGGATGAGTTGAAGAAATCGATTGCCCTTGATCCAAAATCCGTGAATGCCAAGCTGCTGCTGGCCTCGTTTTATGCCCGGAGCAACCGTTTGCAGGAGGCCGAGCATATCTGCTGGAACGCAGTCGCCACCGATCCCAAAAACCTGGGCGCTCGTGAAGCCCTGGTGCAGATTGTTTTGAAGCAGGGCGATCAAGCCCGTGCCGAGCAAGTGCTTCGGCAAACTTCGTCTGATCTTTCAGACAGTCCCCGGGGCGTGAGAATCCTGGCTGATTACTATTCCGGAACCGGACAGATCGACAAGGCCCGGACGGAGTTTGCCAGCCTTGCGCAAAAATATCCCAAGAATCTATCTGTACAGGAGGGATACGTCCGGATTCTTCTTCAGGTCAAGGACTTTGCTACCGCTCAGACTGTAATTAACGGATTGATGAAGAAGAATGGAAAGGATCCCCAGGTCGCGGTGCTCAATGGAATTGTCTTGTTCAACAACGGCAAGGCGAATGACGCTGTCAATGCGCTGCAGAGCGCGGCCAATGATGCGCCCAAGGACGCCTTCATTTGGTACTGGCTGGGCAAGGCTGCGCTCGCCAAGGGAGATAGCTCCCTGGCCGAGAAGAGCTATCGTCAGGCAGCGCAACTGAACCCGCGTGGCGTGGATGCGCAGGAAGAGCTGGCGCGCATTGCCAGTTTACGCGGCGATATGTCCATGCTCTCCGATGTGGCGGAAAAGACAATTACAGCTGCTCCCCGTTTCCCCGGTGGCTATTTGTGGCGCGCTGCCGTTGAGTTATCTCGCAACATGCCCGACAAGGCCGAGGCTGACCTGAACAAGGCAAAGGAAGTTGCCCCGCAAGATGCGCGCGCATATCTCATGCTCGGCGAGCTTCGTTACGCGCAAAAGAAATACCCGGAAAGCACATCTTTTTTCGAGCAGGCATTGCAATACGATCCTAACTCGATTGGCGCCATGCGAGGGTTGATAAATATCAATCTATTAAAGAAGCAGTCGGCTCTGGCTATAACTCGTCTCAGCGCCCAAATCGCCAAGGTTCCAAAAAATAGCGGCTATTACGATATGCTGGCCTTGCTTCAGGCGCAGAGCAAGAATTACGACGCGGCTGTTGCTGCCGCCCAAAAGGCCATGGATGTGAATCCAGATGACGGCGAGGCGGTCACCCTCTACGCAGGGCTTCAAGCGCAGCGCGGACAAGCGGCCAGTGCCATCGCCGCCTGGGAGCAATGGTCGAAGGCGCATCCCAACAATGCCGGCGCGTTTGCTGTGCTGGGCAGCCTGGAAGAAGCGCGCGTAAACAAGCAAAAGGCTGAGGAGTACTACAAAAAATCTCTTCAGATTCAGCCCAACCAGCCGGTCGCGGCCAACAATCTCGCTTATCTGATGCTTCAGAATGGAGAGAATGTGGATGTGGCGTTATCGTATGCGCAAACGGCGCGGCAGGGTATGCCGAATTCGCCTAACTCGGCGGATACTTTGGCGTGGGCTTACTACTACAAGGGAACCTATGGCTTTGCCCGCGACCTTCTGGAAGATGCGCTGAAAATTAATCCTAGCAGCGCGACAATGCACTATCACCTGGGGATGGTCTATAACAAACTCGGAGACAAGAGCAGCGCCGCGCTGCATCTCAAAAAGGCCATATCTTTAGCGTCTGATCCTACCATGACTAAGGCCGCGCAGGCAGCGCTGCAAGGGCTGGGTTAGACGGCACTGATTTTCCAATGACAGCCGACATCGCGTGATACGTTGTCGGCTGTCGCTGTCGGCGGCAAGCGGTACCAACAGACATTGCGATCATGCTATTTGGATCTGAGCAAATATCAACATGACAAATACCAGAACAATTGCGCGCAATGCTGGTTGGTTCAGCGTAGAGAATATTATCAACGCCTTTGTTGCGCTGATTACCTCCATTGCGATTAATCGCTATTTAGGTCCGTGGAAAAACGGTTATCTGATTTATATCTCCTATATTGCTTCGCTAGTCAGCAGTCTGGGCGGAATGGGCATTCCCGCAACCACCCGAAAATATATGGCCGAATTTATCGGCATGGGTGATAGGGGTACTGCGCGGTATATCTATCTCCGCACCTTGCTGTTGCAGATCGGTTTGGCAACCATCGCCACTGGCGGATTTCTCTATTGGGTGCTTGGAGACGCTCAGGCAGATTACAAATTCGCCTCGGCTTTGCTGGTGCTGAGCATCTGGCCCGCCATGGTGAACTCCATCTCGTCGCAGGCCAATGCTGCCACGGAAGACCTGTCAGCAAATATGCCGGCCTCTGTGGTGTCGGCCCTTGTCTACCTTTTTGCTATTGCGGCAACGATTGCGCTTCACTGGGGCGTTGTCGGCATTGGAGCGTCGCTACTCTGCATGAGAACTGTTGATTGCATTGCGCGCTTCTTTCCCACATTCAAGCGCGTACAAGACTGGGATACCGGCCATACGCATCTGTCTAAATTGCACCGGCGCATGATTCCCTTCGCGCTACAGGGCGTCGCCAGCATGTTTATCGCGCAGATCGTTTGGGGGCGCTCAGAAGTTATCCTTCTAAAACACCTCAACGCGGATATTGGCCAGGTTTCGTTCTATTCGGTTGCCTTTACCATGGCCGAGCAGTTGCTGCTTGTCGCCACGATCTTTGGATCTGCCACCGGAGCTACAATCTTCGCTCAGTACGGGCGCGACAAGACAAGACTTCCCGATATCACGGCCTCGGCCTTTCGTTATCTTGTTATGATGTCGGTTCCGCTGCACTTGATTGCCGCATCGCTCGCGGTTCCCGCCCTCATGCTTTTTTATGGCCATAAGTTCGAGGGAGCTGCAATGGTTGTATTCCTGGCTCCCATGCTGTGTATCTTTAAAGCGTTTCTCGCGCCCGCGCAGAATCTCCTGGAGAGCATGGAGCAACAGCGCCACGTTATTGCGGCTACGATTATCGCGGGCATAGTCGATATCAGCGTTGCTTGGTATTTGATACCTGCGCATGGTGCAATGGGCGCATGCATTGGCAACGGTGCGGCGCAGTTAACTGCCATTGGCATCATGTGGGCCGTGGCAATCTATATCTACAAAGTAAAACTTCCCTGGCTTCAGATTACAAAGATAATTTTTGCCAGCGCGATGGCATCGATCACCGCGCACTTCATAGCCAAGCACACAACGCCTCTATGGGCCATCCTGTGCGGCGGGAGCGCTGCGCTGGTCGTTCTTTTCACGCTCTTCTATCTGATGCGCGTGCTGGAGCCGGAAGATCACAAGCGATTCAAGATATTGACCGAAATGCTTCCCAAGCCATTCGCGGGCTTTATCAGTATGTTGTCATTGCTGCTGATTCGTCCAGAGTCAGGCAGTGCACTTAGGGCAAGAACATATCCTTTGCCATCGGAAAAGGGTTTGCTATTTTCACTGGTTGCCGACACATACCGCAAAAAACTGTCAATGTCCTCACGCCAACGTATGTTACATATTCGTGAAACTTGTATTGGCATCGCGTCAAAACTGAAACTTGTTCCCATTCGAGTTGATCTCTGTCTGCGGGGCGGCGACAGTGGTGTCACTGCGACTATCTTTTCTCGCATGGTTGGCGATTTCCGTTACGCTTCGCGCACTATTGCTGAATGGCCGCACGTGAAATTGCTGCAGCAATATGACGACATGGGCGAGCGAATCTGGGAACAAGAGATTTTTGAAAATACTGATTATTACCGAAACGCCGCTCTTAATATAGAAATATTTGGCAGGTACTTCGATGCGGTCTTACCAGACCAGATTCAGTGGGGAGCACGTCGCTTCGCCTATGCGTATCACGGCTTGGATATGAGCACTCTACCGCAAAGGATTCCTAACTATGAAAGAAATCCATATGAGTATATTGCCGTTCGTCCCGTGAAGGATTCCGCATATTATCAGGTGTGCGAAGGTCACCATAGGCTTGCGATGGCCTATATGAAGGGACAAATAACAGTAAGGGGCTTGATTCTGAAGCCTGCGGTTTCCACTCCGGTTCAGGATATGCTGCGCGACGTCTTGTGGTTGAACGGCCGCAAGGAGTTATATCAACCAATTAGTTCTCCGGAAGTTTCAAGATGGGTTCTGGTGCGGCGTTGCTCAGACAGGCAGGCAAAGATGGCAGATTTTTTGCGCGCTAAGTGCTTGATGCCTCCCGCGTCCTGTAGTTATCTGGATGTAGCTTGTAGTTATGGCTGGTTTGTATCGGAAATGTCTATGATTGGATTTCATGCCGTAGGCGTGGAGAGAGACCCGATGGCAATCTCAGTGGGAAGGCTGATGTATGACATTCAGCCGGAACAGATACATCGCTCTGATGCGGTTACTTATCTCCGCTCGCGGCAAGATCAATATGACGTCATCTCGTGCCTCAGCCTCGCCCACCATTATGTCATCAATCGCTTGAATGCAAGCGCGGAGGAGTTGCTTCACCTGCTGGATTCGGCCACGCGCCGTGTCTTGTTCTTCGAGATGGGCGAGGGCCGTGAATATCCTGGATCGAAGCTGGAGGGCTGGGATGTGGACTACATTCACCGCTGGCTCGAAGCCAATTCGACATTCACGCGGATTGTTCGACTTGGAGTAGACGAAGATTCTATTCCACCGAACCGAAAAAACTTTGGCCGTATGTTATTTGCGTGCTTGCGCTAGGTTTGCGATGCTTTGTGCCTGCCCGCTTTCTTCTACCTCGCACTAATGCCGCGCTGAGTTACTCTGGATTTATATGGGCCGCATTCGCGTACTCTCCGACCAGGTCGCCAACCAGATCGCCGCCGGCGAGGTGGTCGACCGGCCTGCCTCCGTGGTCAAGGAGTTGCTGGAAAATGCCCTGGACGCCGGCGCCAGCCGCATTCGCGTCGAGGTTGAGGCGGGCGGGCGCAAGCTCATCCGCATCAGCGACGACGGCTGCGGCATGAACCGAGACGACGCTTTGCTCGCCTTCGAGCGCCACGCCACCTCCAAGCTGCGCACTGCCGACGACCTGCTCTCCATAGCAACGCTGGGATTTCGTGGCGAGGCCCTGCCCTCCATCGCCTCAGTGGCTCGCGTCACCCTGGACTCCTGCGCGGACGGCGAAAACTCTGGAACGCGCGTCGAGATTGTCGGCGGCAAGATTCTTCACGTGGAGGACGCGGCACTGCCGCGCGGAACCACGTTGGCCGTCGCCGATCTCTTCTTCAACACCCCGGCCCGCCGCAAATTTCTTCGCGCCGAATCCACCGAGCTTGCCCACATTACTGCGCTGGTCACCCACTACGCGTTGGCCCATCCGGAAAAGCACTTCGAACTGCTCTCGGCCTCGCACACTGTCGTCTCCGCGCCGCCCGTGGCACGCACCGCCGAGCGGATCTATCAGATCTTCGGCAAGGAGACGCTCGCCCAACTGCTGCCCGTCGCCGCCGAACTCCCGTTGCAGCGCGCTGGCCTTCCCGAGCCGCCGCCGTGGAAGAAAAATCCAGACGACCTCGTGCGCGCACCCGGCTCTCTGCGCCTCACCGGATTCTACTCCAAGCCCGAGCTGCAAAAGCTTAACCGCAACTCCATTTACATCTTCATCAACAAGCGCCTGATTCGCGACCGGCTGCTCATGCACGCCATCACCGAGTCTTATCGCAACGTGATTCCACCCACCAGCTTTCCGGTGGTGCTGCTCTTTCTGGAGATGCCGCCCGAGGAAGTGGACGTGAATGTCCATCCGGCCAAGACCGAGGTTCGCTTTCGCCAGCAGAGCCTGGTGCATGACTTTGTCCGCGACAGCCTGCGCACCGCGCTCATCAAGGCTCGGCCCGCTGCTGGTTTTCTGGCCGCGTTGGACTCCGCGCCCGCCGCCAGCTCCTCGCTAATGCCTCCCCCTGAGTCGTCTTTGCCCGGTGCGCCAGAGGATATGCCGTTCTTGCAGCCTGACTCAGATCCAGCCGCGCTCCAAACCGCGCGGGCAGACGCCGAGAGATTCGGTCTTCCTCCGCAGACTTCGCCCCCCATTCCCGTTCGATTGCCTTTTGACCCCGTTTCCATGAACCAGGGAGGCTGGCTTGACGATCAGGCTTGGACCGATGCCGCACGGGCGCTCTTCAATCCCTCCACCGAGATGACTTCAGAGGGCTGCCTGCCCAATTCGACCGGCAACGACCATGACGCCGCCCGTGGCGCTGCCCAGGTGGAGGCCGAGCAGGCCGCCGCCAACCTCAATCATCTAGGCTCGCTCCGCCCCCTTGGGCAGTTGCGCGATTCCTTCATTCTGGCCACCGGTGACGACGGACTGTGGATAATCGACCAGCATGTGGCACACGAGCGCATTCTTTTTGAAAAAATTTTACGCGATCGACAGGTCGAGCAGGTGCAGCGCCAGAGGTTACTGATGCCCCTCCTCGTAGAACTAAAGGCATCACAGTTGGTGGTCTTTGCGCGCCTTGCCGAGGAGCTGACACGCAACGGATTCGAGGTGGAAGCCTTTGGTCCTCATACACTTGCAGTCAAGGCTTCGCCCGTTGGACTGGAGGGAGCCGCTCTGGAGCGGATGCTGACCGAAGTAATCGATCAATCCAGCGCAGATTCAGACGAACCCGCACAGAATCAAGACCTTATGGCTCTACGCTCCCGCATTGCGGCCTCCATCGCCTGTCACGCCGCCATTAAGGTCAACACGCCTCTTGACCCGGCTCGTATGGAATGGTTACTCTTGGAATTAGCAAAAACAAGCCACCCAACCAGTTGCCCGCATGGACGTCCAATAGCTTTGCTGTATTCTTGGAAGGAGATCCAGCGGGCCTTCCATCGCATTTGAAACAGGTGGATGGTGGCTGCCCTCCCCTTAGGGGACGGGGTAGCACGGCGCTTGCGCCAGCCTGGAAGTGAGGTTTTTCTTTGACATCGGAACAGTTGGAAGCATCACGCGCCGAAAGAATGCGCCTGGACGGACGCGGGACACTCACGCTTGAAGACGCCCGCACCTGGATTGAGGAGACCGGATTGTGTCTCTTCCTGCCCAAACGGCAGTTCTCCTCTTCGATTGCGCCGTCGTTTGTCGAGGCTGTTGCAGGACAGCGTGACGCTACCCCCGATCCCAAACATATTGCCTTAGCTGAAGAGTTGCTGGTGCGTCTGGAGACAGACGGCGTGGCAGTGCGTCTGAACCTGCTCGGCCTGCCAGGTGAAGCGCCGGACTTTGTGGTGGCGAGCTGGGTTCTGCCCTACGTCTATGCGCTGCGCGGCGACCGCGACTGGCGTCGCACGCCGCAACTGACCGGCTCGCGCCAGGTCTCGCAACTAGCCGTCGAGGCATACAAGCATCTGGAGGCGGGCGACACCACCATCCCCAAACTCACCCGCACGCTGGGCCGCGAGGTGACGGAAGCCGCTGTCCTGCGCGCCATCACCGAGCTTTGGCAACAGCTTCGCATCATCCCCGTGGTCGCCGCTCCCGGACAAACCGCGCAGTGGCAACTGCTCCGCACTCGTTATCAAAAAGCCATCGCCGAAGGCGCTTCCACCTCGCAGGTGACGGCCATCTCCGTGCTTGCCTCCATATACCTGCAAGCCGTCATTGCCGCCAGCATGGAAGAGGTCGAGCTGTTTCTGGCTCCGCTCACTGCCCGCAGCAAGGTGCGTGAGGTGCTGCGTGGGCTGGTCGCTACGCGCCAGGTTCACACCCTTTCCATGGGCCATGCGCCCCACTTTTATGTCGCCGGAACGTTGCCGGAGTTTACGATCGCTCCCACCATTTACGCCAGCGTCTCCATGCCGGCTTCTGCATACTTCATGAGTTCTCAAGAAGATGAGATGCCGGAGCCGACTGCCGTCAAGCATAGTTCCCTCGCCGCCGCGCCGAAGCCCGCCGAAGCACACGCACCGCGTTCCGCCGCCGTTCGCAAGCCGGCCGCAAGCGGGAAGCCCGCTACTGCTCGGCCTCACTTCAGCCGTCCGGCCACTCACTCACGAGATCGCAAGCCCTCGCAATCTTCCTCAGGCAGCCGTCCTGCACGACGTCCCGGCGCTGATGCGCGGCCTGCCTCCGCCAAGCGCTGGAGCGCTAAGCCCGCCGCCGACGCGAACGGCAAGCGCAGCAGTGCTCATCTCGGCAAGGCTTCCGGCAACGGGCGTCCTGCATCCCGTCCCGCTAACGCTGCCAAGCCTCTCGGCAAGTCCTCAGCAAATGCCCGCAGCTGCAAGCCCGCTCTTGCCGTTGGCGCAAACGCTGGCGCTGGAAAGCGCTTTGGCTTTGCGGCAAGACCCAAGCAGGCAACGAAGAAACGCGGATGAGTGCGAACGCCAGCTCCATACAACAGGCCCGCAAGCTCATCGTTGCCATTGACGGTCCCTCCGGTGCCGGAAAAAGCACCGTCGCCCGCCACCTGGCGCGGCACTTTGGACTGCTGAACCTGGAAACCGGTGCCATGTACCGTGCCTTCGCCCTCAAAGCGCTGCGTGCGCATCTGTCGCTGGAAGCTAGTGAGGCTCTGGTGAGCCTTGCCACCGATACAAGCATTCGCCTGGAAGCCGGCGAGGAGCATAATCGCGTCCTGCTCGACGGCGAGGATGTCACCGGCCTGATTCGCAATCAAACCGTCACCGACGCCGCCTCCCGCGTCAGCACCCACCCGCCCATTCGATCTTGGATGGTCCGTATGCAGCAGCAGATGGCCGCCGAAGGCGGAGTGGTCATGGAAGGCCGCGACATCGGCACCGTCGTCTTTCCCCATGCCCAAGTCAAAATCTTCCTCGACGCCGCTCCGGAGGTCCGCGGCCTGCGTCGCTACGATCAGGTTGCCCAGCTAGGCCACGCCCCAGCCCAGCAGCCCCATGAGGTCATCCGCGACCTGCGCGCCCGCGACGAGCGCGATCGCAACCGCGCCGACTCGCCTCTCAAGCCGGCCCCCGACGCCATTCTGCTGGACTCAACCAGCCTGACGCTCGATGAGGTTGTCGCCGCCGCCGAGGCCATCGTCGCCGCAAAGCTCTCCTAAGCCTCCGACCCGAAGACGCAGCTTCGCCAATCTACCGCAAAAAATCAAGGCTTCTTGGGTGCGGGGGCTGGGGCCTTCGCCGCGGGCGCGGACGCGGTCTTCAGATACATGATCTTCTTCGTCCCGTTCTCGCAACTGCCCACCACCTTCCCCTCCGCGTCTTTGTCCTTTGCCACAATCACCAGTGTGTAGGCCGTCGCGCCGTTGGCCTCCAGCTTCTTGGCGATCTCTGCCTTCAACACCTCGCAGGGCTTTGGACCTTCTGCGTATGCCCACGCTGACGCAAAAAACAACGCAACTGCGCCCGCCACGATTTTCTTCATGCTGCAATCTCCTTCGATATGGATGCCACGACAAATTCGCGCCAAGATTAGCGCATCCAGGCTGCCAGCGTCAATCATGGAAGTGATTTGTCCATTACACCCCTGCCCCATCCATTTCACGCCCTTTGTGAAATGGATGGGATTCCACGATCCTCCATATACCCCCGTCATCCTGACCGAGCGCACCAAACATACCCCTGTCATCCTGAGCGAGC
>Ga0181529_10002220_pt1 | contig 23666 bp, 19 predicted proteins | sample PEATcosm2014_Bin_36_FD_119763 | JGI IMG/M metagenome (GOLD analysis project Ga0181529, IMG submission 119763) | Peatland microbial communities from MTU Mesocosm Facility, Houghton, MI, USA - PEATcosm2014_Bin10_30_metaG | ecosystem: Environmental > Terrestrial > Soil > Wetlands > Peat | place... | reverse complement strand
GAGCGGCCGCCCGTCCGGGGCCGCGCGGCAGCGCGGCCCCGCCTCAATTTCAAAACGGGATTTGTCCGGAATGTTTTCGGGCAGACGGGCGGCAGGCAATTTCTTGGATTCCATTTGCCGCCGTCCGTGTTTGTTATCACGCCGTCGCGCGGCCCCGGCGGTCGGCGGGGCCAACCCGCCAAAGCCCGGTTCAATTTTCATTTCGCCCCAGGCCGCTTCCTGCTAAAACTTTTTCAGGTGGAACAACCCAGACCAATCATGGCACCGGCCACCGGCGAACGTCTCCTGCGTTTCGTCGGCGATAAAATCATTTTCCAACTGCGCGCGGAACTCGCCGGCCCGCCGAAAAATTTTCAGGCGCTGCTCCGCACCAACCTGGGCCGCGCCGCCGCCCGCCGCCGCGAAATCATCGCCGCCCACGCCGGGCAGGCGGTGGTTGCCAATTCTTCCTGGCGCGATGTGCCAATGCAAAAAATGACCGGCGGCTGGCAGATCGAACTGCCGCTCGCCGAAGTCGGTTTCTTTCAGGCCAAGGCCTATCTGCTCGACGAAAAAAACTGGCAGCACTGGCCGGACGGCGCGGATGTCGGCATTTCGGTCCACCCCAATTTTGCGCGGACGGCCAACACGATTTACTGCGCCTTCACGCGACTATTCGGCGCGACCAAAAATCTCGCTTCCACCGCCGACGAAAAATTGGAGGCTCAACTCACGCCGCTCGAAGCACACGGCTACGCGACTTTGCCGCCGTCCGGCAAATTCCGCGACCTCACGCGCCAGTTGCCGCACATCGTCAACCGGCTCGGCTGCCGCATCATTCACCTGCTGCCGGTGCATCCGACGCCCACGACTTATGCCCGTTTCGACCGTTTCGGCAGCCCTTACGCGTCGCTGGATTTGACGGCGGTTGATCCGGCGCTCATCGAGTTTGACAAGCGCACCACGGGCATTGAGCAGTTTTGCGAATTGACCTGCGCCGCGCATTCGCTCGGCGCGCGTGTGTTCATTGACATTGTCATCAACCACACCGGCTGGGGTTCGACCTTGCAGGAAAACCACCCGGAATTTTTCCTGAAAAAGCCGGACGGCGAATTCGCCAGCCCCGGCGCGTGGGGCACCGTCTGGGAGGATTTGGTCGAACTCGAACAGCACGACATCAAACTCTGGGATCTCATCGCCGACTCGCTCCTGGTCTGGTGCCGGCGCGGCGTGGACGGGTTCCGCTGCGATGCCGGCTACAAAATTCCCGCGCCCGCCTGGCAATACATCGTCGCCCGTGTGCAGGAGGAATTTCCCGAAACCATTTTTCTGCTCGAAGGCCTCGGCGGCAAGTGGGAAACCACTGAATTGCTGCTCACCGAAGGCGGAATGCAATGTGCATATTCCGAGTTGTTCCAAAATTATTCCGGCAAAGAAGTCGCGAGCTATCTCGACTACGCCAACCGTCAGAGCGGACGCGTCGGCAGCTATGTCCACTATTCGGAAACCCACGACAACCAACGGCTGGCCGGGAAAGGCCGCGCGTGGTCGCTGCTGCGCAACCGCCTTTGCGCGCTCACCAGCCCGAGCGGCGGATTTGGTTTCACCTGCGGGGTCGAATGGCTGGCCGCCGAGAAAATCCGCGTCCACGGCTGCACCGGATTGAACTGGGATGCCGCCGACAACATCATCCCCGAACTTGCGCACCTGACTCAACTCATCTCCGACCACCCGTGCTTCTTCGACGGCGCCAAGCTCACGCGGTTAAGCGCGCCCGAATCACCGGTTTATGCCCTGCTCCGTGAATCTGCGGAAGGCAAAGATGCCATCCTCGTCCTCGCCAACACGGACGTGGAAAAAGAAGAAAAATTCACCTTCGACTTCGCAAAGACCGGCGACGGCCCGCTTTTCTCCGGCTTGAAATTTCAATTTTCAAATTTCAGATTTGACCAGCTTGGCCAGCCGCCGCCAAAAATTTCCGCCACGCAAGACGGAATCACGCTCGCCCTCGCCCCCGGCGCGGTTTTCTGTCTCGCGCCGACGGCCAGACCCGCCGGCCTGAGCGGCGATGCTTACCGCCGGGTCCGCGCCCAGGCGGCCTGGGCCTTGGAATCGTTGAACCAAGTCATCCCGGCCGAAATTGTTGACGGTCTCGACTGGCGCTGGCTCGCGGAACAGGTGGAACGATCGCCCAAAAATTTTCTCACCGCCGCCAGTGAATTTGCCGCGCGCAAGTCCAAAACATCGCTGGCTGATTTGCTGGTTGAAACTGAAGCCGGGAAGGTTTTTCCACCGGTGGTTGAATGGACGTTGCTCGACAGCCGCCGCGTCACGCTCGTGCCGCACGGCCACTGGCTGTTGATTGAGGATTCCGCGCCGTTCCGCGCGACGCTGGAAACGCAGCCTCCGGAATCCAGAGTTCGGAATCCAGCGGTCCATGTTCAATCCATCGCTGCCGGCGGCCGGCATGTCGCCGGATTTGCCCCGGCCAAAACCGCATCAGAAGCAAAGCTGCTTTTGGAGCGCCATGCCACCACCTCGCAAAAAGTTTCGGCGGCGCTCCGCCTGCTCGCGCCCGAACCGCAGCCATCAGCCATCAACTGCCAGCCGTCTTCCTTGGTTTTGCTGACCAACGGCCTCGGCGGCATGGCGCGGCTCTGCGCGGACCTGGGCCGGGTGAATTCCAAATATGACTGCGCGCTCGGTGCAAATCTGAATCCCGCCGTGCCGGTGGACCGCCATGTTTTCGTGAAACGCCTCCGCGTCTGGGTCAACGCCGACGGTTTTCTCTCGCCGCTGGATTTCAAAAATCTCGCGTCGTTCCGGGCCGGTTCGCCGGCGGTCTGGAATTTTGTGGCGAAAGCCGGCGACAGCCGCACCGTTGAAATTCAACTGCGCGCCGGGATGGTCGGCGGAAAAAACACCACCGTTTTCCACTTCAGCCGCCCGACGGAGAAACTGGCGAGCGGCAAACAATTGCCCGCCGCCGCCGATGTGCGCCTGACCGTGCGCGTGGACATCGAAGACCGGAATTTTCATTGCGAGACGAAGCGCAACGGCGGGGCGGACTTCCATTTTGCAGCCAACACTCATTTGCTCCAGGCGCCCGGCGCCAAATCAAGGACGCAAAACGGCTTTGCCTTCACGCCCGCGCCCGATCGCCAGCTTCGCGTGTTTGCCGACGCCGGCGAATATCATCCGCAGCCGGAGTGGTGCGAGAACATTCCGCATCCGGTCGAGCAGACGCGCGGCCAGGTCGGCAGCGGCGACGCCTACAGCCCCGGCTGGTTTGAAATTCCGCTGGCAAAAGGCGCGGAGGTAAAACTGACGCTCACGGCCGAAGTGGAGGCAGTCAAAAGTGAAAAGCGCAAAGCGCAAGGCGGAAATGCCGGCAATGATTTCGCCGGCCAGCTCGAACGCGCCGCCAGACAATTTGTCGTCCGCCGCGACGACGGTAAAACCATCATCGCCGGTTATCCGTGGTTTTTGGACTGGGGCCGCGACTCATTGATTTGTGCGCGCGGACTTCTGGCCGCCGGCATGGTGGACGAAGTTAAACAGTTGCTGCTCACCTTCGCCAAATTTGAAAAGGACGGCACGCTGCCGAACACGATCCACGGCAACGACGTTTCCAACCGCGACACGTCGGACGCCCCGCTCTGGTTCGCCCTGGCGTGCGAGGACATTTCTGAAAATCAAAATTCAGACGTAAAACTTAAAATTTTCTACGACTCACGCGTTGATGAAAACGGGCGCACCATCCGCGACGTGCTGGCGAGCATTGCGGAAAATTATTCGCGGGGCACGCCCAACGGCATCCGCATGGATGCCGATTCCGCGCTGATCTGGAGTCCGGGCCATTTCACCTGGATGGACACGAATTTCCCCGCCGGGACGCCGCGCGAAGGCTATCCGGTGGAAATCCAGGTTTTATGGATCCGTCTGCTGCGTCAGCTCGAAAAGATTTCCGCCGCCGCCGAACAAAAAAAATGGCGCGACCTGGCCAGCCACGCCACGGCGTCGTTTGAAAAACTCTTCTGGCTGGAAACCCAAGGCTGGTTTGCCGACGTGCTGCTGGCCGGGCCGCGCGTCATCGCCCGCGCCGCCACGCCGAGCGACGCGCTGCGGAGCAACTGCCTGTTCGCCGTCAGCCTCGGCCTGGTCACCGGCGGGCGCGCGAAACGCTGCGTCGAGGCCGCGCAAAAATTTCTCGTCGTGCCGGGCGCGCTGCGCTCGCTCGCGCCGCTGCCGGTTTCCGTGCCGCTGCCCATCTATCGCGACGGCCAACCGATCAACAACCCGCCGGAACCGTATTGGCCGCGCTATGAAGGCGACGAGGACACGCGCCGCAAGCCCGCTTATCACAACGGCACGGCGTGGACCTGGACGTTCCCGACGTTTTGCGAAGCGCTGGCGGCGGCGTGGGATTTTTCACCGGCAGCCATGGCGGCGGCGAAAAGCTACCTGGGCAGCGCGGAAAAAATCCTGAATGAAGGCTGCCTTGGGCAGCTTCCTGAAATTCTCGACGGCGACGTCCCGCACACGCAGCGCGGCTGCGACGCGCAGGCCTGGGGCGCGACGGAGGCGTTGCGCGTGTGGAAATTACTTGAACCACCAAGACGCAAAGTTTAGCCGGGGCTTTTCCTCCGCGCCGGCACATGCTTGCTGCCAAGAAATTTTCCGCCAGGCAAAAGCCGCGCTCAATTTTTCGGGTTGGCGAACCGGCGTTCCAGCGGCAAACTGGCGGCGTGAATTTCCGCAGCAAAATCATCGCATGGGACAAATTGCCCGAATGGCGCAAAACCGTTCACGCGGGCGGCAGAAAACTCGTCGTCACCAATGGCTGTTTCGACATTTTGCATCTCGGCCATGTGACGTATCTGGAAAACGCACGCAACTCCGGCGACGCCCTGCTCATCGGCGTGAACAGCGACGCGGCGGTGCGCGGCTTGAAAGGACCGGGCCGGCCGGTCAATTCGGAAAGGGATCGCGCCTCCGTCCTCGCCGCCTTGCAAAGCGTGGATGGCGTCTGCATTTTCGCCGACACGACGGCGACGGCATTTCTCGCCGCCGCGCAGCCGGACATTTACGTCAAAGGCGGAGATTACACGCTGGAAACGCTGAACCAGGATGAGCGCCGCGCGGTCGAGTCGGCGGGCGGGAAAATTGTGCTCGTCCCGTTTGTGCCCGGCAAGTCCACCACCGGCCTGCTGGAAAAAATTTCGCGGCTGTGAAAATTCTGGTCATCTCCTTGGCGGGCATCGGCGACACGCTGATCGCCACGCCGCTGCTCCACGAGCTGCGCGCGAATTTCCCCGCCGCGACGATTGACGTGCTGACGAAGGAAGCCGGCGGCCGGGATTTGCTGGAGAGCAACCCGCACGTCAACCGCGTCTTCTACAAAAATCTGATGCAATGCGGCAGGCTGGCGGCATTGCAATTTCTGTGGTCGTTGCGGCGCGAGCGCTACCAGCTTTCCATCAACACGCATCCGCAAAGCCGCACCATCTACCGCATGGCGGCGTGGCTGGCCGGCGCGGAGGTGCGCCTCAGCCACGAATACGACCGCTTCAACTGGCTGGACCGCTGGCTCGTGACCGGCACGCTGCCGCAGGATTACGCGCGCCATTCGATTGAAAATAATTTTGCCGTGCTGCCCCTGATTGGCGCCACGAAAAAACTGGCGGCACCTGAAATGGAATTTTTTCTGACGCCGTCCGAGGAACGGTTTGCTGATGACTTTCTGCTGAAGCACAAGCTGGCCGGGCAAAAAATTCTCGGCCTCCACGTCGGCTCCGGCGGCACGAAAAATCTGCCGCTGAAGCGCTGGCCGTTGAAAAATCATGCCGGGCTGGTGCGGCAGCTGAACCAGGAGCGCCCGGACATCCGCGTGCTGCTGTTCGGCGGGCCGGAGGAGGCGAAAGACCACCAGGTCGTGCTGGCGCAGGCCAGCCGCGAGCTGACACTGGAAGCGAAGACGAAAAACCTGCGCGAAACGGCGGCTTTAATGAAACGCTGCAGCGCCTTCTTGAGCGTGGACACGGCGCTCATGCACATTGCCGCCGCAATGAAAGTGCCAAACCAAATCGTCATCGAGGCGCCAACGCTGAACGTGACGAACTGGCCGTATGGAAATAAATTCACGCTCGTAAAAAATCCCGCCGTGAACGGGCGCGGTCTGGATTTTTACCGCTATGACGGCGGCGACATCAAAGGCACGCGCGCGGAATTACTCGCGTGCATGGAGTCAGTGAAAGTCGCGGATGTTTTCGCGACAGTGACAAGTCTGATCTGAGGCCCCGAACGGCCTCGCGGACGGAATGCACCCGAAGGCGGCCAGCGAGGGCGCGTTGCCCCGGCCTGGCGATCACAAGCTGAAACCTGCGGCTTTGGCGTCGTTGGCAAACATTTTCACGGTGTCGAGCGAGAGTTCGCCCAGATTCATTCCGGCCATTTTGATCGCCTTGCCCAGAATGTCGTGCGGCACGGTGACGATGTGCGCGCCGCAGTCGTTCGCCTGAAAAATATTGAGCACTTCGCGCACGCTGGCCCAGAGCAGTTCGGCGTGCGGCAAGTTTTTCAAAATGGTTTTGCTCCCGGCCATGATGCCGACCGGATCCGCGCCCGTGTCCGCAATGCGTCCGGCGAAAACGGAAACGACCGCCGGCACTTTGGGGTTGAGCGACGCCGCGACGCCGCGAACCTGTTCCAGCGTGAGAATCGCCGTGACGTTCAGTTTCACGCCTTGGCCGGCGAGTTCCTGGATGAGCGGCAGCGACGATTCGCCGCGCGTGTTGGTGATCGGAATTTTGACGTAAACATTGTTCCCCCAGCCGTTGATTTTCAACGCCTGCCGTTTCATCTCGGAAAATTCGTCGGAAAAAACTTCCAGCGACAGCGGCTTAACCGTGATGCTGCGCAAAATGTCGCGCGCGAACGCCTCGAAATCCGTCAGGCCGGCCTTGCGCATGAGCGTCGGATTGGTGGTCAGGCCCTGGATGAGCGGATTGGCATTGAGCTGGAGCATCCCGGCCTTGTCCGCGCCGTCGGCGAAGATTTTCACGGTCAGGTCTTTGAGTGTTCGCATGATTAAAAAATTTTAGACTCGCGCAAGATGATGTCCGCAGCCTCGCCTAAATTGCGAGCCGAAAAATCCGGTTTCTGCTTCAATTCCTCGGCATAGCCGCGGTCAATGAAAACCGTTTTGCAGCCCGCCGCGCGGCCGCAGTCCACGTCGCGCCAGCGGTCGCCGACCATCCAGCTTTGCAAAAGGTCAATGCCGAGTTCGCGCGCGGCGCGCAGCAACATGCCGGGTTTCGGCTTGCGGCAATCGCAATCGGACGCGCCTGTGCCGGCATGATAACAAAATTCCACGCGGTCAACGGGCAGTTGCGCCGTCATGTGCGCGTGGATTTCTTCCACCACCTCCTGTTTCAGGGTGCCACGGCCGACATCAGGCTGGTTCGTCGCCACCACCAATAAAAATCCGGCGGCTTTCAATTTTGCGCACGCGGCCGGAACGCCAGGCAAAATTTCAAACTCGCTCAAGCTCGTCGGCGGATAGGGTCTTGCATCGCGCTCCAATGCACGATTGATGACGCCGTCGCGGTCGAGAAAAACCGCGCGGTGCAATTTTACTTCGTGCTTTCCCATTTGGTCTGCGCGGCTTTGAGCTTGGGATGCGACACGAGCAAATGCCAGATGACGGCTTGAAACGCCTCGCTGTGCGGCGTGACGTGGGTCGGATTCACCGTCGGCACGATCACACACGCGGTCGCCTCTTTCGCCGTGTAACCGCCGTCGCGTCCGACGATGCCAATGACAGACGCGCCAACTTTCTTCGCAAGTTGAACGGCGTTGACGAGATTCGGGCTGACATTCTTTTCGAGGCTGCCGCCGCCGACGGAAAATATCAGCAGTCCATCTTTGGCATTGAGGCGGCTGCCCTTGAGCCACTCGGAAAAGATTGAGGGCCAGCCGTCGTCATTCGTCCGCGCAGTGAGTTCGGAGACATTGTCCGTCGGCGCGTAGGCCTCGAAGCCGCAGATCTTGCGGAAATCGTTCACCGCATGACCGGCATTGCCCGCGCTGCCGCCGACGCCGAGAATGAAGAGGCGTCCGCCGCGTTCGCGGATGGCGGCGAGTTCGTCCGCGCATTTTTCAATCGCGGCATCATCAAGCTGCGCCGTGACCCGCTGGACTTCGGCGAGAAATTGTTTGGTGAAACTCATCGTGATTTTGATTGTAGCAATGTTTCCAGTTCCGCCAAGCCCGCAGGCGAACCCATTTCGTAAAATCTTTCAAGGACTTCGTAGCCGGCCAGTTGTTTGTCACGGACGAGTTTGCCCATGACTTCGGCGAGGTCAAACACCTGGTCGGCGGCATAAGCGTCGAACACCGATGATTTGAACAGGCTCAATCCGTAATCAATATGCCGCATCTCCGGCAGCTTCACTTTTTTGTCATAGACCACAATTCCGCCGTCGCGAAAAACCACATTGCTCGTGTCATATTTGCCCTCGTTGCGATAAACCGTCATGAGACCCAGCTTGCCGCTGCGGTGAAAAGTTTCCGCGACGGGTGCGTATTGAACCGGCAAATATGAATCGCCGTAGAGGATGAAAAATTCCTCGCCGAGCCTGGGCAGGGCGCGTTTTACCGCGCCGCCAGTGCCCAGCAGTTTTTCACCATCGAAGGAATAATCGAGTTTGATGCCGAAAGCCTCGCTGCCGAACTCGCGCTGGATCATTTCGCCAAGAAAGCCGATGCACAAAACGGCGCGGCGGACACCTCGCGCGTGAAGCATTTCAAGCTGGTGCGCGAGAAACGGACGGCCGGCAACCGGCACGAGCGACTTGGGAATTTTTTCCGTGATGGGCCGCAGCCGCGTGGCGAGTCCGCCCGCGAGAATCGCAACGGGAATTTTTTCCAGCAGCGCGCTCACGAGATGACGAGCTTGGTTCCCTCGAAGTCAAAACGGAAGCGCACCTCCTTCAAGCCGACCGTGCGCATCGCGCGGCGCAGACTGGCCTTGTCTTCCGCGTAGAACATCAGAAAACCGCCGCCGCCCGCGCCGATCAATTTGCCGCCGAGCGCGCCGTTGGCCAGCGCGAGGTCATACCACCCGTTGATCTTCGGATTGCTCATGCCGCCGCTGCGCTGTTTTTTGCGCTGCCAATGGACGTCCATCAGCCGCGCAAATTCGGCCAGATTTCCCGATTCGAGCGCGGCTTTGCTTTGCTGGCCGAGGTCTTTGACGAAATGCAGATTTTCAATCATGGACTGGTCGTCCGATTTCGACTTTTGATCCTGCTCCTTCAAAATTGCCGAGGCGGAACGCGAATAGCCGGTGAAAAACAAAAGCAAATTGTCTTCGAGACTGTCTCGCGTCTCGTCCGAAGCTTTCAGCGGCCATGCCTCGACTTTTCCGCCCGGCAAAAAATTGAAGCACGTCAGCCCGCCGAAAGCCGCGATGTATTGATCCTGTTTGCCAATCGGCTCCTTCAGCCGGTTCAACTCGATGTCGCACGCCTGCTCCGCGAGTTCGGCGGGATGCACGAGATTTTTTTTGTGCGCGTGCAGCGCCTTGAGCAGCGCCGTCGTGAAACTGCCGGACGAGCCAAGCCCCGTCCCCGCCGGAATGTCCGCCATCGAAGTCAGTTCAAGCGAATGACCGTTCATGCCAAGCAGGCCGAACGCCTCGCGAATGATCGGGTGCTTCAACTGCGCCGCGTCCGGCACGCGTTCCAGTTCCGAATATTTCACGATCAAATCCGGCACGAACGTCTCATGCACCGTGATATAGACGTATTTGTCAATGGCCGCCGCGATGAGAAAGCCGCCGAATTTCTCGTAGTATGACGGCAAATCCGTGCCGCCGCCGCCAAGGGTGATGCGAAGGGGGGAACGCGCGATGATCATAAGCAAAAGCGGAAAGCGGAAAGCGGAAAGCGGAAACTTTCCCCGCGCCCGTAGGTTGAATGTTTCATGTATTGTTCTTTGCCTTGCGGCCAATGGCAATCAAAATCGCCAGCAACTGACCAGATTCATCCAACAGTCCGGCGATTTGCTTTTTCGGCCCAATCCCGGAATCCCGACAAATCTCCAACCAGTAAATCGTTTCCGCCGCCTCTTTTTCAGCCACGCCAATCTTATGGACAAAATCATCCTTGGACTCGGCGCGATTCGCCTCGCGATAGTTCGCGCCGATGGAAGTCCCAGCCTTCAACAATTGCCGGCCAATAATCTGTCCTTCGGAAGTTTTTGGAAAGGCTGCAACCGTTTTCACGACTTGAACGGCAAACTTTTTTGTTCTGTCTTCCAAATCCGTTTTCATGCGTGGCGGGACTGGGGGTTTTAGTTTCCGCTTTCCGCTTTCCGCTTTCCGCTTTGCCGATAAATTTTCTCCACCACCGTCAGCGCCGCCTGGGCCTCCTTCAATCCTGGCACCGGCGTGCGGTTCAGCCGGATGTCCTCGAAAAATTCCGCCATTTCAATTTTCCACGACTCGTCGCCGCGCGGAAATTCATAGATGGTCGTTTCCGGCGGTCCCATTTGCGGCAGCATTTTGTAATACGTCAGCCGCTCGATGCCGTAGCTGCCGCCGAGGCCTTCCCAGTGCAGCTTCGCGTCGCGGCCGTAGATTTCGAGGCTGAACAGATTCTTCCACTCGCTGCAACTGACGTGCAGCCACGCGGTGTTGCCGGCGGCGTTGCGCAGGCTCAAAAACGCGTTGTCGTCCACCGGCATTTTCCAGAAATACGTGTCCGCGTGGCCCTCGACGGTTTTGAATTCGCCGAGAAAAATCCCTGCGAGGTCAATCAGGTGGACGCCCTGGTCAATCAGCTCGCCGCCGCCGGAAAGCTTCGGATTGGCGCGCCATTCCTTTTCGTAGCCAACGCGCCCGCCCTGGCCGTAGCGGCCGCGCACGAACATCATCGGTCCCAGCGCGCCGCTTTGAAACAGCTCCTGCGCCTTCAGCGCCGCCGGATGGTAGCGGTGATTGTAGCCGATGCGGACCAGCGCGCCGGTTTTCTTCGCGGCCGCCTCCACTTTTTTCAATTCCGCCACGCTGACGGCGCCGGGTTTTTCCACCAGCACATGCTTGCCGTTTTGCACTGCCGCGAGGGCAATGGGCGCGAGCGCGGCATTGATCGTGGCAATCATCACCACGTCCACCTTCGGCGAACGGACCACTTCCGCGAAGTCGGTGGCAGCGACGCAGCCCGGACTTTGCGCGGCCAGTTTCTGGGCGCGTTCCGGCTGCGTGTCGCAGGCGAAAACCACGCTGCCGGGCGGCAGCAGCTTCAAACGTTTCTGGCCGATGAGGCCGCAGCCGATGAGGGCGACCTTCAGTGCTTTTGAGTTGTCTGGCATGATGGTAAAATGACTAAATCCAAATGACGAATGACGAAAGAATGACCAAGCGCGAATGACTAAAATGATTTGCCGGACGTTGGATTTGGAAATTTGTCATGGGGCATTCCTTCGTCATTTGGCATTCGTCATTGCCACTTCTGGCCCCGGTCCTCCGGCACGATGCGGCGCAGGCAGTAGATGTCTGATTTCGCCAGTTCGTCCCGGTGTTTTTGCAGATCCTGCCACGGATCCCACTGCGCGCTGATGAGCTTGCCGGTGATGCCGTCGCTGTCCGCGCTGGCGAGATAAACCGCGAGGCGCGCGCCCAATTCCAGCGGCACCGCGCCGTTTTTCTTCCAACTCTGGTTCTTCGCGAAAAACGCCGGACCGACTTTTTCCGGGCCGGCGGCGAGGACTTCATCCACCAGGCGGGTCGCCATCGCGCCGGGCGCGATGGCATTCACGTCTACATGAAAACTTTTCAGCTCTTCCGCGAGCGTCTCCATCAGGCGCACGACTGCCGCCTTGGACGCGGCATAGGCGCTGATGTTCGGCAGCGGGTTGGTCGCGCCGCCGCCGCTGAGGACGACGATTTTTCCGCGGCCGGTTTTTTTGAAATGCGGGATTACCGCGCGGCTGGGCAGGAGCAGGCCGAACAAATTGATTTCGAGCGCGCGCCGCCATTCGGCGAGCGGCACGGATTCTGTCGGCCCCATTGGGCCATAGACGCCGGCGTTGAGCACGAGCGCCTGGAGCGAGCCGAGTTCGCGCAGCGCGAAGGCCGCCAGCGCGTTGACCTGCGCTTCATCGGACACATCGCACGGCTGGGCAAAAACTTTTTGGGCGGGGAATTTTTTGGCGAGTTCGGCACGCGTGGCGGACAAATCCTTTTCGCTGCGGGCGCAGAGGACGACGTTCGCGCCTTCACGCAGAAACTGTTCGGCGATGGTCTTGCCCAATCCCTGGCTGCTGCCGGTGATGAGCGCATTGAGATTTTTGAGTTTCATAGACACGAATTAACACGAAAAAACCAGCCGCCGGAATTCAATCGAATTCGGGTGATTCGGGTGATTCGTTTTTTCATCAGGCTCGTCCAACGGAAAGATGCTCAATGCCGGGGATGCATTTCAATTCCTTTTCCAGAAAACGGTTGGCATCCACGAATACCGGCGTCCGCATTTGTGGAATAATCTTTGCCCAGTTCGCCTGGCGGAACTGCGGCCACTCGGTGCAGACGGCGACGGCGTCCGCGCCGGCCAGCGCCGTGGTGATGTCTTTGGCGAGCGCGACGGAACTCAAGTCGGGCGGGAGATTTTTGATCGCCGGATCGAAGGCGCTCACGGACGCGCCCGCATCCAGCAGTTGCCGGCACAATTCCACGGCGGCGCTACGGCGCAGCGTGTCGGTGTTGGTGGTGTAAGTCAGGCCGAGCACGGCAATCTTTTTGCCGCGCAATCCGCCCAGCCGCGACTGCAACCGCCGGAACGCCCAGCCGCGATGCAGGTCGTTGCTCTGCTTGATGGCGGGGATGACGGAAATTTTTTCGCCGTTGGCCTCGGCCAGTTGGGTGAGGGTGACGACATCGCGGGCGAGTGTGCCGCCGGCGAACGGGCCGCCGGGTCCGAGATACGCCTTGGGGCCGATGCGGGCCTCGCTTTTGAGGCCGGCGGAGACTTCCTTCGCGTCCGCGCCGGTGTGCTCGCAGAGGCGCGCGACCTCGTTGATGAAGGTGATCGAGAGCGCCAGAAAGGCATTCAGCGCGTGCTTGACCATTTCCGCCGACTCGGTGCGCATGAACAAAACCTTCGGCGTGAACGGCGCGAACAGTTGTTCCAGCACGGCTTTTTTTGCGTCGGTGCGGACGCCGACGACGGCGCGGTCGGCTTTCTCGAACGCGTCGAGAGCCTTGCCCAGCCGGAGATTTTCCGGCGAATAAGCGAAGTGGAACTGCGGAAATTCCGCTTCCAATTTGGCGCAGGTGCCGACGGGGAGCTGCGCGGAAATCAGGACCAGCGCGCCTGGAGGCAGATGCGGCAGGGCGCGGCGCAAATTGCCCAGCACGAAGGCCACGTCCGATTCATCGCGGTCGTTGACCGGCGTGTCGTAGGTGAGCCAGAGCATGTCAGCATTCGCGCAGGCGGTTTTCGGATCGGTGGTGAACGAAAGTTTTTTCGCCGCCAGCCCGGCGGCGATCAGTTCATTCAAGCCGGGTTCCAACAACGGCGCCTGGCCCCGGTTCAGCCGGGCCACATTCGCCGCGTCGAAATCCAGTCCGGTGACGGTAAAATGTTTCGCGCAGCAGGCTGCCGTGACGCAGCCGAGATGCCAGAGGCCGAGGACGGTGATGTTCATTTTCGCTTTTCGTAAACCCACTGGTTTTGCTGCAACCATTCGAGCGTGCGGCCGATGCCCTGCTCGATGGTCAACGACGGCTTCCAGCCGGTGGCGCGGATTTTTTTGGTGTCGAGAAAGATGAACGGGTTGTCGCCGATCCAGCCGCGGCTGCCGCCGGAGTATTCCCGCTGCGGTTTCAAATTGAGCGCGCCGCAGAGGAAGCCGATGGAATCGTTAACCTGCACGTATTCGTCGGTGCCGAGATTGTAGATTTCCAGGCCGTGTTTGGCTTTTTTTGCGGTGCCCAGCTTCATGACGTGCAGGATGGCGCTGACGCAGTCTTGGACGTAGAGGTAGCTTTTCCGCTGCAAACCGTCGCCGAGGACCTTTAGCCGGTCGGGATGTTCCAACAGCTGTTTGTAGAAATCGAAAACGTGGCCGTGCGTGTAGCGTTCGCCGAGAATCGAGACGAACCGGAAAATGTAGCCCTCGAATTTGAAGCCTTCGCAATAGGAGGAAATCATCCCTTCGCAGGCGACCTTGGACGCGGCGTAAAGCGAGGTTTGGATCGGGAACGGCGCGTTCTCCGGCGTGGGGATCACCGCCGACTCGCCATAGACGCTGCCGGTGGAGCTGAACGCGATGCGCCGGATGCCGTTGGCGCGCATGGCTTCGAGCACGTTGAAGGTGGCGACGGTGTTCTGCTGCAAATCCCGGCCGGGATGTTCGAGGCCGAAGCGCACGTCGGCGTTGGCGGCGAGATGAAACACGGTGTCGCAGCCGGCCATGGCCCGGGTCAGCGCGGGCAAATCCAGGTTGTCGCCCTCAATGAGCTTGAAATTTTTATTTTTCAGCGCGCCGGCCAGGAAGTTTTTCTGGCCGGTGGAAAAATTATCCCAACCCACAACGGTTTTGCCGCCGACGAGCAGTCGGTCAACCAGGTTGCTGCCAATGAAACCGGCGGCGCCGGTGATAAAAATGGTGTTCATTCAAGAACGCACAGCATAATGAAGCCCAGGAAATTCTGCCAGAACTTCCCGCCGGAAACAACGGGACGAAATTCACGGAACCTCGGTGCAGAAATTTTGAACTTTTTTTCGCGGGGCCTGTCCATCAACCGTCTGGTCGCCGGCCGGCCCGATCTGGCCGTTCGTTATGGATTGCCTTTTGCCTGGCAATCAGGCAAATTTAATAAACTTTTTCGCAAGATGACTATGAAAAAAATAATTGTTACGATGTTTTGTCTCGGAATGACCGCGCCGCTGTTTGCGGACGGCACGAACCAGCTGGCCGATGAAAACTCACGCGTGAGTTATGCCATCGGCATGATGACCGGCCACCAATGGAAGCAACAGGATCTCAATTTTGATCCTGACATTTATGCGCGCGGCATCAAGGACGCGATGACCGGTGGGACGACTTTGCTCACACAGGAGCAGGCGCAGCAGACGATTGAGACTTTCAGGAAAGAGTTCACCGCCAAGCAGCAGCAAAAACGGCTTGAACTGGCGGCCAAGAACAAGGCCGAAGGCGAGGCGTTTCTCACCACGAACAAAATCAATGCCGGCATCAAGCTTTTGAGCGTCACCTTGCCGGGCGGCAAGACGAGCGAACTGCAATACCTCGTCCTCACCAACGGCATCGGCCCAGTCCCGGCAGCCAGCGACAAGGTGTCGGTCAATTATCGGGGCAAGCTGCTCGACGGCACGGAATTCGACAGTTCCTACAAGCTCGGCAAGCCCGCCTCCTTCCCGGTCGGCGGCGTCATCCGCGGCTGGACCGAGGCGCTGAAAACCATGCCGGTCGGTTCGACCTGGAGACTGTTCATCCCGTCCGAACTTGCCTACGGCGAACAGGGCAACCGCAACATCCCGCCGAATTCCACTTTGATCTTTGACGTGGAACTGCTCGCAATCCAGCCGCCAGCACCGGCACCGGCGGCGGCAACCCCCGTCGCGCCGCTCACCAGCGACATCATCAAGGTGCCGAGCGCCGAGGAATTGAAGAAGGGCGCGAAGATTGAAGTTATCAAGCCTGAAGACGTGCAAAAAGCCCAGGCGGAGCAAAAACAGTAACGCCGATTTTTGAACATCCGCCCGCAGGTTGTGTCAATTTTTCAGAATATGAAATTGACCAGAAGTTTTGTCGGTGTTTCGTCGGCCTTGGCCGGCGCGCTCGTTGTCACGGTCGTTTTGCATTTCACCTCGTGGGGCCGTGAAAACGAGCCGGCCTTCAATGTTTCCAACGCGTCCGTCAACCGCGACGCGCGCCTCGGCACCAGCTACGCGCCCATCGTGAAGAAAGCGGCGCCGAGCGTCGTCAACATTTACTCCACGCGTTTCGTCAAGGAGCGGCCCTGGCGCAATCCGCTCATGAACGATCCGTTCTTCCGCCAGTTTTTCGGCGACCAGTTTCAAGGCGATGACCGCGAACGCACGCGCAAGGAGCAAAGCCTCGGCTCCGGTGTCATCGTCTCTTCCGACGGTTATGTTTTGACGGCCAACCATGTTGTCGCCGATGCCGATGAAATCAAGGTCGCCATCACCGGCACCAAAAAGGAATACACCGCCAAGGTCATCGGCAAGGATGCGGCCACGGACATCGCCGTTCTCAAAATCAACGCCGGCAATCTTCCTGCCATCACGCTCGCCGACAGCGACCAGCTTGAAGTGGGTGACATCGTGCTCGCCATTGGCGATCCGTTTGGGCTGGAACGGACGGTGACAATGGGCATCGTCAGCGCGCTCGGCCGCAGCGGACTCGGTTTCAACGGCTACGAAAATTTCATCCAGACGGACGCCGCCATCAACCCCGGCAACTCCGGCGGCGCGCTGGTGGACGTTGAAGGCCGGCTCGTCGGCATCAACACCGCCATCATCAGCCCCAGCGGCGGCAACAACGGCATCGGCCTCGCCGTGCCCATCAACATGGCGCGGCACGTGCTTGAACGCCTCGTCAGCGGCGGCAAAATCACGCGCGGTTATCTCGGCATCATACCGCAGGACATTGACACCGGGCTGGCGAAGCAATTCAATCTGCCCGACCAAAACGGCGCGCTCGTCGGTGACGTGATGCCCGACACGCCCGCGCAAAAAGCCGGCCTCAAACCGGGTGATGTCATCCTGACCGTCAACGGCAAGGTGATCTCCGACGCGCATGACCTGCAGCTCACGGTTTCACAGCTCGCGCCGGATTCGCAAGCCACGCTCAAGATCATCCGCAACGGGGTGAGCAAAAACATTGTCGTCACGCTCGGCGAACTTCCCGGCGGCGAAAGCGCGACGGAAGACAAGAATAAAAACGCCGACACCGACAGTTCAAAAACGGATGCGCTGGACGGCGTCACGGTGGCGGACATTGATGCGCAGGTCCGCGAGGAGTTGCACCTGCCCGCCCACGTTCACGGCGCGATTGTCACCGAAGTCAACCCCGATTCCAATTCCGCCGACGCCGGCCTGCAACAGAATGACGTCATCGTCGAAATCAACCACCAGGCCGTGACCGGTTCCGACGACGCCGTGCGGTTCTGCAAGGCCGCCAAGGGCGATCAGATTCTTGTGAAAGTCTGGCGGCGGCTCGGCGATTTTGCCGGCACCCGCTACTTGAGCGTGGACAACACCAAGCGCGGGAAATAAAAACGGGCTTCACTTTGCCCATCTGCGGCTTTGACAAATCGCCGCCGACGGGCAAATTCTTTCCCGATGTCCGTTCAATACAAAGATTACTACCAAAGCCTCGGCGTGCCGCGCACCGCCAGCGCGGATGAAATCAAAAAATCCTTCCGCAAGCTCGCGCGCGAGTTTCATCCCGACGTGGCGAAGGACAAAAAGAAGGCCGAGGAAAAATTCAAGGAGATCAACGAGGCCTACGAAGTTTTGTCCGACGCCGACAAGCGCAAAAAATACGACGAGCTGGGCGCGGACTGGAAGTCCGGCGCGGAGTTCCGCCCCCCGCCCGGCTACGGCGGCTTTGGCGGCGGCCAGGCTTTTCGCGGCGGACGTGCGACCGGCGGCGAGGAATTTCATTTCGGCGGCACCGGCTTCAGCGATTTTTTCGAGCAGCTCTTCGGCGCGCGGATGCGCGGCGGCGCGGGCGGCGGTTTTGACCAGCGCGGAAATTTTTCAGAGGAGGGTTTCGCCGAACGCGGCGCGGACATCGAGGGCGACATCATGGTCACGCTGGAAGAGGCCGCGCGCGGCTCTGTGCGCACCGTCAACGTCCGCCACGGTGACCGAGCCGAATCGCATCAGGTCAAGATTCCGCCCGGCATCAGCGAGGGGCAAAAGCTGCGCCTGGCCGGTCGCGGCGAAAGCGGCACCGGCGGCGGCGAAAACGGCGATTTGTTTCTGCGCGTCCGGTTCGCCAAGCATCCCGACTTCGACGTGGACGGCCACAACTTGATTTACGAACTGGAACTCGCGCCGTGGGAGGCCGCGCTCGGTGCGGAGATTTCCGTGCCGACGCTGGACGGCAAGGTGAACATCAAGATTCCCGCCGGCACGCCCAGCGGGCAAAAGCTCCGCGTCCGCCATCGCGGCCTGGCACCGCGTGACGGCACACGCGGCGATTTGATGGTCGTCACCAAAATCGTGTTGCCGCAGAAAATTTCCGCTGCGGGGAAAAAATTGTGGGAGCAGCTCGCCCGCGAATCAAAATTCAATCCGCGCGTTTGAATCGCAGCGACGGCTCGGCCGAGCGCCGCAAACTTCAGCCATGAAAAATAGTGCGGCTTTCTGCGAAGCCGCTACGACTGCATGAAAACCATCCTCATCACCGGCGTCTCGCACGGGCTGGGCCGCGCGCTGGCGGAAGCATTCATCCGGTTTGGCCACATCGTCCTCGGCTGCGGACGTTCGGCCAAGGAAACCACGCAGTTGTCGGAACAATTTCCCGCGCCCAACGATTTCGCCGTCGTGGATGTGGCGGATGACGCACAGGTTGCGGCCTGGGCGAAAAAAGTTTTGGCCGCGCACGCCGCGCCGGATTTGCTGCTGAACAACGCCGCGCTCATCAACCGCAACGCCCCGCTTTGGCAGGTTTCCGCGCGCGAATTTTCCGACGTGGTTGACATGAACCTCAAAGGCGTGGCGAATGTCATCCGCCATTTTGTGCCGACGATGATCGCGCGCCGGGGCGGCGTCATCGTCAATTTCAGTTCCGGCTGGGGCCGCTCGACCGATGCCGAGGTCGCGCCGTATTGCGCGACAAAGTGGGCCATCGAAGGACTCACGCAATCGCTCGCGCAGGAGCTGCCACCGGGCCTGGCCGCCGTGCCGCTCAACCCCGGCATCATCAACACCGACATGCTGCAAAGCTGCTTTGCCGGCGGCGCGAACAATTTTCCCACCGCAACGGAATGGGCCAGGACCGCCGCGCCCTTCCTGTTGAACATCAATTCCGCCGACAACGGCAGGCCGCTGACGGTGCCGAACTTTTAGGTTCTGCCCGGCTGTCCATATCCAAGAACGGGAGCAAGAACTTAAATTGTGGCAGAACGCCACAGGCGACAGCCCGGCCTTGAGAATCCCGCAGTCCAAGACACGCTGGTGCGTTGGCCGGGCGAATGCAGGAGCCGACGTGAGGAGAATCAGAGCTGCCAGAAAGCAGCGGCATAGGACCAGTGAACTTGGTATCCTGGGGTTGCTCGTGAGTCGTGCGTGCAGCATAGTCGCAAGAACCTTGGTGTTAACAACCCATTGAGGAGATTGGCTCCGGCGTGTCGCAGTGGCATAAGTTGGTGAAGGCAGTCACTCGGGTGGCTGTCTATCCCGCTTGGTAGGTTGTAGGTTTGTCTTGTTCACAGAACGAAATATGCGCCGGGCAGGCACGGCCAATGGACAGTTAAAACCCATGCCGTCGGCGTCGATGTCGGCAGCGAAAAGTTTTTCGCCTCCGTTGGCGGCCAGGAACCCAAGGTGTTTCTGACCGTGACGGAGCAAATTCAGGAGTTGTGCCGGCATTTCCAAGCGGAGGGAGTGCACTCGGTCGCGATGGAAGCGACCGGAGTCTATTGGATTAACCTGTTTGGCGCGCTGAAGGAAGCGGGTTTCTAGGTGGTGGTGGTCAATGGCGCGCGCTGCCGCAACTTTCCGGGCCGCCAAACGGACATGAAAGATTACCAGTGGCTGGCGGTGCTCCATGCGCACGGGCTGTTGACGAGTGGGTTTGTGCCCCCGGCGGACATTCGGCGGTTGCGGGACTGTGTGCGGTTGCGCAGCGACCTGGTGGGCCTGGCGGCGCAACCTATGCGGCATGCGCAGGACCGGCTCAATGTGAAGATTCATGTGATGATCAGTGACCTCACGGGGTCAGTGGGATGAAAATCATCCGGGCGATTTTGGCGGGCAAAAGGGAGCCTGAAAAACTGGTGCAGCTCTGCGTGGAGCAGATCTTAAAAACCAAGCGAGGCCGGATGATCGAGGCCTTGCATGGGCTTTGGTGCCTAGAGCATTTGTTCGCCTTGCGGCTCGCTTTGGAGAGCTACGAGGCTTACCAAAAACAGATTCAACAGTGCGACGAACAGATGGCGCAAGTGCTCCAAGAGATGAGCGGTGGTCGGCCGACTCCCGAACTGGGCCAACCCAAGGAGTTGCGCCATAACGCACTGATGATCCCGAATCTGCGGGTGCAAATGGGGCAGGTTTTTGGAAAAGACCTCGCCCAACTGCCCTGTCTCAATGAATCCACAGTAACACTCTTGTTGGCCGAGATTGGAACCGACATAAGCCGGTGGCCGGGTTGGCGGCATTTTGGCAGCTGGCTGGCGGTGTCGCCAAGCAGTGTGCAGAGCGGGAAGCGGCGGCGGCGGGAAAAGCGCCACCTGACGCCCGACGGCAGGATTCTCTGCCGGGCGGTGCAATACATGGCGGTGGGAAAACATGCTTGGCTGGCCAGTTTTTACCGGCGGTTAAGAGTTACGAACAAAGAGTGCGCGACACCCAGTTGAAAGTCCTGAAAAAGCTGGCCAGACCCTTGAAATACGAGCTGGTGCCCAAGCCGGCATGACTCGCTTAACGAAAAGGAAAGCCAAACATTTGCGACCAGCCGTTCATTGGTAGGCTTATCCTGTTGATATAAGTAGTGAGAGCCTTCTCACGTCGGCAGCTATGAGGTTCATGGGGAGGACCCCGGCCACCGCGGCCAAAAGCAGTTTGGGGTGGACGAACGGATTCCAAATAATGGAAGTTGTAATGGACGGTGGGATTGGTTATTGTCAAATTTTTTCACCAATTTTATTTCTTATGAAAATTTGTGCAGGCAACTTTTGGACCTGGCTTTCACTGGCAGCCATCATCACCCTCAACGTCTCCCCCACCGTGCCAGCGGGCACGCTGTATGTGGACTTGAACTGCAACAACCCCACGCCGCCATACGCAGACTGGAGCACCGCCGCCACCAACATTCAGGATGCAGTAGATGCGGCCACAAACGGTGATTTAATTCTCGTAACGAACGGCATATATCAGACTGGAGGGCAAACAGTAAATGGATACGCGCTTACCAATCGTGTGGTTATTAATAAAGCTGTAACGGTGCAAAGTATTAACGGAGCGTCGGCAACAACCATCCAAGGCTATCAAATGCCGGGTGCAACCAACGGCGTCAGTGCTGTGCGTTGTGTTTACATTACCAACAATGCGACTTTGGTTGGATTCACCATCACCAACGGAGCGACCCTAACCACTGGCGATTTTTCACACGAAGATTGCGGGGGAGGCGTTTGGTGTGAGTCCACTGACAGTTCGGTGATTTTGAACTGCACAATTGTTGGCAATTCGTCGATGTGGGATGGCGGCGGGGCATTTTACGGGAATTATAGCAATTGCACCTTTACAGCGAATTCAGCCGGAACCTACGGATATGGCGGGGGAGCATACAATGGCACTTTAAACAACTGTTTGCTGACCGGCAACCGGGCAAACTATGGTGGCGGGGCAAATTCTGGCATCTTGAACAACTGCGTGCTGACAAACAACTCGGCCGGGACAGCCGGTGGTGCTCTCGGCGGAGCAGGCGTTTCTGCCACGGCCAACAATTGCTTTTTGTCCGGAAATACGGCGCTGGCTGGTGGCGCGTCCCACTATTGTGTGCTTAATAATTGCATCCTTGCTGGCAACGTGGCTTCAAGTGATGGTGGCGGAGCCTATGGTGGAACGCTCAATAATTGCACTTTAACAAACAACTCAGCCGTTTTTGACGGCGGCGGTGCTTATCAGGCTTCTGGAAATAGCTGCACTTTGAACAACTGCCTGTTGATTTGTAATATGGCTTCAACCGGAGGAGCATCATCCGGCAGCACCATAAACAACTGCCTTCTTATTGGGAACACTGCCTCCGGCACCGGCGGCGGGTCATATTATGGCACCTTGAATAATTGCACCGTCGCCGGCAATAGCGCCGGAACTGGTGGTGGATCTTACTATACGACTTTGAACAATTGCATTGTCTATTTTAATTCAGCACCACAGTTTCCTAATTACTTCCGCACCAACCTGGTTAGCTATAGCTGCACCCTTCCATACTCTGCCGGCGCTGGCAATATCACCAACGATCCTGCCTTTGTGGACTACCTCAATGGCAATTTGCGTCTCCAATCAAATTCTCCCTGCATCAACTCCGGCAACAATGGCTATGCCACCACTACCAACGATTTGGACGGCAGCCCTCGCATTGTCGGCGGCGCGGTGGACATCGGCGCGTATGAATTTCAAAATCCGGGTTTCACCCTGCCATACCTTTGGGCACAAGCATATGGTCTTTCCACCGACGGTTCGATTGATTCGGACGGTGATGGAATGAACAACTGGCAAGAATGGTTCACTGGAACCAATCCCACCGACGCCGCATCCTGTTTGAAGATGCTGTCCGTATCCAACAGCGTGTCTGGCCCGACGTTGACGTGGCAAAGCGTGGCCGGGGAAATTTATTTTTTACAATATAGCACTAACCTTTCGGCACAGCCCGCTTTTACAACAATTAACAGCTACATTTTTGGAAAAGCTGGAACTACAAGCTACAAAGTTTTTGGTGCCGTTGGTTCTGGGTCATACTTCTATCGTGTCGGGGTTCAGTGATAAAAATCTGGGAGTGTGTAGGGTCAGCGACGGCGAGTCAGGGCGTGAAACTTGGCGGGACGGTGGCTAAGGTGGGTTTCCTGGACATCGGGTTGCAGGGTTTCTTAACCGCGAAATACGCGAACTACACGAAAAACAAAAGGACAGATTCATTTTGTGTCCGCTTTCACGTATTTGTTTTTTTCGCGATGAAAATCTTTTCTGGATGCGTCGGCGGCGCTGGCGGCCACCGGGTCGCTGCCGGAGTCATTGCGGACGGCCACCAAGTGAATTCCGCGGTGGAGAGCAGCCTGTAGTTGAACTTCCTCGAATTCGTGCCGGACGTGGCGGCAAAACTCAAGGAGCCGAATGCGAAGGATAAGGCGTTTGAGAACGCGGTGAAGTCGGCGCAGGCAGCGGGGCTGGTTTTGGTTTACTGATTTTTAACCGCGAAACACACGAACGACTGAATCACATAATTCATTGGTTTTGATTTTGCCTATTTGGGGTATTTCGCGGCTAATCCATTCCCTTTCGTTCCAGCAGCAGCCTACGCTGTCACGGTAACGAACACGGCGGACAATGTGACAAATTCCAATGCCTTGCTGGTGGGGCTGGTGCCGCCGTCCGCTGTCCGGTTGCAACCAGGCGGAGGACTCCAGCTTGGCGTTCTCTTTCAAGTCTGCCAAGCAGGACAAATAGGAAGATACAAGGGACGGCAGAGTCTTTCGCAAATATCGGGCTTTCTTTCGTCACTGCCGGGACTTTTTCATTTGATTGACGCAAAACCCAGCCATGAATGGCTTGTCCTTACCCACATTTTTTGGTCTGGCATTGGATTTCCTGATTTGGGAAGAAGAGTGTAGCTGGGGCGTGGCTGAGGCGCGCCCGGTCGGTTCCTCACCGGTCGGTTTATGAGCACATCGCTATTACCGCCGGGTC
>Ga0181529_10002219_pt1 | contig 23667 bp, 21 predicted proteins | sample PEATcosm2014_Bin_36_FD_119763 | JGI IMG/M metagenome (GOLD analysis project Ga0181529, IMG submission 119763) | Peatland microbial communities from MTU Mesocosm Facility, Houghton, MI, USA - PEATcosm2014_Bin10_30_metaG | ecosystem: Environmental > Terrestrial > Soil > Wetlands > Peat | place... | reverse complement strand
TCGAGGCTCTTCAGTGTGCGCAAGATGAGCCCGATTTCGGCTCCAGGTTTCCCTTGCTCCACTTCGACAAGCCACTTCCGGCTTGTCCCGGCCTTCTTAGCCAAGGCAGCTTGATCCATCCCGAGCTTGGTTCGGCGCTCCCGGATGAAAGCCCCCAAATCGGTAGCGGTTCGGATTCGCATTCTGCACACCTCCACTCCTGCATATCAAAAAAGTAACCGAACGGTGACGGACCGTAAAGAGAGCGAACGGTTACAATCTGTTGTATGGGCGAGCGGTTACAAGGCAATCCGAGGGCGCGTCAGGAACTAGCACTCCCTCCTGATATCCCCTGTGTAGCCGACAAAGTGCTCGGAACTTGTCTGGGAGGAACGATAGCATTTTCCCTGAGCGCGAAGGCTAATGGCAACAACCGATACCCGACCTTTAGAAGACTCGGCCGACACCCCGTTCAAAAAATGAGATGCACACCTAGAGCAACGGATTACTGTGGTACCATCGAGCTGTCGCCCTGGAGAATGACTCAATGCCTCGTAAACCTAAGCAGAACAAGCACAAAGGTATCTTCGAAAGAGTGAAAGGCTCCGGCATCTGGTGGATTCGCTATACCAATGAACAGGGCAAGCGCGTTGCATCCAAAGTTGGAACCTTCTCGGCGGCGGTCAAGATATACGACCAGCGTACGACCGAGATCCGCCTTGGCATTCTCCTTCCAAACTCTCCGCGGCGCGGCGCCAAGTTCTCCGAACTCGTGACCGACGCAATCAAGTTCTCCGAAAAACATCACCGGGCCTCGAAGGATTTCAAGCAGCGGGTTGAGTTGGCTCTTCCCGTTTTCGGGAATCGCATCGCTGAGTCCATTACCACGCGGGAGTTCCAGGACTGGGTGGACGAGATGGCCGAGGAACGGGAGTGGACAGGGGGCACACAGAACCGCTTCAAGTCTTCCCTCAGCACGGTCTTCCGGGAGGGCATGCGCGCCGGCAAGGTGTCCGTCAACCCGGCCAGACTGATCCGGCGCGCTAAGGAATCCCTGGGTCGGGTCCGGTTCCTCTCCTACGACGAGGAGGCCAAGCTCCGTGAAGCAATCGCCGCGAACCTGCCCGGTCGGATCAAGGACGATGGCGAAAGCGCCTTCGCTCAACTGGATGTCGCCCTCCATACCGGCATGCGCAAGTCCGAGCAGTTCACCCCCACCTGGGACCAGGTTGACCTGGAACGTGGATACATCTACTTGTCGATGACCAAAAATGGCAGCGACCGGTTCGTCACTCTCAACAGTGCCGCCTTGCAGGTCCTCAGATGCCTCCAGGAGCGTCACAAGCGGCTCGGGCTACCTCCAGACTCCACCCTGTTCCATTCCAAGCGTGAGGGCCTGATCAAGAATCCCCGTAAGTGGTTCGCCACCGCCCTCGAACAGGCTGAGATCAAAGGCGTCACCTGGCATACGCTGCGGCACACTTTCGCTAGCCGTTTGGTGATGGGTGGTATAGACTTGAAGACAGTGCAGGAACTGATGGGACACAAGACGATTGCTATGACCGCCCGGTACGCCCACCTCGCCCCGACTCACAAGTTGCAGGCGTTGGAGACGTTAGTACGTCCGGGGTCAGTTTCGGTACAAAGTGGCTACAAATTGGCTACCAACGCCAAAAAAACCACGAGGACTTCAAAACTTAATAGCATTCAACATATTGATTCTAAATATGTTGAAGATGGTGAGAGCTCGTAGCTCAGTTGGTAGAGCAACGCCCTTTTAAGGCGTGGGTCCTGGGTTCGAGCCCCAGCGAGCTCACCACGCAGACCGCAAACCACTACATATTGATTTAAGGTCCAAGGTAACCCCTCCGGGTAGCCTTGGATCAATGTGGTTCTGCGCCCAAATGCTGCTGCGCCTGAAGATCCGAAGAGCAATTCCTGTCCGGGTGCCCCATCCATCTCCACGTTCTTTGCGGAAATGGGTAGGATAACGATGAGACTCAGGCTTATACCCTTTCAGCTTGGGCCCCGCCTCTTCTACAAACGATTTTAGAGAAAGGACACCAGCTTGGCGTACAATATATTTATTTACTTTCAACGACTTACAAGCTTGTCTCTTTGTAGAAAATGCTCGAATTGCCGGATATGGGACGCACCCCTGGTCCACCCTTCGGCCTTGCTCCCATGGACGAACCCCTCCCCAGTCTCTTACCGGCAGGCCGCGGCATCGGCGATTTTGCCAGCCAGTCCGCCGGCCAGCGCCTGAACGCGTTCCAGACGGGAGGACTTGAACAGGATGCGCTCCCGCTGCTGGTCCTGGGTGCGGCTGTGGACCTCGCGGGCGGCCAGCTCGCCGGCATCGGCGGCAACCATGCCAACCGGCCACTCCAGGCTGGCGCCATAGTGATCAAACCACTCGTTGGGCACGTAGTTGGTGGCGCGCAGGTGAGCCACTTCAAGCCGCGCCCACTCCCGCCACAGGTTCAAGCCAGAAGCAGCCTCGGTCACCTGAGCGGCAACACCGAAGCCGACGCCGGCCATGATCTGGTCAAAAAAATAGTGGGCCTCGCGGCCAGGGCGCTGCGGACGCACAAAAGTGGCTTCGGTAACGCCCCGCACCATACCGAGCGAGGGAGCCAGGCCGCCGTTCAGGGCCGTCAGCTCCATCCAGTCGCGGCTGCTGCGGTCCACGGTATCCACACGGGGGGTGCCACCGGCCAGCAGGGTGTGGCGCAGCACCACGGAAAAAACCACGCGACGCTCACTCAGGATGGACTGGACGCTGAACTGTTCGCCCTCCAGAGGCTGTTCCAGGACGTAATGGCTTTGCAGATCGCCCAGCTGATCAAGGAGCCGCCAGAGGTGTTCCTGGTCTTCAACGGAGATGGGCACAGCGCCGGGCTTGCGGGTGCGCGGCTGCAGCACCCAGGGGGCCGGAACCAGCTCCATGAACTCACGCAGCTCGTCGTAGTTGAGCACGCGGCAGAACTCCGGGCCAGGAAAGCCGGACTCGCGGGCGCTGACGCGCATGGCCAGCCGGTCGCGATAATAGCCAGCCGTGGTGATGCCCATGCCGGGGATGCGCAAGTGTTCGCGAATCTCCGCCACCCCGGCCAGGTCGCACTCGTCCAGGGGAATAATGCGATCAAAGGCCCGTCCGCGCACCATCCAAGAGACGGTGTTGAGCAGCTGCTCGCGGGTGAGGTCGCCCGGCATGGTGGCCAGATCCTCAATGGCTTCGCGCGGCCAGTCGGCCTCGCGCAGGCCTTCCACCGTGAGCACCGTGAGGCGCACACCCATCTCCGCGCATTGGCGCAGAAAATCCTGGCCGCGCACCGATCCGGCAATGCAGAGAAAACGCTCCATGATGGTGTAGCAGGCCTCCGCAAACTGTGATCTCACTCCCGCGTCGTTCGGCATGGACGGAACGTGTCGTCAGGCCATGGTCCGAAGCGGAAAACATGGACCCGGTGAGCAGATAGTTTTACTATAGACCCTTGTGCTGCTTCAGGATGTGGCCCACAGGGGTGTTTCGTCATGCTCCATTTCCAGCAACTGGTCTCACTGCAGGACAGACTAACCCATGGCTGGCACCAGGCCGAGCCGGAGAGCGATCCAGCTGCGGCCGACAACTGGCTTCAGTTGGTGACCCGGCAGCATCGCGCCAACTTCGACCTTTGGCATATTGAGGACGAGGCCCGCGATCCGCTGGCTACCGACAGCCAGATGGCCAGCACCAAGCGCCGCATTGACCGCACCAACCAGTTGCGCAACGATTTGGTGGAACAGCTGGACCTGGCGCTGCTGGCCTGGCTCAGCCAGCGCCAACTGCCCAACGCAACCGCCCCGCTGCACTCCGAAACCGCTGGGCTGATCATTGACCGTCTCTCGATTCTGTCGCTGAAGATCTTTCATACCCGCGAGCAAGCCCAGCGTGCAGACGCCCCGGAGGGCCACCGGGAGCGCAGTCTGGAGCGGCTGGCGGTGCTGGAAGAGCAGCGCGCCGACCTTGCCGACTGCCTGGGCCAACTGTGGGACCAGACGCTGGCCGGCAGCCGCCGCTTCAAACTCTACCGGCAACTGAAGATGTACAACGACCCGGCCCTGAACCCCGCCATTTACGGCAAAAACAGCCCCGCGGAGGCCCGCTGAGATGGCGCTCGCGAGGGGTCCTTATGGGGTACCCATTGACGCCGGGCCAGCTTATGCGTATAAAAGTTGCCTGAGCGGTCTATTGATCCGCGCGGCACTCCCTGTCCAGGAACCGGTTCAGGATCCGCGTCATGCAAGGGCGCTCTTGGCAAACACATGAAGCAAGAAGAACGGTCCACCCCCACGAGCCGCAAGAAGACCGGCGCAGGCGAAAGCCAGCAGTCGGCAGCTATCGCTTCTGCGATGTCCACCTATATGACCGCGGTGCAATTGCTCCAGCAGGGCAGGTTTGAGAAGGCGCTTGCCGCGCTGGAAAAGCTGTTGCCCATCGCGCCGCCGGAACTGCTGGAACGCTGCCGGATGTACATCTCCACTTGCCAGCGACAGCTGGATCGGCCGGCACTGGTTTTTGCCACGCCGGAAGAACACTACGACTACGCTATTTCTCTTTTGAACACCGGATATTTCGAGGATGCGCGGGAGCAGTTCAACGTCATTCTTGCCACCCACCCCTCGGCCGACTACGTGTACTACGGGATGGCCCTGCTGGACGCCATCACGGGCCAGCCCCAGGATTGCCTGCAGAACCTGGCGCGGGCCATTGAGCTGAACCCGCGCAACCGGCTCCAGGCCCGGGTCGACAACGATTTCCAGAATGTTGTGGACGATCCTCGCTTTACCGAGCTGCTTTACCCTGAAGTTCCGTAAGGATTGGTATTGAATCCAGTTTTCTCCCCCTCCGGTTTGCCACAGGCATCCGCCGCCGTGCCTGCGAGTGCGCTGCGCGTGGTTGCCATGGGCGGCGGCACGGGTCTGTCTGCCCTGCTGCGCGGCCTGCGCAGCCATGTGACGGTTGCCGGCCAGGCCCAGGCCATTGCCCCTCAGATCGCCGATCTGGCCGCGGTGGTTACCGTGACCGATGACGGCGGCTCCTCGGGACGGCTGCGCGAAGAGTTCAACATGCTGCCCCCCGGCGACCTGCGCAACTGCATGGTGGCCCTGAGCGAAGAGGAAGACCTGCTGTCGCGGCTCTTCAGCCACCGCTTCCGCTCCGACAACTCGCTCAAGGGGCACACGCTGGGCAATCTGTTCCTGGCCGCGTTGATGGAAATCACCGACGACTTTGCGCTCGCCATCCAGCTCTCCAGCAAGATTCTGGCCACCCGTGGTCGCATCTACCCGGCCACCCTTGCCAACACCACCCTGGTAGCGCTCATGGACGATGGCTCGCTGGTGCGCGGTGAGACCAAAATCACCGCCAGCCGGCGGCGCATTGTGGAGCTGATGCTGGACCCACCCTCCCCCGCGCCGCTGCCCGAGACCCTGGACGCCATGGAACGCGCCGACCTGATCACGGTAGGCCCCGGCTCGCTTTACACCTCGCTGATCACCAACCTGTTGGTGGATGGCATTGCCGAAACCCTGCAGAAGGCGCGCGGGCTGCGGGTGTACGTCTGCAACCTGATGACCCAGGCCAATGAGAGCATCGGCCTGACCGCCGCCGAGCACATTGAAAAGATCTACAACCATACAGGGGCGCCGGTGTTTGATTGCGCGCTGGTGAACATCGCTCCGTTCTCCCCGGAGACGGTGGCGCGCTATGCCGCCGAGAATGCCGCCCCGATTGAGGCCGACATCGAACGCATTGAAGCCCTGGGGGTGCGGGTGGTGACGGGCAACTTTGCACTGGAGTCGCCGCTGGTACGCCACCACGGACCACGGGTGACGGACGCCCTGCTGGCCTTGGGCCGCGCCCACCATCAGCGCTAGAATTTTTTTGCGATCAACTTCCGTGCCCCACCCTTTCCGCGTTCTTCCGCGGAAAGGGTGGGATACCCATGAATTTCAGGTCTATACCATGCCGGAAAATTCTCCGGGGTTTCTCAGGGCAAGTGGCGGGCCGCATCGCAAGCCACCGCCACGCCACCGGAACAGGCCTTGCGGTAGAGCTGGCGAGCCCGCGCCAGATCGCGTTCCCCGCCCCGTCCGCTCTCATTCAACAAACCAAGGCTGTAGCAGGCCTGCGTAAAGCCTTGATCGCAGGCACCCTGGTAAGACTGGCGCGCGGCGGCATCGTCCTGCGGACCTCCGCGGCCCCGCTCGGTCAGGAAACCAAGCCGGTAGCAGCCGGTCAGGTTGTTGAGCTGGCAGGCGTGCTGATAAAACTGCCGGGCGCGCTGGTAATCCTGCGGCACCCCTTCGGCAAACTCCGCGTAATAGCCCAGCCAGTAGCAGGCCCAAGGATTCTGGCCGGAGCAGGCCTGCTCAAAGAGCTGGCGTCCGTGCGCCTCGTCGCGGGGCACGCCGTGACCGGAGAAGTAGAGCCGCCCCAGGCTGAAGCAGCCGTCCATGTTGTTCCCTTCGCAGGCTCGCTGGTAAAGGCTCGCAGCCCGCTGGTAGTCGCGCGGAACCTGGTTGGCCATATCGTAGCTGTTGCCCAGCTCTACACAGCTGACCATTTGCCCGCCCTTGCAGGCGCGGTCCTGGAGTTGGCGGGAGCGGTCGTTGTCCTGCTCCACACCCTGGCCGTCGCGGTACAGCAGGGAGAGCTTGGCGCAAGCCTCGGCGCTGCCGCCCTCGCAGGCCTGGCCGTAGAGCCGGGCAGCTTCCGCAAACCCCTGATGGCCACGCTGGTAGTCGCCCTGGCGCAGCAGATCGTCAACGCGGCGCTGCTGCTGCTCGCGAATCCGGGTCTGCCGCTGGGGCTCGAACTGAAAGTGTACGGAGGTGGGCTTGGCCTCGGCCAGCACCGCTTCCTTTTGCTGGTGCTCCGGACCGTCGGCCGAGGAGGCAGCCACCAGATGGCGGCCGGGCTGGGCAACCACGGTCGCCGAGCCTCCCGCTTCAATGCTGCCCTTGGGCTTGCCGTCCAGGGTCCAGATGCAGGCCGCGTCGCAGCTGACCGTGAGACTGGCCGCAGGAGCCCTGTGGTGCGGCTCCAGCACGATGCCGTCATCAGGGACCTGCGCGACCACCCCTGCGGGCAGTAGCAGGCACAGCAGCGCGATCCAACGCCATTGCTGCAAGAGAGTGCGAAGCTGCGGGGATGCGGTCATGGCGTCGGGGACTCTCCTTCCTCAGCCGTGGCCGACTGCCGCTCGTGCGAATACCAACGGATCTGAGGTCATGGTAGCGCGCGGCCCAAGTCGTAGCAATGGCGGAAATGGGAAGAAGGGCAGGCCAGAGGCAAAGATGGGAATGCACCACCTGCAGCCACCGGCGGTGGGGCCAACCGCCGCTTCGCGGCATTGCATACAGCAGGCACCTACGGTACAGCAGACCGCTTCGCACAGACTGCCTGGCCGAAGCCCCTGCTTTGCGCCGTCCCTACGGGACTCCGGGGCATGTTTGGGGAAGCTTTCCCCACCTTGAAAGGTGGGGCTACCATGTACTGTGCCTACGGCGCGCTGTGCCCCATCCATTTCGCAGACATTATCGCGAAATGGTTGGGATGACCACGCACTGTTCGAGGGCCGAATCAATAGCGATCTGCCTCATGAAGTTCAGCCCCTTGCAAAATCCCACTGCGGGAAACTTCTAACTGATATCAGCTTCAAAACAGAGTTTCTCCGCAGCCTTTTGAGCGCCTGCATCCGGTTTCCCAATAGCTTGCAGTTCCTCAGCGGCTAAAGCTGGGGTCTGTTTTGAGCATTTTACGGCACCCTTCGACTGCGCTCAGGGCAGGCTCTGAAGTCGTGCCCTGGCGCTATCCACCCACGTGCAGGAGATTTTGCAAGAAGCTCGGCCATCTGAGCCCGGTCAGCTTGGCTTGGTCAGCGCGGGTAAAGCTTTTGGACGCAGCCGTCCTTTTGGTGCTGAGCGCGTCTAAACACTGCCTCTGGGGGCAAAAAAATTGCTGGTCGCCCCGAGCGAGCCTGACACGGTAGAATCCATCATATGCTGCGCCGCACAATTACCCGTATGTCTATGCTTCTGGTCGGCCTCGGCCTGGCCAGCACTTTGCTCTCCGCTCAAACGCCTGACCCCCACAAATCCCGCAAGTTCAAGGTGCCGCCACTCGCGGCGCGCATTGAAGTGACGGTGGTACGGGATGCCAACGGCAAGCCGGTGGAGAATGCCGCCGTGATCTTTCACCCCATTGAAGGCGACCGCGATAAAGGCATCATGGAACTGAAGACCAATGAGGAAGGCAAGTGCCTGATCGACGTGATTCCCATGGGCGACACGGTCCGGATGCAGATTCTCGCCCGCGGCTTCCAAACCACCGGAGAAGACTTCAAGGTGGACAAGGAAGATCTCAAGTTTGTGGTGCGATTGAGGAGACCGGGCGAGCAGTTCTCGATCTACAAGTCGCATGGCGACGGCCAAACGCCGGCCCCTGCCAACGAGCCTGCACCCGACAAGCCAGCGCCCACCACGCCGCCTGCGGCCAAGTAACGGAGCGCTGATCAACCCTCGCCCCGCAGGAAACGAGTTGCCCATGCCCACCATCAACTTGAGCGGCAAGGTTGCACTCGTTACCGGCGGAGCGCGTCGCATTGGGCGGGCCATCTGCCGGGAGCTGGCAAGCGCGGACGCCGCCGTGGCGCTTACTTGGTACAACTCAAGCCGCGAGGCTCTGGAGCTGGCCGAGGAGTTGCAGCATCTTGGAGTAGGCGCGCTGGCGGTGGAGTGCGATGTGCGTTCCGAGGACTCCGTACAGCGAGCGGTGGAGCTGGTAACAGCCACACTGGGCCGGCTGGACATTCTGGTCAACAATGCCGCGGTGTTTGAAGCGCAGGAGCTGGCCGATCTGTCGGTAAACGCCTGGGACCGCGTATTTGAGACCAACACCCGGGGACCTTTCTTGATGGCGCGCGCTGCCCTGCCCCATCTGAAGGCGGCACAGGGGCGAATTGTCAACATTGGATCGCTGGGTGGATTGCGGCCCTGGGCCACCCATGCCCACTACTGCGCCTCCAAGGCGGCGCTCCATGCGCTGACGCAATCCATGGCGCGAGCCTTTGCGCCGGAGATCAGCGTGAACTGCGTGGCGCCGGGCTTCATCGACTTTGCGGAGAACCGGGACGCGCTGGCTGCCAGGCTGGCGGAGCGGACACCGCTCCAGCGCAACGGCTCGGCCGAGGATGTAGCCGCGGCGGTGAGGTTCTTTGCCGCCGGGCCGGCGTTTGTCACCGGGCAGATTCTGGCCGTGGACGGCGGGCTGGGACTGGTGTAAGAGCAGCTTTCAGCTTCTAGTTTCTAGCTTTGGGGGCTCAACAGGCTGCGGAAGGACTCGGTATTTCAGGTTGAAACCGTAGAAAGCACGCCGCAGGGGCCGAAGCCCATCCTCTATTTTGTATCAGGGCACGACTCAAGTCGTGCCCTGATACAAAGCCCGGCTAGCAGGGAGTTTTTCCGAAGCCTGTAAAGCCCTCGTTGATTCCAGGCGTTTTGCGGCACCCTTCGACTGCGCTCAGGGCAGGCTCTGAAGTCGTGCCCTCAAAAGAAACTGGAATGTCTGTTGGACCGTTCACCGCGCCCCTACAGGGCGCGATATCCATTTTGGAAGCAAACCCACGGCTGCGCCTACGGCCGGCCCTGAGCTATTTGCACTGCGCCCCGCTGGGGCGCAAATCCGAGACCAAGTGGAGTTTCATCACCTTTGGGTCGGCAAAAGCCGGTGGACGACGGACAAGAGAAAATGAATGCAAGTTAAACAAAACAATAAACAATTGGAAAACGTATGCGATCCCATCCTTCGCGAAGAACGCGAAGGATGGGGCACCCGGTTTCATATACTGTGGGTCGCAACGCCGGTGGGAGAGTAAAAAGAAACTACTTTGCAAGTCCGACAAAACAATGTAGCGACGAAAAGGACCGGACCTGGAGGCCATTGAATCAAGCTCTCAATTCAGGGGCCTGAATGCCCTGCTCCTTCCGCCCGTCTCATCTTCCCTCCCCGGGTTTCATCCCTCCGTGGGTCGGCGAAGGATTGATACAAAGCCTGGGTCGCAGAGAGTTTTTCCGCAGTCTCTAAAGCACCAGCCCTTTCCAACCTTCGCCCAAGCCTTAAAGAGGTGTTGCACCTGCACAGGCCTATTTCACTTTGCCCGATGGGGCGTTTTTCGTTGGGGTGTCGCACCTCCGGATCGCGATCATTCCGGCAAGAAAAGCTGATACCCTAATAGCATGAAATTTGGAGTCATTGTCTTCCCGGGTTCGAACTGCGACCACGATACCTACAACGTGTTTGCTGAAGTGGCACACCAGCCGGTTACCTTCCTGTGGCACGACTCCGAGGACCTGCAAGGCGTGGATGCCGTGCTGGTACCGGGCGGCTTTGCCTATGGCGACTACCTGCGCACCGGCGCGATTGCGCGCTTTTCTCCGGTGATGCAGGCGGTGAAGAAGTTTGCCGCTGGCGGCGGCCCAGTGATGGGCATCTGCAACGGCTTCCAGATCCTGACCGAGTCCGGCTTGCTGCCGGGCGCGCTCATGCGCAATGCCGGCCTGAAGTACATCTGCAAGCAGGTCCACCTGCGCACCGAAACCACCAACAGCCCCTTTACCCAGGGACTGACCAAGGGCCAAGTTCTGCAAATGCCGATTGGGCACATGGAAGGCAACTACTTCTGCACGCCGGAAGACTTGGCGAGGCTGGAAGCCGAGGACCGGATTGCCTTCCGTTATGCAACGCACACCGGCGAGACCACAGCCGAGGCCAACCCCAACGGATCGCTTTCCAACATTGCCGGCATTCTGAACGAGGGACGCAATGTTCTGGGCATGATGCCCCATCCAGACCGTTCGAGCGAGGCGATTCTGGGCTCCGCCGACGGATGGAAGCTGTTTTCTTCATTGGTAGAGAGCATGGCCACGCGTTAGGCCGTGGCGCACAAGCGCGCCTGAGACCCTGAAAGACAATGATCGACATCCACGAACACCTGATTTACGGCGTGGACGATGGCTCTCCGGATCTGGAGACCTCGTTAGCGATGACCGAAGAGGCAGTGCGCGAGGGGATAACGCACATCGTCTGCACGCCCCACTCCAGCGAAGAGTACCAGTATCCCCGCCAGATCATCCAGGAACGGTGGCAGGAGCTGCGGGAGCGGACGAAGGGCAAGCTGGAACTGAGCCTGGGATGCGACTTCCACATGTCTGCGGACAACATTCTGGAGGCGCTGAAGGTGCCGATGAGCTATTCGGTGAACGGCAACGGCTACCTGCTGATCGAGTTTTCCAACAACGTCATCGGGGCGGCGATGTTTGACGCCATTTACCAGCTGCAAAGCGCCGGCTACAAGCTGATTGTGACCCATCCCGAACGCTATCCGGCCGTGCATCACCGTCCGGAACTGATTCGAGAGTGGATTCAGCGCAATTGTCTGATTCAGGTGACGGCGAACTCACTGTACGGGCGCTGCGGGCCGATCCCAGAGATGCTGGCCAACGAGATGCTGGAGCGTAACTGGATTCACTTTTTGGCCACCGACGCGCACCGCGTGGACTGGCGTCCGCCGCACCTGAAGAAAGCCTACGACTACGTGGCAAACAAGGCGGGTGAGGAAACCGCACGGCGGCTTTGCGTGACCAATCCGCGGGCAGTGGTGGATGGAAAGCCGCTGGGAGCGCAGCCGGAAGCCATCGGCGTGTGGGACGAAAAGCCTCTGCGATTGGGTCCGCGCAAGTCTGGTCCCGCGGCTGGCCAGGTGACACAGAAGGCCAAGGGCGGCAACGGTTTCTTTGCCCGGCTGTTTGGCCGATAGCAGTTTTTTGAGCGAAACCAGATTCGGTGTGTGCTGGCAATCTCTTCTAAGGTCGCCGCTCCCTGATGGTCGCGTCGACTGGGATGCATTGGTTTCGGGATTGAGCAACTCTGGTTTCGCAATGGTTGAACCCCAATGAGGCAGGCGCATGAATTGGCTGATTCTACTGGTGGGAGTGTTGGTAGGAGCCGTCTCCGGTGTGGTTGGCATCGGGGGCGGCATTCTATTTGTGCCGGCGCTGGTGGGACTGCTGGGAATGAGCCAACACCGGGCGCAGGGCACGTCGCTGGGCGCACTGCTGGCCCCGGTGGGCCTGCTGGCCTTTCTGGAGTACTACCGCTCGGGGAACGCGGATTTGCACGTGGCGGCGGTGCTGGCGGTGGGCTTTCTGGTGGGTGGATACTTTGGCGCACATTGGGTGCAGCACCTGCCGGATGTGCTGTTGCGCAAGGTCTTCGCGGTTACGCTGGTGGCCGTGGGCGGATGGATGTTCTTCCAAAAATAGGTAACTAGGTGATTAAGTGATTAGGTGGCTAAATTCTGCATGGGGATAAGAGCTGGGTGCCTCATCCATCCCGCGTTTTGTGCGGGATGGGTGGGATAGAGTGACAGTATCTGAAGGCCGGATCGATAAGTGACGGGGGTCCTCATGCCGATAGGAGCGCGTGCCGCGTTTCCTGAGTCCACCCGCTCACAATCTAGATGGACTGGACCGGCACGAGGGTCAGATCGTCGACCAGGCCGACTTCCTTTTGCACAAAGGGTTCGCCGTATTGAACGCCAGCCAGGAGGCCGTAGTGGCGCGCCTCGGCAAAGGTGCGCTCGCGAATCTCTTCTTCGGCTACAAAGAGCCCGCCCCCCGTGGCCTGGTTGGCGTACTGCGACTGGTAGGCCATCAGAGCGGCGTGGCGCTGCTCGATGAACGGGGTAATGTCCACGATAAAGCTGGGCCGCACGTCGGCGTACAAGCTGGCGTAGACAATCTTGAAGGGCCGATGGGGCGGCAATTCCCTCGCGGAGAGTTCTTCCTCTGCAAGCGCCGCAGGCGCGGATGGCCGCACCGCAGGTGCCTTGGCTAGACCGGAGAGAAAGCAGGCCTGATAGCCCAGCGTGGCCACGACGGCGTGGTCGGGATGGCGGGCCTGCCAGTAGGGCAGGATCACCACACGGGGACGCAGGCGGCGCAGAACGCGGACAATTGCCAGCCGGTTTTCGAGGGCATTCTCAATGGCGCCATCTGGAAAGCTGAGCGCTTCCCGCCATCCAACGCCCAGACGGCGGGCTGCCTCAGCGGCCTCGGCAGCGCGTTCGTCAGCCGAGCCACGGGTACCGGCCTCGCCCTGGGTAAGGTCGAGAATGGCCGTAGAAAGACCACGGGCGGCGCTCCGCAAGAGAGTGCCGCCGCAGGTTTGCTCCACATCGTCGCGATGCGCAGCGATGGCCAGAACGTCGGCCTGGAAGTCCATCGCTTCGCTCATCGGGTTAGTAGACCGTGTTGCTGGAGTCGGTGGTTCCGTCCATGTAAGCCACGTCGTAGGCGGTGCCGGTGACGGTGACGAACTGGTTGTTGATAGAGTTGCCGTTGGTGGTGGAGTAGATGTAGACCTGACCACCCTGTGCCACGTAGATCTTGTGCAGACCGGTGACGGCGGCGATGCCGGTGAGGTCGCCCAGGAAGGGTTCCAGCAGCGTGACCTTGTTGGTGGAGGTGTTGAACATGGTCAGGCAGCCGTTGGGCTGGCCATTGGCCGCGCGCACACCCTCGTCGCACTTGGTCATGCCGATCCAGAGGGTGTTGTCATCGGCCAGAATCATGCGGCTCACGCCTCCGGGCAGTCCATCGGAGATGGGCGTGGTGGCGATGATGCTGTTGTTGGTCATATTCAGCACCGACAGCGTACCGGCCCAGGTAGATCCGCTTTGCTGCTGACCAACCACGTACATCGTGGAGCCGCTCAGCAGAGCGTTGCTGGCCGCCGGAACGGCGATGGAAGTGACGCTGGTGGGCAGCTTACCAGAGGCGAGTCCCAGAGTAAAGATCATGGGAGCGGTTGGCAACATGGAGATCGAAGCCGTGGCACCGCCACACTCCGGACCACAGTTAAGCACGTAGGCCGTTGAACCGTCGGCAGAGAAGATGGCCTTCTCGGGATGATCGAAGACGAGCGGTGCGCCGTAGTAGGAGCCGGTGGAATCGATCGCGTCGGGGCTCTGGGCCTGGAAGAGGCACCAGCCGGGAGCATTCTGGGGCTCGCAATCAACCGCCGCCTTGGGCCACTTGGCGGTGCCGCCAGCGTAGGCCAGGGTTTGCGCCGCGCTCAACGCACGGGGGTAGTAAATGTAGTTGGAGTTCTGAACGAAGGCCAGGGCCACCGAGCCGCCGGGATTCACGCTGATGCGATAGATTCCGGGCAGGCTGAGGGGATAGGTGCTGCCCAGAGACTGGTCAATCACGGAAAGTACGTGCGCACTCTGGCTGGCTGCGAAGATGTACTTTTGATCGCGGGTAATGAAAACGCTGGAGGAGGCTCCATTCAGGCCGGAGACGCTGCCGTTGGTCTTCTCCTTGGAGTAATCGGCCAGCGTCAAACTGCCGTCGCCGGACGAATAGATCGCGCCCAGCTGCTCTTCCGGCATGTTCTGGATGGTGACAGGCAACGCGGCGCCGAAGCCGGATACCGAGAAGGAGCCGGGGGTGCCGTTATATCCACCGCGAATATCGTAATAGGCGTCGACGATTTCCAGTGCGCCCTTGGTGAGGATGCTGGGGTTCTGGATGGCAATCAGGACTCGGTTCGTCAGACCACTGGGCGGAAGGCTGCGGCCCGCAAAATAGGAGGTCGTTCCGCAACCAGCCAAAACTGCGGAGGCCGCCAAGGCGACAATGGCGCAGATCCAAAAACTTCTCTTCTTCAAAATCCCTTACCTCGATCGACAACGCGGTCAGTCCCGCGCATCATTGCACTCCCGGAAACCGAAGTCTCCGCATATCCAGAAACCTGCCGTCCGACGCGTTTGCAGGGGGCACAGTGCTCCCTAACCGCTTCGGCGGCCCTACAGCTTGAGACTCCCGAAGTATAACAAAGTGAGCCACGTCTCTGAAGGGTTCCGGTTGGGGGAAGAACGCCGGCCGACCGCAAGGCGAACCCGATTTTGCAGCCAGGCCAGCCGGGCCAGCCGCCATCCCCTTTGAAACATAGATAAATCGCGGAGGAAAATGAGGTAGCATTCTAGGAGAATGAGCAATCTAGCCGCAATCCTCGCCACCCGCCCCATGCTAGCCGATGGCGCCATGGGTACCGTGCTTTACTCGCGCGGCGTGTTTATCAACCGCTGCTACGACGAGCTGAATCTTTCCGACCCTGGCCTGATTCTCTCCGTCCATGAGGAGTACCTGCAGGCCGGAGCCGAGATCCTGGAGACCAACACCTTTGGAGCCAACCGCTTCCGGCTGGCCCGGCACGGTTTGGCCGGCAAGGTGAGGGAGATTAACGAGGCCGGCGTCCGGCTGGCCCGGCAGGCGGTGGAACACCTGCACGAGAAGCAGGCCGGCGACGGCTGGGTGGCTGGCTCCGTGGGCCCGCTCGGCGTGCGTCTGGAGCCGCTGGGCAAGACCGGGTTGGATGAGGCCCGGGAAGCATTTGTCGAACAGATTGAAATCCTGGTGGCGGGTGGCCCCGACAAGGGTGTGGATTTGCTGATTCTGGAGACCATGCCGGCGCTGAATGAGGCCCGGGTGGCGCTGGAGGCCGCGCGCGCGGTGGCGCCCGATCTGCCCGTGGTGGTGATGGTGACGGTGGACGACGACGGCAATTGCCTGGACGGCGCCTCACCCACACAAGCCGCTGCCCTGCTGACCGAGTGGGGCGCGACCGTGATCGGCGTAAACTGCTCCACCGGCCCAACCACGGTGCTGACCGCGATTGAAGCCATGCGCCAAGCCACCACCCTGCCCCTGGCCGCCATGCCCAACGCTGGTATGCCGAGGGCGGTGGAGGGTAGAAATATTTATTTGTGCTCCCCGGAATATATGGCCAGCTTTGCGCGCAAGGCAATCCAGGCTGGGGCGCAGTTGGTGGGCGGTTGCTGCGGCACCACGCCCAACCACATCCGCGCCATGCGCTCCGCCATGCGCGCGCTGGACGCCCAGACGCGCATCCAGGTGGTGGGCGCAGCACCGGTCCTCTCCAGCGAGACGCCGCCCTCGGCGCTTGCCGAGCGCTCCAAGATTGGCGCCCTGGTGGCCAGCGGCAGCTTTGTCACCATGGTGGAGATTGTTCCACCCAAGGGGATCAACTGCTCCAAGGAGATTGAAGGCGCAGGGTTACTGGCGCGGCTGGGCGTGCATGCCATCAACGTGCCGGATTCACCCCGGGCCAGCGCCCGCATGAGCGCGCAGAGCCTGTGCATCCAGATCCAGCAGCACACCGGGATTGAGACGATTCTGCATTACACCTGCCGGGACCGGAATCTGCTGTCGATCCAGTCCGACCTGCTGGGCGCTTCGTCCATTGGGCTGAGAAACATTCTGTGCCTGACCGGCGATCCGCCCAAGCTGGGCAACTATCCCGACGCAACCGCGGTCTTCGATGTGGATTCCATTGGGTTGGTGAACATTGTGAAGCGGCTCAACCACGGGCTGGATATTGGCTCCAATTCGATAGGCGCGAGCACGAATTTCACCATCGGTGTGGCGGCCAACCCGGGAGTGCCCGACATTGAGAATGAAATCCGCCGCTTTGCCTTCAAGGTGGAAGCTGGAGCTGAGTACGCCATTACCCAGCCGGTCTTCGATCTGCGTCTGCTGGAGAGCTTCCTGGAACGGATCAAGGACTTTCGGATTCCGATGATCGCGGGCATCTGGCCGCTGACCAGCCTACGCAACGCAGAGTTCATGAAGAACGATCTGCGGGTCTCCATGCCGGAAGAGATCATGCTGCGCATGGCCCAGGCCGACACTCCGGAGGCGGCGCGCCAGGAAGGCATCTTAATTGCGCAAGAGATGCTGGAGGCCGTCAGGCCGTATGTGCAAGGTGTGCAGGTTTCAGCGCCATTCGGACGCTATTCGGCGGCGGCGGAGGTGATTGCCAGCGTGTTGCCCGGCGGCGCGGTGCGCTGCGCGGAGTAGTTTTCTTGTCGAGAGTCTTCTTGACTTTCCATCGGGTCAAGCAAAGAACAAAGATATTTCGTACGCTCGTAGGCGAGCATGTACCCAGCAAACCCCGGAGCGAAAGCTTCGGGGTTTGCTATTTTCGGAGATCGAACTCACGCCAGATTTATCGAATCGAAAGCGCCTAACCCGTCCCGTAAGGGGCGGTGTGCGAATAGCCCATGGTGGACGTGGATAGAGCCCGGCAAAACAGGCCCAATGCCCCGGACGGACCCGCATCTAGGGCGTTTTGGGAATGCGAGTTTCAATCCTCGGGCCCCCTTTTTCGTCGTATACGTTCTCGGCTCTGCTTACCGACTCGTAGCGCGTGCCGTTGAATCTAAAGTAGGTCAGAGCAGATTCCCCAGCCCTGAGATGCCAGCCAAGCACGATGTCACGATAGCCATTACTCCTAGATGGCTGTAGTGAATACAACCAACCGGAGAACTTATCGTCAGGCGAAGCAAGCAACACGGGCTGGCCCGCTTCCATGCGCACCAGCCACATCCCCCCGCCGCCACCCGTTCCTCGTGAAGTACAAGCTCCGCTCAGATCGACGAGAATCACTTTCGCCTTTGGAGTAACAGGAAGGGTGCTGAGCATCATGCACTTGACCATGCTCCGGACCGTCGTCGCACTCACCGGTTCGAGCTCTTCGGGGTGGCTAGCAAGAACAAGCCGCGCAATCGCACGCTGCTGTGCAATGGGAAGCGTCGCGCTCGTCAACCGAGGCCCATTGTAGTTTGGATCGACGTGCTTCCATACGTCGATTTGAGCCAGTGCGGGCGTGAAAACGAAGGCGAGAAGAAGAGCGAACGCCAAACGCATCGGAGAGTCTCCCGACCGAAGATTAGCATGAACCTTCTGAATTTCGCTTCCCTGCCCTACAATGAATTTGTTATGTCCACCTTTGAAGAATCGCTGAAGAAGTTGGAAACCATCGTCGAGCAACTGGAGAAGGGCGATCTAGCTCTGGAGCAGTCGCTCACGCTCTTTGAAGAGGGCGTGGGACTATCGGCCGCCTGCAAGCAGGAGCTGGACTCCGCCGAAGGCAAGGTGGAACAGCTGGTGAAGCAGCGCGACGGAGCACTGAAGACGGAGCCGTTTTTGACGTAAGAAACGGGTTAAAAACAGGTTCTAAGGGACTAGGGACTGAAGGGTTCATCGGGCTGCGGCCGGATGCTCTTGGTCCCTTTTTCTTTTGACCCACGGCATTTGCAAGGACCGCGCTTGAAATCTAACGACGGGTGCCCTATCCATCCCGTGTTTTGTGCGGGATGGGTGGGAGAGCACGACACTCTTTGAGGGCAGGATCTATAGTCCCTAGTCCCGAGTCCCGAGTCCCTGCTTCTTCCTGGCCAGTCTGGCGAGCGTCGCTTGCTCGCGCAGGACCTGCGGCAAAGGCCGGGCAGGGGTGCCGAAGAAGATGGTGCCGGGTTTGTGGCCTTCATTGGTAAGGGTCTTTCCGTTGAAGACGCCCGACTGGCCTCCGAGGATGACACCCGCGCCAATGTTGACGTGGTCGCCAATGCCCACCTGGCCGGCGAGGACGGCGTTATTGCCCACCGTGCTCGATCCGGAGATGCCGGTCCCCATCACCAGAATCACGTCCGAGCCGATCTGGCAGTTGTGGCCCACGTGGACCAGGTTGTCGATCTTGGTGCCGCGACCAATGCGGGTCTCTTCCAGCGCTCCGCGATCCACGGTAGAGTTCGCGCCGATCTCCACATCGTCTTCAAGGACAAGCGTTCCCTGCTGCGGAAATTGCGAATAGCGGCCGGTGGCGTTGTCGCGCACGTAGCCAAAGCCATCGGCTCCCAGCACCACGCCGGAGTGCAGCACCACGCGGTCGCCCAGGGTTGCGCCGGGATAGATCACCACGCGGGGATAGATGCGGCAATCCGAGCCGATACGAACGCCGTCGCCGATGACTGTGCCAGCCTCAACGCGGGTACGCGCGCCCAGGAATGCACCCGCGCCGACCACCGCGCAAGGGCCAACCGTGACGGCTGCGGCGATCTGCGCGCTGGGGTCAACAATCGCGCTGGGATGAATGCCTGCGGGCGGCAAGGGCTTTGCAAGCAGTTTGGCGGCACGCGCAAACCACAAGCGCGGGTCGCGGATTTCGAGGATGGCGGCGGAAGAGGCCACGCCCGCGCGGAGGCCGGGCTTGAGCACGACAAGACCTGCGGCGCTGGCCAGAGCTTCAGCACCACTGGCTACGTCTTCGGCAAAGACGATTTTCGAGAGGGTGGCCGCGGCGGGGGAACTCACACCAACGAGAACGGTCTCCGCACTTCCCTGCACCAAGGCGCCGCCCAGTTGTTCGATCAGTTCACCTACCGTCATAACCGCTCTCCTCTGCAGAATCGTAGACGCTGCGCTGCCATTCGACAACCCACTCCACTCAAGGGCTGAAGCCCGATGCCTAATTCTGGACCGCTTTCGGCAGGACTGAAGTCGTGCCCTATAGACCCGGCAATTAAAGAGTGTCACTCTATACCACCCATCCCGCACAAAACGCGGGATGGATGGGGCACCCAGTTATTAGTATTTATGGGCCGGATCTATAAAAAGAAACTGGAAGACCCGTTTGGCCGTTCACTGCGCCCCTACAGGGCGCGATGTCCATTATGCAGAGCAAACCCAGGGCTGCGCCTGCGGCTGGCCCTGGGCTATTGGCACTGCGCCCCGGAGGGGGCGCAAATCCGAAGGCGGGACATATTGAGTTTCATCCCTCTGAGGGCAAGCTATAGAACGTTTCATCCGTCGGGGTAGGCCAAAACCGGTGGACGACTGATACAAAGCCGCGCCTGCGCAGAGCTGTTCCGCTACGCGCAGAGCTGTTCTGCTAGTACAGCGGCGCTTCGCCCTGCGGGCGGGTCTTCCAGCGGCGATGAATCCAGAGCCATTGATCCGGGGCGCGGCGAATCCAGCTTTCAATCGCGCTGGTGCAGCGCTGCGTGCCTTCCAGAATGTCGGCTGCCACATCGTCCGTATGCGGAATCCGCACCTCTTCGCCGAAGTGAAGCACGTACTTCTTCTCGCTTGGCTCCCAGAGCATGAAGCCGGGCAACACGGCAGCACCGGTTTTGCGCGCGATGTGCGCCAACCCGGTGCCCGTACAGGCTTTGACGCCAAAGAAGTCCACAAAACCACCCTGCGGCGGGGTCATGTTGGTGTCCATCAGGATGCCCACGGTCCGGCCCTCGCGCATGGCGGTCAACAGGCCGCGGCCAAAGTCGTCCTTATGCAGGACCTGATTGCCGTGCAGGCAGCGGATGCCGTTGACGAAAGCGTCCAGGCGGCGGTTGTCGAGGCGGCGGATGACCATCGCCATCGGATAGCCCATCAGCGAGTGATAAAAGCTCGACAGCTCCCAAGCGCCCAGATGCCCGGTGATGATCATGACGCCCTTACCGCGCGCCTGGGCGGCCAGGTAGTTCTCCAGGCAGTCCGTGCGGGCCCAGGTACGCAGGTTCTCCGGCGTGTAGCGCGTCATGCGGCAGAACTCCACCATCTGCCAGCCCAGGTGGCGATAAACCCCGCGCAAAATCTTTTCTTTGGCGTCGAGCGAGAGTTCCGGCATGGCGAACTCCAGATTGCGCAGGCCCACGCGGCGAAGCCGGCCATGGAGGTGGTAGACCAGCGTGACCAGCGCGCCAGAGAACAGACGGGCTGCCGGGCGCGGCAACCATCCCAGGAAGCGCGCTACGCCGACCACCAGCCCGTATTCAAGCATCTCGATCATGGTTGGAAACCTTGTCCAGTGTAGGCCATAGCGCAGAACCTGTCAGCCCCGGCACCTTGCACCTGCGTTGCGGGCACCTGCGGTGCGCCAGACGCGCTTCGCGCCGGTTGCTCGGTTGTGGACCTGGCTTCATTCCCCTTCAAGCCGTGTTGCTGCACCCAAGCAGTCGATGAGCAAGGGAAAACTTTGCACAGGGCTTCGCGGTATTCTCAAAGGTATGGTGCGATTTACGGTGCTGGCTTCAGGATCGAAGGGCAACAGCACGGTTATTACCGGCGGCCGGACCCGCATCCTGGTGGACGCGGGGTTGAGCTGCCGGGAACTCTTCCGGCGGATGCGGCTGATGGAGGAAGATCCGGAGACACTGAACGGGATTCTGATTACCCACGAGCACGCCGACCACGTGAACGGAGTGGCGGTGACGGCCCGCAAGTTGGGCATCCCGGTGTACTTTACCGAGGCCACCCACCGCGGCTGGATGCGCTGGCTGACCCCGAAACGGCAGATGAGCTATGCCGAGTGGATGGAGCGCATGCGCCGCCAGGCTGCCAACCGGATGCTGGGCACCGATCCGGCCGAGAACGAGACAGCAAGCGGGCCGACAGATGCGACCCTGACAACGGCTGAGGTTGGACCGGAGCCGGTTGCACCGGAGCAGGACGGAAATCCCCCCTCCCGCAAGCAAGACCCGACCTGGTTGCCAGGAGTGGAATTTTTTCGCGCCGGCGAGGAGTTTTCGATAGGCGACCTGACCATCCATCCCTTTACCACGCCGCATGACGCCGCCGATCCGGTGGGTTTTGTGCTGGAGGCTGAAGGAGTGCGGATGGGCTATGCTACCGACCTGGGCTACGTTCCGCCGAACGTGAAGGAGCAGCTCAAGAAGCTGAATCTGCTGCTGTTAGAGAGCAATCACGACCTGGAGATGCTGCGCGATGGGCCTTATCCGTGGGCGGTAAAGCAGCGGGTGCTGTCGCGCGTGGGTCACCTTTCCAACGACGCTACATCGGATTTCCTGCTGAAGGATTACGATGGTGGGGCGACCTACGTAATTCTGGCGCATCTCTCGGAAAACAATAATGCTCCGGAGCTGGCGCGGTTGGCGGCGGAGCGCGCCCTGGAGCATTTGCCCAGCCTGCTCGCCAACCGGCTGCTGGTGGCCGACCAGATGCTACCCCTCAATTCCCTATACTTTTAGGAAATTTCGATTACAATAGTGATAGACAGGTGGAAACTTGTCCCAAATTGAACTGGTAGGGGAAACAAGCCTGGACGGTTTTGCCGTGGCAGGGAGATGAAGCAGGAGCTTCCGCTGAATCTCGCGGATGGTCTCTGACTTCGCCAACCGAACGCCGCGTGGGCCGCGCGCCTGATGCGCGTGAACAAATCCTTAGCAAAGCGAGTCTAACAAATATATGGCAAGAACCCGTTGTACAGACAGAGTCGTGGGCGCCATTTTGGCAAGTTGGCGTTACGATATTTCCGGTATCACTCCCGAGATGCGCAGGGACTACGAGCAGCACTTTCGAGAGTGTGCCCGCTGCAGCGCACGTCAGCGCTTCCATCGCAGCCTGGATGTTACGCTGGCAGCCCTCACGTCAACCGCAGCCCTTTTCTTTCTCTTTGCACTAGCTGTGCTGAAGCACATCAAGCCCATGGAGCACGTTGCCTTCAACGTCATCGGTCTGGATATCGCCGACACCTATCACATGCTGGTTTCAGCAGGGATAGCCGGGCTGTGCTTCTCCGTGATTGCGCTGGCCGTCGTGCTTGCCACAACGCCTGCGCCAACCTACCTGGGCGGGCTGGCCGTGGAACGCGCCAAGCTGCTGGAAGAGCGTTTGCCGGCCGCCATCAAAGCCCTGCGCCCCCGCTGAAGAAAGCTTCGCGGCGCGAAACCCCTTGAGGCCTCCCCTTAGGGGAGGCCTCTGTGCATTGATATTGCTTAACCCTGCAGAGTACTTCAATAGGGCACAAGATGGCATGTTTATCAAAGATTTCAGAAGATGGCCACTTCGTGGTTTACGCAAATCCAATCTTTATCCAACGTCCTTACGAATTACAAGACGGCGCCACACTCATTTTTGAAGTTATCGAGATCGAGGCAACGGCATTGAAGAAGGTCGTTGGAGCAATTGATTCTTTCGTAGTCGACTCACAAGCTTTCGTCGGCATTCTCGAAGAACTCCTACCGGTACAATCTGCTACGGGAGAAATGTTCGGCAGATCCATGCTGCGAGGTAAGATCTTCATCAAGAATCTCCTCCTCGAGGAGCAAACAAACACTCTGAATTAGCGCTATTTCTCTGCGTAAAACGGCAAAAAGGCGAAGCCCGAGGGCTTCGCCTTTACTGTTTGCGGCCTGATCCGGACTACTTGAGGAGCGGGATGCGCATGTCGCCCCCGGTCATCTCCTTGGGCAGGCCGATAGCCAGCGAGGAGAGGATGGTGGGAGCAATGTCGCGCAGGCTGCCATCGTTGCGGAGGCGGAAGTGCTTGGCCTCCTCGGCGACGTAGATGAACGGCACGGGGTTGGTGGTGTGCGCGGTGTGCGGCTCGCCGGTGATGGGATCGACCATGAGTTCGCAGTTGCCGTGGTCGGCCGTGACCAGCCAGACGGCGTTGCGCTCGCGAACGGCCTTGTAGATGCGGGTGAGCTGAACGTCGACCGCTTCAACGGCCCGGATGGCGGCAGGCAGAATGCCGGTGTGGCCCACCATGTCCGGGTTGGCAAAGTTGGAGATGATGACGTCGAAGGCGGTATCGTTGATGGCCTTCACAATGGAGTCGCCCACGGCTACCGAACTCATCTCCGGCTGCAGATCGTAGGTAGCTACCTTGGGCGATGCGGTAAGGATGCGCTCTTCGCCGGCGAAGGGCTTCTCGGTTCCGCCGTTGAAGAAGAAGGTTACGTGCGCGTACTT
>Ga0181529_10002218_pt1 | contig 23683 bp, 18 predicted proteins | sample PEATcosm2014_Bin_36_FD_119763 | JGI IMG/M metagenome (GOLD analysis project Ga0181529, IMG submission 119763) | Peatland microbial communities from MTU Mesocosm Facility, Houghton, MI, USA - PEATcosm2014_Bin10_30_metaG | ecosystem: Environmental > Terrestrial > Soil > Wetlands > Peat | place... | reverse complement strand
CGACCTCGACCGCTACGGACGGGAAATTCCTGACGAGGTTTATACCACCGCCGATTTTGAAAAGCGTGTCGCCCTTCGCGCCCGCACGCAAGCCGTTGCCCGGCACCTGACCGATTTTCTGAAAAAGACCGACCGTTTCGCCAAGACCATCGTCTTTTGTGTGGACCAGGAACACGCCTCCGAGATGCGGACGGCACTGAACAACCTGAATGCCGACCTCGTCCAGCAATATCCCGATTACGTCTGCCGCGTCACCGCCGACGAGGGCGACATCGGACGCGGCCACATGCAGCGGTTTCAGGATGTGGAGACGCGCACGCCGGTCATCCTCACCACCTCGCAACTGCTCACCACCGGCCTCGACGCGCCCACCTGCCGCAACGTCGTGCTCGTGCGCCTCGTCAACTCGATGGTCGAGTTCAAGCAGATCATCGGACGCGGCACGCGCGTGCGCGACGACTACGGCAAGCTCTGGTTCAACATCCTCGACTATACTGGCACGGCCACGCGCAACTTCGCCGACCCGGCCTTCGACGGCGATCCCGCCTTCGCCACGCAGGAGGAAATTGACGAAGCAGGAAAAACCAAATCCGTCGAAGTCGAAACGCCGGAGCAGCCCGAAGATGAAACCGGTGAAATCAATGAGCCGGGAGGACGCATCGGCATCACTATCATTGATCCTGCACCGAATCAGCACCGCAAATTTTATTTCGACGGCGGCCAGGTGGAAATCGCCGCCGAACTCGTCCACGAACTTGACGCCGACGGCAAACAGTTGCGCGTGGTAAAACTGACGGATTACACGGGGGAAAAGGTGCGCTCCCTCTTTGCCCGTCCGGAGGACCTGCGCGCCCGCTGGGCGGATGCCGGCCAACGCGCCGACATCATCCAGCAACTGGCTGAGCGCGGGATAGATTTCCCGACCGTCGCGGCACAGGCGGGCAAGCCGGAGGCCGACCCGTTCGACCTGCTGTGTCATCTGGCCTTCAACGCGCCGGTGCTCACCCGCCGCCAGCGCGCCGACCGCCTGAAGCAGCAACACGTTGCCTTCTTCAAATTCTTCGCGCCGGAAGCCCGCGAAATTCTGGACGACCTGCTGGAAAAATACGCCCGCGACGGCGAACTGCAATTCACGCTGCCCGACGTGCTGAAAGTCCGGCCCATATCCGATCACGGCAACGTCAATGAAATCATCGGCAAATTCGGCGGCGCAGACCAGCTCCGCAACGCCGTCAACCAACTCCAATCGCTGCTGTATGCGGCTTAAATAACAATATGCCAACACCTGACGATCTTTCACCGCTGAAGGCAAAACCGTTTAAGGAAGCCGTCGATAAACTCGAAGAGTTGATGACCCAAAGTGGCCGCGCGTTCCTTCTTGGCGCGGGTTGCAGCAAATGTGCCGGCTTGCCACTAACCGCGCAACTCACGAGCGATGCGCTTGCCAGTCCCAAGCTGGACGCACCCAGCAAAGAGCTATTGAAAGCCATTGAGGCAAATTTTGCGGGAGCGACTTTTCCCAATATCGAAGACTACCTCAGCGAGTTGGTGGATCTTCTTGCCATCGCAGACCGCCGCTCTTTACGAAGCGCAACCAAGAAGGAGATTGAGCTTGGTGGCAAGAACTACGACGCAAAATCTCTGCGCGACGCAACTGAACAAATTAAGCGCGCTATCGCTGACGTGATTGACAAGCCGGATGTTTCCATAGAAACGCACTGGAAGTTTGTGAAGGCGGTGCATCGCCCGGTCCGACCCGGAAAAGCGGTTGCAAACCAACGGGTGGATTATCTGGTGCTGAATTACGACACACTCATCGAGGACGCATTGGCGTTAGAGAAGGTTGCTTTTGCTGATGGCCTCGAAGGTGGAGTAACCGGTTGGTGGAACGCTGATACGTTTTCCGACCCCAGCCTTTCAGCGCGAGTTCTCAAGCTCCACGGCTCGATCAACTGGTGTCAGTTTTCGAAGGAGAATCTTCCTCGCCGTGTGCCAAAATCCATTAAAGGAACGACGGTAGATGACAAACGCATCGTTATCTGGCCAGCCTCGACTAAGTATCGCGAAACGCAGCTTGACCCGTATGCACAACTAGCATCGGTCGCCCGCGAAGTCCTCCACCCAAAGGACGGCTCCCAGCGCGTGTTGGCAATTTGCGGCTACAAGTTCGGCGACTCCCATATCAACCTCGAACTTGACCGTGCTTTGCGTGCATCCCGCGACCTGACGCTGGTTGTGTTTTGGTCTGAGGAAACCCTGGATGCGACGTTGACAACGTGGCACGACGATGTGTCAGTTCGTGAGCAAGTTCTGATTTACGGCAAGCGGGGCTTCTGGCACGGCGACACCGTTACTGCAGCATCGGCAGACCTGCCTTGGTGGAAGTTTGAGAATATCACACGGCTGCTTGGAGGTGAACGATGAGCACAGAGCTACGCAATCCGAACGACACAATCGATAATCTAGCCATCGGCAAGATAATCGAAGTGGACGGTTCGCACATCATCGCGGAACTTGAACCAAAACTTTCCGAATTGTCGCGTGTTTACGCTGGTGAAACTTACCCAATTGGTCAATTCGGTTCTATCGTCAAAATCCACTTCGGTCGCCGGCTAATTTTCGCTTTCGTCGGCAGGCTTCGCATGAAGGCGGAGTATGAAGCAGAGCGAGGTATTGCGTCGCAAGCATCGCGGGACGAGCGCGTTGTCGAGGCGGATCTATTTGGCGAAGGTGAATGGATATTTGAATCTTCAAAATGGAATTTGAAATTTGAACGAGGCGTCGCCACTTATCCCTTGCCGCAGCAGACGGTTTATCTGACCCCCAAGACAGAACTTCGCTTTATTTATGGACAAAGGGATAGAATCGTGGTGGAGCTCGGCGAACATGTTGGTTCCGGAGGGACGCCATGCTATGCCGAATTGAATGAATTACTTGGCAAACACACGGCTATCCTTGGGTCAACAGGTTCGGGAAAATCCGGCACTGTCGCCGCCGTCATTCACGGCATCTTGGAAAGAGGTGCTGCTGCCCACTATGAGAAGTGGCAACCTCGAATCATTATCCTTGATCCACACAATGAATATGCAACGGCCTTCGAGAACAATCACATGCGCTTTTCAACTGATGAAGGGACATTAACACTTCCTTACTGGTTGTTGAACTTTCAAGAAACGCTTTCCCTCGTGATTGGGAAAACAGAGTTTGTCGCGACTTCACAGTCTAACATAGTTAAGTTGGCTCTTTTAAATGCAAGGAACGCTGCGGCAAGTAGTTTGAATATTGATGCAACAAAAATCACGGTCGACTCGCCGATTCCATATTCGCTCGATAAACTTAAGGAAGAGGTGAACACCCAACGACCACCAGGCAGGGATAAAAAAGAGCAAGAGCCGTTTAATTCCGTTATAAATAAACTTGAGGCGTTACAACGTGATACACGGATGAACTTCATGTTGACGCCTTGGGATAACTCATCTGATGATTTTGCTTCGGTGTTATCCCAGTTTGTAGGACCAGGCAAACCCCTTCGGATCGTTGATCTTTCTGGAGTGCCAAATGAAGTGGCTGGAATCTGTAGTGCTGTTATTGCGCGGACGCTTTTTAATCTAAAAATTTGGCAAACAACAGAGGAACGTGAAAATGATCCTATTTTGCTCGTGTGCGAAGAAGCTCATCGGTATGTGCCAAATCGTGGTGAGGCACAGTATGAAGCGGCTCAAGAAGCCGTGCGAAGGGTTGCGAAGGAAGGGCGCAAATACGGACTCGGGTTATTTCTCGTCTCCCAAAGGCCAAGTGAAGTCGAAGCGACCGTTCTGTCACAGTGCAACAGTTGGATTGTGCTTCGCATCACAAACGATGCTGACCGTGAGCACGTCCGCTCGATTCTGCCCGACTCAATGGCAGGATTAACTAAGATGCTATCGGGGTTGCGACGACAGGAAGCGATCTTCGTTGGTCAGGCAGCAATGATACCATCGCGCATCATGGTCAGGAATCTTGAGCCAAACCAGCTTCCGAGGTCGCACGATATCGACTTCGACGCTGGCTGGCAAAATGACCCGATGACACCAGAGCAACTCAAGGTGATTGCCGGCCGCTGGCGCTACCAACAACGATGAGAGCTAAATTTACCACCACCGGCAACGTCAATGAAATCATCGGCAAATTCGGCGGCGCAGACCAGCTCCGCAACGCCGTCAACCAACTCCAATCGCTGCTGTATGCGGCCTGAAGACCAATATGCCAAGAGGAAGACCGCCTAAAGTTGACCATATCCGGGAAGATTTCTTATATCAGATTGAGGCTGCGAGGCGGCTTGAAGCTGCTGTAAGGCCACTCGCTGCGATTCATCCCGGCGCAGCGCGGCGCCTACACCCCAAACATGTTTATCGCACTGTTGAACTCGCCTTCATGGGGGTTTGTGCGGCTTGGGAGGATTTTCTTGAAGCTACAATGGTCCGATACCTTGCCAATGCAGAGACAGATTCGGGTTATCGTCCTCGCCTGCGAATTGGCCCGTGTCAGGATATTTCACACGCATTTCAGATCTTGTCTGGAAAACCGGGGTATGATCCGGAGGAACATTACCTCACCTGGACAAGTCCCTCCGGTGTCGTTCGCCTCGCTGAAGTGTTTTTCGTTAGTGGCGCACCTTTCAAAACTCCACTAACACGAGAGGCGGCCAGATTAAAACACGCGGTCAAAGTGCGCAACCGTGTCGCCCACGCATCTGAAAAATGTAAAACTGATTTTCGGGAAGCTGCCAATAGCATAATGCAGCGTCCGGTAAATACTGCGCTCGGGAAGGGCTACAGAGTTGGTGAATTGTTGAGCAGCAATGCCAGCGCATATTTCGGGGCACATATTCCGGCGCTGAACATCACAGTATTTGAATCCTACATGAGGGCATACGCTCAACTTGCTGAAGAAATCGTGCCTCGTTGATTGTGGAATAGTGAAATGACCAGTATCCATGAAATCAGGCGGATCGTGATTTCCCATTTGGACGAGTTCGTCAAATGGCCGAAGGAAGCGCTGTTATTGTGGCATGGCTGCATTCGCACAAAGTATCACTCTTATCCGTCGAGCATCATGACACTGCTAGAAGAACGACAGATTTACAGGCGGAACTGGTCGAACGATCCTGCAATACACGCCTTCCTTGTTGCTGGCGGCGAGAGACCAGTGCGCCGTCACAAAGACTTCGGCTGGGATATTCACCACCTCTACCTTGGCCTCCCTACATCTGGAGGGCAAAAAGGGATTCACGCGGTAAAGGACGGCAGACATTTCACACAAAGCGCAGGACTGGTAGCTGTCCATCCGATTGCGGATGCGCTTTACGAAGAAGATTTAGATTTTGCCATGATGCTGCGCCAAGAATCTTTCAAGCGTTTTGGTTACGACCCCGACGGGGTCTTTTCCGCTGCGCTACGGGATGAGTTCGGTTTCATTCCGCCGTTCAAAACACGAATCATTTACACTCCAACGAATGTCTAAAGCCCAATCAACCCAACCCACCACCGCCCAATCCCTCGGCGCGCTGCTGAAATCCGCGCGCGACATCATGCGCAAGGACAAGGGACTGAATGGCGACCTTGACCGGTTGCCGATGCTCACCTGGATCATGTTCCTGAAATTTCTGGACGACATGGAAATTCAGCGCGAGGGCGAGGCCAAGCTCGCCGGGAAAAAGTTCAAGCCTGCCATCGAACCGCCTTACCGCTGGCGCGATTGGGCGGCCCAGCCCGACGGCATCACCGGCGACGAATTGCTCGCCTTCATCAACAATGAAGAAGCTGCGTTGCCGGGCGGCAAGAAAGGCGCGGGTCTGTTCCGTTACCTGCGCACGCTGACCAGTTCCAACGGCGATGATCGCCGCGACGTGATCGCCACCGTGTTCAAGGGCGTGCAGAACCGCATGGTCAGCGGCTACCTGTTGCGCGATGTCATCAACAAACTCAACGGCATTCATTTCACCGCCAGCGACGAGTTGCACACGCTCGGCGCGCTCTACGAATCCATGCTGCGCGAGATGCGCGATGCGGCGGGCGATTCCGGCGAGTTTTACACGCCGCGCGCCGTCGTGCGGTTCATGGTCACGGTGACGAATCCGCGCCTCGGCGAGATGGTGCTCGACCCGGCCAGCGGCACGGGCGGCTTTTTGGTCGAGGCGTTCAACCACCTGTCCCAGCAGGTCAAGACCGTGGCCGACCGCAAAATCTTGCAGGAAAAATCCCTGTTCGGCTGCGAACCCAAAACGCTGCCGTATCTGCTCTGCCAGATGAACTTGCTGTTGCACGGTCTCGACGCGCCGCAGATTGATCCCGGCAATTCGCTCCGCTTCAAGCTCACGGACATCGGCGAGCGCGACCGCGTGGATGTGATCCTGACCAATCCGCCCTTCGGCGGCGAGGAGGAGAAAGGCATCCAGGGCAATTTCCCGGAAGACAAACAAACGGCGGAAACCGCGCTGTTGTTCCTGCAACTCATCATGCGGAAACTGCGGCGGCAAAATGGCCCGGCCGGCCCGGCCCGCGCGGGTGTGGTCGTGCCGAATGGCACGCTGTTCGGCGATGGCGTGTGTGCCCGCATCAAGGAAGAACTGCTAAAAGAATTCAACCTGCACACCATCGTCCGGCTGCCCAACGGCGTCTTTGCGCCCTACACCGGCATCCCGACGAACCTGCTGTTCTTCGACCGCTCCGGCCCGACGCGCGAAGTCTGGTATTACGAACAACCGCTGCCCGAAGGCCGGAAGAATTACACCAAAACCGCGCCGATCCAATTTGAGGAGTTCGCGCCTTTGGTCAGTTGGTGGAGCAAGCGCAAGGAAACAGACAACGCGTGGAAAGTGCCCGCCGCCGAATTGCTCGCGAATGGTTGCAATCTGGACCGCAAGAATCCGCGCGCCAAGGAAGACATCACGCACCTGCCGCCGGCGCAACTTGCTGCCGACATCTTGAAAAAAGAGCAACGCATCGCGGAAATCATGGGCAACATCCAAAAGTTGCTGACAACAAAATGAGCAAAGGCCTGCCAGAAGTTCCGCTCGCCGAAATTGCAAAACCAATTTCGCGGAGTGTGGAAGTCATTCCCGGCCAGAGCTACCGAACGATTGGAGTGAAATGGTGGGGCGAAGGTTCTTACGAGCGCCAAACGATTGATGGCTCCGGCACAGCCGCGAAGTCCTTGTCACTTGTTCGGCAGGGCGACCTAATCATCAACAAGATTTGGGTGCGTCATGGCTCGACAGCGATTGCCGGCGCGGATGTGGATGGTTGCGCTGCATCAGGCGAATTTCCGACTTTCACGCTCGACGAAAGCCGTGTCGCGCCACGCTGGTTGCATTGGCAAACGAAGACAAAAGGCTTTTGGGCCAAGTGCGATGCACTATCGCAAGGCACGAGCGGCAAGAACCGCATCAAGCCGGAATTATTTCTGACAGTGCGTGTGCCGTTGCCGCCGTTGGCGGAGCAGCGGCGGGTGGTGGCGCGGATTGAGGAACTGGCCGCCCAAATCCACGAAGCCCGCACCCTCCGCCACCAAGCCGCCGAAGAAGCCGAGGCCCTTTTGACCACCGCGCGCCGCTCGGTGCTTTTGGAATCTCGTGCCAAAACCGTGGCTCTCGAAGATGCTTGCGCTGCCATCATTGACAATCTGCACAGCAATCCACGCCTTTCGGATAATGGCGTTCCATGTGTCCGGTCGCCCGATGTTGGTTATGGGACGTTGAACATTGAAGGCGCTCAACGAACTGACGAAGAAGAATTCCGACGGCGAACAGTTCGCGGCGAACCAAAAGCCGATGACATCGTGCTCGTTCGTGAAGGTGGCGGCACTGGAAAATGTGCCGTTGTGCAGAAAGGACAACGATTCAGCCTCGGCCAGCGGGTGATGATGCTCCGACCGAACCCAGAGCGCATTTTGCCGCAATTTTTTCTTCACCAGCTTTTATCGCCGCAAATTCAGGAAGATCAAATCGCGCCGTTGTCCAAAGGTTCAGCTTCACCGCATTTGAACATCGGCGCGTTGCGGAGGTTTGATTTAATTTTGCCACCGCTGGCCGAGCAGCGCCGGATCGTGGCCGAGCTGGACGCGTTGCAGGCGGAGGTGGACGCGCTGAAGCGCCTGCAAGCCGAGACCGCCGCCGAACTGGACGCCTTGCTCCCCGCCATTTTGGACAAAGCCTTCAAGGGAGAATTATGAAATGAAGCGGGTTTCAGTCCGCGAAGATTTATGAATCCAGAATTACGTCAATTTATTGAACAGGCCCAGTTTTGCCGGGCGTCGGTGCGGCGGGTGGCGGAGTTGTTGCCGCCGGAGGAGGCGGGGCTGGACGGCGTCATCGCCGAAACGGTGCGCGAAAACAATCCCAAGGCGTTCCTGCATGTAGTGGTGGCGGCGCTGGGCGGTGGCCGGCGCGTGGATGCAAAACATCTGGCAGCAGGCGGGACGTTGTTGGGCCATCCGGCCTGGCTGGGAAGCATCATGTGGAAGGTGCAAGGGGATGTGCCGGAGCAGGTGTTGGCGGCCATTGAAAACAGCCGCTTCACCTATCCCAGCGAGGCGGCGGCGCTGTTGGTGATTCAAGACTGGTGCCGCGAACATCGGGCGGGGAAATTGCCGGAAGCGTTTTTCCCCATCGCCCGCCGACTGGCGCGAGTCACCACGCTGCCCACCGAGGCACAGGGTTATCTGATCACCCTGGCGTTGCGGACAAATGATGCCGGCCTGCTGGCGCTGATCCGGGGCTGGAATCCCAAGGCCAAGCCGGAAAAGTGGGCTGTGGTGGAAAAAACGGGACTGGCGGTGGGTGAGTCGTTCCTGCAAAGCTGCCGTCTGCCGATCTTAGATTTCGTGGGCGAGAAGACCAGCAATACGCTGGCGCAAGGCGCCACCATGCGCCGGGCGGTGACGAAGGCCGGCCGCAACGACCCTTGTCCCTGCGGCAGCGGCAAGAAATACAAGCATTGCTGCATCGAAAAAGACACCGAACGTCTGCACCATTCGTCGGCGGTGGCGGGCGTGACGATGGAAGAATTGCAGGCCAACTTGAGCACGCATTTGACGGCGGAGCTGCTGGACCGAACCCAGCCGCACGACTTGCGGTTGCTGGAGCCGGTGAAGGTGCCGGCGGATATGCGGGAGAATTATTTTTTACGGCTGGCGGTTTTCAACCTGTTTGATCGCGCGCTGGAAGCTTTTCAAAAAATCGGCTTTTCCGGGGAAGCAATGGAGAAGAATTGGGAAACCGTGATGTTCTTTGCCATCCGCGCCGGCCGCAAGGAAATCGTGCAACAACTGATCAAAGTCCGGGAAGAATCCGCAAAGGAATCAGATGAGCAAATCGGAATCCCGCTGTCCGCCGCGCTGCTGCTGGAAAATGACAACCCGACCCGGACTTTGCAATTGATGGATGACTTTGCACGGGATGTGCTGGTCTCGGAAAACCTGAACCACTTGAAGGAAATTGCCACCGGACTGATTTATTCGCCGCACCGGGCGCTGGGCATTCTGGTCGCGCGCGGCGTCATTCCACTGCTGCCGTCGAGCCAGGCCATGACCGTCCTCGACCGGATTTTGGAAGCCCGCGACGTGTTGAATTTGCCGCCGGATGATCCCTTCGGCGACATCGTGGACCAGCGGTATGCCGAGCATGAGGAGGACGATGCGAAGTTGCGCGCGGCCCGCCAATCGCTGGACGCCAAGTCGGGTGAAGTGCGGGAACTGAAGGAAAAACTGGAAGGGTTTCAGACGGAAATCGCGCGGCAGGAAAAAAAGCTGGCCGACACTGCCGCCGCTCAGCCCGCGCTGGAGGCCGCAGCGTTGAAGGAACTGCGGCGCAAGGTGGATGAATTGAAATCCGAGCTTTCGGAGCGGCACGGGGAACGGAACCGGCTGCGGCGGGAGCTGCAAAAAGCGCACGACAACCTGAAATCGCTCCGGCAAACGACGACGGCGTCTCCCGATGAAGAAGCGGAAGCGTCGCGGCGCGAAGATGAATTATTATTGCCGCAATCTGCGCCGGAAGTTCATCCCGTGCGGCTGGCGGAACATCCCAAACATTTCCTGCAAACTTTGGAAGGCTTGCCGCGACCCGTCGCGCGGGCGGCGGTCATCATGATTGGCCGGCTGGCGGCAGGCGAACCGGCGGCGTTTGTCGGCGCCTTGCGGCTCAAGGCCACTCCCAACGTGATGCGCCAGCGCATCGGCATCAATTACCGGCTGCTGTTCCGACTCTGGCCGGGGCGGCTGGAGGTCATTGACCTCATCAACCGGAAGGATTTGGACCAGCGGATCAAGACGTTGACATAAAATCATGCAAAGCCACCTGCAAACCGAGACCGCCGCCAAACTGGACGCCCTGCTCCCCGCCATCCTCGACCGCGCCTTCAAAGGTGAATTTTAGTTGTCATCGCCAGACTGACGACCTTTCTGCTTTCGCGTTGCTTCGCTGAAAGTCGCAGACTGTCGGCACGGGAAATTGCCTGACTTCGTCCGGTTCAGACCGCTTCACTCCATTGCTCTCCGCGTGAGCAGCCGACCTGCGCCCGCCTGCCCGTGCTGCGTTCCGTTCCGTTCCGCAATCTGAATCCGGCGAAGACAGGCTTGTCCCCGCCGCGCGAGACGGCCAGCTATTCAATTCCCCTTCCAGACTACGCCTCGAAAATCTGACCGACTCGCGCTTGCCCCAGGTTTGACGGAAACTGCGGCAAGTTGTCCTCTGCGAAGACAATTTTCTGCAGACTCCGGGCAGAATTTGCAAGAGTTGGAAGTTTAGTTAGGTTGTTTCTCTTCGCCATTTTTACGCCAGCCATCACCCCACCGTCTGCTGCTCACTCGTCCGACACCGCGCCGAGATTTAGTAGCGAGATCAAAAACCGCGCCAGCGTCTCCCCTTTGCCCTTTCACCACTGTCACGGTTTTCGCTTTCGCTTGGTTGTTGAACGCACTTCGCGCGCGGCTCGCTGTCTCCCCCAACTGTGAAGCGAGCAGCAAACGGCAGGGTGACGGACAGCGGTTTCAAAAAAAAGCTATGAAAACAACAAATCAAAATGAAGCGTCAGCTCCAGCGAATGTCCGGCCATCGTCGGTTTCAAAATCCAGCAAGACAGTGCAAGCAGAGTTTGTCCGGCATTGTGTGAATCGCCGCTTGTCCACCGAAACGATTTTGAATTATTTGCGGACGCGGTTGCCGAGGCAATACGAAGTCGCGGAAGTTGTCGGCAAATGGGTTTGGCTGGATGTCTCGCCAGCGCGGAAGCCCGGTTTGGCCAGTGTGCTTTGGACTTTGGGCTTCCACTGGAATCAGCGGCGCGGCGTCTGGCAGCATCCGTGCGGCTCGTTCAACCCGTTCGGCATCCATCCCGCCGACCCACGCGCCAAGTATCGTTCCTACTTTCCCGCTGACATGCAGCCCGCTTAAAAATCCGCACCATGAACGTAAAAACAACTCTGGCACTGTCAGTGAAACTGTCAGTCAGGATTAACGCCAATAGCCGAAAATTCTGGCGGATTAACCCAAATTGTCTTTAGTTTTCCCAACAATCTGCTAATTTCCCCTTATCTGAATCAATGCAACAGACGGTGTCCATCCGTGGTTGAACAACAAAATCAGAAATTGGGAAACCGGAACGCATTTCTCATAGGCGGATTATTTGTTGTTGGTGAGCATTTTTCGTTCGGTCACCACGGCCACGGCACGAATTTGCATAAAAACGCCGCATCGGTGCCGCTGCGAATGTCCGTTCCGGCTCCGGGGTCAAAATTGCAAGTCCAACTGAAGCTCCCGCTAAGATAGAAGGCATTGGAATGCGGGTCTATCGCAATGGCCCAGGCCGAGGCATCTCCGGGAGAGCCGAAAGTTCGCGTCCATTGGTAAGTTCCATCCGGCCCCAGCTTGACCAGAAAGGCGTTTTCATAGTTGGGCGCGGTGCGGAGGTCGCTGCCGGCAGGGTTGAAATTGACCGTGTCGTTGAAAACGCCGTAGCAATACGGATTGCCCGCCGCATCCACCACCACGGACCTCACATCGTCGTCGTTGGTGCCGCCCCAGCTTTTGCCCCAGAGATAATTCCCGCTGCCATCATACTTGCATATAAACGCATCAGCGCCGCCGTAATTCGTGTGAATGTCGGGCGGGCCGCCCAGATGAAAGTCAACATTGGTCCGGTTGAAGTCCACGTTCACACTGGCGAATTGGCCGACCATATAAACGGAGTTGGTTCCCTGTGCCAACACCTGCGGACCGGTCTCAAGGTTGGTGCCGCCCCAAGTTCGCGTCCACAGGAGATTTCCGTCGGCGGGATCAAATTTGCTGAGGAAAACATCGGTCATGCCCCAGTAAGCGGGATTGACATCGGCCGTGTCCAAGTTGGCAGGCCCAGTGCCGGGATTATCCGCCGGGCTGTTGGTCTTGCCGCCGCCATGCGGATCAAAGTCAATGTCGGCGCTGGCATACAAACCCGAGGCATACACAAATCCGGCCGGATCCACAGCTATTCCCGGACAGTCATCATACAGTCCTCCGCCCCAGGTGTCGGACCAGAGATAATGGCCGTTGGAGTCAAGCTTCATCAACCACGCGTCGAAAAATCCGTGGTTCGTTTGCCAGTGCGCGGTGGATTCCCAAGGGCTGAAGTTGACCGGCTCATTCGTTAAAACAGAATAATCTCCGACGGCATACACGTTCGTCCCACTCACCGTGATGGTATAAGACTCACCGCCTGCATGTCCGCCCCAGGCGCGCACCCACTGGGCGTTGCCATTGGAATCGAATTTACAGATCATCATGTTGTTCGCCCCCGTCGCGTTCGAGGTGATGCTGGTCAGCCCGAAGAAATTGAACGAGTATTGAAACAGTCCCGACGCATACACTCCGTTGGTGGCGTCCACGGCCACGCCATTGGCGGAACATCGGCCATTGGTCGAACCCCAGGTTCTGACCCACTGAAAATTTCCGTTCGCATCAAACTTGCTGAGGTAGGCGTTGGCGGCGGTCGGACCATTGGCCGTGGCGCTGTTGGTCGCCGGTCCCGGATTGAAATCCACCGTTCCCTGATATTCCCCGGACACATACACATTACCGTAGGTATCCACCGCGCAGGAATGGGCGATTTCGCCGTTCCAATTGTTGACCGTTCCACCCCAGGTTGCCGCCCAGGCTTCGTTGATGACCGGATCGCTCTGCCAGCTTGTGTTTCCGACGCCGTCCTGGCAGAGGATGCTTTTCAGGTTTTTTGCCGTGATGCTCGTGCCGGCGGTTCCGTTCGTATTGCTGTGAAGCAGGTTGGTGTTGATGTCAAATAGCGCGTAGGTCTGGCTTGGGTTGATGATCACCAGATGGTTGGTTCCAGACCCGCCGTTAATCCAACAGGTATCGTGCCCGGCCGACAGCGTGTTGGTGATGGTGCTGTTGCCGTTGCCGCCGAGTTGAAATATCCAGTCATCTCCGGTTCCGCCCCCGGCAAACAGGGTGTTGTGGCCGCCGCCGCCATTCTGCCAGATAAAATTGCCGCCGTTGCCGCCGACCGCCGTTAGATGATTGTTTCCCGCACCGCCATCCTGTATCAGAACTTCCTGCTTGCCCGAGCTGGCGGCGTTGAGGGTTAGCACGTCATCGCCGCCGTTGCCGAGTTGGATCAGGCAATCAGGCGCGGCGGTGGCAGAATTTTGCAGGTTGTCGTTGCCCTCCGTGCCGACGTTGGTAACGCAATTGCCCACCCACGGCCCGACTGCCCATTGGGACGGGAAGAATGGCTGTCCGAGTTGACTGCATCTTTCGGCAACATACCAGCGGTTGGTGAGTGAAGGGCCGGCCAGAATACGCCAGAATCCGGTTTGCGCCGAAGCCATGTTGTCCGTGCAGCCCAAGGTGCTGCCGTTGTCAACCCACGTGAGCTGCACGGTGCTGGCATCCAGCACCGCTGTGGCAGTGAAATAAACGTTGGTCTGGGCTGTGACCTTCCAGCCGCAAACCACCATGGCGACACACAAAGCGACCGCTTTCATACCACACGTAAAGGATCCCGATTGCTGTCACTATTATTTGCCATGCGGCGAAGTGTGCGCCGGAAAGTGGGCAGCGGCAAGTTTTAGAAAAAGCAGAAACGCTTAAATGCTGAAATCTCAAAGGCAAATCCTGAAACGCTGAAATATTGACATGCTGGAATCCGCGTAAAGCTCCGCCACGCGGCATCTGTGGTTAAACCGTTTCCCCCGGCCACGCTTGTTTCAGGAACTGGATGAATTGGTTCATGGCGGGCGACAGTCTTCATTTGAGTGTTTTGAGCCGGTGGTGAAGGTCTTTCCGGTTGATGAGGTCAATCACCTGCAAATGGTCGGGGTGCAGGCGGAAGAACAGCCGATAATCCGAACCAATCCGCTGGCGCATCACATTGGGCACCTGCTTGAGCCGCAACGCCCCCACGAATGCCGCCGGCTCGCCCGCCGCCAGCCGCCCCACCATGATGACCGCCGCGCGGGCGACCTGGCGCGGAAAAAATTCGAGCGTCTGTTGAAATCCCTTCGGAAACTCGATGAGCCTGACCGGATGAATTTCCGGCGTGTCCTGCGGCAGCAGCAGTTCCTCCTCATGGTCGGGTTCCGATTCATCGGGCGCGGCAGGCGCGGCGCTTTGCCGGAGGGCGTCGAGGTCGGCCTGCGCCTTTTGGAGTTCGCGACGCAGGGTGTTGCGCTCGTTGTGCCGTTCCTTGAGGGCTTCACGCAGGGTTTCAACTTTTTCGCGCAGTTCGCGCAACGCGGCCTCGTCGGCGGGCACCGATGTCGCGTCGGCGGGCCGGGGCGCGGGTTGGGGCCGGGATTCGCGCCGGGAAATTTCCCTTTGGAGCCGGATCATGGATTCCTTGAGCTGCTGCACTTCCTGGACCTTGCCATCGAGCCGGTGCTGGGCTTCGCGCAAGGCCGCCGCGTCGCGGGCTTCGTCCTTGAGTTCCGCGAGCCGCCGGTCAATCACGTCGCTGAACGGGTCGTCCAGCGGGAGATTCAGCCGGTCGCGCACCATCAGCACCTGTTCCAGCCATTGGGCGGCGCGGTCGGGCGCGGCCAGCGGCAGCACGCTGCGGTAAAGCAGGATGCCCAGGGCGGGAAACTGGGAGGCGGAGACGCCCTGGGCCAGCGCCTGCATGGTTTGATGATTTTCCGTTTGCAGGGCCTGACGGGCGGTGTCCTCGATCAATTGCAGGCAGCGCGCGGCATCATCCCCGGCCAGCAGGAGGCGCGCGGCCAGGTCCAGTTTGTCCTCGGTAAAACCCTGGGGCTGGCGGACGCGCAGCAGGCGTTGCGCAATGTCCCGGCGGCCGGCCCCAGTGGCGGCTAGCATCGCGGCATTCCAGGCTTCCAAAAATCCATCGGACCAGCCCAGAATTTCCATGGCCTCCGCCGCGCGATCCAGCAGCTTGCAGAACACCAGCCGCGACAGATACCGGGGGTGCAGCGCGGGGGCGATTTTCCGGGGATCCAACGGGGTCAACTCACACGCAATGGCCTTGTCCAATTCCGCTCCCGTGAGATGCTCTTCCATGCTGGCTTCCAATTCGTCAAACGTCATCCCGGCCACACTGGTGGATTCATGCAGCCGTTTCTGGTCCTTTTCATAACAGCAGTGCTTGTATTTTTTGCCGCTGCCGCAGTGACACGGTTCATTGCGGCCCAGCCGTGGAACCGAGCGCCGCATGGTGAAGCTGCCGAGGGCAATGGCAGGGTTGGGTTTTTCGTGAACCAGCTCCTCTATGGGCTTGCGGTAATCGGCCACTATGCTCGCATCTACACGCGCGGCCTCCACATCAAGGTTATGCCATTGTTTGTCCTTCAATTTCGAATAACGCTGCCGGAGCAGGGCCGTCAAATCATTGTCCCCGGTCCGCATCGCCAGAAGCCGCAACATGGAAAACGTATGAACGTCACCTGTTTTGGTGCTGTTCGGCTTGAGCCGGCGCGCGGCCGCCCGGGCCAGCGGCATCAAGGCCGCCGACAGGCCTTTGCCGGGTTGTTCGAGAGTCAAAGCGGCGGCCAGATGCAGGGCTGACGCCTCGATCACGGGTTCCAGCCGGGTGTTTTGAACCGCCGCCAGCAAATGCGCGGGAACATCCCCTTGCATCTGTATGGCCACCCGGCCCATCCATTGTTCGCTGGGAAAAAACTTGGTTCCGTGCTCCAGATGCCGCGCATCCATCCGCCGTCCCGCATGGGTCGCCGTCACGGTCACCGCCATGAAGGTTAGGACGTCATCGGCCGCAATGATTTCGGCCAGCAGGCTGTCCAGTCCGGCATCGTCCGGCGGCAGCAGCCCCGCCATCTGCCGCATCACGGCCCGATGGAAAGGGATGTCGTCAATCAGGTGTCGCAATTCAGGATTCATGGTTTGAGTATAGAATAAATCGTGCCAATTGGAAATAGGGGGTGGCAGCCGTCCTGGCTGCCGGTTTTCAACCACGGATCAACACGGATTTTTAACCACTGATTGGCGCTAATGGGCGCTGATGGCAGGAGCCGGCGGCGGCATTGTTCGGACAGAATGCCTCCAGATTTACTCCGCCCAAAGTTAATGGGTTTGGCGGTGATGAGCGAAGATGAGCGGTTTCAGCCTTCGGCTTTCGCCTTTTGATTTCTGTTTTTGTTATTCAACCACAAATAAGCTGAAGGCGTAACGGCAATTCGCGTCGCCGGAGCGCGGCTCTCCGAGCCGCAGCACATCCGAAACTTCCAACGTCGCCGGCAAATCACCGCGCCCCCGGTCTGGCGAAGCTGCTGCGGGTCAGGAGACCCGCGCTCCAATGGCAGTTTCAACAGATACGCGACCGGCGTGAAACGTTGCAAGAAGCAACCGGCGCAACCCAGCCTGCCGGATGAAAGTTCGGAGGCTGATTCGCGTTACCGTCCAACTGTTTAGAAATGGGTGACCCCTTTATGACCCCTTTACAACGCCCGCCCGGCAATCATCGGCTGGCGGGCTTGAGCTGGAAGGGCGGCAAATGAAGTTCGTCAGTCAGTTCATTGGTGAATTTGATGTCTGATTTGAATTCCTGGTTGTAGCCCTTGGCCTTGATGGTCAAATTAAAAATTCCTTTTTGCGGCAGGCAGTAAAATGAAAATGCACCATTCGTTTGTGTGCCCGTGGCCTCCATGTCACCCATCTGCCCGACGGTTTCAACCCTCATCCCCAGCTCCACTCCGGCATCCGGTATCGGCCTGCCTTCAACGTCCAGCACTGTGCCGGACAGAGCGAACGCCTTTTCCAAGTGCAAATCGAGCTGCGTGACCGTTTCATCAAGATTGCTGATCACGGCCAGGTTGTGCGTGTAATCGCGCGCCAACAGCACATGTCCCGCGCCGGGTGGAACAGGCTGCCAGTGGATGACGTATTTCCCATCCGGGTCGCTTCGAACCGGCACATATCCCGGGCTCCATCTAAAAACGTGCAGATCCGCATCCGCCACCGGCTTGCCGGCCGGGTCGAACACCGTGCCCGTGGTCCTAAGACGTTTTCCATTGCCCGCACCTGATGTCAACTGGATGATGATATTTGTGTCTCCACCGCGGGCGGTGATTCCAGTTCCTTGACCGCCGCTCAAGGTTTCACCTTCCACAATGGCATTGGCCGTAAGACGAACCTCTCCGTCACAAACACCGTCAAAGATAAAATTTCCGTGGCGGTCAGATTGCGTTTGGGACCACTGGCGTTGGCCCTGGCCTCCAAATCCCACACTGGCTCCGGGGAGGGGATTCCCGTCCAGATCCAGCACTTTCCCGGCAAGTATCAGGTTGGCGCGTTTGAGGACAAAAGTTGGAAACTCGTATCGGTTGGTATGGGTATCTTTTTCCGGGACATATCCATAACCGGTGCCAAAGCCTTTGGCGTTGATGTCAGCGGGAACGCCATATGGGCGTCCTTGTGGCAAGGCAGGAATGGCAAATGCCCCTCGCGCGTCCACTCGCATCGGGCTTGGCAATACCCCGGGACTCATTCGACCGTATTCAATGCCGATATTCACGACGGCATTGGTAATCGGCGCACCGTTAGTATCGGTCACGGCACCCGAAAACGTTATTCCCGGTTGCAAGGTCAGGTCAAGATTCGTTGGAATCCGGTCAAATTCCAGGATGGCTGCCAGATTCCGCTCCAAACTCCGGGCCAAAACACAATTCGTGCGGTCAATTATGCCATCCCAAGATTCAGTTTCCCGGCTCATTTTTAATCTTAATTCGTATCGCCCATGATTATCCGTCGTGGTTTCGGTGTAATCCGGCGCGTCGGGATATGCTCCCGCATGAAATGAGACGATTGCACCCGAGGCTGGCGCGCCCGAGGAATCGCGCACCGTGCCGGCAATGACCTGCGCCGGCGTCAATGCAAATTGGATTTGATTGACCGTGTTGGTCTGGATTTCAACCTCGGCTCTTTGCTGAAACCAGTCTTTCCTTGCGAAAAAGTAATTCCTGCCGGCGGGCACACGAAGCAGCGCCAAGCCATTCGTATCGGTATAAACCGTGGAACGGCCGGATGAAGCGGCCACGTCCGCCAGCGGTTCCAGATTGTCCGTGGCAACCACTGTTACTTTCACCAATGCTCCTTTGGAAACCTGAATCAACACATTGCCCAGAGTCTTTCCCGCCCGGACTGTCACCAATTGGCTTACGTCGGCCGGTATCCAGTCGGGCGGTGAGCCGGGAACCGAGGGCATGATATTATACTCTGCTGGTTCAACATCCGGGATGCGAAACGTCCCGTCGGATCCGCTCACGGCCGGTTCCGTCAATATGCCGCTTCCAGTGGTTGACATGATCTGGATTTTTACCCCCGCGAGCGGACGGCCGGTTTCCTGCACGACGACTTTCCCCTCGATGTTTCCCGCCGGACCGAGCACGAGTTCGATGTCCTTTTGGCCGGAGTGAAAATCCCACATTCCATTTTTCTTCTGCTGCGCCTGGCCGGCCTTGCTGGCCGATAAACCGGCATGGGCGCCGGGTGGAAAATTCTCGATGCGGAACAGTCCTTGCGCGTCGGTCGTGGCGGAAAAGCAAGCGCGGGCCGCCTTTCCCCAAAGCGGATTGTCCCACGCTTCCCTCGTGTTGGGATCGCCAAGCATGGCGTCGGAAACCCACACCCTGGCCCCGGCCACCGGCCGGTCATTCTCGTCGAGCACGGCGCCCGCGAGTGTTGTGGGAGGCGCCAGGACCAGTGAAGCATGGGGCGCCTCGCTGCCGGGCGTCCAGTTGTGCCAGACCGGAGCGAAACCGGCTTTATTCACCACCACCAGCGTTGTGCCGGGCGAAGACGAAACCACAAACGCGCCGTTGCTGTCCGTGATCAATTGCTGCTTGAATTCCGGCGGCTCATCCGAACCCCTAAAAGCAGATCCGGACTGCGCTGGAGAATAATAATAGTCCACCGTTGCGCCCGCCACCGGCCGGCCCTGCGTATCCACGACTGTGCCGGCGTATTTGACATTTGACTGCGCAAGACTGATGGAGGCGCAAATGATGGTGAGGGCAAAAACCAGTGGCATTTTCATATCATTCTATTTTTGGAGGCGCAGTGTGAATCCACCCATTATGACACGGCAACCGGCAATCTATTAGAAGAAATTTCCCGCCATGACAACTGCCAACGGGCAAAATGTGCAGGGAATTCTGACAGTTGAACACGACCACCTGGGCCGGATTGCCCCTGCCCAAAGACGCCTGGCGCCAGATGCAATTCAAGCTGGACCTGAAAACCTGTGAAAAACTGGAAGCGCTGTTAAAGCAACGCGGCCTTCACAGCCGGGATGAATTGATCGCGCAACTGGCAGCCGCAGCCTGACCGGCGTGAATCGTTGCAAAAAGCAACCGGCGCAACCCAGCCTTTGGTATTTGTTTCCTCCCTCCGCCTTCCGCCTTCCGCCTCTTGCCGCGTGGCGGAGCTTTACGCGGTTTCCGCTTTCAGCCTTCAGCCTTTAGGCTGGCTGGCGGGCTGACGTGCCGTTTGCCGCTGGTCTTTTGGTGAAAAGACTTTACCCTGCGCGCCCGATGCTCGAACCATTGACCAATTCCCAGATCCGCAAATTCAAGGCCGCCGCGCAACTCATGGACGCCACGCTCAAAGTCGGCAAGGCTGGCTTGAGCGACGGCTTCATCCGCACCGTCTCCGATGAATTGAACCGGCACGAACTGGTCAAAATAAAATTCGCCGAGTTCAAGGAAGAGAAGAAAACCCTCGCGCCATTGCTCGCCGAAAAAACTTCCAGCCACCTCGTCATGCGCGTCGGCAACGTCATGGTGCTGCACCGGCCCAAGCCGGCGGCGGAAGAGGCGGGGGGCGAATGATTCTGACGGAGCGCGTCCACGACCGGATGCCGTTCATTATTCACCCGGGGAATTATAAATATTGGTTGGGTGACCGCGAAGTGCCTAAATATGTGCGCGGTTAAAATAATTAGCGTTCATCAGCGTCCATTAGCGGTTCAAAATCCGTGTTCATCCGCGGTTAAATCGTTTCTCCCGGCTCCGGCTGTTTCAGGAATTCGATGAATTGCCGCAGCGCGGGCGAGAGTTTGAGGTGTTTCCGGTGGATGGCGGCCACCGGCACGGTGTGACGTCCGTTTTCAAACGGCGCCGCCGCCAGTTCGCGCCGGGCCACTTCGTCGCGCACGAGGCGTTCGGGCAGGATCGCCACGCCGGCCCCCACCTTCAGCGCCTGCTTGAGCGGCTCGATTTCATTGAACTGGTGGCGGGGCCGGTAGCGGCGCCGTTCGCGCATGGGCACAGCCTTGAACAGCGGCAGCCACGGCAATTGCGTCCAGACGATGAGGGGTTCCCCTTTCAATTGCGCGAGGGTGACCATCGGCAGCCGGGCGAACGGGTGTTCCGGCAGGCACACCAGCATGAACGGCACTTGACGGATGATCTCGATGGCCAGCCCCGGCAGGTGCCGCGGGCAGGGAACGAGGCCCAGGTCCACCTCGTTGCGGAGGACGGCTTGATGGACGCGCCATGGTTTCGAGACAAACCTGGACCTCCACCTTGGGCAGCGCGGCCTCGAGCTGGTCGAGCATGAACGGCAGGCGATGCAGGCCGATGCTGTAACACGCGGCCACGTGAAGGGTCTCAATGCCGGACGCCCTGACCCTGGCCACCTGAGCGCCCATTTCGTCGGCCAGGCCGACAATACGCCGGCATTCTTCGTAGGAAATATGTCCGGCGGCATTCAGATGAATGCTGCGGAGGCCGGGCAGCGCCAGCGGCTGGCCGAAGGCCTTTTCCACGGCATGGAACTGGTGGCTGGCATTGGCCGGGGTGCAGTGGTGGATGCGAGCGGCGTCGGTGAAGCTGTGAGTGGCTGCCGCGTCAATGAAGATCCGCACCGTTTCCAGTTGCATGAGGGCATGGCTTAATAAAAAACGGAAATGCCGTCAAGGGGGCGCCGGAGTGATTTTTTTTAACCAAAACGGCTTGAGTTACGTCTGTTAATGTGTCAAACAATAAAATCTGATTATGGGCATGAAAACGACACTGGCGCTGTTCACCTCATTAACCCTGGCGTCGGCGGCAATGGCCGTCGAGGTCGGCAAGCCCGCGCCGGATTTTACCGTCACGGACATCACCGGCAAGCCCGTCAAGTTGAGCGATTACGCGGGGAAAATTGTCGTCATTGAATCCTACAATTCCGACTGCCCGTATTGCCACAACCAATACAAGACCGGCGCGATGCAGGCGCTGCAAGAGGAACTGGCCACCAATGGCGTCGTGTGGCTGCTGGTGAATTCCGTGAACCCGAAAAATTTCAGCCATCGCACGCCGGAACAGGCGCGGAAGGAAATGGCCGCGGAAAAAATGGACGTGACGGCGTGGATTGACGACAGCTCCGGCGCCATCGGCCATCTTTACGGCATGGAAACCACGCCGCACATGTTCGTCATTGATAAGAGCGGAACGCTGGTTTATGACGGCGCGATTGACAACCAGCCCGATCCGTTTCACGATCCTGCCAAGGCAAAAAATTATGTCCGCGAAGCCGTGGATGAGGTGACAGCCGGCAAATCCGTGGCCGTTTCACAAACGAAACCCTACGGTTGCAGTGTCAAATACGCGGATTAGAATTTATAAATTTCCCCACAAAGATGCTGTTCACCTGCGCCTTTTATTCCCGTCAGTGTTTGTAATCAGTTGAGGGCGTTTTATCCTAAACTACAAATTCCAATTCCTGACGGTGCGGAATCAGGCCGCGCTCGAACGCCTGGCCGAGAAAACGGCGGATCGCCTCCCGGCCCCGCTCGCCGTAATCCAGCGTCCAGTGGTTGACATACATCCCCACGAATTTGTCGGCCAGGTCGCGGCCCATGTCGCGGGCAAATTGCAGCGCGTGCTGCACCGCCTCGGCGCGATGGTCCAGGCTGTATTGAATGCTCGCTGTCAAAATGCCGGAGATTTCCCGGCGCGTCGCCGGATCAAATTTCTTGTGAATCACATTCCCGCCCAGCGGCAGCGGCAGCCCGTCGTTCTGTTTGCCCCACCAGACGCCGAGGTCTTCGCAGACGACCAAACCTTCGTTTTGATAAGTCAACTGGCCCTCGTGGATGATCAGGCCAACGTCGGCAGTTCCATTTTTGACGGCGGCAAAAATCTGGTCGAACGGCACCACGACATGGTTGAAGTGCGGAGTGCGGAGTGCGGAGTGCGGAATTGCGGCCTTTTCACTCCGCACTCCGCACTCCGAATTCCGCATTTCAGAGAGCCAGAGTTGCAGGGCGAGGAAGGCGCTGGTCATGGTTCCAGGCACGGCGATTATTTTCTGTGTCATTTCCTCGCGCGAGAATTTCCGTTTGGCCACGAGCATCGGGCCGTAGCCGTCGCCCATGCTCGCGCCGCTGGGCAGCAGCGCGTATTTGTCCGAGACATGCGCGTAGGCGTGGATGCTGACGGCGGTGATGTCCAGTTCGCCGCGCGTGGCGCGTTCGTTCAACGTCTGGATGTCCTGCAAAATGTGCTGGAAGCGGAAGCCGCGCGTCGGAATCAAATCCTTCGCCAGCGCGTAAAACATGAAGGCGTCATCAGGGTCGGGCGAATGGCCGAGCGTCAAGGTCGTTTGCTGCATGGCGGGAAATTAAACCACGCGCCGCGCGCTGTCACCTTTTTCGGAAGCAAAGCGTCTTACTTTGCAATCATGAAAATCATTCCTCTTCGATTCACTCCTCAATTTCAGGTTTGCTTGCTGTTGATTCTCGCCGGGTTGACCGGCTGCGCGACAAACACCGGCCACACGGTGAAATCATTGCCGGCGATTCGCGTTTCCGACAATGGCCGCTACTTCGTCAAGGCGGACGGCACGCCGTTTTTCTGGCAGGCGGACACCGCTTGGGGCATCTTCGATCACGCCAGCCCCGCCGACGTGGACGCCTACCTGGACGATCGCAAGGCCAAGGGTTTCAACGTCGTTCAAGGCGTCATCGCCCTTTGGGATTACACCCGGCAAACCAATGCCGATGGCCAGCTTCCCTTTGTCAACGGCGACCTCGGCCAGATCAATGTGGCGTTTTACAAAAACGTGGATTCAATTCTCGACAAGGCCGAAGCGCATGGAATGTATGTGGCCTTGCTGCCGTATTGGCACAAAAATGCCGGGGACCGGCTGGGAACCGAAGGCACGCCGGAAAAAATGCAGGCTTACTGCAAGTTTCTG
>Ga0181529_10002216_pt1 | contig 23693 bp, 23 predicted proteins | sample PEATcosm2014_Bin_36_FD_119763 | JGI IMG/M metagenome (GOLD analysis project Ga0181529, IMG submission 119763) | Peatland microbial communities from MTU Mesocosm Facility, Houghton, MI, USA - PEATcosm2014_Bin10_30_metaG | ecosystem: Environmental > Terrestrial > Soil > Wetlands > Peat | place... | reverse complement strand
GCGCGGGGACGTATTCAGCGAAGAACTGATCCAGACGTACATCGACTACAAGCGCAAGAACGAAGCCGAAGCCGTGCGCCTGCGCCCGCACCCGTACGAATTCGCGCTGTACTACGACGTTTAAAAGATTCCGTGTAGTTGGCTCTTGGCTGCGGCCCGGCGATTGTTGCCAGGCCGCGGCCTTTGTTTTATGTTTGGCTACGAGGCCTCTTCGCCCAGCAGGTCCCGAAACCACTCGCACTTCCGCACACTCTCCAAGTCCGGGTCTGTTGCCATTTCATCCCAACTCACGCCACACCCTGGTTCGCGGCTGACTTCGAGCCATCGCCGACATTCCTCCGGCTCTCCCAGGAGCGCATGCACGACGGCGAGACTGTAAGCGCAAGAGCGGGGCTGCAACGATTCCGCCTCGGCGTAAGCTCGCTCTGTCTCTCGGAGCAATTCCGCGCGGCGCTCACCGGAAACGCAGCGTGCCTGCGCCCAAAGAAGAAGAGCTCTGGCTTCCAAGACTCTGGTAGAGTTCGCGTCGGCCGGCGCCACATTGTCGAGCTGGCGAATCGCCTCCAGCGCGCGGCGGTTTGTCTCTTCCCTCGGGTCGCGCTGTGCACGGCCATGCAGACAATACGCCCGAAGCTGCGCCGCCTGGGCATTCGATGGCTGCTCGCGTAGCAGCGCGTCAAGCAACTCCATGGCCTTCTCCCGAAGCCGAACCTCTTCCTCTCCGGTGCGCAACCGGGCGCGACTTTCCATCACGAGACCGAGCCATGCCGTCGCGGTCTCATAGCTTGGGAGGATGCGCCGCGCCGATGTGAACTTCTCTTCAGCCTTCGCGTAAAACTGTTCGGCCTCGGCTCGGGAAACTCTAAAGGCCAACCACCATAGTGCACACCCCCAATCGGCATACTCCCAGGCGTGTTGGGGATTGCCGGGTGCCAATCGAGTCTCGCAATCCTGGCACACACGTTCCAAAAAGCGGCGCCCGGCCGCTCCAGGTAACAAGTTAGCGTGCTCCAGGAGAGCGGCATATCGAAGAGCGCGGACCGTCGCATCATCGGGGAGAATCACCAGCGCCGAGGTCAGTTTTTCTTCTGCGCTTTCGTAAAGGCGGTCGGCGTCCTCAATGGTGGCCTTAATCGCCTGCTCCATCAGCGACGCACCCCACCTGTGCAGCAAGTGCGCGCGCAACAGCAGCGCAGCTTTTCGCTCAGCGCGGAGCTTGCTGTCGTCACGAGCCATCGCCAGCCCCCTCGTTAGTTTCTCGTCAGCGTTCTGGTAAAGGCGGTTGGCCTCAGCCGGGCCAGCACTCTTTGCCTGCTGCATAAGCGCGGCACACCAAAGCCGCAGCACAAAAGCGTATCGCGGCTTTTCCCTGTGTATGCGCTCGCATTCCTGGCACGTCTTGGCCAGCAGGAGATCTGCCTCTTCGCCGACGGCGCACTCGGCATCCAGGAGCATCGCGTGGAGTTTCTCGCCCAGGCGATCCTTGCCGCGGCGACGCTTGAAGAGCACATAGAGTCCCCACGCAGAAGGTCCCAGCAGGACACAGGCCAAGACCACCAAGATGACCTGCGAAATGGTGCCCACGACATCGCGAGGATCTGCGTCCAACACTCGCCAATGATATCAGGCAGCGAGGTCTGAATTCCCGCTCAACATTTCGGATTCCGAGCCCGCAGTTCCGCTCACCTGCCCTCACTCCACCGGAATCTCGAAATAGAACAATTCCTTGCCGGATCGCGCTTCCGTCAGCCCACTCAGGTAAATCGTCGCGCCATTCTGCAACTGGGTTTGGAAATACAAGAAACCGCTGGCGGCGAGGCCCGGCGCCACCATCTGCGCCGCCAGCGCGCGGCCCTCGATCTCGGGCGCGGCCAGCGGGTTCCTCTTCTTGATGGGGATCGGCGACCGTGGTCCGGCGCCCATGTCGGGCCGTCGACCGGGGTGCGCGAACTGGACGTCTCCCGGCGGAGTCGATGTCACGCGGCCGCTGGGGCTCACGTATTCGGCCTTCATCTCATCCAGCCGGATGGTCTCGCGGCTGTCGTTTTGAATCACCACCAGCACGGGCAGGACGCCATAGTCGTAGGGCACCAATCTGCCGAACGCCGCCCTCACCTTATCGCCGGCGACGTAGGTTTCCACGCCGATGGTCACTTGGCCGACGGTCTGGCGATGCGCCATGTTGGCCGCGGCGGGCGCATGGAAAGCCTGCTCCTTGTCCGCGGCGAGCGCCGCGGTTATACTCATGAAAAGAGCCAACCGTTTGAAAACAAAAGGCATCTATTTCCTTTACCGGGTCTGCCAGGCGTTTGCGCTTCCCGTCCTCCTATTGTATTTCCTATATCGTGGCCTGCGCGGCCGCGGCTATTGGTCCAGTTTGCCGCAGCGGTTCGGATTGCTTCCCGGTTCATTTAGTCAGACCGGTCCCGGCACAATCTGGTTCCATGCGGTTTCGGTGGGTGAAGTTTTGGGTTCGCTCGACTTCCTCCGCCGCATACGCGCCGAGTTCCCACAGACGCGGCTGTTCGTCTCCACCGGCACCATCGCTGGCCAAGCCACCGCGCAGGACCGACTCAGGGGACTGGCCGACGGCATTTTCTACGCGCCGGTGGATTTCGTGTTCGTCGTCCGCCGTGTGTTGCGCCGGTTGAACCCATCGCTGGTGATCGTTGCCGAAACCGAGATCTGGCCCAACCTCTTTCGGGAAGTGAAGCGCAGCGGCGCCGCGCTCGCCATCGTCAACGCGCGCATTTCGGATCGCGCCTATCCGCGCTATCAGCGGCTGGCCTGGTTCTTCCGCGCGGTGCTGCCGGCGGCCGATGCCATCCTTGCCCAAACCGACGAAATCGGGCGGCGTTATCTCTCGCTCGGCGCGCAGCCGGCCGCGGTGCGAACGGCCGGCAATTTCAAGTACGATTTCGATGCCCGTCCCGTCGCGCCGGAATCGCCGGTGATGGCGTTGCTCGATCGCCTCGCTCCAAAGCACGTTTGGATCGCCGCCAGCACCATGCCGCCCGCCGCCGGCGATACTGATGAAGACGGGGCCGTGCTCGAGGCATACCGCGCCGTCGCCGCGCGCCACCCGGGCCTGCTGCTGATCTGGGCGCCGCGCAAGCCGGAGCACTTCGCCGCTGCGGCCGAAAAGCTCGAGCGCGCACAAATCCCGTTCGTTCGCCGCTCGTGCCTGGACGCGGAATCGCTCAGCGAGCTTCCGGGCGTGTTGCTGCTCGACAGCATTGGCGAACTGTCCGGCTTGTTTGCCGCCGCGCACGTGGTCTTCATGGGCGGCACGCTGGCGGCGCGCGGCGGCCACAACATTCTGGAGCCGGCGCTCTTCGCCAAGCCCGTTATCATCGGTCCGCACATGGAAAACTTTCAGGCCATTGCCGATGCATTCCGCACCGCCGGCGCCTCCGTCGAAATTGCGCGGCCGGAAGAATTGGGCGATGCCATTTCGATGCTGCTGGAGGATGCGGAATTGAGCGCCCGCATTGGCCTCCGGGCTCTCGAATGCGCCGAAGGCCGCCGCGGCGCCAGCGCCGTCGCCGTCGCTTCGATGCGCCGTTTATTCGATACCCACCTCCCCCGCCATCGTCGTCCGCAACCGTGGCACGCGCTCAGTCTGCCGCTGGCGCGAGCGTGGGAATCGGCCGGTCGCGCGCGGCAAGCTCGCGCTCGCGAGCGGCGGCTGGACTTTCCCGTGATCAGCGTCGGCAACCTCAGCATGGGTGGCACGGGCAAAACACCGTGCGTGCTGCACTTGGCTGGTCTGCTCCGCGATGCCGGCCACGCGCCCGCCATCCTCACTCGCGGTTATGGCCGCCATGCGCTGGCGGGCGATCTGGCGGTCGCGCCCGGCGCCCGGGTGAGCGTCGAGGAATCCGGTGACGAGCCGCAGATCTTCGTCCGTTCCGGCCTGGCCGCCGTCGGCATCGGCGCCGACCGTGCCCGCGTCGCCGCGCTCTTGCTCGAGCGCTTCCCCGCCGACGTTTTCCTGCTCGACGATGGCTTCCAGCACGTGCGCCTGGCGCGCGACCTGGACATCGTTTTGATCGATGCGCTCGATCCCTTCGGCGGCGGCTATGTTTTCCCGCTCGGCCGCCTGCGCGAACCTATCTCGAGTCTCTCGCGCGCCGGCGCCATCGTCATTACGCGCAGCCAGTTTTGCGATCTCGCGCCGGCAATCGAAAACGCCGTGCGCCAAGCCAACCCGAATGTGCCGGTCTTTCGAGCCGGCATCGAGCCGGAAGCCTGGGTGGATGCGGCCACCGGCGCCAGTTGCCCGCTCGTCCGGCCGCCGTTTCGCACCGCCGGCGCCTTTTGCGGGTTAGGCAATCCGCAATCGTTCCGCCGCACGCTGGAGCGCCTCGGCGTCGAGCTCACCGCGTGGTTCGAGTTCGACGACCACCACCGCTACCGCCCAGGAGAGCTCCGGTCGATGGCGCACCAGGCCGGAGCCGCGGATTCGACCGCGCTGGTCACCACCGAAAAAGACGCCGTCAACCTCTGCGCCGGTTTCCGGGAAGCAACTGCGCCGCTCGATGTCTATTGGCTGAAGGTGCGGATGACGATCGACCGCGAAGCCGAGTTTCTGAGTTTGGTAAGCGCGCAACTTGCGGCCAGGCGGTGAATCTGGCCGCGCCGCGCCCTCTGGCTCGGCAATGGGCGCCGAATGGATTACGCGCCGGACCTGCCGATCATCCCTAGCAGCGCGTTGACGATCACGGCGGCCATGCCGACGGGGATGGCGATCTTCCAGCCGATGTTCATCAACTGGTCATAGCGGAAGCGCGGGAAGGTGCCGCGAAACCAGATCAGCAGATAAATAATGCAGGAGACCTTGAACAGGAACCAGAACAGGCCGATGACCGCGTGGTTCACCACCGGCACGGCGAACAGTCCACCGAGCCCCAACAGCGTCAGCGCCACCAGCACCAGGAGTTTGCGGTGCAGCGGATAGGGCAGGCGTTTCACCAGGGGAAAGGTCAGCGCGCCGGAGCCGATGAACAGCACCACCGGGAACATCACATTGATCGGCACTTCGAGCCATGCCACGTTGGGGAACGGCCGCAGCCAGCCGCCCAGGAACAGCGTCACGGCCACGCCGGAAACCACCAGCAGGTTGGCGTATTCGGCGAGGAAATAAAGCGCCCAGCGAAAGCCGCTGTACTCGGTGTGGAAGCCCGCCACCAATTCCGATTCGGCTTCCGGCAGATCAAACGGCGCGCGGTTGGTTTCCGCGGTGGCGGAGACGATGTAGACCGCGAACGGCACGATCATGAAGCCGTAATTGGCGAACATGCCCCATACGCCGTGCTCCATTTGCGCCCTGACGATGCCTTGCATGCTGAGCGTGCCGGACACCATGACCGCCGAAAGCAGCGCGAACGACAGGGCCACTTCGTAACTCACCAGTTGCGCCGCGCTGCGCAGCGCGCCCAGCAGCGAATAGTGGCTGTTGGAAGCCCAGCCGCCGAGGATGATGCCCAGGATGCCCACCGCGGAGGTGGCCGCGATCACCAGCAAACCGACGTTGACGTCCGCCACATAAAGGTTGTGCGCCAGCGGCAGCATGGCGATGGCGGTGAGCCCGGTGACGGTGGGAATCATGGGAGCGAACCAGAAGATGCCGCGATCGGCGCCGGTGGGTATGATGTCTTCCTTAAGCACCAACTTCAAGGCGTCGGCGATGGGCTGCCAGAGGCCGTGCGGTCCCACGCGCATGGGCCCGAGGCGCACCTGAAAATCGGCCAGCACTTTCCGCTCGACCAGCGTCAGGTAGCCGGCGATCAGCGGAACCAGCGCGACGATGGCTAGCGTCAGCACCACCGGCATGAACAACGGGTTGGAGAAGATTGCTTGCATGGGACTCATTTCGTAATCAATATACCGACCGCTCTCTATGGTCGCGGCTCCGATTCCGGTCAGAGCCGCGACCATAGGGAGCGGTCAGCTTGCGAGATTCATACCTCCCTCAACAGCCTGCATGGTCTCCTTACCGCAACAGCGAAGTCTGCGCCAGCCGCAGGAACGGCTCCGGGTAAATGCCGATGGCCAGGGTGAAAAAGCCGCTTACGCCCAACGCCAGGCGCAACCCGAGGCTGGTGGCCAGCGGAGCCTTTTCGGTCTCCTCGCGCGTGAACATGCTGCGTACGATCTTGAAGTAATAGTAAATCGCCACTGCGACATAGAGCGTGGCGATGACGGCCAACGCGTAGTGGCCGGTCTGGATCAGCGCCAGGAAAATATAATACTTGCCCAGGAAGCCGGCGGTGGGCGGAATGCCAGCCAGCGACAACAGGAAAATCAGCATCAACACGGCGTGGCCGGGGCTCTTGTGCATCAGGCCGGCGATATCGTCCAGGTCCTCACCGATGATGTTCTTCCGCCGCAGCGAAACTACCACCAGGAATGCGCCCAGGTTCATGAAGGTGTACACCATCACGTACACCGCAATACCGTTGATGCCGGTCTCGTTGCCGGCCACCAGGCCCAGCAGCATATAACCGGCGTGCGAGATCGAACTGTAGGCGAGCAGCCGCTTGATATTGGTTTGGTTGATGGCGGCCAGGTTGCCGATGGTGAGGGTGGCTACCGCGACCAGCGCCAGCAGCGGCTCCCAGGCGGCGCGCGAGGCAGCCAGCGGGCCCATGAAAATGCGCACCAGGAAAGCGATGGAGGCGGCTTTGGAAGCCACCGAAAGATACGCCGTCACCGTGGTGGGCGCGCCTTCGTACGCATCCGGCGCCCACATGTGGAAAGGCGCGGCGGAGATTTTGAAAAGCAGTCCCGCCGCCGTGGTGGCCATCGCCAGGAATACGACTGGGTCCCAGGCGGGCAGCGCGGAGAGCCGGCTCGCGATGTCGGCCAGCTTGGTGGATCCGGTCAGGCCGTACATCACCGAAAAACCGTACACCAGAAGGCCGGTCGAAAACGCGCCGAGCAGCAGGTACTTCATCGCCGCTTCATTGGAGCGCTTATCGGTGCGCAGGAATCCGACCATCACGTAGAAACACAGCGCCATCAGCTCCAGGCCGATGAACAGTGTGATCAGATCCGTGCCGGTGGCCAGGAAATACATGCCGCACTGGGCGAACAGGACCAGGCTGTAATATTCGCCGTGATGCTCGCCGGCGACCTCCAGGTACTTGTACGACACCAGCGCGACGATCACCGCCGCGATGAGGAAGATCCAGTTGAAGAAAATGGCGAAGCCATCCACCGTGACCGAGCCGCTGAAACCGGAAATCAATCCATCCGGCCCCAGGTTCATCTGCTGTCTCACCAGGCCCCAGCCGGCGCAGAATTCCGCCGCCAGCACGAGGAGCACCAGCCGCCGCCGGTGCTGCGGGCCGCCGAAAAGGAAATCTTCGAAGGCGTCGAAGAGCAGAATGGCGCAACCGAACAGCGCCAGCTCCATGGCCGGGATGATGGTGAAGGAGTCGGTGGATGTGAAGAACTGGCTGAACGGGCTCACCGAACACCTCCATTGCGAGCCAGTATGGCTGGCGGTACGGCCGGCTGGTTGACTGGCGAAGCGCCTGTCCCACTTTGCCGGGCGAGTGGGGCAGGCGCCCCGGTTTTCGGGTCCGATGCGGATTTCGCCTGCCAACCGGCCTGCTGCGGGGCATCAAAGTACCCCGGCCTCACACGCTTCACAATCTCCGCCACGGGTCTCTGCAGCACATCGAAATATGGCTTGGGATAAACGCCGATCCAGATCGCCCAGGCGATCAGCGGCAGGAACAACGCCACTTCGCGCAGATTCAGATCGCGCAGGCCCAGGTTCTTGGGCGTAGTGATCTGGCCGAGCATGGTGCGCTGATAAAGCCACAGCAGGTACGCCGCGCCAAAGATCACACCGGTCACCGCGAACGCCGCCCAGATGCGGTTGGCTTCGAACGCGCCCTGCAAAATGGTGAACTCGCCCACGAACCCGTTGAGCAGCGGCAGCCCGGCGGAACTGAGCATGGCAATGGCGAAGATAGTCGCGAAACGCGGCATCACGTGCGCCAGGCCTCCGTATTCCTTGATCTCGCGCGTGTGCCGCCGTTCGTAGATGACACCGATCACCAGGAAGAGCATGCCGGTCGAAATGCCGTGGTTGACCTGCTGCAACACGCTGCCCGCGATTCCGTTCGGGTTCAGCGAAAAAATGCCCAGCGTGCAAAAGCCCAGGTGACTGACCGAAGAGTACGCCACCAGCTTTTTCCAATCCTGCTGCATCAGGCTCACCAGCGCGCCGTAGACGATGCCGATGATGGAGAGCACCGCCAGAATCTGCACGATGGTTTGATCGATCGACGCTCCGGGCAGCAGCGGCAGCGAAAAGCGGAGGAAGCCGTAAGTCCCCATCTTCAACAGCACGGCGGCCAGGATCACCGAGCCCGCGGTGGGCGCCTCCACATGCGCGTCCGGCAGCCAGGTGTGGAACGGGAACATCGGCACCTTGATGGCGAAGCCCAGGAAGAAAGCCCAGAACACCCATTGCTGCAAGTGGAGCGGCAGGTCGAGCTTCATCAGCTCCGCGATTTCAAAGGTGTAGAAACCGCGCTGCGCGAAGTGCTGGAAGTAGAGCGTCAGGATGCCTAGCAGCATCAGCACCGAGCCTGCCAGCGTATAGAGGAAGAACTTGATGGCGGCGTAGAGCTTGCGCGGCCCGCCCCAGATGCCGATGATGAAGTACATGGGCACCAGCACCAGCTCCCAGAAAACGTAGAACAGGAAGAAGTCGAGCGAGATGAAAACGCCGATCATGCCAGTCTGCAACAACAGAAACATCGCGTAGTATTCCTTGACGCGGTCCTCAATGGCGGACCAGGAACACAGCGTGGCGATGAAGCCCATCAGCGTCGTGAGCATCACCAGCAGCAGGCTGATGCCATCCATCCCGAGGTGATAGTGGGCGCCTAAGGATGGAATCCAGTCGAAGTGCTCCTCGAACTGGAAACCGGCGACGTTTTTGTCGAAACGGAATACCAGCGGCAGAGAAATCAGGAAGCCGGCCAAGCTCACCAGGTTGGCCCAAATGCGGATCAGGCCCCGGTTCGAAGCAGGCAGGAACAGTAACACCGCGAGGCCGGCCAGCGGGGTGAGAAGAACGATGCTGAGGATGTGCTGGTCCATAGGTTACCTCGTGACGTAATACCCCAGAAACGCCAGCACCCCGACCACCACGAACAGAGCGTACGTCTGCACCCGGCCGCTCTCCAGCAGGCACGCCGGATAGGAGAGCAGCTTGACGGAGAACGAAGTGAAGCGCACCGCGCCATCCACGATCCAGGTGTCCCACCACATCGAAACCGTGGCGCTCAACCGCGTCAGCCAGCCCGCCCCATTGACCCCGCCATCTACAACCGTCCGGTCGAATTCCGCCATGGCGCTGCCACCGCCCTTGCCGAGGCCGTTGACGAACAGGAAATCGTACAGCTCATCCACGTACCATTTGTTGTAAAGCACGGTATACAGCGGCCGGACGCGGACCATGATCCGATCCGGAATGTCCGGACGCTTGGAGTAAAGATAATAGGCCAACGAGATTCCGCCGGCGGCCACGGCCACCGAAAGAATCATGAGCGACCATTCGGTGGATGCGGGATGCTCGCTCTCGCTTCGGCCGAGCGCAAACATCGGCTCCAACCAGCGAGGAAATGCGCGGAAGCCCTCGCCGAAGATCGACCACAGCTTGGGCACGCCCAGCCAGCCCGCCAGCACGCTGCCCGCGGCTAACGCGATCAGCGGCCAGGTCATCACCGCCGGCGATTCATGCACGTGCGCGGCAACTTCCGGCTTCACCCGCGACTGGCCGTAGAATGTCATGTTCATCAGCCGCCACATGTAGAACGCCGTCATCGCCGCCGTCACCAGCCCCACCAGCCACAGCACCGTGGAGCCTTTGGGCGAGCTGAACGCCTGCCAAAGAATCTCGTCCTTGGAAAAGAACCCGGCCAGACCCGGGATGCCGGCGATCGCCACCGACCCCACCCACATCGTCCAGTGCGTCACCGGGATCTTCTTTTTCAGGGCGCCCATGTAACGCATGTCCTGCTCGCCGCTCATGGCGTGGATCACCGAGCCGGAACCGAGGAAGAGCAGGGCCTTGAAAAACGCGTGCGTGAACAGGTGGAAGATGGCCACCCAATACGCGCCCACGCCGAGCGCCAGGAACATGTAGCCGAGCTGGCTGACGGTGGAGTATGCCAGCACGCGTTTGATATCGTTCTGCACCAGCGCGATGCTGGCGGCAAAAATCGCCGTGAACGCGCCGATCGCGGCAACCCACCCACACGCTACCGGCGTCAACTGGAACAGCGCCGAAGACCGCGCCACCATGTACACGCCCGCCGTCACCATAGTGGCCGCGTGGATCAAAGCCGAGACCGGCGTGGGGCCTTCCATGGCGTCCGGCAGCCAGACGTACAGCGGGACCTGCGCCGATTTGCCGGTGGCGCCGAAAAGCATCAGCAGCGCCATCGCGGTCAGCACGCCGTAGCCGGCTTCCACAGGGAATTGCCCGCTGCGCAGCGCGGCGTTGACGTCGGTGAACCGCACCGTGCCCAGCACGGAAAGCATCAGCAGCATGCCGAGCACGAAACCGGCGTCGCCCACCCGGTTGACGATAAACGCTTTCTTGCCGGCGTCGCACGCCGATTTCTTGTGGAAGTAAAAACCGATCAGCAGGTAGCTGCACAACCCCACGCCCTCCCAACCGACGAACAGCAGCGTGTAGTTGTTGGCCAGCACCAGCATCAACATGAAGAAGATGAACAGGTTGAAATATCCGAAAAAGCGATAAAACCCGTTGTCGTGCGCCATGTAGCCGGTGGCGTACACGTGGATCAGGAAGCCGACGCCGGTCACCACCAGAATCATCACCGAGCTCAGCGGGTCGAGCAGGAATCCCCAATCCACCTGGAAAGTAGCGAGGTGGCCGTTGGCCATGTGGAACGGCATGGCGGCGATCCAGGTGAACTGAATCACCTGGTGCAACCGGCTGGGGAGATGGGCAAGCTGCCATACGGCGCCGGCGGAGAAAATGAAAGAGACCAGCACCATGCCGGGGCAGATGACGCGGATGAGATTCTGCAAAGGGCCTGGGTGGTAGTGCCCGTGCGCCGCGTCCGCGGAGTGACCATGCTCCGGGTCAGGCTCCACGCCCGGCGCCACCGCCACGTCGGAGGGCGGCTGTGGATCGAGCAACTTGCCCGTCAGCAACATCAGCACCGCGCCGGCCAGCGGGAACAGCGGAATCAGCCAGATGAGGTCGAGAAAATTCACTTACTCTCCTACCACTTCAACAAATCGATTTCGTCGGCCTGCACGGTTTCCTTGTTGCGAAACAACGCGATCAGGATGCCCAACCCGACGGCCGCTTCGGCGACCGCATCGGTGATGACGAAAATGGCGAAAACCTGGCCGCCCACGTTGTGCCAGGCATGCGAAAACGCGATCAGGTTGAGGTTCACCGCATTGAGGATCAGCTCGATGGACATCAGGATCACGACGATGTTGCGGCGCGTGAGCACGCCGATGGTCCCGATGAGCAGCAGGGCCGCGCTCAACGCCAGATAATGAACCGTCGTCACCGGATGCATCTTCAGATCCTCTTCTTGGCCATGATCACCGAACCCACCACTGCAACCAGCAGCACCAGCGACGCAATCTCGAACGGCAGCACGTATTCGGAGAACAGCGAATCGGCCAGCGCCTCGGTGTTGCCGGCGGCAACCGGCACAGCCGCCACCGCTCCGGCGATGTGAAACGAAGCCGCGCCGCGGTGGAAAAAATAGCCGAGTTCCGCGCCCACCGCCGCCACCGCGGCCAGCGCCACCGGCCATTGCCGGTTGTATTCGCGGACGTGCGCTGCGTCATCCAGGTTGACCAGCATGATGACGAAGAGGAACAGCACCATGATGCCGCCCACATAGAGCACGATCTGCACCGCGAACAGAAACTCCGCCTGCTGCAACAGATACAACCCAGCCACGCCCAGCAGCGAAACAATCAGCGAGATGGCGCTGTGCACCGCGTTGCGCCGCGTGATGGTGAGGATGCCGCCGCCGAGGACCAGCACCGCGAAACTGTAAAACAGGACCGTATCTAGCATTTGTATTGCGTCGGCTGCGGCCCTTCCTCGAGCATCTGGCGATCCCAGATCATGCCATCGCGAGTGTAGCTGGCCAGCTCGAAATCCTGCGTCAGTTCCAACGCGTCCACCGGGCAGGCGTCTTCGCACAGGCCGCAGAACATGCAGCGCGAAAGGTCGTAGGTGAACTCGGTCAGGTCCTTGCGCTTGGTCTGCTCATTGCGCTCGCTGGTCACCACAATCAAGTTCTCCGGGCATGCCAGCGCGCACAGGTTACAGGAAATGCACAGTGTTTCGCCATTCTCCGGGTTGTTGTTCAGGCGCGGCGCGCCGCGATACCGCTCGGCCACTTTGGGCCGCTCGGCCGGGTACTGTTCGGTGTAGATGTATTTTGGATTCTGGTTTCTGAACGTCACCCACAGTCCCTGAAACAGGTCCACCAAAAAGATCTTCTTCAGAAGCCCGATCATAAGCAACACCCAGTAGGACAGACCAACGCTTTTCGTGGTCTGTCGTGCCTTGCCAAATCACGACGCCCTGACAGGCGACAGAAACCGTACGTCTGTCCTACCTCTGGCCTCACCTGTCCACCTCGCCCAGCACGATATCCAGCGTCCCGATCACGGCTACGATGTCCGCGATCAACGCGCCGCGCACCATCTTGTCCAGGGCCTGCAGGTTGATGTACGAAGGCGGCCGCACGCGCACCCGGTAGGGCTGCGTCGAGCCGTCGCTCACCACGTAGTATCCCAGCTCACCCTTGGGCGCTTCGATCGATACATACGCCTCGCCCACCGGCGGCTTGATCACCTTGCCCACTTTTCCCAGAATCGGCCCTGCCGGGATCGCTTCCACTGCCTGCTCCATGATGCGCACCGATTGCCGCATTTCCTGCATGCGCACGATGTATCGGTCGTAAGTGTCGCCGTTCTCCCGCGTGGGAATTTCGAAGTCGTATTTTTCGTACCCCGAATACGGCTGCGCCTTGCGCAAATCCCATTTCACGCCCGCCGCGCGCAGCACCGGCCCGGTGACGCCATATTCCTTGCAGTCGTCTCCGTTGAGGATGCCGACGCCCTTGAGCCGTCCCGTCCAGATGCGGTTGTTGGTGAGCAGCTCTTCGTACTCATCCACCTTCGGCGGAAACATGGCGCAAAATTCCTTCACGTCCCGCTCGAAGCCGTCGTAAGTCTCGTATTGCAACCCGCCGATGCGGAAAGCGTGCGTGGTGAGCCGCGCGCCGCAATACTGCTCGAAAATCTTCAGCGCTTCTTCCCGCTCGCGGAAGCAGTAAAACACCGGCGTGATGGCACCGATATCGAGCGCGTGGGTGCCCAGCCACAGCAGGTGGCTGGCGATGCGGTTCAGTTCGGTGAGGATCACCCGCACCGCCTGCGCGCGCGGCGGCGCTTCCACGTTCAGAAGCTTTTCCACCGCCAGGCAATAGCCCAGACCGTTGGAGATGGCCGCCACGTAATCCATGCGGTCGACGTATGGGTTGAACTGGGCGTAGGTACGGTTTTCGGCGATCTTCTCCACGCCGCGGTGCAGGTAGCCGATCACGCAATCCGTGCCGAGAATCTTTTCGCCATCGAGCTTGAGGATCACGCGGAGCACGCCATGCGTGGACGGGTGCTGCGGCCCCATGTTGAGGACTAATTCGGTCGAGTCCAGGAAGGTATCCGGCATGTTTTTACTGGCCGCTTTCGATGCCCAGGTTTTCGACAACCCAGCGTACGTCCTGCTGCAGGATGCCGTAGTCCTTGCGCAAAGGGTAACCCTGCCAGTCTTCCGGCATCAGGATTCGCCGTAGGTCCGGATGGCCGGCGAAGCGGATGCCGAACATGTCGAACACCTCGCGCTCCAGCCAATTGGCCGTCAGGTGTACACCGGTCGCGGTGGCCGGCTCGAATCCATCCGCAATTTGGGTCTTGATGCGGACGCGGCTGTTGTGCGGAAAACTGTAGACGATGTAAACCAGGTCGAAGCGTTCGGCTCGTTTGGGCCAATCCACCGCCGTGATGTCCACCAGGTAGTCGAAGTCAGCTTCCAGCTTCAGGTATTCGAGCACCGGCACGGCGGCTTCCGGCCTGGTGAGCACGAAGTCCTGCCCAAGATAGGTCGAGGTAGCCAGGACTTGATCGCCGAACCGTTCCTTCACCGCGTGGGCGAGGTCGCTGTCCCAGGGGGTGGCGGCCATGGTAGCGGGAGGCTTGGGCGGCGCGGCGGGTTTCGGAGGCACTGGCTTGGCGGCGTCGGCGGCTGGTTTGGCCGGCGGTTGCGCGCCTTCTCCTACGGGCGGAGAAGGCGCTTCCGAGCCCCCAGGCTTCTGCTCGTCAGCCATTGGATCTCCTGTGAAGATTCAACACTTATCATCCCACTCGGACGAGTGTCAAATTGCGTAACAACTCCGCGGCGCGGGCTGGTGTCGAGAGTCGTCTCGGCTTTTCTTGACGGGCAACAGCCAAAAGCCCGGCCACCCTTTCGGTGGGCCGGGCTCTTGGAGCGTTTACGGTAGTGTTTATGGTCGCCGCGGGGGACGCTGCGGGAAACCCACCCGAATTCGGGCGGCTGCGAAAGTCACGATTCCGAGGACTACGGCCGCACCTTCCCGAGGCCTTTGCTACAATACTTACCAAACCCTGGTGTGCGGGGGAAATTGATAATTTCTATCCCGCCCATCCAGAATTTAAGTGGAGACCGGTGCGCCGCGTTGTCATCGGACGCCCTGTCGGGCCTTGGACCGGACGCCTATGGATTTCGATCAGCTCCATACTTTCCTGGAGATCGTCAGGCTGAAGAGCTTCTCCAAGGCGGCACAGACGTGTTACCGCACGCAGCCGGCCATCAGCGCGCAAGTGCGGCAGCTGGAGCAGGAACTGCGAGCGGACCTGTTCGAGCGTTTCGGCAGCCGCATTTCACTTACCACGGCGGGCCGCATCTTCGCCGGGCACGCCGAACAGATGCTGGAGTTGCGGCGTCGCGCGCAGGACACCATCGCGGAGCTCGAAACCAACCCGCGCGGCGAACTCGTGATCGCGGCCAACGAAGCCACCTGCATCTACATTCTGCCCACGGTCTTTTCGGTTTACCGGGAGCTCTTCCCCGCCGTCCAATTGCAGGTGGACCGTTCTTACGCCTCGCGCGTGGTGGAAGCCGTGGCGGAGAACTCGGCCGATTTCGGGCTGACGCAACTTCCGGTCGATGAGAAGAGACTGCAGGTGGTGGATATTCACAAGGACGAGATCTGCGCCATCGTCCCCGCCGGGCACCCGCTGGCGGGAAGGAAAACGGTTGAGGCGCAGGACGTCACGGAGTTTTATCTGCTACTGCCCAAACAGGGAAAAACGCGCACCCGGCTGAACCAGTGGCTGGAACCGGTGGAAGATCGGATCCGCATCTCGATGGAGCTGGATTCGACCGAGATGATGAAGCGCTTCGTGATCGCGGGGCTGGGGGTGAGCTTCCTGGCGATTTCCAATTGCCGGGAAGAGGTGGCGACCGGCAAACTGGCTGCCATCACGCTGGCTCCCGAGCCGATGGTGCGGCGGCTGGGCCTGATTTACCGGCGGGACAAGGCGCTCTCGAAAGCGGCGCTGGGATTCATCCAGGTTGTCATGGAGAACGTGGGCGAAATGGCGCTCAAGACGCGGGCGCCGAAGGTGATGGCGTGATGAAATGCAGGCAATGCCGCAAGACTCTGTCCGAAGAGGATGCGACATGCCCGCGTTGCGGGGCTTCCAATCCGGCGGCGAAGGGCATGTATCAAAGCTCAACGGTGCTGATTTCGGCGGGCGGCGCGGACCTGGTGTACCGGTCGGTCGAAGAAGTGCCCGCCTCCCTGCGGACTAAACTGCTCGAGTCCACCAACGGAGGCAATTCCGGAACCATCCTGATCGCCGACCAGCGCGGACGCCGCGAAATCGCCAAGGCGATGCGCGCCCTGCCCGGTCCGTCGCGGCAGCGGCTGCTCGATTCGGTGCTCGGCCGGGAAGACCCGGTGGAGTCCTGGCTGACGCCCGCGCGCAAGCGCATCATCCTGGGTCTGGTAGTGCTGATGGTGTTGGCCACGCTGGCGCTGCTGTACGCGCACCGCTGGCATTAGGAGGCAAGTCCGGCAAGATCACCATGGTATTCGGAGACTATCTATGAGCCGACGAGCGGTGGTGTTTGGCGCGGCCGGTCAATTGGGAGTCGAACTGGTGCGCGAGATGCAGTCGCGCGGCTACGCGACGATCGGCTTTGACCGGGGAGACGTGGACATCACGGATGGAGCCGCGGTGGAAAGCGCGGTGGCGGGGCATGAGGCCGACGTGGTGTTCAATTCCGCCGCCTACAACCAGGTCGACGTGGCGGAACGCGAGCCGGAGGCGGCATTTCAGATCAACGCTCTGGCCGTGCGTCACATGGCGCTGGCGTGCCGCCAGGCGGACGCGCGCCTGGTGCAGTTTTCGACCGATTACGTTTTTGACGGCTTCGCGCATCTTCCTTATGCCGAAGACGACCATCCGCATCCCTTGAGCGCTTATGCGGTTTCGAAACTCGCCGGAGAGCTGTATGCCCGGGCTTACCTGGATAGCGCGCTGATCGTCCGCACCTCGGGCGTGTACGGGCCCGGCGGCCGCAACACGGCGCGCGGCAATTTCGTGGAACTGATGATGCGCCTGGCGGCCTCGCAACAGCCGATCCGCGTGGTGCATGACCATGTGGCATCGCCCACTTTCGCGCCGCTGCTGGCGTCGCGCGCGGCCGATCTGGTGGAGCGCGGCCAGACCGGTGTCTTCCACATCGGGGGCGGCGCGCCCATCAGTTGGTTCCAATTCGCGCGCTTGATCTTCCAGGCGGCGGGCGTGGACCCGTTGGTGCTGGCCACCAACCATCGCGAGTATCGCACCGCGGCGCGGCGGCCGCAGTATTCGGCGCTTTCCAACGCCAAGATGGAGCGGCTGGGCCTGGAGCCCATGCCGCCCATGGCGAAGGCGCTCGAGGCGTACTTCGCCGAACGGACGGCCGGCGCGGCCAGCCAGGTCCGCTAGCGTATGCCCTCTGGCCGCGCCTTACCGCATGTTAGTCTGGCGGCATGGATGTCTCGGCGATTCCCTTCAATCGGTTCCTCGGCTTGCGGGCGGGCGATGCTGCCCTCACCCTGCCGGCGGACCCGAAGTACCACAACCACCTTGGGACGGTCCACGCCAGCGCGCAGTTTTCGCTCGCCGAGGCAGCTAGCGGCCAATGGCTGCTCAGCCGCTTCGGCGAAGCGGCGGCAGACTATGTGGCAGTGGTTCGTCACGCCGACGTCAAATATCGGCGGCCGGCTACCGGCGAGTTGACCGCGCACGCGAGCGCTCCGCCCGAGGAGGCGGAACGCTTCCTGGAGACGGTAACCCGGAGGGGGCGTGCCGCCATCGAAGTGCACGTTCAGGTACTCGGCGCGGATGGGAGCGCCACGCTGGAATCCGCCTTCGAGTGGTTCGCCCAGCGGGTTCGCGCGTAGGCACTCTTGGTAACGCCGGCGGTCTTGCCGCCGGTGCTCGCGTGTCTCCCATGCGCCTGGAAAAGGCACCGGCGGGCAAGACCGCCGGCGTTCCGGAACCACTAGCGCGCTTCCGGCTTGACGGCGTAATAGCCTTTGCGCACCTGGGCTTTCAGGTCCTTGTTCGCCATGCGGACGTCGAGCTTGCGATAAGTGCCGTCCCGCTTCTCATTGCTCGACGTGAAGCCGAGCGAGTACTGGCTGCGCATTTCTTCCTGCAACTCCTGGAATACGTCGTTGAGGGAGTGGTTGCGGCCTACTTTGTAGACGTGGCCGCCGGTCGCGTCGGACATCCTGCGCAGGTACCCCTCGCCGGCACCGCCGCCGAATCCTCCGAAGGGGCCGTAATTGCCATAAGCCCTGGGGTCCGAGTAATCGATGCTGTAGATGACGGCGTCGGCCTTTTGGGCAGCCTCGATGGCTTCCTCGATCTTTTTGCGGCTGCCCTCGTCCACACCGTCGGTGATGAGCACGATCACCTTGCGGCCCACCTCCGTGCGCAGCTTTTCATCGGCGGCCAAAAAGACCGCATCATAGAGCACCGTGCCGCGCGGATCGCCGGACGTTGGCACTGGCCCGGGACCGAAGCCTCCCACGCCGGAACTCACCCGCAAACCGTTCATCCCTTGGCTGAGCAGGCGAGCCGAACTGGTGTAATCCTGAAGCAGCTCGACCTCCTCACCGAAACTGATGAGGAACGCTTCGTCCTTCTTGCGGATCACCTGGCTGAAGAACTGCGAGGCGGCGCTGCGCTCGATATCGATCAGGTTGCGCTGGCTGCCGCTGACATCAATCAGCAGGCCGATCGTCAGCGGGAGATCGGTCTCGCGCGCGAAGTACTTGATTTCCTGTTGTTTGCCGTCTTCGAATATGGTGAAGTCGTTCTTCTCCAGGTTGGCCACCAGGCCGCCCCGCTTATCGCGCACGCTGGCCAGCACATTGACCACGTTGACGTCCACCTGGATTGTGGGCGCCTCATCGGCGGGAGGCGGATTCTGTGGAGGGGCTTGCGCGCACAAAGCGCCAGCCAAGGTCAAGAGTAGGAGGATTCGCATGCCGGTACAATAGGGGTGACGTCCCCCGCGCCCCGAGTGTTTCATGATACAGAAAGCCATTCACCACCTCCGAAGGTCAGACCCGGTGCTGGCCGGCATCATCGACCGGGTTGGAGACTATCGTATCGAATTCCGCGACCCGGATTTTGAGACGCTGGTTAAATCCATCGTTTACCAGCAGTTGAGCGGTAGGGTGGCAAACGTGATTTTTGGGCGCCTGGCGCGCGCGGCCGGCGGCAGGATTACGCCCGAAAACATCCTCAAGCTGCGTCCGGCGCGGATGCGGAAGGTCGGGCTTTCGGGTCAGAAAACCGAGTACATCCGGGACCTGGCGCGGCACACGCGCGAAGGCCGGGTCCGCTTTGAAGATTTGCCGGAGCTGCCGAATGAGGAAGTGATGGCACGGCTGACCGCCGTGAAGGGGATCGGCGTCTGGACCGTGCACATGTTCCTGATTTTTGCCCTGCGCCGTCATGATGTGCTGCCCACCGGCGATTTGGGCATCCGCAATGCCATCCGGCAGGCATACGGCCTAAAGGCGCTGCCGCTGCCCGGCGAAATCGAGGCGATGGCGGAGCGGTGGCGCCCCTTCTGCACGGTGGCAAGCTGGTATCTCTGGCGCAGCCTGGAACCGAACGCCAACCTCTGATTGCGCGATTTCCCCCAATACTGCACTTTTTAATGTGAAATACCGCTGTTTTTAACCACATTCAGGTTATAGTATGTGAGGATATTCGGACCCCGGGATGCTGTTTCTCCGGGTTCGATCGAGTTTTTTCAAGGAGAGATATCATGCGCGTATTGAAACTGGCGGTCCCGGCCGCGATCATCCTGGCGGGTCTGGTGATGACCACCGTGCCCACCTATGGCACTCCAGCGTATATGAAGGCGACCGGACAGAAGGCATGCACCACTTGCCACGTCAAGGTCGGGGCCATGGCCGACATGCATAAGGACCCGAACCTGAACCCCACCGGCAAGTGTTTCAAGGCCCAGACCGACAAAACGACCCTGACCGACGCCTGCAAGAACGCGAAGTAGTTGGCGCGAGCCCGGGGTTGCGGGTCCGTCGAGCCCCGCAGGCCGCAGTCGGGAAGCGACGCGCCCGGGCCAAAGCCGACGTGGCGCATGCACTCCTGCGTGCCGACGCCCGGCTTCCCGCACGCGGACAGGTGTCGAGAGGAGTCTGGACACGGCGCGCACGAGTGCGTACGCCACATCGGCCGCAGGGACACGGCAGGGTTACTTCGTGACAATGCCCTAGAATGAAGCATGCGCTTGCTGGCGTTGTGCGCCTTCCTCCCGGGTATTCTGGCCGCTCAAAGTACGCCGGATGCGCGCGAAATCGTCCGGCGCTCGATCGAACTGGACCGGAAAAACGAGGCCATTGCGCGTAATTACACATTCCTCGAGCGGAATGAGACGCGCATGCTCGACCGGTCCGGGAAGCCCAAGAAAGCGCCCGAGAGCCGCACTTTCGACGTGACCCTGCTGGAGGGATCTCCGTACCGCCGATTGGTGGCACGCGACGACCGGCCGCTGCCGCCGCAAGACGAGCGTAAGGAACAGGAAAAGCTGCGCAGGAGCATCGACGAACGGCGTAAAGAGACGCCCGACGAGCGCCAGCGCCGCATCGCCGAATGGGACCGCAAGCAGCAGCGGCAGCGCGAGCCCTTCCAGGAAATACCGGACGCGTTCGATTTGCGGCTGGCGGGCGAAGAGACGCTGAACGGCCGGGATGTGTACGTGATCGCAGCCACCCCCAAGGCGGGATACAAGCCAAAACTTGCCGCGGCCGCTTACTTCCCCAAGATCAAAGGCAAACTGTGGATTGATAAGCGGGACAACCAATGGGTGAAAGGTGAGATCGAAACGCTCGACACGATCTCATTCGGCGGGATTCTGGTGAGGCTCGCCAAAGGCAGCCGCGCGACGTTCGAGGAAACCCGCGTCAACGACGAGGTCTGGCTGCCGAAGCAGATCACGGTGGACGCCTCGGCGCGCTTGTTGCTGGTCGCTGGGACGCGGGCGGAAATCAAAATCGCCTTCAGCAACTTCCGCAAGTTCCAGGCGGACTCGCGGCTGGTGACCGAGCGCCCCTAGCCGCGGTGTGCGACGATAAGCAGCAGGCCGAAGATGAACATCGGAACCAGGGCCAGTATCGCGTAAGAAAGTACGCGCCGGGCCTTCGGCGACCGGCGCGTTCGCCAGTCGTGAAGTTCCGGCCGGTCCCGCACCGTCACCTGGTCAGGATGCGCCAGATCGCGGGCGAATTCGCCGGCACTGGCGTACCGTTTGGCAGGCTCACGCTCCAAGGCGCGGTAGATGATCTCCTGGAGCTGAGGCGGAATCTCGGGATTGATTTCGCGCGGCGGAATCGGGTGGTTGACGACGCGGTCATTGATCACCTGGAACGGGTTGTCCCCGGTAAACGGCGCCCGGCCGGTGAGCATTTCGTAAAACATCACGCCGAGCGCATAGACATCGCTGCGTGCATCGCCGCGTTTGCCCTTCACCTGCTCGGGAGAGATGTAATCGGGGCTGCCCATCAGTTCGGAGAGCTTGCCGAAGGTGAGCCGGCGCGCGGCGGCGTTATACGCGATGCCGAAATCGATGATCTTGATCCCGTCATTCGAATCGAGCAAAATGTTCTCCGGCTTGAGGTCGCGATGGACAACGCCGTTCGAGTGAATGTGCTCGAGGGCTTCGCAGATAGCCAGCGCGATCCGCAGGCTGCGCTCGATGGAGAAGCGGCCCTCATCGGCCATCGCCTGGCGGAGCAATCGCCCGTCGGCCCACTCCATGACCATGTACAGCCGGCTGCCGTCGCCATTGTTGAGGGTCTTGACGGCGCCGGGGTGGTCGAGTTTCCGGCCAATCGCAATCTCCCGCTGAAAGCGGTCGAAGAAGACCGGGTCGCACTCGGCTTCCGGATGCGGCACCTTGATGGCAACCGTGCGGCCGTCGCGCATATCGACGGCGCGGAAAATGGTCGCCATGCCGCCCCGGGCGACCAGGCTTTCAATTCTATAGCAATCGATTTCGTCTCCGGCGCTGACTGGGGTCATAAGGGCTCCACGAGCGATGGTAGACGGAAGTCGCTAAATAAGTCATAGAAGAACCATCAAGGTTTCATAAAGGGATGATTTTGGAAGATTCTTTCCAAAGGCAGAGGTTAAGTCATTTATTCCCAGAAGGCGGGTGGAAAGGTTCTTTCCGTTTTGGCAGCAGGTAGGACAGACCATCGGTTTTTGTGGTCTGTTGGGATTGGGACGCCAGCCCGCGAAATTCCACGAAAAACCCCGGTAACGCCGGCGATCTTGTCGCCGGTGATTTGCCGGGAGGTCACCGGCGACAAGATCGCCGGCGTTACCGACAAAAAACGATCGTCTGTCCTACCTTAGGCGATTGGCTTGGGTCTATGCTTGATGATCGCGGCCACGCCGGCAACGATCGAGAGCAGAACCCCCGTTGGCAACAGACACAATGCGGCCAGCAAAATGAAGGTTCCCAGCAATGTGCCTCCACATGACCCAACCCCCACGGCGACCGCTACAAAGAACAGCGCGACATCGCTGCCGCTTGCGATGAGCCCGTACTTGAGCAGGCGCGGCATAGCCCCTACAGCTTGAACAGCTCCCGCAGCCGCTTGGTTTGCACACGGCTTACCGGGATTTCGGTGTGCTTCTTGTCATCCATGCGGAGCTGGTAGCTCGACTTGAACCACGGCACCACTTCCTTGATGCGGTTGATGTTCACCAGGTACGAGCGATGGACGCGCCAGAACACCTCGCGGTCCAGGCTGGTCTGCAAGTCCTCGATGGTGCGGTAGTTCGATTGACCCTCGAAGGTGGTAGTGACGAGCGTAATTAGGCCGCTGTCGATGGTGGCGTAAATGACGTCGCTCGCATCCACGATGAAATTCCGGTTGGCGGCCTTGACCATCAGCTTGGTGCGCGGGGTGGGAACCGGAGCGGCGGCGCGGGCGGCAGCCGGCTCGCTCGATTTCTTCTCGAGAATGACCCGCCGGGCGCGGTCGATGGTCTCCGCCAGCCGCCCGCGGTCGAGCGGCTTCAGCAGGTAGTCCATCGCCTCCAGCCGGAATGCCTCCACGGCATACTGGTCGTAGGCTGTCACAAAAATGAAATGCGGCGGGTCGATGCCTTTTTCGCGTAGCTGGTGAATCACGCCAAGGCCGTCCAATCCCGGCATGTGGACGTCCATGAAAACCACTTCCGGCTCCAACTTTTCGATCAGGTTCAGCGCTTCTAACCCATTGGATCCAGTGCCGATAACCTCGACCTCCGGGAAATCCTTGAGGAGGAAAGCCAGCTCGTCGCGGGCCAGTTGCTCGTCATCGACGACAATTGTCGCCAAAGTGGCCGTCGCATGTTCGCGCATCGAGTTGGTATTATAGCATTTCACCTTTTCAAGGAGGCTCAAAGTTGCCTAATCAAGACGTCCGCATCGCGCCCGCCGAGGGCAAACTCGGTGTGCTGATTCCCGGCATGGGCGCTGTGACGACGACGTTCATCGCCGGTCTGGAAGCCATCAAGCGGGGCATGGGGAAGCCAATCGGGTCCCTCACGCAACTCGGCACCGTCCGGCTGGGAAAGCGGACCGAGGGGCGCAGCCCCGCCATCCGCGATTTTGTGCCACTGGCCAAAGTGGAAGACCTGGAAATCGCCACCTGGGATATTTTCGAAGATAACGCGTACGAAGCCGCGGTCAAGGCCGGTGTGCTGGAAATGCCGCTGCTCCAATCGCTGAAAGAGCCGCTCGAAGCAATTGAACCGATGCAGGCGGTATTCGACCAGAAATTCGTCAAGCGCCTGAACGGCCCCAACATCAAGGCCGGCGGCAGCAAAATGGATTACGCCGAGGCGGTGATGGAAGACATCCGCCAGTTCCAGAAGAGGACCAAAGTCTCCCGCATGACGATGATCTGGTGCGGGTCGACGGAAGTCTACCACGAGGCGGCGGAGGTCCATTCCAGCCTGGAGCGTTTCGAGCGCGGTTT
>Ga0181529_10002211_pt1 | contig 23720 bp, 9 predicted proteins | sample PEATcosm2014_Bin_36_FD_119763 | JGI IMG/M metagenome (GOLD analysis project Ga0181529, IMG submission 119763) | Peatland microbial communities from MTU Mesocosm Facility, Houghton, MI, USA - PEATcosm2014_Bin10_30_metaG | ecosystem: Environmental > Terrestrial > Soil > Wetlands > Peat | place... | reverse complement strand
TGGTAGCAGAGCGACTTGCCAAAGCCGGTCGGCATCACCAGCAGCAGGTCGCGCCCCGCAATCGCCGCGCGGCAAACCGCCTCCTGATTGGCCCTGAAGCCGGAAAACCCAAAGACCGAGCGCAACAGCTCAGCAAGTTCAGCCGGATTGGCCGGTGCATCCGAATTGGTTGGAGTCGTCAAAAGAAGAAGGCCCGGAAGCAAAAGGAATCTAGCGCAAAATATCTTCGGCGCCTCTTCCAACTTTACAGGAGACGGCATTGGAGTCCTGTGTCCCGGAGCCTGCGTGTGCCCAGTTCCAGATTGTTGGCCCGGAAAGGATCGATTGCTCCAACATCCTCTTGCCGAAAATAGTCCCCCGCTGGCGCACACTCAATAGATAAAAGAAAAGTGCGCCCCCTCTCATCGGCGGGAGAAGCCCTGCGGAACGTCAAATCGCAACAACTCCAGAAGAGAAATTTCGCGTTTTTGCCCGTGAAACTGTGGAGCCTCGCTTAACAAATTTAAAATCAATTACTTACATGCGCGTCTCGCACGGGAACACGAAGCCTGTAAAACAAGTGAAAATGTGGACCAGCTTCTAACCTGTTCAAAATAAATATCTTCCGCGTCACGACTTCACCGGAACGCGCACAATGTGAACCCGTGGCTCATTGCTTGCCGTCGCAGCCTCTCCATCTGTGCAAAAACCGGTCAAAACTCCCAGAAAACCCCGAGATTCGCACCACATTTTGGGCATTCCAAAAGAACCCGAATTCCGGCCTCCCTTATCCACAAGAACCGTTCCCGCATTGTTGACCCTGCCCTCCAGGCTCCGTAGAGTCTGTAATTGGAGGGCAAGATTCTCCCCGCGCCTGGGCGTTGGCGGCGGGTTGTCCGTTCGAAGCGCAGCGCAGTGCAGTTATTCCCTTAACCACCCGGAGAAAAAATGCTGAAACTAAAGAAGATCCACATCCTCGGTTTTAAAAGCTTTTGCGACCGCACGGAGTTGGCCGTGACGGGAACCGGGATTGCCGTGGTGGCGGGGCCGAACGGGTGCGGCAAGTCGAACATTCTTGACGCGGTCACTTGGGTGCTGGGCGAGCAGAGCGCTAAAACCTTGCGCGGCACGCACATGCAGGACGTAATCTTTGCCGGAACACGCGACCGCAAGTCGCTGGGCATGGCTGAGGTGACCATCACCATGGTCGATCCGGAGGCCTACGAGGGGCCGATTCCCGTGGAGCCGCAGGTGATGGTGGACCACGAAAACCCAACCGACTGGGACGAGGACGAAGTGCGCCGCCAGCGAGCCGCCGAAGCTGAGGAGATCATTGCCAGCCAGCAGCCGGGTCAGATACCCGATGAGGATGGCGCAGAAGGGGCAGCCGCACAGCAGATGACCACCGGCGAGGGTCCGCAGGCTGTGGTGCTCAAGATCCGCCGCCGCAAGTTTCAGCGCACGCCGCAAAAGGGCGAGGTCGTGATCACCCGGCGCTTGTTCCGCACCGGCGAGAGCGAGTACCTGCTGAACGGCAAGCTCTGCCGGCTGCGCGATATTCAGGACATCTTCATGGGAACCGGCCTGGGGCCGGAGAGCTACGCCATCATCGGACAGGAGCGTGTGGGGCAACTGCTCAGTTCCAAGCCGTATGAGCGGCGGGCCATCATCGAAGAGGCGGCGGGGATTACGCGCTTCAAGAACAAGAAGCGGTTGGCCGAGCTGCGCCTGGAGAGCGCCAAGCAGAATCTGGCGCGCGTGGACGACATTTTTGAAGAAGTCACGCGGCAGATGAACAGCCTCAAGCGGCAGGCGTCGAAGGCCGAACGGTTTGCAGCCGTCCGCGACGAACTGCGCGGCCGTCTGCGCGTCGTGTTGGCCAGCCGCATGGCGCTGATGGACGCCGATCAGGCAAGGCTGGGGCAAGAGATCGCCGCTCTCACCGAGCGGATCAACGGTTCGGCTGCGGGCATCGAGGAGCAGGAAGGCAGCCAGCACACGCTCACCGAGCGCGGATACCAGTTGGATAGCGAGGGCCAGGAGGCGCAGAATCGCGCCAACACCGCGGCTGTCGAACTGGAGCGGGCTGCGGCGCGGGAACGCGCCAACGCCGAGCGGGTCAGCGAGCTGGAGACGCGCATCAGTGCGGCCGGCGTCGAGCTGGAGCAGACACGAACGCAGTTGGCCGGCATTGCCGAGGAGCGGACCCAGCAGCACAGCTTTTTGGAGACGGCGGCTGGCGAGGTCAAGGCCTTTCGCCAGCAAGTGGAGGCGCGCCAGCAAGAGGCGCGCACGGCGGCGGAAGAGGTTTTTGCGGCGGAGAGGGAATTGGAGTCTGGCCGCCGCCACGCCATGCATCTGCTAACTCTGGCTGGGAACGCACGCAACCACACAGCCCAGAGTGAAGAGAGTCTGGCGGCCCTGGAGCGCGAAGCCGAGCGGCTGGGAACCGAGATGGGCCAGGCGCGAGGCGAGCTCGAAAACCTGGGTGCGCAGAGTGGAGAGGCGCGGCAGCGCTTCGAGTCCGCTGCTGAGGCGCTCAAGCGGCTGGAGAGCGAGATTGCGGCTCTTCGCGAAGCCCTACAGGCTCGCCGTGCCGAAGAAAACGCAATGCGCGCGCGCGCCAACCAACTGCGGAGTGAACAAGCCACTGTGGCCGGGCGCCGCGATGCGCTGCAATCGCTGATTCGCAACCACGGCTACTCTACCGACACGGTGCGCCGGCTGCTGAAGCCGGGCGCGTTGGCTGCGGGCATGGCGCCGTTGGGCACACTGGCCGATTTTCTTGAGGTCAGCGGCGAGTACGAGGGCGTGGTGGATGAGTTCCTGCGCGAGGAGCTGAATTACGTGGTGGTAAAGAGCTGGGTGGCTGCCGAACAAGGCGTCAAGCTGCTCAAGTCCGGCGTGGATGGCCGGGCAACATTCTTGATCCACCCCGCCGAGCAAGGCGGACTTTTCAAGGAGGAAGACGACACAATCAGCGGCCCCGGCCTGACCCCGCTGAAGGATTCGATCCGGGTGCTGAACGGTTTTGGGCGGTCGCTGGAGTCGATTCTTCCCAAGCTCAAGCACGGCTACCTGGTCGAAGACCCGGCCGAGGCGCTGCGTCTGGCCGCGCAGTACACCTACGCATTCTTCCTGACGCCGGAGGGCGAGTGCTTTCACAACGCGACGGTGACCGGCGGCAAACCAGCCAGCGAAGGTCCGCTGGCGCTGAAGCGTGAATTGCGCGAGGCTGAAGGCCGCCTGGACAAGCTGGAGATTGGATTAACCCAGGCGGAGACGGAAGCCTCGGCGTTGATCCAGGCCATCGAAGAGCTGGCCGCGCAACTGGAAGCGCGCAGCGAGGAGCGACGGCTGGCTGAACGCGACACCGCAGATCAAGGCGCGGCGCTCAAGCAGATGGAAGTCGAGACGCAGCGCGTTGAGCGGCGGCTCGAGGAGTGGGCCGCGCAGGCCGCCCGCAACCATGACGCATGCGAGGCCAAGCGGAGCACGATCGACGAAAAGCGCGAGGAAGCTGTTCGCCTGGAGGCGGAGCACGCCGCGGCTGAGGCAGCCCTTGATGAGTTGCAGGCCCAACTGGCCTTGCTGCGCGAAAAGCGCGAGGGCTTGCAGCAGGAGGCGGCGCAGGTGACCGCGGAACTGGCTGGCCTGGAGGAGCGCAGGCGCGGCGCCGAGGCTGCCTTCCAGCGTATTGACCGGCTCCATGCCGACTTGGAGCGCCGCGTCCAGTCGATCGAGCAGCAGCGGACCGCGGCCACAGCAGAGCGTGAGCAGCGCATCCGCGAGAGCGCCGAGTTGGCCCAACGTGAGCAGGCAATGGCAGCCGCGCGTACTGAGGCGCTGGCCCTCTCGCAGACGTTGGTCGCCCAGGCGCAGGCCCTGCGTCAGCAACTGGCAGCTATGGAAACGCAGCTCAAGAGTGGGCGGGCCTCTCTGGATCAGTTGCGCGAAGACCGCGCCAGTCGATCGAGCGAAGTGGCCAAGCTCGGCTCCGACCTCGAACACCTGGAGGCAAGCTGTCTGGCCGAGGTGAATCTGGAGGCAGCCGTTTTGCGCGCCGATGCGGAGGTCGTGCGCCTGGCCGGCGAGGAACTGGCCGCCGAAGAGGAGAGCTGCCGCGGGTTGCGCCAGCGCATTGAGCAGATGGGCCCGGTGAACATGATGGCCCTCGACGAGTACAAGGAGACCGCCGAGCGCCACGGCTTCCTGGAAACGCAGCGCACGGACTTGATGGAGTCGATCGAGAACACTCAGCAAACCATCAAGGAAATCGATCAGATTTCGCACACCAGGTTCGACGAGGCTTTTGCCCGGATCAACGAGAACTTCGCCAAGGTCTTCGCGCGGCTCTTCCATGGCGGGCAGGCCTTCCTGCGCCTCACGGACGTGGAGAACCAGGCCGAAAGCGGCCTGGATATTGTGGCTTCGCCGCCGGGCAAGAAGCTACAGAATGTGCTGCTGCTCTCTGGCGGAGAGAAGTCTCTGACCGCGCTGGCCCTGCTGGTGTCCATCTTCCAGTTCAAGCCCAGCCCTTTCTGTGCGCTCGACGAAGTGGACGCGGCGCTGGACGAGACCAACGTCGGCCGGTTTGCCGACCTGATGTTTGCCTTGAGCAAGGACACGCAGTTCCTGGTGGTCACCCACTCCAAGCGCATGATGCAGTCGGCCGACATGATCTACGGCGTGACCATGCAGGAGCCCGGCGTCTCCAAGGTGATAAGCGTGCGCTTGGGCGGACGTGGGCAGCAACGGGCTACGGCGTAGAGTTCGAGCAGTTGGATACAGGCCGTATTGCGAAGGAGTGGAACGGCCGAATGACAGCAAAATCCGATCTCAAGATAGTATTTTGTCTCCAGATGCGGGAACAATGCGGTTGGCTGATCTACAATGACCAAGTCGGAGTCAAATGGTCATTCCTGTGATCTGGTGGCGGCCAGGATGTCGAATTTCATCCCAACGCACGCTTCCTTCAGGTTGCACTTCGCAGTGTGGGGCGTCCTCGTAACTCTGTTTACTTCCCCTACTCCGGTCGTGGCCCAGGTTCGCCTGCTGTTCGCGCCCAGCGATGCTTATTTTTTCCGGAGACGGCCTCGACTCCAACGATTGCGGCCGGCGTAACAGGCCGTCACGCCGAAGACGCGCTTGCCGCGCGCTCGGTCATTACCCGCACTTGATGGGAGAACAACCGGAGTTGGATTGTTTGCGTCCGAACAAGGGCCGCGTGCCAAATGCAGCGAACCGTATCCGTGAGGCGCAGGCGTAGAGAGAATCATCGGCGTGGAAACTGAATACCGGGAAGAAGCGGAGAACGAAACACTATGGGACTGAATGGATACGATGTTGCCGTGATCGCAGTGTACTTAGCCTGCGTCACCGCCTTCGGAATGCACTTCAAGAAGAAGCAGAGCACCATCAAAGGCTACTTCCTGGCCGAAAAGACGATTCCGTGGTGGGCCATCTCTCTGTCCATCGTCGCGGCGGAGACCAGCACGCTGACCATCATCAGCGTGCCCGGAATGGCCTACGAGCAGGATTTCCGCTTCATTCAGTTGGTGATCGGCTACATGATAGGGCGCGTCATCATCAGCCTGCTGCTGATTCCGCATTACTTTCGCGGTGACCTGGTAACGGCCTATCAACTGATAGAGAGACGCTTCGGGCAGAGGCTGCGTTCGCTGACCGCCGGCTTGTTCCTGCTGACGCGCGCCGCCTCGGATGGCGTTCGAGTCTTCGCGATTGCCATCGTGGTGGGCATCGCGCTCTCCGGGTTTCTGCACGGCTATAGCGACCTGGCACGCGATATAACAGCCATTGCCATCGTCATGATCCTCACCCTGCTCTACACCTTCAAGGGCGGCATGGCGACCGTGATCTGGACCGACGTTGTGCAGTTGACGGTCTACATGACCGGAACGATCATCGGCCTGTTCACTATTGCGCATCTGTTTCCCGGCGGGTGGCATGCCGCCTTCGGCATGGCCGCGGCCGCGGGCAAGTTCCACGTCTTCTATTTCGGCTGGAATTTTTACGCAAAATATACCTTCTGGTCCGGTGTCATCGGCGGCGCCTTTCTGACTACGGCCAGCCACGGCACCGATCAGTTGATCGTGATGCGGTTGCTTGCATCGCGGAGCGAGCGGTATGCCAAGATGGCGCTGGTGGCCAGCGGCGTCCTGGTGCTCTTCCAGTTTTCGCTCTTTCTGCTGATTGGCGCGCTGCTCTACGTCATGTACAAGATGCTCCCGCTGGCCGCGACCTTTGCGCGCCCGGATGCCATCTATCCCACCTTCGTCGTCACCTGCATGCCGCACGGAATCAGCGGTCTGCTGGTCTCGGCCATCCTGGCTGCGGCCATGTCCAGCCTGAGCGCCTCGCTCTATTCGCTTTCCTCCACCACCATCATCGATTTCTACTCCAGATTCAATCCGGGCGTCAGCGAGAAGCGCCGGATGTTTCTCTCCCGCATGGCAACGATTGGCTGGGGAATCGTGTTGTTTGGGCTGGCGATTGTGGTTAGGCAGAGCGGCGGAAAGGTGCTGGAGATCGGCCTGTCCATCGCCTCGGTGGCCTATGGATCGCTGCTCGGAGTCTTCATGCTGGGCGTTCTCACCCGCAGAGCCTCGGAGAGCGGCGCGATGGTTGGAATGGTGTGCGGCTTTTCCCTGAACATCTTCCTGTGGCAGTTCACCCGGGTTCCGTACACTTGGTACGTGCCCCTGGGAAGCATTGCCACCTTTGCCATCGGTTATGGCGCAAGTTTCTATTTTCGCCGGACCATGCCGGTTGAACCGGCAACTACAGTTGAAGCATTAGGAGAGTAAATGGTGTTGAGTGGGTTGAACACGGAGCGGCAGAACCGCGCCTCCTCCGGTCTGGACAAACTGAGTGCGCTGGAGATTGCCACTCTGATGAATCGCCAGGATGCCAAGGTTTTGCGCGCTATCCGTCAGGCGCTCCCGGCCATTGCCAAGGCCATCGACGTGATCCGCGATCGCCTTGCGCGGGGTGGCCGGCTGATTTACGTTGGCAGCGGCACAAGCGGCAGAATTGGCGCGCTGGACGCCTCTGAGTGTCCGCCCACCTTCGGCACCGATCCTGACATGATCCAGTACGTGATGGCTGGCGGCGAACGCGCGCTGGCCAACGCCACCGAGGCCAGCGAAGATTCGCTGGAACTGGGCACGAGCGACATGGCCGCCCGAAAGCCCGGCAAGAAAGATGTAGTCGTGGGCCTGGCCGCCAGCGGGCGCACACCCTACACCGTTGCGGCCTTGAAATATGCCGGCAAGAAAGGCGCAGCCACCATCGCCATCATCTGCAACACCGGCTCGGAGTTGGCCAGCGTCGCGCAGATTGCCATCGAGGCCGAGGTCGGTCCCGAAGTGTTAACCGGATCGACTCGCCTCAAGGCTGGCACGGCGCAGAAGCTGATCTGCAATATGCTGACCACCGGTGCCATGGCCCGTTTGGGTTATGTCTACGGGAACTTGATGGTCAACCTGCACCTCAAGAATGAAAAACTCATCGAACGCGGAATTTCAATCGTACAGCGGGTCGCCAAGGTGAACCGGGATGTTGCTCTCGCTACCCTGGAGGCAGCCGATATGAAGGTCGCCGTGGCTTTAGTGATGTTGTGCGCCAAGGTAACCAAGCCAGAGGCGAACAAGCGGCTCAAACGCGCTCAAGGCAGCATTCGCAAAGCGATTGAAGCGTAGACGAGGCAGCTCGCCAAGCGGAAAGACCGTGCGTTATTGATCCAGCTCCTGACAATTGGAACAAATCCAGGCGTTGCATCCCAAAGAATGCAGGATTGCCTGTCTGCATGATCGACAAGTGGTCATTCCACGCGTCTTGAATGCTGAGCACTTACGTGGAGAGAATGCAAGTTGTTTGTAAAGAACGATATGAGCGGGATGACAGGTGCATTCCAGCCTTCCTCGGGAGGGACTGGAGCTTATCGGGCAGTGGATGATGCCGGTATGGACAGTAGCCTGTTATTTCGCTAGGGAAGTCTGAATTCTTCGCGTTCGTTTGAGCGTATTGGATGGCTTTAGTCAGCTTTATGATTATTTTGCTTGACAGTCGAGCAGCGCATCGATTACGATTCACGGCGAATTGGCTTAGCGCTGTGAGTGTTGCCTAAACCCGGTTTTCGGGCTATCAGGAGTGTGTGTCTTCGGGTGCATAGCGGCTCGGGACCCGCATCTAAGCGCTAAATCGTCTGCCGGAAGGGGGAGGAAGTGTCAAGCGCTCCTGGGGGGCAAGGATGAAAGTTCGGGCGCGGGTACATCTTGAAGCGAAATGTACGTCGGCGCTGTTCCTGGCGGCTTGTCAAATGGCTACGCAGTTCTTGTCGATAGGCCATAGACAGCTCTTCGCCGCCACGAGTTAACGATGGACAACTTTTGGAGAAGGACGCAAGAATGATCATACGCAATTTTCTAGGAAATAAATCCTTGCGCAAGCTTTGCTCGGGCAAGGTGCGAATGCTAGGGATGTTGCTGGCGTTCGCGGTGCTGCTGGGCGTTTCGTCCGCAGTAGCTCAAACAATCACAGCAACCGTGCGCGGCACCGTCTTGGACCCTGCTGGAGCCGTTGTCCCGGGCGCTAGCATCACAGCCAGAAATGTTGATACTGGCGTCAAGACAGGCACCGTTACGGACCAGAACGGCGGGTACTCCATCCGCTTCCTGCCCATCGGTACTTACACCGTCACCGCGGCAGTATCGGGCTTTGAAACTTCGTCGGTTGGCCCGTTTGTTCTGCAGATCGACCAGATCGCAAAAATTGACATCCAGCTGAAGGTCGGATCGGTTTCGACCACGGTGAGTGTCAACACTGAAACATCCCCCGAACTGCAAACAGAAAGCGCAACACTGGGAACTTCGATCAGTTCCGCTTCGCTGGAAGGCCTTCCTCTCAGTGGGTTGAACTTCCAATCCGCGGGCATGTTTGTGCCCGGCGCGGTTAACCCCTCCTATAGTGCCATGGGCGGTTCCAGCGGCACCGAGCGCGACACCTCCTCCGCCACCCAGCCGTCTTTCAACGGAAACCGCCAGCAGGGTAACAACTACATCCTGGATGGCGTGGAAATCAACGAGACCATGGACAACCTGGCCGGCTATAACCCGGCCCCGGACGCGCTGCAAGAGATGCGTGTCATTACCGTGAATGCCGACGCCGAATACGGTGACGTGAACGGCGGCGAAATGGTTATGGTTACCAAGGGCGGAACGAACAAGTTCCACGGCAGCCTCTACGAATTGTATGAAGACCAGCAACTGACGGCCAACCTGTGGAGCAATAACTATTCAGGTATCGCCAAGGGCAAATTTGCCCAGAGTCAGTTTGGCGCCACCATCGGTGGCCCGATCAAGAAGAACAAGCTCTTCTTTTTCGGCGACTATGAAGGTTTCAGGAACCATGCCGCGGGTACCGGTTCGGCGAGTGTAGCTACCCCTCTCATGCGTACCGGCGATTTCTCTGAAGTCTTTGCCGATAAAGGCTATACCCTCTACAACACAGGAATCACAGCCACCAATCCCACGGGCGGAACCCAGTATGCCACGCCGTATATGAGCGGTGCTGCCGGGAGTGGTACCTGCCCCAACTCCGTAGAAACCGGAGCAAATGCCGGGATTAACTGCATTCCTGTTGTGAATCCCGTTGCCAAGTATCTGTTTGCGCATCCGGAGGTCTATCCGCTGCCGAACTATACCCCCAGCACTCTCCCCGATTCAGGCAACTACCATGGGGCCTCCCAATCTGCCATTACCAACAATCAGGGCGATGTTCGCATCGACTATACGCTCGATTCCAAGGACACGTTGATGTCCCGCTACTCCATGGGCGATGCCTACGATGCCACGCCCAAGGCTGTTCTTCCTGCCACATTCCCTTCGGGCAACGACTATCCCGTACAGAGCGTTGTGGTCAACTGGGTACACGTGTTTACTCCTGCTCTGGTCAATGAATTCCGGGGTGGATTTACGCGCGTTCACTGGATTCAGGGCGCACCGACGGATCCCTCGGGCGAATTTGGCGTTACCGGTGATAAGACAATGGGCATTCCGCTTCCCAACCAGCCTTACGCTGGCTTCAGCGAAATGAATATTGCCACCGCGGAAAGCAACATTGGAACCGCGGCAGTTGCCACCACCTTCGTAGAAAACAACTTCGACTATGGCGACGACTTTACTTGGCAACACGGAAAGCACCTTACCAAATTTGGCGTTCAGGTTGTGCGGTATCAGCAGAACTTCTTTTACCCCGGCAATTATGGGGCGATGGGAGAATTTGCATATGACAACGAATTCACCGCCAACCCGACTCCTCCAAAGGGTGTCTCAGCGCCGGGATATGGATTTGCCGAAGTCGTTCTGGATCAGGCGACTTGGTCAGCCATTGGCGGCGTCTCCGGTCCCGTTGGACAGCGCCAGTATCGCGATGCGGCCTATGTTCAGGACGACTGGAAGGCGCGCCGTAACCTAACCGTCAACCTTGGCCTACGCTACGGGTTTGACCAACCCATCTATGAAGTGAACAACAAGGAACTCAACGTCGATATTTCCAATCCTTCGGCGTGCACCGGAACCCCTGACCCATGCCTGGAGTATGCCGGGCAAGGCGCCAACAGCCGCGCCCTCTACAACCCCTACCGCTTGGAGTATATGCCGCGCCTTGGATTCTCCTGGGAAGCAAAACCGAAGATCGTGGTCCGTGGCGGATACGGAATTACCGACTATTTTGAAGGCACCGGCGATGCAATGAGGCCGACGCAGAACCCGCCCTTCCTGCACCAGTTCAAGTACAATACCTCGACCCCGACCGCGACCTCCGGTGGAGCTCCGATCCCGGTAGAGAATGGCTTTAACACTTCCGCTGGAGCTTTGACTACCGCCAGCACAACCTATGAGGTATGGGCCAAGAACCTGCGCCCCACCTTCGTCCAGCAGTTCAACCTGACAGCGCAATACCTCCTCAGCACTCACACCACCGCTCAGGTGGGCTATGTGGGTGAAATCGGCCAGCATCTGATCGTTCCCGTACAAGCCAACGAGTACACGGCGGTGGGCGGCGGATCGGCAGCCTCCGAGCCTTTCTACGGTTTGGTCGGGCATGGCGGCACGGTTTACGTCACGGAGTCCGAGGGCGTCGAGAATTACAATGCTCTCCAGGCTGTTTTGAAGCGCCAGCAAAGCAACGGACTGCAGTACACCGTGAACTACACCTGGTCAAAGGCGATGAGCAACAACCCCGGTTTCTTTGGCGTTTCAGGTGTTTCCGGCGCCAGCGTTTACTGGCAGGATCAGCGGAATCCTCGGGCGGACTACGCTCCCTCCGCGTACGATACCCGCCAGGCCGTGAACGGGACCGTCGTTTACCAATTGCCTATTGGCCGCGGAGCGCGGTTTGTCAGCCACTCGAACCGGGTGATTGACGGAGCTATCGGCGGATGGCGGGTATCTGGAGATATGATTCTGTACTCCGGCTTCCCTGAAAACGTTACCAGCCCGAATAATGCCGCTCTGAACGCACCCACTTCTCGCGCCAACCGCTACGGGAAGATGAAAATCGTCGGTCGTAATATCCATAATTGGTGGGGGACCGATCCTACGGCCGCACCCTGCCAGGGTTCGCCGACGGCTACAGGTGCTAACCCGGTATGCGCTTACGGCTATGAAGTTGCTGCGGCCGCAGGAACTCCGGCGCCCGCTGGGCTGGGAACCTCGGCTCCCAACACTGAGCGTGCACCAGGGTATCGCATCATCGACATGTCTCTCTTCAAGGCATTTCCAAGTGTCAAGGGTGAGAAGCTGGAGTTCCGCGTGGATGCGTTCAACGCGCTCAACATGGCCAGCTACGCTGCACCCTCTCTCTCCACGAGCGCCTACTCCGGAACCATCGGAGTTTCTCCCGCTCCCTCGATCATTACGTATAAATCCGGCAACTCCTGGGGAAAAATTACTGGCACAAGTTCCCCGGCCCGGCAATTCCAACTTGCTCTTCATTACAGGTTCTGATCCGGGAGCTACTTCCGGAACGCAACTCTGAATCAAATGCAACTCTAGTCAGGGGGATTGTTCAACAGAACAATCCCCCTGATTTTTTACGGCTGGTCTGAACGCCCGTTTTGCGCGGATGCAGGGCTAGCGCGTTAAAGGTTTTGCTTAGAATTAGAACGGCCTCTGCACAGATTGCCATGCGCCACTGCGCACTTCTCTGGCTTCTCGCCACGTCATGCCCTTCCGGGTCGGCACACTGGCGAGACGAAAATATGCCATCATAATATGGACAGCGCGGCAGACTTCCAGGGAGAGGCTGGAACCCATGGAGTCGCGGTTAATACCAGCAGGGAAGGAGCATTTTTTTGCTTTGTCCCGGATAAATTGATATTAATCTTCCTTATTCTTTTGAGCGTATTGGACGACTTTGGTCAGCTTCATGATTATTTTGCTTGACAGCCAACCAATGCGTCGATTACGATTCTCGGCGGATCGGATCAGCGCTGCGAGGGCGGTTTGTGCCCCGTTTTCCGGCTGTCACAAAAGCGGGTCTACGGACGCGCGGATTGCCGGGATTCACAGCGCAGCGCGATCATTTGCCAGAGAGGGAGAAAGTCCCAAGCGCTCCTGGGATGCAAGAATGAACGCATGGGCGCGGGCGAATCCTATAAGGAGAATGTACGCCGATTCTGTTCTTGGCGGCTTGCCGAATGGCTACGCTGTTCTTGCCGATAAGCCATCGACAGCTCTTCGTTGCCACGAGATAACGATGAACAACTTTTGGAGAAGAACACAGTAGTGATCAGCAATTTCGCAGGAAATCTTTTGAGGAGGCATGGAAATGAACCTATGTAAGCGTTTGCTTTGCAGTGTGGTTCTGGCCGCGCTTGTCGGTATCGTCAGTGCCGGCGCCTGGGCACAGGGTGCTTTGACAGGCAGCATCAGCGGCACAGTAACCGATCCGACCGGCGCCGTTATCGTGGGCGCTACGGTTACCATCACCAACACGGACCGTGGCCAGGATCTTCGTACCCTGACAACCAATTCCGCCGGCTTTTACACCGCGACATCACTCCCGCTTGGCACCTACACAGTAAAGGTGGTAGACCCGGGATTCAAGGCGGAGACCGTAACCGGACTCCAACTGCACGCGGCCGACTCTCTGACCGTGAACCGGACGCTGGTTGCCGGAAGCACGAGCGAATCGGTCACTGTTACTGCGGCCCAGGCACAGCTGAATCTCGAAGATTCCACGTCTGCAGGCCTCATCAGCGGCGACCAGATGAACGAACTCGTGCTGAATAACCGCAACTACGAACAGTTCCTCCAGTTGCAGCCTGGCGTCGTTTACGGCGGCTCGACTGATCAGTTGTATGTTGGATCGACGGCTCCTGGCGGAGCGTCGAACACCGTGAACTTCTCCGTCAACGGCGGCCGTAATACCTCCAACAACTGGACCATTGACGGCGCCGACAACGTAGACCGCGGAGCCAACCTGACTCTGCTTACCTATCCCAGCGCGGACGCCATTGCCGAAGTGAAGACCCTGCGCGGCCAGTATTCCGCCGAATTCGGACGCAGCGCCTCGGGCCAGATCGACGTCGTTACAAAGTCGGGAACCAATAACTTCCACGGCAGCGCATATGAGTTCTGGCGCAACGATATCCTCAATGCAAATCTTTGGGGTAACAAGCTGAACCTGCCTGTTCAGCCCCGCTCCATCCTTCGCTACAACGATTTCGGCGAAAGCGTTGGCGGCCCTGTTCGGATTCCGTACATCTACAACGGCAGGGACAAGACCTTCTTCTTCTTCTCCGACGAGACCCGCCGCCTTGTGCAGTACACCTCCGGCACGGCCATGGTCCCCACCGCCGCTGAGCGCTCGGGCGACTTCTCCAATAGTTGGTATCAGATTCCCAAGGGGCAACCCAATGCTGGAGCTTGGGCTCAGGGGCCGGTTGCTGTCTGCACGGCGTATAACCCGGCCAATGGCGTCTGCACCGCATTCGGCGACAGCATCACGACCATTGATCCGGTGGCAAAGGCCTACCTCAAGGACATCTTCAGCCTCATTCCGGCGCCACCCAGCGCGGCCAACATTGCTGCCGGACTGGACCCGCACCAGATAGCTGCCACCGTGCCCAACACCTACAACAATAACCAGGTGCTGTTCCGCATTGACCAGTCGTTTGGGCAGCAGTTGAACATGTTCTATCGCTACATTCACGACTCATTCCCGATTACCTCTGGCACGGGCACCTTCACCACCTCGCCTCTCCCCGGCCTTTCCAACACCATCACGACGAATCCTGGAACCGAGCAGTTGGGGCACATCACCTATGTCTTCACGCCCACGTTGCTTGCGGACGCGGGATTCGCGTACTCTGCCAACTCGATTCTGACCACCCCCGTCGGCGCCTTGACATCCGCTGTATCCACGGATATCAACCCGACTTTGCCCTATACCAACACGCTGGGCGTGGTCCCGACGATTGCAATCTCAAATATCGCTAGCTTGGGCAGCACGGGCGTCTATCACGACTACGATTTCAATCGCAACCTCTTCGGCAATGTCACCAAGACCTTGGGCCGCCACACCATCATTGCGGGTGCGACCTACAACCACTTCCGGAAACAGGAAAACTCCACCGGCGGCAATAACGGCTCGTTCAGCTTTACCCAATTTACGGGTATTCCCACGATAACTGGGCTGAATGCGCCTTACGCGTCGTCCAACGCAATGGCAAACTTCCTGCTCGGCAACGCCAATGGCGGATTTAGCCAGGCATCGATCGCCATCACGGCCGATATCCTCGAGAACGATATGGAAGCATACGTTCAAGACAACTGGAAAGTTTCGCCGCGCCTCACGGTCAATCTTGGTGTGCGCTATGGCTACTATGGCCAGCCGACCGATGGCCACAACCGCATGAACAGTTTCGACCCGATCACCTTCGATCAAACCAAGACGCCGGCCATTATGAACAGCGGCTTGATGTGCTTGTCGGGTACGTGCAACAACACGAACCAGACGCCAACCACCCCTGTCTTCCCGGGTGAGGGCGGAACCGTTACAGCCAATACCAATCAGGACTACGACGGCATCAACTACATCAATGGCATGATCTTCCAGAACAACTCTGGAGTTCCGGGTCATGCTTCTCCGTTTGGCAACAAGGTTGGTCAGGCGGACAACCACAACTTCGCGCCGCGCTTCGGCTTCGCTTATGATCTCTTCGGCGATGGCAAGACCTCGGTCCGCGGTGGCTATGGATGGGCATTCGATTCGTCTGAAGTCAGCTACTACGAAACGCAGGTCTTTAACAATCCTCCCGCAGTGACCAGTTACTCGCTTGGAACCGCGGTATTTGACAGCCCGGCGACTGGTTCGGGCACGACCACGGCTGCTTCGACGACACCGGGCCGTATTGTGGCCTCTCCGGTCAACTATCAAACGCCGTATATTCAGCAGTTCTCGCTGGATATTCAGCACACCTTCACGCCGACCTTCATGATTGACGCCGGCTACTTCGGCACCCACGGCACGCATCTGCTCGGCATGATGGACATTAATGAGCCACTGCCAAACGCCTGGGTTGGCAAGGTCTCGCCGGAAAATGCCACGACCGACTCAGGGAAGGTAGGTCAGTATTGCTACGCCGGAACAGGTGGAACTACTGGTGTTACCTGTATCCCGTCGTTCCTCAACTCCACCACGGATCGCGTCCTGAACAGCATCAAGCCGTACCCCGGCTACTTCGCGATCGATGCGGTCGAGTCGATCTACAACTCCAACTACAACGGGTTGCAGGTCAAGGCCACCAAGAAGTTCGCGGGCAAGAGCATGATCGACGTGAACTATACCTGGTCGCGCGATTTGACCGACGCCCAGAACGACTACACGACCGAGCCGCAGCAAACCTCCAACATCGCCGCCGAATATGGCCGCGCCGCCGATGACCGGAAACAGGTTCTGATGGTGGACGGCATCTACGAGTTGCCCTGGATGAAGGATCAACGCGGAGTCTTGGGTCACGCTGTTGGCGGATGGGAGCTGTCCGGCATCTGGGCGTTGAACTCTGGCCTGCCGCTCACCATTTCGGAAAGTGCGGCGTACACCATCAATTACATGTATCAAGGCGCCGCCTACACCAACCCGATCAATAACCAGAACAACGGCAACTACATTACGGATGCTGCCGGAATTGGCGTTCTGGGCAACACCAACGCCGGCCTTCGTCCCAACCAGATCGGCAACCCCAATTTCGGCTATGGAACGAAGATCCACAATCGCTTCCAATGGTTCTATGAGGGCGCGTTCGCTACCCCGATTGCCAGCAGCACCGGCGGTATGGTAGGTAACGAAAAGCGCGGCGTGGTCAGTGCTCCTGGCTTTGAGCGCATCGATCTGGGCTTATTCCGCAACATCAAGATTCACGACGGAATGGATGTCCAAATTCGCGGCGAGGCCTTCAACGTTCTTAACCACACCAACCTGGGCTCGCCCTCCGCATCGGCGTCGTCTTCGACGTTCGGTCAAATCACCGGCGCGCGCGATAACCGCATCATGCAAATCGCGGGCAAGTTCACCTTCTAACTCTCTCTAGCATCGAACCAGAGCGGCGCCGGCTTCGGCTGGCGCCGTTCTGCGATAAAGAGCTTTTGCATCACAACTCGCACGATGATGCAGCGGCGTGTCGCCGCGCATTGTGAGGTGAAACGAATGTTCCGGTTCTCTTATTTACTGAAATGCCTGCTGGTGCCTGCTGTTAGTCCGTGTGTTGCCGCCTGTCTTTTGACGGGCGTTTTCCTTTTGCCGCAAACAGCTATAATTGCGCAGGATATTCCGCACTCTTCCTTCCTATCGCCTGATGCTTCGAAACTAGCTCTGATTCCCATGCCGCGCGAGATTCACGTAGTGAAAGATATATCGCTGGCGCAAGGCGTCGGCATCGTCGCCGCGAGCCCTGACTCCGAAGACAAGTTCGCTGCCGAAGATCTGGTCAGTTCGCTCAAGGAACGCGGCATTGACGCGCGCGCCGGCAAGATGGGCAGAATCAAGATTGTGCTACTTCGCCAGAACACAAAACAGGATTCGAAGAAGGCGGCGGATATTCTCTCTCGCGCTCAAGTAAACTTCGATTCGGCGATGCGCGACGAAGGCTACGTTCTCGTCACCGACGGAGACATCACTTACGATATAGCTGCCACGGGCGCGGGAATCTATTACGGGGCGCAAACCATCAAGCAACTGGTTGCGGGTAGTGGAGCGCATGCCGTCTTACACGGAGTTGTTGCGCGTGACTGGCCGGCCATGAAGTATCGCGGCCTGAGCGACGATTTATCGCGCGGTCCTGTTCCCACGCTGGAGTTTCAGAAACATCAGATCCGGTTGCTTTCCGAGTACAAGGTGAATATCTACTCCCCCTACTTTGAAAACACGCTAGTCTCCGCATCCAATCCCTTGCCCGCTCTACCTGGCGGCGCGATGACTCGCGCGGATGTTGAAGAGTTGGTGCGCTACGCAAACCAGTATCACGTTACCGTTGTACCCGATCAGGAGGCTTTTGGACACCTGCATCGCGTTCTGATGTTCGACATCTATTCCCAACTGGCGGAGACGCCTCATGGTTCCGTTCTGGCTCCGGGCCAGCCGGGGTCGCTGGATTTGATCCGGCAATGGTTCACGGAAATGGCCTCAATTTTTCCGAGTCCTTTTCTTCATATCGGCGCGGACGAAACCTTTGAACTGGGTAGAGGGCAGACCAAGACCCGCGTGACTCAAGAAGGGTTGAGTGCTGTCTATGTGGACTTCCTCACTCAGATTCATACCGGACTTAGCCCTCTGCATCGTAAGCTTCTGTTTTGGGGCGACATCGCCATGGACAGTCCGAAACTGGTCAAGACTCTGCCCAAGGATATGATTGCCGTCGCGTGGGAGTACAATCCGAACCCAAAAGGTTACGACAAATGGCTTTTGCCGTACGTAGACGCGGGAATGGAGACTTGGGTAGCTCCTGGCATCAATAACTGGAGGGTCGTCTATCCGAATTTCACCGCTGGCCTCGATAACATCCAGAGATTTGTCAGCGATGGTCAGCGGCTCGGTTCCACAGGCGAGTTGAATACCGTATGGAACGATCTGGGAGAGGGGCTGTTCAATATGGATTGGTACGGCGCGCTCTTCGGGGCGGCTGCCGGGTGGCAACCTGGAACAAGCAGCATTCCTCAATTTCAGAATAGCTACGGCCAGGTTTTCCACGGCGATCTCACCGGCAAGATCAACCAGGCGCAAGTGGAACTGATGGCCGCGCAGACGACTCTGAAAGACGCGGGGCTTGGCGCGGCAACCGACAACTTGTTCTGGGCTGATCCGTGGAGCGCGGACGGGCAGCAGCTTTCAGCTAAATTGCTGCCGGTCGCTCATGCCATGCGATCGCATGCCGAGCAAGCCATTATTTTGATCGAACAGGCTCGCGGCGCGGGGGCATTGCGTGAGCCGGATGCGCTGAATGCAATGGAGATGGGCGCCCGGCGCATGGACTTCATCGGATACAAATTTGAGGTTGCGCAGGAAATTGCCGATGGATACGGGCACGCGTATCGGGATCAAAACGATCCTGTCGGCAAGCGCTCAGTCGGTCGCGAGTTAGGCGCGATTACGGGGGTGAACGGGCAATGTCAGGACCTGCGCGAGGGATATGGGCTGACGCGCGAACTTTATCGCCATGCATGGCTCCAGGAGAATCGCCCTTATTGGCTTGACAATGTCATGGCGCGCTACGATATGGGTATGCAATTGTGGATTCAGCGCGCCAATCGCTTTAATGAGGCAAGCTCGCAGTATCGTCAGACGCACGTGCTTCCCAAGCCGGAAGACGTGGGGTTACCTGCGCTGCCCAGCACCGCGCCTCCGATTCAGGCCGATCTTCCTGGAGTGAAGAAGGATAAGTAGCCGGAGCGAGGAAGGCTGAAACATGACCGCCCTTAGACTCGTGATCACTGGCATCGGCGTGGCAAAGGTTGTGCCCCGCTGCAACGGCAATCAGTTACTCGGTGGCCTACACCATAGGAGAAGCAAGATGAAGATGAGTAGTAACGCCGCACTTTCACGGATTCGATGCTTGATGGTTATGTGTGCGATGCTTTGGTGCGCCGTCGCGGTTGCCCAGCAGTCGGTTGCCAAGCCGGATTATGTCGTATCCAAGCCGGTTATCAACCTGTACTCCGCCGCTTCTGCTGACAGCGAAGTGGTGTCGCAGGCTCTCTATGGGGCTGGTGTTCTTTCGTTGGAGAAAAAGAACGAATGGATTCAAATCCGCACTGGAGACGACTACACGGGTTGGGTGGCGGCAGCCGATATCACCGCCGAGCAAAGCGTTTATGCTCCGGACGGTAAAGCGGTTCGCGTTATGGAACTGAGCGCCAACCTCTTCCGCGAACCCAGCGTGACCAAACACGCTCCCGTGCTGAACTTGCCGTGGGAGGCCCGGCTGGAGTTGATTTCAGGCAAGGTGGATAAGGACGGGCGCTGGCTTCAGGTCAGGCTTGTGAATGGTCAGACAGCATATGTTGAACAAGGTAACGTAAGCGCGGATGTCGCGCCCCTTACCATCGATCAGGCCATTCAACTCGCGCACAGGTTTCTTGGCATCACTTACACATGGGGCGGGGTCTCCAGTTATGGCTACGACTGCTCTGGCTTCACACAGATGCTGGTCCGCCAACGCGGGATCATCATGCCGCGCGATGCCGGTGTGCAGGCAGGCTGGAGCGGAGTGACGCCGGTAGAGCGCAAGGACCTGCAGCCGGGCGACCTGCTGTTCTTTGGCGGGAGCCAGGCCAAAATTACCCATACGGGTATGTACATCGGGAATGGCGAGTTTATCCATGACACAACCAACACCCACCCCGGGGTCCAGATCAGCAAGCTGGACGATATGCCCTGGACTAAACTGCTGGTAGCAGCGCGGAGAGTGAAATGATGAATCGACGGGATTTGTTGAAAGTGGCGGGTGCTGTGGGAGTGGGTGCGGCAATGCCCAAAACTATGTTTGCCGCGAAAGCTCCGACAGCGGGTGGGAATACCGTCGTCAAAACTGAGCTGAAGCGCCTGATGCTGCGCCACACCTGGACGACCACAATGTCTTCCAGCGCTTATCGCGACACGGTTCACGTTCAGTATCAACGCGACGGCATCACCGGATTCGGCGAGGGTGCGCCGATTGTTCGATACAAGGAGTTTCCGGAGCAAGCCAAACAGGCCATCGATGCAATTATCGACAAGATTGCTGCGGGCGATCCGCAAAAGTTCGACAAGTTCCTTGCCGAGGTGCGCCGTTTGCTCGGCGACCATCAGCACGCGGCCATGGCCGCTGTGGACATCGCTGTATGTGACTGGCTTGGCAAGAAACTCGGAATTCCTCTGTACCAGTATTTCGGACTCGATCCAGAGGATGCTCCTGTGACCACTTTCTCGATCGGCATCGACACGCCGGAGATTACCCGGCAGAAAACGCGCGAGGCGGCCGATTTTCCTGTTCTGAAGGTGAAGGTCGGACTTCAGAGCGACGAGGAGACGATCGAGGCCATTCGCAGCGTAACGAAAAAGCCGCTGCGCGTAGACGCCAATGAAGGATGGACTGATAAGGAAGAGGCCATCCGCAAGATCAACTGGCTGGAGACGCAGGGTGTGGAACTTATTGAGCAGCCGATGCCCGCGCACATGTTTGAAGAGATAAAGTATGTGCGCAGCAAGGTACATATACCCGTCATTGCCGACGAAGCCTGCACTGACGCAGCGATGATTCCCAAGCTCAAGGAAGCCTACGATGGGGTCAATGTGAAGCTTGATAAGTCGGGAGGCCTCATGGAGGCCTATCGATGGATCAAATTTGCCCGGGCGATGAATATGAAGGTGATGCTAGGTTGCATGGTCTCCAGTTCGTGCACAGTTACCGCCGCGGCTCATCTGGCGGCTCTCGTGGATTATCCCGATCTGGATGGAAATCTGCTGATTGCTAACGATCCATACGAAGGCGTAAAGGTGCGGCAGGGGAAGTTGATCTTGCCGACCGGACCCGGCTTGGGGTTGAAGATACTGGCTTCCTAAGTTCATTCAGGCATGCGCGATCACGGCCGCGTGCCTGTCATCGTTGAGTTAGTAAGTTGCCGGGCCAAGGCTCCGGCAAGGGGGATTCGAGTGAGAAGTGGATCTGTGATTTGTCGGTTTGTATTGATTTTGTCGGTCGTCGCTGCATCGTTCGGCAGCTTGGCTGCCCAAAGCGGGTCGCCCTCGGGCAACGCCGCGGTGATGACTCGTGGGGCGGACTTTGCCAACATCGATGAAATCATGAACGCTGCGATAGCGCATGGGGCAATTCCCGGCGGCGTCGTGCTGATTGGACACAACGGCAAGGTGGTTTACCGCAAGGCCTACGGCCAGCGCTCGGTGGAACCGGGCAAGGAGGCAATGACCGTAGACACCATCTTCGATCTTGCTTCGCTGACAAAGTGCATTGCCACAACGAGTTCCGTCATGAAGTTGGTGCAAGAAGGGAAGGTCCGCCTGAACGAACCGGTGGCGGCCTACTTGCCGGACTTTGCCAGGAACGGAAAACGTGACATCACTGTCCGTGAACTGCTTACGCATTTTTCCGGGTTGCCTGAGGACCTCGACCTGAAAACGGCGTGGAAGGGGCGCGATGTTGCGTACCAGATGGCCATGGACGCGAAGCCAATATTCCCTCCCGGCTCACGCTTTCTCTACAGCGATATCAACTTTGAAACGCTCGGATTTCTGGTCGAGAAAGTTTCCGGTATGAGCTTGAATGACTACGCCGCGAAGTATGTGTTCTCCCCTCTGGATATGAGGGAGACGCGTTATTTGCCGCCCGCTGAATGGCTCCCGCGCATCGCGCCGACTGAGTACGACGAAGACAATCACATGCTGCGCGGCGCCGTGCACGACCCGACTGCGCGCCGCATGGGTGGCGTCGCGGGACACGCGGGATTGTTTTCTACCGCCGACGATCTTTCAAAATATGCGCAGGATATGCTTACTGGTTTTCATGTTCTTACGCCCTTAACGGTGGAGAAAATGTCCACACCACAGCAGCCGCCCACCGCGGCTTCGCTGCGCGGCCTTGGCTGGGACATCGACTCACCCTTTTCCACTAACCGCGGCGAATTTTACCCGATCGGATCCTTCGGACACACCGGGTTCACGGGAACGTCGATCTGGATTGATCCAGTCACAAATAGTTATGTGATTCTGCTTACCAACGCGGTTCATCCGCACGGTCATAGCTCAGCGATTGTTTCACTGCGCGCCCGGGTTGCCTCCGCGGCCGCCGAGAGCCTGGGACTCTCAGTTTCCAGTGATCAAAAACTGCGTTTGGCGCGAATCACCGGTTACAACGAAGCAATGTCATCGGCGCGTCTAGTGACCGCTCGCAATGGTTCGGTTCGCAACGGCATCGACATGCTTGAGGCCCACGGGTTCGCCGAACTCCGCGAGGGCGGCGGAGCGACAACCAAGGTCGCGCTGGTCACAAACCATACGGGCTTGGACTCGCGCGGCAATAGAACCATCGATGTGCTGGCCAAGGCGCCGGGTATCGAAGTTGTCGCCATCTTTGGCCCCGAGCACGGCGTCGCCGGAGCCGTGGACACGACAGACATTTCCGATTCGAAAGACGCGGCAACCGGGATTCCTGTATACAGTGTTTACGGAGATTCCAGCGCCAAGCGCCATCCGTCGTTGGAAAGTCTCAAATCGGCGGACGTTATCGTCTACGACATTCAGGACATCGGTGCGCGCTTCTACACCTACGAAACCACGCTCGGCTACTTTCTCGAGGCCGCGTCAACGACGGGCAAGAAAATCTTCGTTCTTGACCGCCCGAATCCCATCAACGGCGCTTACGTTCAGGGTCCCATTAGCGACAAAGGGCGTGAGAACTTCATTAACTATGGGCAGGTTCCAATTCGTCATGGCATGACGATCGGCGAACTGGCGCGTTTTTATAACTCCGAGCGCGGCATCAATTCCCGGCTTACTGTCGTGCCCATGGAGGGCTGGCAGCGTGGCGACTGGCTGGATTCGACTGGAGTTCTCTGGGTAAATCCTTCACCGAACATGCGCAACCTTACAGAAGCCGCGCTCTATCCTGGACTTGGAATCCTCGAGTCAACGAATGTTTCGCTCGGACGCGGTACCGATACTCCCTTCGAACTGCTGGGCGCTCCTTGGGTTAAGCCGGTGGAACTGGCCGCCTATCTGAACGCGCGGGGCATCAGCGGGGTTCGCTTTGTGCCGACGGAATTCACGCCCAATGCCAGCGTGTACTCACAGAAGAAATGCGGAGGCGTGAACATCATCGTCACCGATAGGAACGCGCTTGATGCGCCCGAACTTGGCATCGAGATTGCGTCCGCGCTTCATTCCCTTTATCCGCAGCAGTTTGAGATGAAGAACCTTGACCACCTGATGTTAAACAACGCCACGCTGGAGGCAATCAGCGCGGGGCAGGACCCCCGACGCGTATGGATGGACTGGGTCGGTGAGGTAGAGAGCTTCAAATTGATTCGGGCCAAGTACCTGCTGTACTAGAGGCTGTTTCATAAATAGATTCGGCCTCAAAGTGGATACTTCTGTCTGAGGACGTTGTTGTGTTGAGCTTCCTGCATGAGCAAGAAGCGATTTGAGTTGTTGACCGATGAGCAGTG
>Ga0181529_10002203_pt1 | contig 23761 bp, 17 predicted proteins | sample PEATcosm2014_Bin_36_FD_119763 | JGI IMG/M metagenome (GOLD analysis project Ga0181529, IMG submission 119763) | Peatland microbial communities from MTU Mesocosm Facility, Houghton, MI, USA - PEATcosm2014_Bin10_30_metaG | ecosystem: Environmental > Terrestrial > Soil > Wetlands > Peat | place... | reverse complement strand
GGAGGGAGAAGGGAGGGACGAACTGGCCGTACGTCCCCGCGCCCTCGACCACCATCTGGGTGGCGCCGGACGAGGCCGACTCGACGATGTCGCGCGACGAGCCGAGCTGGCCGTTCGGGTAAATCTGGATCTCGATGGCCCCGCCGGTCTGCTCCTTCATATCGGCCGCCACCTTGTTCATCATGGCGACTTCGGGATGGGTCGCCGCCACAATGGTGGACCAGCGGATGACGGTTGCCGCCCGGGCGCGCCCGGTAATGGCAAACACGGAGACACCGGCGAGCGCGGCGCGTCGGGTTACGCGGATAGTCATTGGATGGTTCTCCCTGCGATGATTGTCAGCCGACTGGTCGTTCGCCACTCATAGCAACGATCACCCGTGACCTTTCTCCGCGAGACGTTCGTGTCACGGGTGTGCTTCACCTGCACCGAGATTGAATGAGCCCGCGTAGCGCGCATAAGCGTAGCGTCTTCCGCCAACGCAAGCCCGTGTTTGCACAGGCATTTCTGGACCAGGCACGATGCCGCAGCGTGTCATCGCCGCGCTGCCGCTTCCTGTAGCTCGTTGCCGACGCGGAGGAAAGCCCCAGTTCCGGCTACAGAATGAACCGCACCCCCCACCCAACCACGCCAACCATGGCGGGGTCGAAAATGTCCGTTTCGGAGAAGTTGGCAGAACCGACCGGACGACCGCCGTCGCCGCAGAGCGCCCCCAGTGCGGTCGACATCTTCGCCCGCACCCCACGCGCCCCCGGCTGTCCTGATGGCCGCTCCCGGCCCAACGATCCACATCCCCCAGCCATCATTTCCTTGCGCCCGCCGCCTCCTTTGTGCTAGGAATCTATTCCCAATTATCCCTTTGACAAAGCCTCTAAGCGGGCGTATATTATCCGCCATCAGCCGAGGCCCGTGTCATGACGATAGACCTAACCAACCCGATCTTTCACGATGAAGATGCCGCCCGCGCTCACATGGAACGGGCGCGTTGGCCGAATGGTCCGACCTGCCCGCATTGCGGCGCGGTTGATCGCATCACGCGGATGGAAGGCGAGAAGCACCGACCCGGCACATTCCAGTGCAATCAGTGTCGGGACCAGTTCACGGTGACGGTCGGTTCCGTCATGGAGCGCAGCCACATCCCGTTGCCTAAGTGGGTGCTCGCTTTCTATCTCATGGCGGCATCGAAGAAAGGCGTCTCGGCACACCAGCTTCACCGCACGCTGCACCTGACCTACAAGACCGCTTGGTTCATGTGCCACCGCATCCGCGAGGCGATGCGCGATGCCAGTCCGTCGCCGTTGGGCGGTGAAGGCAAGATCATAGAGGCGGATGAGGCTTATCATGGCCGCGTCGAGACCCCGGCCCCAAGCTCAAAGCGCAAGGGCCGCCCTTACCTTAAGCGCAACGCCGGCAAGCAGAAGCGCCCGATCTTCGCCTTAGTCGAGCGTGGCGGCGAGGCCCGTGCTTTCCATATGCCCGTGGTCACGGGCAAGAACATCCGCGAGAAGCTGGTCACGCACGCCAGCCGCAAGAGCCGCCTACAGACCGATGAAAGCCCCTTGTATCCGCGCGTCGGCCAAGAGTTCGCCATCCATGAGACCATCCATCATGCGGTTGGCGAATATGCCCGTGGCGACGTGACCACCAACAGCGTCGAAGGCTTTTTCGGCATTTTCAAGCGCGGCATGACTGGCATTTACCAGCATTGCGGCGAGGCGCATCTGCAACGCTATCTCGACGAGTTCACTTTTCGCTACAGCAACCGCCTTTACCTTGGCGTGGATGACGCCCAACGCGCTGTGCTGGCGATCCGTGGCGCCGATGGCAAGCGACTGACCTATGGGGGGCCTCGTACGGGCCAAGCGAGCGCATCCGCCCTTACCTGAGTCCGACAAACCGGCCTGGGTGCCGCACAAGACCGTGAATCTCGACCACGTAGATTACGTGGCGACGACCGCGCGTGGCGTCGTGATCGTGGCCAAACGGGGCGGTCGCGTGTACTCGATCAACGTGCCGCGATCCGAGGTTCTGGACCTTGCGGCGAGGCTGCGATTTCCGATCCGGAAAAGGAAAAGCGGGACCTGACGCTCGCCGCTCTATTCGGCTATTGTGGCATCGCTATACCGACATGGGAGAGAACGTCATGTCATGGAAAAAAATAACTCTCGACGGAGACGACATCAGAAGGGGAATAGACGACAAAATCCAGGAAGCATTCATAACATGCCTTGAGGATGCGGGGTGGCCAGAAGGCGCCATTATGTACGGAAACCGAGATACTGCAACCGAGGGGTATTTCTATTTCTTTACCCCAGCGGCGGCACAGGCGGCAGATCATCTTTTGTTTGTGTATGACGCGGTAGATTGTCCGGAGCCTCCTGCGGCGAACCTGTCTGTGCTTGTGAAGCGCACAAGAGGTGGTGTACCCGGTTGATGATGATGGTTCTATCCGGCAATCCTTCTGCCGCTCCGTTGGCATACAACCTGATCCTGCGCCCATCCGAGAAGCGCAGTTCAAAAGCAAGTTCCGCTGGCAGAATTGACATAGCATCCCGTCCCCGTGTATAAGGTTGAACTACACGAGGCCCGCGACGACCAAGCCATTGGCAGGATGGAGGGGCAACTCCATCCTGCTGCACTTTCTATCTTACTCCTTCCTGCTTCTGTCGTCAGTAGCGGCGTGGGGTGCTTCCTTTTATTTTGATGGCACCCGCGCCCCAAACCCCCGCGCGATCCAGCGGATTACCAAACCTAAGAGCAAGACGGCAACTGGGACGCTGGCTCCGCTAACGGCGATGCTTGCGTAGTCCAAAACCGTGAAGGATGGGTATTGGGTCATCCATCCACTAAACCCGGTGTAGCACATCGTAATATATGTGCCTTCCCTCGTGCCAGGAACATGCTTCAGTTCACAAGTTCCCCAAATATATCCGACCCATGCAACGGCCCAAACAATAGAACCAACCATCCATACTCTGAACAGGCCGCGCTTCCAATTCATTTTCTGTTGGTCTCTACCTCAACCGCCGCCTTAACATCGGTCGCAGCCCGCCCGGCGTTGGACTCCTTAACCTTCCCGTGCTTTGGTTGCGGTGGCGTGTTCAGCGCCCGCCGCAACGCAGCCTCGGCCCGAAGGGCGATTTCGTCGGATGGGTATTCCTGGGGTTTGCTTTCCATAAGGAGTCCACATGCCTGATCCTGAACCCCATATTGTAATAGGTGCCACTCCAGAAATCTACCAAGCAATCGGAAGGGTGGCAGAGGCGTGGGCACACTTGGAACAAGCCACCGATTGGGCAATCTGGGAAACCGCCCTGCTTAACAATGATGCTGGAGCTTGTATTACATCCCATTTGCAATCGCTAAACCGCCGCCTACAAGCCCTTATGGCGCTTATCAGGCTGCGCCTGCAAGACGATAACAGCGTTATATTAACCAGATTGAATAAATTCATAGGTCTGACAGACGGATTAGCAAAAGAACGAAATCGTGCAGTGCATGACCCATGGATATCAGTGGATGACGTACCCGGCAGGTTCCAAGAAACCGCAGAAAAAAGATTAGAGTTTGGGTTCAGGCCAGACACGGCTGAAAGACTTCTCAAATTGGTAGACCAAATAAACGCCGCCCAACAAGAATTGTATAGTATCAAGAGAGCATTCGAGTTATCATCGCACGAAAAACCTTCTCCACCATCATCCTCCTGATCGGGAGAGGATCAATAAGGACTGCATTAAGGTCTGAGTAATAGCCCAAGTAGGCGTCAACGCCCGCCTCGATCATTTCCTTCGTCACCTCGATCTCATCTTTCGTCGTCGGCCTGTCACGCGATGGGGAGTCTATCATGGGAGCCTGCTTTGAAAAAGGGATAATTGGGAATATATTCGTGCAAGCCGCCCTCATCCCGGCCCCGGTCCAAGCCTTCGCCCCCGACTTCGCCCGTCGGCTCGGCGTCATCCTCGCCGCTCTCACCGCCCTGATCGCCCGCCGTTTCCTGCGCGAGCCACGTCTCGCCGCTCTCATCGTCCCGCTCTGGACCCGCCTTCGCCGCGCCGCCGGTCGCTTCGAGCGCCTGATGGTGGGCCTCGCCGCCGGCCGCCTCCCGCGGCCCCGCCGGTCCGGCGCGCCGTCTTCGGCGTCGCCCGGCTGTGGCCATTGCGGCGCCGGCGCGCTCCCCACCGGCCGCGGCTGGCTGGTGGCCGCCCTCGGCCCCGAGGCCGCGGTCTGTGCCACCCAGCTCGCGGCCCTGCTCGCCGAGCCCGCCACCGTCGAGTTGCTCGCCCTGGCCCCATCCGCCCGCCGCATTCTCCGCCCGATCGCCCGCATGCTCGCCGTCGGCGCCTTCGCCCCCCGCCCCCGCCCCGCGCCCGCCGCGCCGCCCGGCGCCCCCCCGCCGCTCGGCGAGGTCGCCTTCCGCTCCCACGACTTCACCTGGTACGTGGTCCCCACCCCGCCCGCGACCCCCGCCTGACCTGGGGCGCCCGGCTGCGCCTAAAGTGTTCCGATATAGTATCAAACACGCGCGCGGAGTGGCAGTCATTTGCCTTCCGCCATTTGCGTTGCAGCAAAAAATCATCCCGGCCCGCGCGCCCGTCCCGATCCCGGTCCCGCACCGGCTCGGCGTCCCGCCTGATCGCTGACGCGGCTTTGCCAGCCCCCGCAAACCAGGAGCAGATAAGCCGTAACGAACATAATGGCTGCCACCAAATGGAACATCGGGAAAGTCTGAGCCGTGCAATGCGAAGTTGGGGAGAGCGCGGTGTGCGCCGATGGCTGACCTGATCGCAAAAACCTGCCTGGTCACCGGCTCCAGCCAGGGCATCGGGGCGGCGGTGACGCGCGGCATGGGGACGTTCCTGTTCCTCCGCTCCGAGGCGCTGAGCAGCTACGTCACCGGCCAGGTGATCGAGGTGAACGGCGGATTGCTGATGCCGTGACGGCGCCGCCCCGGCCTTACGTCAAGCCGCCGGACGTGGCACACTGCGGGCGCAACCGTAACAGGGTCCGTCTTGCGCCAGTTGCTGCTGATGCGTCACGCCAAGTCGTCCTGGGACGACCCGAAAATGCCCGATCATGCCCGCCCGCTGAACGCCCGGGGCCGGCAGGCGGCGGCGGCGATGCGGCGCGCCATGCACGAGTTGGGCCTGGAGCCCGACGTGGTTCTGGTGTCGTCGGCGCGGCGGACGCTGCAGACCATGGAAGCGCTGGAGCCCTGGCAGGATACGCCGCTGATCGAGCCGATGGACGGGCTCTACCTGGTCAGCGCGGCGCAGATGCTGCAGGTGCTGCACCGGGTGGCGGAGACGGCGCGCAGCGTGCTGCTGCTGGCGCACAATCCGGGGCTGCACGATCTGGCCCTGCTGCTGGCCGGCCCGCAGGGCCTGGCCGCGGGGACGCCGGCGGCGCGCCGTCTCGCCGAGGGCTATCCGACCGGTGCGCTCGCCGAGTTCGCGGTGGCGGGGCCCTGGGGGACCCTGGATGAGGGCGGCGGGCAGTTGTTGCGTTTCCTGCGCCCGCGCGACCTGCCCGGGGTGACGGACTGATCGCCATGAATGTCACGCCGGACGCAACGGGCGGCGCCGACGACACCACGCCCGCGACATCCCCTCCCCTGGTGCTGGAACTGGCGCTGGCCCCCGGGGAAGCGCGCCGGCTGCCGTACCTGCTGCGCGGCAACGGGCGGCGGCGCGCCACGCCGCTGCGGCTGACCTGGCACGACACGCCCGACTACGACCTCGCCGCCGACGGGCTGGCGCTGGTGGAACGCCAGCACGGACGCGAACGCGGCTGGCGGCTGGAGCGCATGGCGGCCGACGGCGGCGAGCCATGGTTGCCGGGCACGCCCTGCCCCGTGCTGGCCGAGGCGGCGGAAGCGGTGGCGCTGAACGTGCCGCTGCCGGCCCCGCTGACGCCGATGGTCGGCTTCGAGGGCCGGACGCGCACGCTGGCGGGGCCGGATGGGGTGGCGGTGAGCCTGATCTCCGGCATGCTGCGCGCCGCTGCCGTCACCCGGCCGTGCTGCCGCGTGGTGCTGGGCGGCCCGGCCGAGGCGGTGACCGCGCTGAGCGACGCACTGGCCGGACCGCTGCACCTTTACGTGCCGGCGACGAGCCTGGCCGCCGAGGCGATGGCGCTGGCCGGCCGCCCTGCCCCACGCCGCCACCACGCCCCGCCCGCTCTGGCGGCGGACCATCCGGTGGGCGAGGCCTTCGCGCATCTGGTGGCACGGCTCACCGAAGCGATCCTGTCCGAGGCGCCGCACGCCGGACCGACGGTGAGCGAGCCGGTCCACCAGATGCGCGTCGCGGTGCGCCGGCTGCGCTCGGCGGTCGCGCTGTTCGGCAAGGCGACGCACTGCCCGGAACTGGCCGCCGGCAAGGCCGCGTTGCAAGACCTGGCCAAGGTGCTGGGGCCGGCGCGCGACTGGGACGTGTTCGCCGAGGGCACCGGCCACGCGGTGGCGGCGACCTTCGCCGGGGATGCCGCCGTGGAGCGGTTGCTGAACACCGCCGAACGGCGCCGCCTGAAAGCCTACGCGGCGCTGCACCGCTACCTGGCGAGCGCCCGGTTCCGCCGGCTGGGCATCGCCCTGGCGGCGCTGGCGGCCGCCCGGCCATGGGAGAGGCCCCGGCACGCCGACGACGCGGCGGCGGCGGCCCGCCAGGCCGAACGGCTGACCGGATCGCTCGCCGACTTCGCGGCCAAGGCCCTGGGGCGCCGGCTGCGGGCGCTAAGCGCGTCGGGGGACGACATCGCGACACTGCCGACCGAAACGCTGCACGGGCTGCGCCTGCACGGCAAACGGCTGCGCTACGTCGCCGAGTTCTGCGCCCCGCTGTTTCCGGGCCACGGCGCGCGGCGGTTCATCCGGCGGCTGACGACATTGCAGGAACGGCTGGGGCACCTGAACGACGGCGCGGTGGCGGCCGGGCTGATGGCGGAGCTGGGGGCGGAGCGCGGCCACGCCGGCGGGGTGGTGCGCGGCTTCGTGGCGGCCCAGAGCGCCGGGGCCCGCGCGCGGATCGCCCAGGCCTGGCGCCGGTTCCACCGACTCGACCCGTTCTGGAGTTGACGCCCGAGTCGAACTGTTTGTGTTACGTAATCATTATGACATCACTTGCGGGTTGCGCGGGCGTTGGCCGCGCGCTACGCGTACGTCGATCCCGATCAAATCCGCTTGAGGAGATCCGGTTTGCCCTTGGAACGCCCGCGGCGGATCTTTCGCGGTAACCGCTACGCCGTGCCGGGGCTCCGGGCCGGAGTGCTGTTGCATCGCGGGCTGCTGGCCGGGCTCGCTTGCGTTGGCATCGGCTCCGTCGTGCTGCTGTTCGGGTTGCCGACGCATCTGTTCGGGCGCGCGCCGGCCTCGGCGGGCGCGGTGACGGCGGATCCGCAGCAGGTGGCGGTGGTGGACGGCGGCACGCTGCGCCTGCACGACATCGTCGTGCGGCTGCACGGCGTGGCGGTGCCGGCGCGCGGACGCACCTGCGCGGACGGCCAGGGCGCCGGCTACGATTGCGGCGCGGCGGCCAGCGCGGCGTTGGCCGAGTTGGTGCGCGACCGCCGGGTGGCCTGCAAACTGAATGGAAACGACGGCACCGGGCTGGCCCAGGGCGTCTGCGAGGCGGGCGGCACCGAACTCAACCGCGCGCTGGTGGCGGCGGGCTGGGCGCGGGCGAACACCCCCGGTCTTGGCGCGGTGGAAGCGACCGCGCGGGCCGGCCGGCTTGGCCTGTGGCGCAACGGGGCCAACCCCAGCTTCTGAGCACCGTTTCGTGTCCGGTTCGCGGCGTTTTGCCGGGGCCGCGAAGTTGCGTATCCGTGCCCCCCGCCTTAGTTTTGAAACATGCCGAGAAGAGGACCGGGATCGCCCCGGACCGAGGTTTGGCATCATAATGCGGCGGCCCCCAATGCCGCCTGACATGAGGGAAAAGCATGAGCGGCACGAACAGCTCGATCACCGTCACGCTGGATGGCACCAACAAATCGGCAAAACTGCCGCTGATCTCCGGCAGCATCGGTCCTCAGGTCGCCGACATCCGCAAGCTGTACGACAACCTGGGCGTCTTCACCTATGACCCGGGCTACGGCAACACGGCGTCCTGCGAGAGCAAGATCACCTATATCGACGGCGACGCCGGCGTGCTGCTGCACCGCGGCTACCCGATCGAGCAACTGGCCGAGAAATCGTCGTTCCTGGAGGTGGCCTACCTGCTGCTGAACGGCGAGCTGCCGAGCGCCGAGCAGAAGAGCGAGTTCGAGCTGGGGGTGCTGCGCCACAACATGGTGCACGAGCAACTGCGCAGCCTTTACAATGGGTTCCGCCGTGATGCTCATCCGATGGCGGTGATCTGCGGCGTGGTGGGGGCAATGTCGGCGTTCTACCACGACAGCCTGGACATCAATAACCCCGAACACCGGCGGATCGCCCAGTTCCGGCTGATCGCCAAGCTGCCGACCATCGCGGCCTGGGCATACAAGTACTCGATCGGCGAGCCGTTCATGTATCCGCGCAACAACCTCGGTTACGCCGAGAACTTCCTGCACATGATGAACGCGGTGCCGCCGGAGGAATACAAGGTCAATCCGGTGCTGGCCCGCGCGATGGACCGGATCCTGATCCTGCACGCCGACCATGAGCAGAACGCCTCGACCAGCACGGTACGGCTGGCCGGATCGACCGGCGCCAACCCCTATGCCTGTATCGCCGCCGGCATCGCCAGCCTGTGGGGTCCGGCCCACGGCGGGGCGAACGAGGCGGTGCTGAAGATGCTCAGCGAGATCGGGCACGTGGGCAACATCAAGGGCTTCATCGAAAAGGTGAAGGACAAGAACAGCAGCGTGCGGCTGATGGGCTTCGGCCACCGCGTCTACAAGAACTATGACCCGCGCGCGAAGATCATGCAGCAGTCCTGCCACGAGGTGCTGATGGAACTGGGGATCAAGGACGATCCCCTGCTCGACCTGGCCATGGAGATGGAAAAGATCGCTCTGAGCGACGAATATTTCGTCCAGCGCAAGCTGTACCCCAATGTCGATTTCTACTCGGGCATCATCCTCAAGGCGATGGGCTTCCCGACCAGCATGTTTACCGTGCTGTTCGCGGTGGCGCGCACCGTGGGCTGGATCAGCCAGTGGCGGGAGCAGGTCGAGGACCCGAGCCAGCGGATCGGCCGGCCGCGGCAGATCTATACCGGGGCGGGACGGCGCGACTACGTGCCGCTGGCCGAACGCCACTGATCGGCCCCTGAACGGAAGGACCCGGCAGGCTTCGTCCTGCCGGGTTTTCTTTTGCGCGCAGCCACTTGGGTGCAAATCTTCGTCGAGGCAGCGTTTCGGGCGCCGTGACGTCGGGTTGGAACGTGCGAAGCGCGGGTCGTTCACAACTTGGACGAGCAATTCCGACCAAGGCCCTCAACGTCAACGCGATTTCATTGCCGTGACGCTATAAAGAATCCTGGCACCCGTTAATATTGACGTCATACTGACGGTGTCTAAACGTAATATTACTTGAAAAAAGCCCTCGACAATGGGCAATGCTTCAGCCTCGACCGCTATCTATCTGAAATAACGAATTGTTCTGTGTCCAAAAAATGGGTAGCCTGCACCTGTATGCAGTTCCCGCCGACATACCGGCAGATCAGGAGGGTTCCCATGCAGGAATTCCGCTCACTCGACGCGCTGGTGCGGACCAGATTGCGGCAGTGGCCCCAGCGCCCACCCGGCCTGGCCGCCCCGCGCAGCGGCCGCGACGGGTGGCTGCGCGGGCGACCCACCGAAAATACCAGCCCATGCCACCCGTTCCTGAAACTGCCCGGCAGCGACCGCCTGCGCACCCTGCCGGATGGATTATGGTTGAATTTCAGCGGCACCCCCGACGAACCTTTTGTCGATATCCTCGGTATTATGTAGCAAACGCCACCGGCGGATGTTCGCTATCCGTTCCGCTGATCCCTACATACCGGGCCGGTGACGCCATGCGAACCAACGGCCCCGATACGTTCCGGATTGACTCGCCTGCAAGAGAATGGGCGGAGTCTGGGGCATGCGGATTACTACCAAATCCATACGACGCGGAGCGATTGGGATTTTTCTTGCTGCCAGCTCATTGCTTGTTGGCTCACTTCTTGTCCCCGCTTTCACGGTGGTTTTTGAGCGGTACAAAATGATAGAGCCAACGGCCGACTTGATCGTGGCTGCGGGCAAAGCGACGTTGCATCTTGTCACGACGCCTTGGTTCGCGTGGGCCGCTGGCAGCGGAATGGGTTTAGCAACTGGTTTTGTGGTTGGGGTGTGGCTGGATGCCTTGATGAAGCGTCGAGAAGACGCCCAGCCCCCCAAGTCGGCCAACGCACCGGAAAACACAGAAAAGGACCGACAAACACTGGCGCTTGAGGCGCACACGGCGGAACTTCAGCGCGCTAATGAGCTGCGACGGCAGGAAAGCGACCCCCTACATGTGGCTCTGATGAAGCACGCAGAACAACAAGCTGAGGAGATACTAGAAAAGGGGAAATTTGGACAAAAGCAATTCACCAACAGGACGGCTACAGAATTGCTAGACTACTATAGAAATGGCCTAACGCCCCTGCAAGCAGGTAAACTTGTTCAGCCCCACGTTGGTCTTTGGATTAGAGTTGAAGGTGCGGCCATGATGATTCTTGATGGTGGTATGGATGTAGTGGTAGTTATCCAAAATTCCGGGTACACATTCGAGTGCAGATTTGAGAAAAAATGGGAGACTTCATTAATGAGATTTAATAAAGGGGACGTCATGTCTGTTGTTGGTAAAGTGAGTCCTAGCCAAAATGGACAGCAACTTTATATGTCTAGTTGTGAACTGGAGTCATAAATCTTCTAGCCGCACCCCTTCCATTTCCAGCACCGCCAAGCACGCCAGAAAAAAGCTAACAGCGAACGTCCCCCGCGCCAGCTTGCCCGTGATGGATGTCTCGGTTTCTTCCAAACCGTGCTTATTCAGCCGTTCGGCAAGTTCCTTGTAGCCGATCCCCGCTCGCTTGAGTTCCGCCTTGAGGAATCGGCTGGCCTTCAGGCCCCATTCCTTTTCCCGATCTGTCAGACTCATATCTGCTCTCCGCGTTTGATATCTGCGGAATATGCAAGATTTCTGTTGACAGTGCAAGCGAAGGTATCTACGGTATGCGTCAGAAAGCTAGCGCAGGTCGCAGATGTCCCAGCACTTCCTCCTTTCCTCCCGCGCTCGATCGCTCTCCCTCAGCGCCGTCCTGCGCATGACCGGCGAGGAAACCGAGCGCGCCTTCGTCGGCATCCGCTGGGCCGCAACGTCCGGCAAACCGGTCTGCCCGCATTGCGAGTGCGAGACCGTCTATGAGTGCCGCCGACCCTCTGGTGCCCTACGCTGGCGCTGCAAGGCATGCCGGCAGGACTTCTCGGTTACGTCCGGCACCCTGTTTGCCTTCCACAAGATGCCGCTGCGGTCCTACCTCGCGGCCATCGCGATCTTCGTCAACGAGGTCAAAGGCAAATCCGCGCTGGCGCTCTCCCGTGATCTGGACTGCCAATACAAGACGGCCTTCGTACTAGCCCACAAGCTGCGCGAGGCGATGGCGTCCGAGTTAAAGGGGATGCATGTCGGCGGCACCGGCCGCACGGTCGAGACGGACGGCGCCTATTTTGGCGGCTATGTGAAGCCGGCAAACCACAAGGAGAACCGCCGGGATAGACGCCTTGCAGAGAACCGCACCGGTAAGCGCCGGGTTGTCGTGGTGGTGCGGGAACGCGACGGGCGCACCTTGCCGGCCGTGTTCCGGTCCGAAGGGGCTGCGCTGGGCTGGATCGGCTCGCGGGTCGCGCCGTCTACCCGCCTGATGGCTGACGAAGCCGGCTCATGGAATGACCTGCACAGCCGCTTTGACGTGTCGCGGATCGACCATAGCCAGATGTATTCGGCCGAGGCCGGCGTCTACACGAACGGCGCGGAGGAGTTCTTCTCCCGCATGCGCCGGGCAGAGATTGGACATCACCACCATGTGGCTGGTGCATACCTCATCCGCTACGCACAGGAATCAGCGTGGCGCGAAGATCACCGGCGGATGGCCAACGGAGCACAGGTCCAAGGCGTCATGGGGCTGGCGATGGCGTGCCGCCCGAGTGTGGACTTCTGTGGTTACTGGCAACGCTAGAGATTTGGGGGTGACGGCGCGCCATCGTTCCGCTATATTTTGTGAAACGGAACTCCGGTTGTCCATGACCATTTGTATTGCCGCCAACTGCGCTAGTGGGAGAGGGGTAGTAGTTGCATCAGACCGCATGCTGAGTGCACCATACCTCACACTAGAGTTTGACCATCCAGACGCCAAAATCGACAAACTGGGGCCACGCTGTGTTGCGCTTACAGCGGGTGATGCCCTAGCTTCCCACGAAATACTGGCCGGCGGAGCCGGTCTGGCTGGTCAGTTACAGGACCCAATGATATCCGATTATGCTGACCACATTAGAAGGCAGTACGTTGAGGCGAGACGGCGCGTTGCAAATGAACAATATCTTGAACCCCGAGGGTTGTCATTTAACGAATTCTACCTTGGGGGTGCAATTACACGCCTTCCTGTGGATTTGGCCATGACGCTCGACTCTATGATACAAAGAATTAACCTTGGCGTATCCATCATCCTGGCCGGCGTGGATCGCTCGGGAGGACACGTCTACAGCATCGAAGACCCAGGAACGGTATCGTGTTTTGACAGGCTGGGCTTTCACGCCATCGGGAGCGGTCATCGCCACGCGATGATGACTTTGGTGAATTATGGGCAACATCATACCACGGAGCTGAATCGCACCATATTTAACGTCTACAGTGCTAAGCGTTCGTCCGAGGTTGCCCCGGGAGTCGGCCTCGCGACGGAGGTCAGGGTCATCACGCCGGATTGCATAATGGCCCTGACTCAAAGAGACCTAGACGTGCTAGCTCCCTTGTACGAAAAGAGGGCTAAGCCTTCTCTAGCTGACGTGGAACGAGGGATCAGTGGCCTACGGTTTGGAAATGGAGACCGCGATGCGGACAAACTTGGAGCGAATTCCGAGCCTGCCCCCTCGAGGAAAAACGCGGGTAGTGCCAAGCGACGTAGCACTGGAAAGGGCTCGGCAGAATCAGGAGTTGGCTGAGATTCGGTATGAGCTTGCCGTGCGGAAAGGCATGGCCTGGAATGTGGACATGCGTCGAGAGCAAGGCAGCAAAAAATAGGCGATCCGAACCTAGGGTATGTAGGTTTTAGCGCGCTGTAGTCTCGCCAACCGCTAGCACGCTCCGCGTCCCCTTGTTCCGCCCCACCCGGCGGACGATCCCCCGCTTTGCCCACTTGCCGAGCGTCTGCGTCAGCCGGATACGAATCAGCCCCCGCAGTCCCGGACCTGGGCGCGTGACGCCCTTCTGTGCCAAGGCACGCATAGCGATGGTGATGGTCGCCAGCGGTGCCCCTTCCTCGCGCATGATCGACATGGCGATGCGGGGCAGTTCGCCCCGGGCAAAGACCGGGTTCGGGCGATAGTGCCGGGGCGGCATCCATAGCTGGGGGTCGAGTTCCTGTATGCGGGCTTCGATCCGGGCCAGCTTGTCGCGATAGGAAGCGGCCAACGGCTCCAGCTTGGCAAGCCGGGCAATGACGCGGCGGCGCTGGCGACGGAGCCTAGTTAGGGGTTTATCCGGCATGCCGGATATGGTATGGAATCAGCGGATTAGAGGCCCGTATCCTGTGGTGGCGCTTGCTACATAATACCGGATATCCTGGCCATCGAAGCGTGCAGCTCGCTGCCAAACCTGCTCGACAAACGCTCCCGCTTCGCCCCCTCGACCCATTCGCTGCTGGCGGTCTGCCCGGTGCCCTGGCTGCTCGCCCCCGTCACCGCCAACGATCCGACACCGCGCTGGCAGGCGACTGGCGTGCTACGCCATCAACCGACCCTGCCGCTCAGCCTGCCCGTCCGCGACATCCGCGTCATGTACGCGCTGAAACGCAATCATTATCAAGGATTTGCCGAGTCGCAGATTCCCCATCCCCACGAATACTTCGTGCCCATGGACACGCTCACCGCCGAAGACGCCTACGACGATCCCCGGCTGCAAGCCCTGCTCGCCCGCGCCAACGCCCGCGCCAACTTCTTTTAGGCCGCCCCAACCGGCGAGCCGCCCGTCGACCGTTCCCCGCAACGGCCGGCCGGCGGCAGCGGTAATCCCGCCCCAGCCATCACCTGCCGCGCCAGATCGGGACGGTCGGTGCAAATGCCATCCACCCCCCAGGCGATGAACCGCGCCATGTCGGCGGGGTCGTTCACCGTCCACGGCACGACCCGCAACCCGAGTGCGTGCGCCTCCCGCACCTGCGCCAACTCCAGATCGCGGTGACCCGGCGCCCAGCACGCTCCGGCCGCCTCCGCCGCCACCGCGCGCGGCACCGAACCGCCAAAATCGCCCGGGGTCGGGCCATCCCACCACAACGCCGCCTGCGCCACCGTCTTGGCATCGGTCAGGAACGTCAGCCCCAGCCCGGGACGCCGCGCCCGCACGTGGCGCAACCCCCGCCAATCGAACGAGCGCACATCCAACCGCCCGAACGCCGCGCACTCCGCCGCCACCGCCAGCAGCCGCTCCGCCATCTCCGCCGGCGATACGGTGGTCTCCGGGCGGTCCGGTTCCGTCTTCAACTCGGCGTCGATGCGCACCGAACCGGTGGCGGCGAACGTCTCGCGCAGCGTCGGCACCCGCGCCCCGTCGCACGGCACCTGCGCCGCATACAACGCCGCATAGGCGCTGCCGGCCCGTAACCGTCCGACATCGAAGCGCGACAGGCCGGCCAGCGTCAGCGACCGGATCAACGGTCCCTCCCCGGCCAGCCAGGCCCCGTCCGGACCGCGCGCGATGTCGCCGTGCAAGGCTACATCGTGGAAAACCACCGGCACCCCATCCGCCGTCACCGCGATATCCAACTCGATCGCATCCACCCCCAACGCCACCGTCGCGGTGAACCCGCCGATCGTGTTCTCGGGGAACAACCCGCGCGCGCCCCGATGTCCCTGCAACTCAAAACGCATGTATACCTCTGCGAAGATAAGAAAGGTCGGACCGGCTTCACCGCACCCGCACCCCCGCCCGCGCGGCGGCGCCGTCGGCGTCCAGCACGGTGAGCCGATAGAAGCCCGGGCCAGGCGGATTCCAGGCCGTCTCGCGGCGGGCCGGGTCGGTTGGCAGCGGGGCGCCGTCCACCAGGAAGGTGAGCGGGCGGCGGCCGCCCATGGCGCGCAAGGTAACCGGTCCGTCGTCGCTTAGCACGGCCTGGGGCGGCGGGAACAGCAGGCGCAGGGCGTCGGCGGCCGAGGCAATCTGACGCTCCGGACGGGCCGGCGGCGGCAGCGCGCGCGGGGCGGGCGGCAGGAGGTCGAAAACCCGGCCGAGCAGCGGCAGGGCGAGGCTGCGCCCGGTCGCGCCAGGCAGCGCCGTGCCATCGGGCCGGCCGACCCAGACGCCGACCACGTGGCTGTTGTCGAAGCCGAAGGCCCAGGCGTCGCGCCCGCCCCAGCTCGTGCCGGTCTTCCAGGCGATGCCGGGCAGGCCGCGGTCGGGCAGGCGCTGGGTGAGCACGCCGGCAACCGTCGCGGCGGCGCGCGGCGCCAGGAACGGGCGCGGCGCCACCGGGTCGGCGCCCAGCAGGCGCAACGGGGCGGCGGCGCCGTCGCCGGCCAGGGCGGCGTAGAGCGAGGCGACCTCGCGCAGGGTGACGCCAGCTCCGCCGAGCGCCAGCGGCAACGAGGCGTCGGCGCCCTCGGGCAGGCGCAGCGGCACGCCGGCGGTCTTCAGCGTGGCGGCGAAGCGCAGCGGGCCGACGCGGTCCAGCAGCGCCACCGCCGGCAGGTTCAGTGAGCGCCGTAGCGCCTCGGCGGCGGTGACGCTGCCGGCGAAGCCGCGGTCGAAGTTCTCGGGGGCATAGGCGCCGAACCGGCGCGGCAGGTCGGCCAGCACGGTGTCCGGGCCGGCAATCCCGTCCTGGAAGGCCAGCGCGTAAATGAACGGCTTCATCGCCGAGCCGGGCGAGCGCACGGCCCGCGTGAGGTCGAGCGCGCCGCCCCGGCCCTCGCCCAGCCCGCTACCGCCGGAGACCAGCGCGCGGATGTCGCGCGAGGTGGCGTCGGCGACCAGCAGGGCCAGCGAGGCACGCTCGGGCAGCGTTTCGAGCCGCTCGTCGGCCAGGCGTTCCAGCGCGATCTGCAGAGGAAGGTCGAGCGTGGTGGCGACGCGCGCGGTGGCGGGCAGCGCGGCGACGGCCTGGCGCGCATGGCGGGGCAAGCGCAGGCGGGCGGCGGGAACAGCCTCGGCCGCCTCCCCGCCGATCGCCGCCAGGATGCGGTCGCGGAGCGCTCGGGCGCGGCCGGGGTGGCGGTCCGGCCGCAGCGCCTCCGGCCGGCGCGGGATGGCCACCAGCAGGGCGGACTGGGCCGCGTCGAGCAGGCCGGGGCCGGTGCCGAACCAGGCCAGCGCCCCGGCCCGCACGCCTTCCAGGTTGCCGCCCATCGGCGCCAGCGTCAGCCAGATGCCGAGGATCTCCCGCTTCGAGAACCGCGCCTCCAGTTGCAGCGCGCGCGCGACCTCGATCAGCTTGGCGCGCACCGTGCGGGGCCGGGGCTCGAGCAGGCGGGCGGCCTGCATGGTGAGGGTGGAACCGCCGGAGACGATGCGCCCCGCCCGCAGGTCCTGCAGGGCGGCGCGCACGAGAGAAAGCGGGTTGACGCCGGGGTGGTGCCAGAAATGGCGGTCCTCGGTGGCGACGAGGGTGTCGATCAGGCCCGGGGCGACCTCGTCCGCGGCGGTGCGGAAACGCCAGATGCCGCCGGGGGCCGGCAGCAGGGCGACGGTGCGGCCGTTGCGGTCGACGACCTCGGTGCCGATGGTCGCCAGGCGCGAAAGGTCGGGCGGGAAGAGGCGGTCGAGAGCCACGATGGCAACGAGGAAGGTTGCCAGAAGGGTCGCGGCGATTATCGCGACCCTACCCCTCCCCCCAACCCCCTCCCTCAAGGGGAGGGGGTGCAGGTCTTCTCCCCCTCCCCTTGAGGGAGGGGGTTGGGGGGAGGGGTTCCGCGTCACTCCGGCCCCAGCACCGTGATCCGGTTCGCCCCCTGCCGTGCCTGGATGGTCGGACGGTACATGTCGGACAGTTCCGCCCCCGGGATCTCGAAACTGCCCGGCGTCACCGCGCGCAGCCGCACCGCGATGCGGAACGCCGGCTTGGCCTGGGTCAGTCCCACCACCACGGCAAAACGGTCATCCGCGGCAATCTGAGCCTCGGTGTCGGACAATTCGCCGAGCCACGGCATGCCGGCGGCAGCGCCCTCGGCGAAGCGGCCGGCCACCTCCCAGCCCGCCGGCAGCCCCTGCATCAGCAGGGCACGATGGTCCTGCCCGTCCTCCGCCCGCCCCTCCAGCAGCAGGACGAAGACGGTGTTCTGCTTCAGCGTGTCCAGATCGAGCGCGGAGCCGTCGAGGTTGAAGAAACGCCGCTGCACCCGCATCAGGTTGCGCGAGGCCGGCAGCGCCTCGGCCGGGACGCCGCTGACCGACAGGCTCTGCCAGACCGCGCGGTCGCCCAGGTTGCGGGCAACCGCGGGGCCGTCGAGCGTCACCGTCACCACCGGCTCGGTGGGCAGCTCGTGCCCGTCCAGTGCGATGCGCGCCGGCCGTCCGTCGCGGCCGAGAACCCCGGCGGCGGCGGCCGTCCAGGCCTGCTCCTGGGTGCTGAGCGTATCGGCCTGCAGGTCCGCCCCCGGCAGCCCGGCGGCAACCGCCAACAGGCGCTCCGGCAGCAGGCCACTTTCCTTCAGCAGCACGGCGATGGCGGCCTGGTCGCGCAGCGCGGTGCCGTAATCGTCCGCCCACCAGTGCCGGCCCGGGGCGGCCAGGGCGGCGGCGAAGGCCGCCTCGGCGCGCGGCGTATCGTGCGAAAGCGCCAGCGCGGCGCCAAGCTGGGCCTTGGCCAGCGGGGTCGGCAGTTTGTCGATCTGCTGGGCGAGCACGCGCGCGGCCCCCGGGCGGCCCTGGCCGGCGTCGGCGAGCACATAGAGCCGATAGGCCTGGGCCGACAGGTCGGCCGGTGAGTCGCCCCCGCCATCGGCGGCCTCGCCCAGCGCCTTCAGCCCGTCGGCGACCGCGGCGTCCGGCACCGCGGCGCCGGCGGCGCGGGCGCGCAACAGGAATTCCATGGCGTACGGAGTCAGCCACGGCTCCGCCTCGCCGCTGGCGGTCCACAGGGCGAACGCGCCGTCATAGCGCTGGCGGTCGAGCACCGAACCCACCGCCGCCTGCAACCGGCCCGCCCGATCCGGCCCGGCCATCGGCCCGTCCGGCAGCACGGCAAGCGGGAAGCCGCGGCTGGTCGCCTGCTCCAGGCAGGAGAGCGGATAGGAGGCCAGGGCCTGCACCAGCGCGGCGGCGTCGTAGCGCACCGGCGCCCCGAAGCTAGCGGCGGCATGCGCCGTGCCCGGGAGGAAGCGGCCGAAATTCGGGGCCAACGCCGTCTCGGCGCCAGGCGCGAGGTCGCCGCCCGCCACCAGCGAGGCCGGCCCGCGCGCCGGGCGCACGGTGAGGGCGTATTCGTGGGTGACGGAAAATCCGCTGGGGCCGCTCGCCTCCAGCCGGATCAGGCCCCTGCCCGCCCCGGTCGCGCGCAGCACCGTCGCTGGCACCGCCTGCGCGCCGGTGGCGAGACTGACCTTCAGGGGATTCGCCCCCGCGACCTCCAGCGGCCCTTCGACGGCGATGCGGGCCACCGCCTCGCCGGGCGGAAGATCGAGGTTGTGCAGCAGCACGGCGAGCCGAGCCTCGTCACCCGGAGCGAGGAAGCGGGGCAGCAGCGCCTCGGCCACCAGCGGGTCGCGCACGATCGCGTCGGTGTTCGCCGCGCCGATCCGGCTGCCCAGCCAGGACACCGCCATCAGCCTGACCTGGCCGTTGAAGTCGGGCATGTCGAGCGGAACCGAGGCCACTCCGTCCGGCCCCGCCTGCACCGGCGGCACGAACAGGGTCACGGTGCGCAGCGGAATGTCGGGCAGGACAAAACTGCCCTCATCGCCGCCCTGGCGGAGCAGCGTGGCCTCGCCGTCGGGCGGGGCGATCAGCCGTCCCCATTCGTCGCGGATGTCGATGCCGAGCGAGCGGCGGCCGAGGAAATGGGCCGCCGGATCGGGCGAGGCGAAGCGGGTCAGCCGCAGGATGCCCTCGTCCACGACCGCCAGGCTCACCCACGCCCCCGGCGCGGTGCGCACGGGGATGACGGTGCGGGCGCGCGGCGGGACGCGCTCGGGCGCGGCGACGGACACCGCCAGCGTCCGCGCCGCCGGATCGACGCCAACCCAGGTCAGGCCGATGGCGCGGCCGGGCCTGTTGGCGTCGCCGGCCGGGCGGAACACGTGCACGGCCACGTAGGCGCCCGGCCCCCAGGCGCTATCGACCGGCACCGCCACATCGGCCCCGTCGGTCGAAACGGCCATGTTGCGGATGCTCTGCACGCGGTCGGTCAGCACCAGCAGCGTGGCCTGCCCGGCAAACGGCGAGGCGATGTGGATCTTCACCGCCTCGCCTGCCGGCACGCTCTTGCGGTCGGCGGACACGTCCACCCGGTCGGGCACGTCGGGGCTGTCCGAGTCCGCCCAGCCCGAGCGGAAGCGGTAGGAGGTGGCCGCCATGCCGCCGGGTTGCGTCACCTCGATCCGGTAGCGGCCGAAATCCAGCTTTTTCGCCACCCGCAGCGGCGCGCCGGCCAGGATGTCCAGCTCGCTCGTTTCCAGGGGCTCGTCGCGCCAGACCGTCTCGTAGCGCGCCAGGCTGCCGTGCATCACCAGCCGCCAGTCCGGCCGTTCGCGCACCAGGCGCAGGCGCGCCTTCAGGGCGGTACGCTGGCCGTCCGGGTTGACCGCGGCGATGTCGAAGGCGGCCTCGGCGCCGGCATCGATGGCATCGTCCGGAAAGGCCGGTTTGATGCCGATCAGGGGGAACGCCGGCCGCAGCGGGATCTCGACGGCGGCCCGGCTGCCGTGGCCGGAGGGATCGTCGACGGTGATGTCGATCGCCGCCTTCAGCGCCTGAGTGGTGTCCGGCGCGCGCGGCACCAGGATTTTCAGCGCCGTGCGCCCCTGGGCGTCGGTCTCGGGCAGATCGAGGTCGCGGGCATCCGGCGCGTAGGCTTCGCCGGCCAGCCCGATGCGGTAGCCCGCCAGCGCCGGGAAGGGTGCCGGATCGACCACCAGGCGCAACGACGCCTTGCCGGACAGGTTGGCCGCCGGAGCGCCGTAGAGGAACCGGGCCACCACCGGCAGAACGGCGGGCTCGCCGGGGACGATCACCGCCGGCGCGGGTCCGGGCTCCACCGCCATGCGGTCGGGGAGGAAGGCATCGACACGGAACTCGGCCCGCCCGATCGGCGGCGCCTTCGGATCGGCCTGCACTTCCACCGTCCAGGTGCCCACTGGCGCCCCCGGCGAAAGGGCAACCGGCAGGTAGAGCGACGCATCGGCTCCCCGCGTCGGCGTGGCCTGCACGAACACCTGACCGTTCGGCCGCTTGATCGTCACCCGGGCGGGGACGTCGGCCGGCGCGCCGGCGGCGTCGCGCAGCAGCGCCATCACCTGCACGGTCTCGCCGGGGCGGTAGATGCCGCGGTCGAGCCAGACGAACGAATCGAGCGGCCCGGGCTGCGGCATGCCCTCCACGCCACGGTCCGACAGGTCGAACGCGGCGGTCGTCAGGTCGAGCGCGGCGAAATCCTCGTCGGCGCCGAAGGCGTGCAGCACGGCTGGCGCCAGTGGCCCCTCGCCGCGCAGCAGCGGGGCGGCGAAACGGGCGACCCCGGCGGCATCGGTGGTGGCCTGGGCCAGGATGTCGTTGTTGCGCGCCAGCAGGTCGAGCCGCACGCCGGCGCGGGGCTGGGCGTCCGCATAGGCGCGGACCTGCACGGTCAGCCCGTCCGAGCCGCGCCATGCCGTGGGCGCCAGGTCGGTGCGCAGGACCATCTGCACCGCGCCCGCGTCGCTGTTTCGGGTGCCGTCGCCGGCAGTGGCCACCAGCGCGTACAGGCCGGGGCCGGCGTTGCGCAGCGCATCCGGCAGCGGCAGGGCGGTGCGGGCGGTGCGGTTCGGCTCCCATTTCGGGATGTCGGCGCGGCCTTCCCACACCACGCGGCCGGCGTTTTCGGCGATCCAGTTGGCGGTCCAGGTCGCCACCGGCTCGCCCAGCTTCGCCTCGCGCAGCAGGGCCGGGATGTTGCGCTCGGTCAGCCGCATCAGCTTCAGCGCCACCGTCGAGAGGTTCACGGTGCTGAGCCCGACCGACGGCGTCTGCCCGCGCGGCAGCACGAACAGGCGGGTGTCGAAGGCGATGCGCGGCTGCCGATTGGGCAAGGCCACCGGCAGCACGGTCTCCTTGGCCAGCGCCAAACCCTGCTCGCCCGGCATGCCGGCGCGCAGGACGATGCGGGTGGTGGCGCCGGACGGCAGGCCGGAGGCGCAGATCTGGTCACCCTCGCGGGTGATGGCAGCACCTGGCACCGGCGGGTCGAGCCGCACCCAGTCGGACGGGTTGAAGTCGTTGGCCCGGGCCGGGGGAACGGTGAACTCCAGGCAGGCGCGCGGCGGGTCGGCGTCGGGCTCAGTGCGGACGCGCTGCACGAGAACGCCGGTGGCGCGCTGGGCGTCGGCCAGCAGGCGTTTGTAGGCGGCGTTGTCGGGCGCGCGCTCGAGCACCGCCTCCAGCGCCTGCACGGCCTGGGCATTGCGGTCCAGCGCGCGCAGGGCGTCGGCCATGATGAGCAGCGACGGGATTTCGGCGGTTCCGGCATCGGCGTCGGAGAAAGCCCGCCAGGCCGCCGCCAGCGCCTTGCCCGGATCGGGCGGCGTGCGGCGCAGGTAGGCGCCGGCGAGGTCCTGGAACTGCTGGACGGTCGCCTCGCCGAGCGCCACCCGCTGCTCCAGCGCGGCGACGGCGGCGGCATAGTCCTTCTTCTGCAACGCCGTGGCGGCCTGCTGCTCGGCGGCACGGCGGGCCTGCGGCGTGCCGCCCGCCGGGAAGCGCTTCATCAGCGCGCTGCTCCACGCGCCGCTGTCGCTTTCCAGCCCGGGCAACTGGAATTCGTCGGCGCGCACCGGCGCGGCGGCGGTCAGGGCAATCAGGAAAAACAGCAGGAGCGCGAGCAGACGGCGCGGCATGGCGGCGTTTCCCCGGATTGAATCGTTTCCCAGATGGCGCACGGTCTTGCCGCGCCACCACGAGTCATAATCTGCGGCCGAACCGTTTGCCAGCACATCGCGAAGGCTTGCATGGGCGTCCGGTTGGCGCAGGATGGGGGGATGAGCGACAAAATATTGGGTGTCCTGGGCGGCATGGGTCCGCTGGCCAGCGCGCAGTTCATGACCAGGCTGACGGTGTTGACCCCGGCCGAGCGCGACCAGGAGCATGTGCCGGCGGTGCTGTGGTCCGACCCGCGGGTGCCGGACCGCACGCGCGGGCGGTTGTCCGGGGGCGAGGACCCGTTGCCCTGGTTGTTGCGGGGATTACGGGGGCTGAAGGCGGCGGGTTGCGGCGCCGTGGCGATCCCATGCAACACGGCGCACGGCTGGTACGACGAGATGACCGAAGTGGGATTGCCGATCCTGCACATCGTCGACGCGGCGGCCGAGCAGCTTCGCCGCGTGGTGCCGTCCGGCACGGTGGGGGTGATGGGCACCGCCGGGACGCTGCACATGCGGCTCTACCAGGACCGGCTGGAACGTCAGGGCTGGCGGGTGATCGTGCCGACCGATGGCGTGATGGCATCGCTGGTCACCCCGGCGATCGCCCGCGTGAAGGCGAACCGGGTGGCCGAGGCGTATGAGCCGCTGGCGGAAGCGGTGCGCGGGTTGGCGGCGCGGGGCGCTGAGGCCGTGGTGCTGGGCTGCACGGAGATCCCGCTCGGCATCCAGGCGGGTCCATGGCGCGAGCTGGGGGTGCCGCTGGTGGACACCATCGATGCCTTGGCGCTGGCCGCGATCGCCTGGGCGCGGGGCTAATCGGTCATCGCGCAGCCGGCGCCCGGCGCGTCGGGGTAGCGGGTCCAGGTCTGGGTCTGCCCGAACAGGGGCAGCAGCACGTAGCCGCGCAGCAGCAGGTGGTCCGCCGCGTCGAGGCGCAGGGTGCAGTTCCAGGAGGTGCCGGTGTCCGGATCGGCGATGTGGCCGGACCATTGGCCCGGCCCGTCCGGCTCGGCGTGCAGGATGGTCAGCCCGCACGTCGGATGACCCTCCGGGTCGGTGGGGATGCTGCCGTCCCGGCGCCGCGTTTCGTTCATGCCGACGATGCGCCCGCACAGGCCTCCGTCGCAGGGGCCGATCTCGATGACGCCGCCGCGGTCCTGGGTGAGCCAGCGTCCCTCCGGGCCGGCGGCGCGGGCCGGAACCGCCGCCAGCGTGGCCCCCAGGATGAGGACGGCGATCCAGCCGTTCAGGGGCAACCGCAATCCGGGGCCGGGCCGCTTTCGTCGCCCGTCACGTAGTGGTCGATCCATTCCGCGACCAGCCGGCGTGCCTCGTCCAGCGAGGCTTCCGGGTGGTGGATGCGGTACAGGGTGGTGCAGGCGGTGAAGGCGTCGAGGTCGTGGTTGCCGAGCGCGCGCAGGTCGCGATAGGCGGCGATCACGGCGCGCTCGCAGCGGCGTCCGCTCTGGCTGGTCTCACGGTCCATGGGCACATCCGGCTCCCCACCGCCTGGCGCGGC
>Ga0181529_10002202_pt1 | contig 23782 bp, 38 predicted proteins | sample PEATcosm2014_Bin_36_FD_119763 | JGI IMG/M metagenome (GOLD analysis project Ga0181529, IMG submission 119763) | Peatland microbial communities from MTU Mesocosm Facility, Houghton, MI, USA - PEATcosm2014_Bin10_30_metaG | ecosystem: Environmental > Terrestrial > Soil > Wetlands > Peat | place... | reverse complement strand
CCTATTGGCTAGGTAATCATAACATGCCCAAACGTCTACCACACCTTCGATAGCTTCTTTGGCTTGTCCTGACATTGTGTTCGTGCGACGATGGTACGGTTTTTTACCACGCTCCTCAATTTCTTCCTCACGCATATGAGAGAGAAAAATAATTCCCTTCCCTGAATTAAGGAGCTTATTCATCTCGCTCATGAATTCTTTTTTGACTGCAGACCATCCCTTTCCCCAGTCAGCTTCTGAAGGATGAATAATATTAAGCTTAGTGCAGGTATAAGCCATGCACATATCATAAGCGATATCAACAGGATCAACGACCACAGTCCTGAAGCGATTAGGTGCTTGAAGCAACTTGACATATTGTCGAAATTCATTCCAGCTCCTTACTGGTTTTTGCCAAATGGAAAGCTTTTTTCCACCCGGCTCGAACATTAAGAAAATAGTCTCAGGAAAATGCTGACACATGGTAGTTTTTCCTATTTTCTTTCTGCCGTAGATTAAAACAGAGTATACTCCCAAGTCAGTCGCGGGCTTGGATTTTTCGATTGGTAAGGTTACTGCTACCGGGGGTATGACTTTGTCCCCGGCTCGTTTAATGATTGCCATTAGTTCTCCTCTCTTTTGAATTGCTTTTTAAGATCTTGATACGCTTTCCTTTCTTGACTGGAAATGACTTGAAGCATATCTTTCACTTCAACCACTTCTTCCCCTTTGGCATTGATTTTCTTTTCTATCCTCTTGGCCCCGGTAGGTACAGCGAAGTATTCCCGGGGATGGTGAGGATGGTAATCAACAAGTTTACGTAGGGCTTTGGCACGCTTCTTTCTCATGTTGTTTACGCTCCTTCCATACTCGTTTCATTTGTTTACGAGAAAGTTTAGAAATACGATTTACGTGCTCTGGGTCATTCCAAAGCTTTCGATTGGTTTCTTTCATAACTCGACTGTGCATTTCTTTGAATGAGGGATCTTGATACTGTTTTCTAGCCTTTCTTGCCATTATCTTTTTATCTTTATCGGACATGGTATGAAGGCCACAATTTTTAACGTGCTCAATAAATTCACAATTACCCACCCCATAGTGGCCTTTATTTCGAATTCGATTAATACTAGGTTTCTTCATTTTCCCGGCCCCGTCACGCATCCAAAGATAATGAAGTTCAAAGGGAGAAATTTTATTTTTAATACCTGCTTTTACGTACGAACCCTTACCAGTACATCGACCCTCTATTTTTATCCAAGTTTTAATCCAAGGTAAATTTATATCTTCAGTAAAACAATAAAGGGGAAACCGTTTACTCCACTTTGAATTAGAATATCTTTTCATTTTTCCTCCAGCTCTTTAAAAATAGTTTTCCGCTTTTCTAATCTAACATAGCACTCTCCATTACATACATCGAGATAAGGGCACTTACCGTATGGTGTAATGCAAGCTTGACGTCTTTTGTAATGCCTTCCTTTTCCCTCAATCCAGTCAATAAAATCAGTGATCAATAACTCTAATTCCTTACTAAATTCTACCTGCTCTCGAGGTGTAATCGATATTTCATAACGAATAAAATAAAAGTCTGGTCGAGATTCGATATCCTCTTTAATTCTATTTTCATATTCGATCAAGGACTCCTTTACTTTTCTTTCGCTTCCCGGTTTTCGGATAATATTATACAGTACTCCACTTGGTACTTTTTTATACAATTTTTGTATAGCCCAAAGATACATATGCACCTGAAAATCAAGGGGTAGAGCATCCATTAAGTTAGATTCGTTAATCATAGACTTAGATTTATGCTCGAAACACCACAATTTTGGATTACTAAATACACCGTCGATTTTTCCACGTACGCTTGTCGAACGAGCATCCTTAAGAATATAAGGTATTGTGAATTCTTGCTCCAGCTGCTCCCACTTAATCTTATTAGTATCTTGTTTCCACCACTTTTTAAAATAAGTAGGGAGAGTCGCTCGTGCAACAGATAAAGACACTTCAAAAAGCTGTCTGGAGTCATTGCTAGCATTACGGTTTTCGCTGTACCACAATTTTTTGACATTTTGGAAATAAGGCTCAAGTGTCTTGCTTGTAGGAAAAGACTTGATCTTTCTCTGACCGATATCTGCATATACGTTCTCCAATAATGAATGAATTAAAGATCCATACGTTAATGCTGGACTTACAGGCCCCTTTGGACTCCAGCCTTCTAAGAATAGTCTACTCTTTTCCCTACACTCCAGAAATGTAGACAATAAACTTTGAGTAATCCCATCACGCTTGTAGTCGTAGAATTTGTTATTCATTTTCTCCTCACTTTCAAAAAGATACCCTTCTTTTTTGTTGGAAACATAAACTCATCCACCCCGGCCAGCAACTTTGCCGTGCGCCCGGTCAATCGATCAAGGGTCCTATCGATCTGAACAGGATCGTAAACAAGCTCATATACTACGTTGGTAAATTCTTTGAACTTTTTTTCGTAGGTTATTTGTTCGGGACGTTGAATACCGAATTCGGATTTACATTCGATTAAGTAAACCCATAAAGTTTTACCCACTCCAAAAAATGCTATGATATCTCTTTTACCCTTTTGGGTTTGTTTCACATTCATAACCCATCTTCCACTATAGATATCAAAGTGTTTCCCTTGCGCACTCACGTCATCGTAATCAATAACTACACCTCGAGACTCAGAATTACACCACTTAGTCATCCAAGTCTCGAGGCGAGCCAAACATTTCTTTTTAATTAAATCTTCAGGTTTTTTATTACCCATATTAATTCCAATTAATTGGCTCTTTTAATTTACGACCGTCAAAAACGATTTCACCCTGAAATAATAAAGAGTAGTGGTAAGGTCTTTCTTTTGCCGTGTCACGTACTGCTTTAATAATTCCATTTGGGGCTTTCTAAGGTACTCCCGGGGAGCTCTGCTTTTCGGGCCTATGGCACGAGTGCTCGGCTAACCCCGGGGCATGGCTACCATGCTATTTGGCTGCTTTATTGAATTTCGTTAGCTGAGCCAGCTTAGCTTTAGGCGATTCCTTTAGGGCCTCAGCCACGGGCTCAACTAGTTTCGGTTGCATGATTTTTCTTTTCAGTAGCATGGTCGCTTTCTCCTATGGATGCAAGCACTGCTTGATTTCGTCTACGCTTAGGCCTTTGGTCCGAAGTAGCTCTTGAAGCCTACCGTAATTCCCGGCCCCTTCATACCCGGTGCGATAATGCTTGTATCGGCATATGGTTATGATTTCCTGAGGGGTAAAGGTAATTGGTTTGAGTTTTTTCATCTCGCCTCCTTATAAAACCAATGGCCTTTATAGTGATACGTAATCTTGCAACGTGACCACCAGCTATGCTTCTGGAACGAACGTAGATCTGAAGCCGAACCCCAACCCCGGGCCCCGTGTGTCACGTCTTCTTGCTTCGAAGCCCCCCACGCTTCTTCAGCCAACGTAAGCGTATGGCCCGAATAAAGATGGTGGGTTACCCGGTAAGCGCGCAGACCGTACACACCTTTGAGCGTGCCCCGGTTTCGTATAGCGCAAGCCACCGCAAGCATTCCTTGGTAACCTTCACCTTCAGCTTCCCCAATAATGGCTAAAACGGCCGGATTGACCCTGATAGGAGCCTGATTTTGGGCCATAGCCGGGCCATATAGCCCCTGAAGCAAGATAAGGCAGGCCAAGGCCCCAACCTTCAAAGGCTTACCAACAGAGGGCTTCTTGACGCATGGGCTGATGGCTTCGAGAACGCCATCTTGGGTCAGGGCCTCAATCAAGTTGGATGACATGTAACGTCCCACTTGATGGTCAAGTGCGCGCCGGGTTTCGTTGGATTTGGCTTGGTGTTTTTCGCCTACGGAGATAGTGTAATAAGGAACGGAGCAAGTGGAGCAAGTGTGAACCATTACCTTAAGATTAATGATTTCGATACTGTCTGACGCTCTTCTGGAATGAGGGCCACGTAGGTTCATTTGTATCTCGCTTCCCCGGCAACAATCATCCGTTTGATTTCCTTGATTCTGGAGTTGAGGGTTTTGCGCGCGTCCTTAATTGCTTTTTGGGTCCAAAATCCCATTTTTTCCCAGTCTCTCCGCTTAGGTAGATTATGGGCTGAACGTAGTTCTTGTTCCCAGTCAACTTCAAGAAGGATAATAGGTTTCATTTGGCCTCCTGCACTAGCTGAAGGGTTGTACATAATTCAGAAGATGGGGCCATACCAACTTCACCTAGGCACTCTTCACAAAGATAGGCCCACGACCCGTATATTGTCTTGGAATCGTAGTGGTCTTCTTTGGTACAGATGTCACATTTTGGGCACTTGTCTACTAGGAAGGGTCGTTTCATGGTCGCTCACTTTCTGAAAACTGAAGAGCCGGGGGTAGATGAGACCTTTCGGTTCACCTGCGACCAAGCGTCTGGTTGTGATACCAGAGGAACCCCCGGCTGCTTTAGAATTGGTTGAATTGTGGTGGTCGCTTTTTTCATAGGATCAAAGCCCGGTTAAGGGCTCCCCTTATTAAGGAAGGACTAATTTAAACGAGACTGTCCGTAAGCGTTAATTCCGTATATACGCAATACCTCAGCTGCTGCATTTGCGTGTGCTTCTTTTTTATCAATGGACTGACCATATTGACTAATCCAAATATCATATCCAACGTTGTAAGCTACGTGGTCAACTATTCCTTCGGACTTTAACCACTTCGCAAATGCACAATTTGCTGGACGTATCTTAATCCAAGCAAATCCACATGCTCCTTCAGGTACGTAATATGATTTGGAACCCGGATACGGTTTGTCGTCTATCCCTACTTCCTGTAAAACCATTGGGGCAGGAACCAGTGCATTTGCTGCAGTTTCTCCAGCTTCAGATGCTTCAACGTAAATTTTTCTAAAGTTAACTTGGTTTGCCATCTCGGTCGCTCCTTTTTTGGTCGTCTTCGACAAAGGGTCAATCCCTTCATCTACCTTAAGTATAACCGATGATTCGAAAAAAGGCACGAACTATTTTAACTATCGTTCCCCGAAATAAGTCCTACCAGCGACGGGGACTCATGGGGCCCCAAATTGCTGAAGGTGAAATCGGGCCTAAATGGTTAATTCCCTCCAAATTAAAGATACTCCCAAGTTGAATCCCTATCCGCGAGTTTCCTAAGATCAGATTTGTTCCACTCGTCTTCTTCCAGCTTCTCTATTAATGTGGGTGTGAATGGAGTTAAAGCAAGGGTCCGGGCAAGGGCTGCTTTTTCGGTGTAATAAGAGCTCCGTGGCGTAGGTGATGGTTTCATTTCTCCTCCCTCGGCCAGCGTTCAGAGATGGCTTTTAGGAAGTCATCCACGGCTTGGTTGTATCCATGCTCATACTCATACTTAGATAACATTTCTAGCCCTTTTGGTATTTGTTTCTTCGCCGGCCACCCTGACGGGAGAGGGGTTATAATCATTTGTGGAACATGAATTGGTAAGCCTGAATCATTGCTCATGGCGGTTGGCGCGTTCTCTTGCTTGCCCTCTTGCCCGTTGGCTTTGGGCTTTATCCAGCCTTTTAGATACGCCTCTGCTTCAGATTTCATTACATATTCAACACCATTGATATTTATTGGCTCAGAATCTTTAAACCAATCTTCTTCCTGTATATCTTTTCTCTTTTGGCTCATTTCCATCTCCTTCCATACTACAAATTAAGTCCACTTACCCCTTCGGGGCATTGTTTGTCTTTTTGGGCATATTAGTCCTTAGTTTCCGTATATATCATTTCACCTTTTCCGCACTTCCAGCAATGCACTTCTTGTTCTTTATTCTCTTTATGACCGCAGTTATCACATACCCATCCTTTTATTTTCATTTAACAGCCTCCGTTGCCTTGCATAACCAGTTCTTTTGCCACTCAATTTGTGCCGGAGATTCTGCTTTCCATATCTCAACAATATCTATACATCCGTCAATTAGACTCAACAATTCATTTTGGTCTTTTAAGTCGCTTTGATAGTGTGTCTTTAATACATAATTATCTAAGATAAATTTAGCTATTACTTTATGCTCATCTTCAAGATAATTCATTTTTTCATCGAGTAGATTGACTAATTCCAGAGCAAGTTTATCTATCTGTTCGCTCATATCTCCCTCTTTCTCTTTTTGCGAAGGTTAGTCGTTAAGTAAATAAGTATTCCTGTGCTAATCGGCGTTGGGCGATTTCGCAGTATTTATCTGATATTTCAATTCCTATAAAATCTCTGCCTAATTCTTTACAGGCTAACGCTGTTGTTCCAGATCCAAGAAAAGGGTCTAGCACAGTACCTATTGAGAAATTCTCTACTATCTCTTTAACTTGGTCGATAGGTCTTGGACAAGGATGCTTCCTAGCAAGGCTATTCTTTTCAGTAACAAACTTAGCTGTGTTTGCTACAAAGAAGTCTAAATTACGTCTTGGCTTCAATGGTCTTAATGGTGTTCCGTCTTTATATTTCATAACAATAGGGTCATAGCCGAAATTTATAGGTGTTTTTCTTAACTGAACAAAGTTTTTGCACCCTGCATAAATACGAATATCATTCCCATACCAAGACCAAAAATTAGGGAAGTATTTGTTAGCTTGCCATATAGCAATAAATCCACCATCTTTAGTAACTCTTAACATCTCTGTGTATATTGGCGAGAAATACCTCCAATAATCCTCTGGGGTAGATTGGTCTTTATGTTGATTATATTTAAAGCCAATTCCAAAAGGAGGGTCTGTGATAATAGCGTCAACGGATTGGTATGGCATTTGTTTCATAACAGATAAACAATCACCGCATATAATTTTATTGAGATACTCAACCTTCTTCTCTGCGTTATTAGCGGTCATTTAGCACCTCTTCATCTCCTTTTGTTAGTTGCGTCGTTAAATAAGGTTGTCCGCCCATTAACGGGAGGGAAAATTAAATAAGGTCTGCTTCCTCTATTATAAGTTGATGACCGGACCTTTTTACGGTAATGGTAACAGTATATGAATTATTAGGTTCAATAATTACTGGACCGTAATACGTTTCGAATTCTCCCCTAATTAAATCAAGTCCCTTTTTGTCTTTCCTAAAATAACAATCTGCCATATACATCCGGGCTGCTTCATAATAACTACCTTTCGTATTGGAACGAACTATAGGTATAATTGATTTTATCATTATACACCTCAAATTTAGATCCTGAATCCGGTTCATACAAGCTTGCGCTTGCAGGCCTCTCTTCCCCCAGTAGGGTGAACCGGATTGCAGGGAAGATAATAGAGAGGCTCTTGATAATTATCGGTTACGTGTTTTAATCTTGGCTACATTTAAAAAGTTACCAATAACATACGTAGGTTGCTTTTTCAACCAAATTGGTAATTCAAGCCATAATTTTTCATTATTTGGATCCGGGCGATTAATCCAAGTACTATAATAATCCAATTCTTTTTTATCATCACGTAAGGTATAATACAAAGTTAAACCCTTACCCTTACCTGAAGAATGTGGTAAAACATCCTTGTAGATTTTTATGTACTTTTCATCCCGAATTAAATAACCTTTTTTGTTCTTTAACATTTGAGAGGCCTTTCGTTGGTACTGGTTGATTAGATATGGCTATTATGCTCCTAAAAAATCAGCTTGTCTCGATAATTTTTAACTATTTTCCTTCATGCTGTAACCCCTGTACCAACCATAGGTTACAGTAAATCCTCGACGCTGGTGAAATGGGCTTACAATTAGTGGATTAGCCTTGCGCCACGTCGTAGAAAGCTCAACAGCGACGGGGAATTAGGCCTAATTCATTTCCAGCTCACAGGTTGCTAGGGTCCCCTGTCCCGATTCCTTGACCCTAGCAGGTTAGTTAAATAAGTATATTTTTTTTTTTAATTAGAAAGAAGTCGAGGCACGTCCCCCCCGTTAACTGTGAGCTACCCCCCTAATCCTCGACGCTGAAGGGGTGAGAGAAGGGCTAATCCGGTAATTGTAAACAAATAAATAATTCCTAGCTCACAGGACTGCAGGGGTAGGCTTTTTTGGAGATTTAGAAGCTTAAAAGGGGTCAAAATCCGGCCCTTTTAAAAACTGTGAGCTAGGAATTAATGCGTAATTTTAGAGGATTTCATTCCAGAATTTTGTCACGATGATTATTCGGATGCATATTATACTTAGTAAAGAAATAACAAATCGGCATATAACGATAAATATGGTAATGATAAGTAAAAGACGCAAGACCAGCTTCAAACCCGGGAACTGCGCTAATCCCAAGGGTCGTGGTGCCAGCATTCCAATCCTTAAAATATTCAAAGAATCAACCGCAGCTCAGGTCGGTGAGATCTTCCGGGAGCTTATGACTTATAACCGGGCCCAGTTAAAAGCTATCGTAGCAAACGAATCCTCACCCATTTTGCATGTGAATATTGCTCAGGTGCTTTTACGTGATCAACGCAATACTGAGATCGATTACTCAGAAAGGGTGCTTAACCGCATAATCGGGCCTATACCAGCGCGTCAAGAGGTTTCCGGGGCTAATGGTGTGGCTTTGGTGCCTCCGACCATCGTATTTGAAACAGACGTAAAGGGAGAGACAGGTGCTTAAAGTTTGTCCAATATGTACTGAGGTATTTTAATAATAAACCAAAGTATCGTTGTTGTAGCAGAAAGTGCTCGGGTATATATCAAACTATGTACATGAGTGGACAAAACTCTCCTATCTGGAAAGGTGGCCCGGTTGAGGTCAAGTGTCAGTATTGTGGTAAAGTAAAAAAGGTTAATCGAGCGTACGCATTGGTATTTAAGCACTGTAGTTATAGATGTTATGGTAAAGCCCAAAAACAGAGTAGTCGAGGATCTAACAATCCCAATTGGAAGGGTGGAATTCATCCATTGGGACTTGCTATTCGGGGTAGTGATGAATACTCAGAGTGGAGAACTCGAGTATTTAAACGTGATAATTTTAAGTGTCAAGATTGTGGACAAAGTGGTGGAAATTTACAAGCTCATCATAAGAAAGCGTTTTTCTTCATTTTTCAAGAGTTCTTAGCTAAGTACAATAGATTTTCACCCATAGAAGAGAAAGACATTTTACTTCGTTTATCTTTCTCGTACTCAGACTTTTGGAACGTGAAAAATGGTCAAACTCTTTGTGAGGATTGTCATAGTAATTTAACTACGAGGCCAGATGCAAATACGATGCTACATACCCAAGGAAGCCCAGCGAGTATTACGAACTAGGGATGTACGTTATCGTGTTCTTTATGGTGGACGAGGAAGTGGTAAATCTTATGCGTTTGCTAATAGCTTAATCGTTCTTGCTCTTTCTAAAAAAAGAATCCTATGCGTACGTGAAATACAGATGAGCATACGTGATTCGGTGTACCGTCTTTTGTGCGATCGTATATATGCACTTAAACTCGAGCATTATTTTATTATTCAGAGAGATACGATACGGTCGGTGTATGGAGCCGAGTTTATTTTCAGGGGACTAAAAACTAATATCAGTGAAATAAAGTCTCTTGAGGGGATAGATATAGTATGGTGCGAAGAAGCAGAGAAAATAAGTCAAGAGTCGTGGGACATATTAATACCTACGATACGTCAAGAAAACTCGGAAATATGGGTATCATTTAATCCAGATGATGAAAGATCTCCAACATACCAAATGTTCGTTGAAAAGCCCGTCGAAAGACTGGTTTCAGCGTTCATTAACTACGATTCCAATGCCTTGTTTCCAGAGGTTCTTCGTAGAGAAATGGAATGGTGCCGAGGAAACGATCCAGAAAAATACGACCACATTTGGGGAGGACATCCCAAAAAATATGGACAAGCCGTTATCTTTAAGAATAAACTTAGAGTCGAAGACTTTGAGCCCCCAGCCGACGATACTCAATTCTATTTCGGAGCCGACTTCGGGTTTGGTGTCGATCCTTCCTGCCTTGTGCGTATGTTTATTCGCGACAGAAAGCTATATCTTGATAAAGAGTTTTATGGCTACGCTATCGAAATTGATGACCTGCCGAGATGTTACGATACTGTCAGTGGGTCTCGTGATTGGGTTATTCGTGGAGATTCTAGCAGGCCTGATACTATTAGTTATTTGGCTAATCATGGGTTCAACTGCGTGGCAGCTGAGAAAGGCCCGGGAAGCGTAGAAGATGGAATTGAATTCCTTAAAAATTTTGAGGCGATTATTATCCATCCGTCTTGTACCGGGTCAGTCAGCGACTTTAGCAACTATCGTTGGAAGGTCGATAAAATTACCGATCAAGTATTACCGATACCAGTGGACAAGTCTAATCATAGTTGTGATGCTGCTCGTTACGCTCTGGAGCCTTATATGAAAGCGAATGTAACCATTTACGATGCGATGATGGGGATGACCAACGTATGATATCCGTTATTCTTACCAGCATTCGTCCTCAGAATTTTAAATGGTCCTTGAATTGTTTATTAAGAAGCCAAGAAGGAATTGACTTTGAAGTACTTTGTGCAACGGATTTCCCTATAGAGGAAGGACCTAAGGTCAAGTGGGTTCATACCCCGGAGCGTAAAGGAGTTATTAATGCTATTTGTCAGGCAGAAAAGATAGCTCAAAGTGAGTATGTGTACATAACCAATGACCAGTCTATGCTTTCTCCCAGGGCCTTGGAGCATCTTGAAACATTTTGCAAGTCAAGGGATAATTTGATATTGACCGGGCCAAAGGATTTTAACAATTTTCAGTTTAAATACTACGATAGATGGTTTGTCGCGTATCCTTTTTTACATCGAAAAATTATAGATATGCTCGGTGGCATATTTGATCCAGTTTATGGAGCATTTTTTGCTGATCCGGATTTGTCTTTACGTGCTCACCAAAGTGGTATTCCAGTGCTGGATTGTTCCGGGGCTATGAATGTGAGGGTGCAAGGCTTAATGGATTATACGGGTCACGTAGAAAGTAAACACAAATTTTACGATGCGGACAAAGCCATATTTACTAAAAGGTGGGAGCATTTAGGTGCTTACCAAGATTGCAAATGAAATTTTCAATTGTATTTCCATCCCGGGACCGAATTGACCTTTTAAGGAATTTACTTAGGTCAATTGCGGTAACTACCTACGATTTGAATCATGTAGAAGTGCTGATTGCTATTGATGACGACGATAAAGCCACCTATGATTTCGTGTATTCGCTCGCGTATAGTTTTGTGAAGCCTTTTAAGGTTCCGCGTTCTTTGAATTTCTCTCAGGATTATTATACATTTTTAGCTAACAAATCAACCGGGAGATGGATAATTACCGTCAATGATGATTGTGTTTTTGAGACTATGCTTTGGGATAAACTAGCGTTCGCGGTATTAGATAAGCTCCCGGGAGTTATTTATGGTTGGTCAGAAGACGGACTGGGAGATTTTCGCGCGCATGGCCATGGAGAGTATTGTTGTTTTCCTCTTCAAGGCCGGGCTGGAATAGAAGCGATGGGTTATGTATTTCCTTCCAGAATACCTACGTGGGGGGCTGATATTTGGTGTAAAAATATCTATGATCAAGTACGATCTACTGTTCAACTACCTATAACCATACGTCATTTTTGTCATCATAATCATACTCGGGAACAGGACGAAGTTAATAAACGTATCATGAATAATCAAATCAAGTACGACTTGCGACCGACGTATGATGAAGTTAATAAATTGCTTAGTGCCCTTAGACAAGAGGTTCCAGTATGAGACCACAGATTTCTTTGTTTGCTTCAGCTGCGCGTCCTCGTTATTGGAAGAGATTTTATGATTCGTTGATGACTAATAAAGTAACTTATGAAGTGATTTTTATAGGACCAAACGCGCCTCTTGAGCCTAATTTAATGCCGGATAATTTCTTGTATTACCATTCAGATTGTAAACCAGCACAATGCTATGAAGCTGCTGCTCGGCTGGCTCAAGGTGATTTAATTGGTTGGACAGCGGACGATGCAGATTATTCGATGTGCCCGGAAGGATTAGATATTATATGGAACCGTTATTTGAATTCAGATCGTCGAACGATTTTTTCGCAACGGACAATAGAAGATTACTCAAAATATGGTTTGACGATTCAATGGATCAATCATCGATTTGTCCATGGGAACATGATGACTCCGATGATGGCTCCAATGGGTTTCATGGATCGAAAAAGATTTTTTGAGCTTGGTGGATATGATAAAAATTTTGTATGTGGACAATCTGAAAATGATATTGTCATGAGAAATAACGTGGCCGGAGGACGGGTCGAAGGAGTGTTGAATTCAGTAGTTTTTCTTAGACATTCTGAATGTCATGTAACTTATGATTTTAATTTAGGATACGTAGGCGATCGTCAATACTTAGAAAGCTGTTGGCTTAGTGAAAAAGGAGAAATTTCTTTAACTAGGCTGAAATCCTTTGAACCTTACGAAGATGAGAATATTTTGACAGAGAATCAAGGGCCCGCAGGTCGATGGGAGATAGTAAATGCCAAGTAAAATAAGAAAAGGGTCGGTGAAAGAGAACTACATTCCTAATAATAACCCCATGTCCGGGATCTTTGATCTACCGGGTGTGGGGGGCTTTGCTATGAATAACATCGTAGCAAACGGAGGTGGACCGAACGGAGCAATGGGGGGCCGGGTCACCCCTCTTTCAGAACCATGGGAGATGATTTATTCTTCGTCTTATTATCTCCTTTCAATGCTAAGGACGGTGTTGACTTATGCTTATACGATACATGGTCCCCTTCGGACTCTTATTGACCTTCCTGTTTATGACGCTTTTCGAGGAGGAATTGAAATTAAATGTGACGAAGTTTCTCCAGAAGAGATCGAAGAACTCCAAAGACAAATCAGAAAGCTCAAGCTCATCCGTAAAGTAACTGACGCCATGCGTTGGTCAAGATTGTACGGGGGAGCTGGAATGATTATTAATACCGACCAAGATTTCAAAACCCCCTTTGACGTGAATTCCATTACTCCAGAATCTAAGCTTGATTTCATTGTGGCTGACCGATGGCAATTGCAATGGCAAGGTACCCCCATGGCTCCGAAGTCCCGTTTCATTTATAATCCGGGTGGGAATATGGACGAGAATAATATCCTTGTTGCGCTCATTGACCAGTCCCGGGTGGCTAGGATTTTAGGTGAAACTGCCCCGGCTTTGATTAAGCAACGATTGTTGGGTTGGGATATGTCCGTTATTGAGTGCGTTATCCGGGAAATCAATTTGTATTTTAAAGAGAATAACGTACTTTTTGAGTTGATTGATGAGGCTAAAATTGACGTTTGGAAAATTGATGGCTTTAATTCCAACATGCTTAATAAAAAAGCGCAAGGAATTACGGCTCTCCGTATTCAGTTAGCCACTTGGATGAAGAGCTTTTTGAATGCTATTACGCTGGACATGAAAGACGACTACATTCAAAAGCAAGTCACTTTTTCAGGTATGGCTGACGTAATGAAACAAATTCAAATAGGAATTGCTGCTGCTTGCCGTATGCCAGTGAGTAAATTGTTCGGGCTGTCCGCGACAGGATTCGATTCAGGAGAATCTGATCTTGAGACTTATAATGCGATAGTGGAAACTGAGCGCGAGAAAGCTGACGAAGCTTGGGATATGGTGCTACCTCCGCTGATGATGAAAACGTGGGGCATGGTACCGAACGCGTGGGAAGTAGAATATAAACCTTTACGTTTGCTCAAAGCAACGGATGAGATGGCTATCAAAATTCAGCAATATACTATTGATCAAGGAATGTACAAGGATGGTATTTTGAATGCTCAAGAGTACTGCCAAAAGCTGAAAGAAGATAAAATTCTGATAATGGAAACTGAGGTGTCCAAAGGTGCTGAACCCGAGCCACCTATGTCAGCTATGGACGAGGGTATGGGTGAAGCTGGTGGGGCCCCGGCTGGTGAGAAGCCCGGGTCAGCTAAAGGGAAGCAAGAAAAAGCGAAGGAGGGTTAGTATGTCACCACAAGCGCAAGAACAAACTAAACCTGAGGAAGTGTTACCTCGCTTTTGTGGGTATTGTGGACGATCCTTTAATTTTAATCAGAGCGTTTTCCTTCAGCATGTGCACGTTTGTGAGAAGACTTTAGTGGACAAATATTATACCAAACGAGGAAAATCTAACAATGGATCGTCGTGAACGTGCTCATAACTTTAAAAAGAGAACCCACGAAGATGACTATCCCGATGAAATTGAGTGTCCGGATTGTAAAGGAAAAGGTAAGATTGCTGGAGTTGAATGTGACATGTGTCAGGGAACTGGAAAGATAGTTAGACGATGAAACTGTTGCGTCCAATATACGATCGTGATTCTTATTCAAAGCCGATAGCCAAAGCTATCTTCGCGCAATTGGATGAGCTCATCTTCAGTCCTTTGCAAGCTATCCTCAAGGGAGAAACTTTGAACTCGCAAGAAACTCCATTGGCCCGGGCACTGCGTACTGGGAAGCTTCAATACGTAGACAATACGTTTGTAGGACCTTTAACGGCTACTTTGACAAAGGAACTTAGGGGGATTGGTGCACGCTATAACAAAACGAAACGAGCCTACACTCTCGAGATAGCAGCCCTCCCCCAAAATATTTTGATGGCTATTTCCGCTGGGAACATTGCGAACAAAGAAACGTTGCGCCGGGTTGAAGATTTCCTACGAGCTATTGAAGGAAGAAAAATCCAAGGACCCGCAATTGAAAAGTATTTTGGAGATACACTTGATTCTTTGTCCCAGCAATTTCATTTTTCTACCCGGAAGGTGACAGGATCTGAATTGGAGATACCCTTACAAAAGCAATTTGAGGACGAGTTAAAGAAAGCTTATACTGAGAATTTAGATATCTACATTCAAAAATGGCACGATGAACAAGTACTTCGTTTAAGACAAAAGGTTTCCAAAAACGTGAATGCCGGGTTCCGGGCCGAGAATTTGATTAAAGATATTATGGCTGAACGGGGTACGTCGTACAAGCATGCTCGTTTTATGGCTAAGCAGGAAACTTCTTTGATGGTGTCTAAGTATCGTGAGATTCGGTATACTAATGCTGGGCTTCAATATTACATTTGGTCTTCTTCACATGACGCGAGGGTGAGGCCCCGTCATCGTGAGTTGGACCGCGAGTCCCGAAGCAGACCATTCAGATTTGACTCACCACCTGTAGTGGACTTGACTACAATGCGCCGGGGGAACCCGGGAGAAGATTTCGGATGCAGATGTGTCAGCATCCCCATACTAACTAGAGAAAGGGAATTTGCATATGGACAGACGTGAGAGGGCTAATGCGTATAAGAATAAGTCGAACGGCAAGGCAGGAGTATTTAATGTAGGTGATGCCGTAGTGACCGTTGATGGAGACGAAGGTGAGAATATAAGTTAAACTAATACTACATATACGGTTAGGCTACGTGGTGGTGGTACAGTAAAAATGAGAGAATTAGACTTAGAAAAAGCGTATTAAAATAAAAACCATGGAGGCTTTTATTATGAACCCGAACGGAAACATACTAATTTTCACACCGACGCTAGGATTAAACCCGAATCCCTTTGAGTATCAAGCCAGCTTACTCAAAGTGATTAACCAGATTCAAGCCCGGCAAATGGGTCTTGCTTACTTCCCAGCTTATCGGCAGCTTTGGTGGCCGGCTAATAATTCTGCTTGGGATACGGCCTTTGCGCACGGGTTCGAATACATTTTGAGGATTGACGATGACATTCATGATATCCCTGATGACGCTGTTGGCAAGTTACTGGACGCTGACAAAGATGTAATTGGTGCAGCTTATCCAAATCGACGCTGGCCATTTTTCACGGCAGCGATGAATCGGACTAAAAATATTTCTCTGATCGAAATATGTGTAACCGATGATAAATGTCTTCAATACGTTGTTCCTCCTCCAGAGAATCCGGAGGCCATAGTTAAATGTGAATTAGTGGGGTTCGGGATGACGCTAATTAAGGTGGCCCCTTTCTCCCAGCTCTCTCGGCCCCTCTATTTAGGTAACGAAGATGTACCGGATGATACTTATTTTGCTCAACTTTGTTTAGATATTGGAGTTGAACAATTCGTACACTTCGGTGTCCGGGTGGCTCACGCGCATGTGAATTACAACAACAACGGCTATTTGTTTAATGCCGGAGTGTTTGAGAAAATGAATAAGGAAGCGGAGGAAGCAAATGTCGGAGCTCAAAAATAGTAAGGATTGGCCTCAAGTGTATAGTTGTAAATTTCTTGAAGCAGGAATCGTGTCTTATGAAGATTCTGATTCAGGAATTGCTTTACTGAAAAAAGAGACCATTGATAAAATGGCTCCCAGTTTTATTGGACGGCCCGTGCTCATTAATCACAAGAAAGTTGGACCGGGTAATTTTAAAGAGCATGCGGTTGGTTATGTTATTAACGTGCGTTTCAATCCGGACGACGCATGGTATTACAGTGATTTCATTGTGACGGACGATGAAGCACGTGATCTTATAGAAAATAAAAAATATTCAGTCTCGTGTGCCTATGAGGTATTAGACACAAAAGAGGGAGGATTATGGCATGACATCAACTACGACGGGGAGATAACCAATGGGTCTTTTACTCACCTAGCTCTCGTCGATGCGCCTCGTTATGAGGATTCGAAAATAACAAAGCAGCTACCAGCAATGCTGGTAAACGGAAAGGCTGCTCATTACATACAAACCAAAGAGGAGGATTCAATGGATTTCAATATCTTTAAGAAGAAAGCGGACGGTCAGAATGAGAAAATTGATCCTCTCATTTTGATTAACGGCAAGGAAGTAAAACTTGCTGCGGTCCTCGAGAGTTTGATCGAGAAGATCAACGAGAAAAAAGGTGGAACGCTTGAAGATGGTTCCGAGGATGAGATGGTCGGAATTGAAGCTAAAGCCGACAAGAATGATCTGATAGACGTTAATGGTCATTCTTATAAGATCGCTGACATTAAAAAGAACTGTGTCGCGGTGGAGAAAAAGAACGAATCTGAAAAAGCAGAGATGAAAAAGGCTTCTGACGAGGATGAGAAAAAAGAACAAAACGCTAAAAAGAACGAAAAGGAAAAAGAAGAGGAAGAAAAAAAGAACGATGAAGAAAAAGAAAAGCTCGAGAAAGAAGAGCTTATGAAAAAGAACGAAAAGGAAGAGAAAGAGAAAAAAGAAAAAGAGAACGCGAAGAAAAAAGAAGGCGAAGAGTTCTTCAATTCTTTGGACGCTCTTTCGAAGGCAGTTAACTTTGATCAAGTCCCGGCTCCGCTTCCTACGACCCGGCAAGAACGTGCTAACAAAAAACGTGAACAGATCGCTAAGCAGTTCGCTTAATAATAAATTCTAAAGGAGGATTTTAATATGGCTTTTCAAATGAATATGATTCAACCACCGAATCTGGTGGGATTGTGCATGAATCCTAGCGTTAACGTGATTCAATGCAGGATCAATCCGAGTTCAGCTCAAGCTACTTTCGTTCCCGGTACAGCGGTGATTTTGGTTCCTTCCGCAGTAACTGGTGATATGCCTGTGATTGACGTTTGTCCTTCAGGGTCGTCAGGACGCGGTGTCATAATTTATGATCCGATCTTGTCTCAGCAACTTCCCGGTCAGGTGGTGCTGGTTGCCATGATTGGTTCCATTGTTACCATGGCTGCTTCTACCGCTATTAACCGTCAAGTGAACGTGGGATATAACAATATCTCCGGTCAGATTCAAAGTACTTCTGGTGGGTACATTGGCTATACCCTTGACATAGCCGTTAATCCGGGTGACATTGTCCGTGTTCAAATCATGCCATTGTTGTCAGCATAAATCTAAAACCTAAGGAGGATTTTTAATATGGAAATTTTAAATTGCAAAGAAGAAAACGGAAAGGTCATTAGCCCGGAGAAGTTTAATTCTCTCGTGGCCCAAAAATATGGCCGTACTGATTTCCGTGGGCTCCAACTGATGAATGCTAATGGTGACATTTCCACCACCAGTTTGGCCTATCGTTATGCTACTGACCGTATGACCTTTATTCGGGCCCGGACAGTGAATCAAACCTTCTATCAAGTTAACCCAACGGATTATTTGAATATAATTCCCGGGGAAGGTTCCTTCTCGTCTCAAATCATCACCCAAGCGAATATCAAATTCTCTGGGTCTTTTAAAAGCGGTAAAATTTCTTCCGCAGGTCAAAACACCAAGTTGCAAATTGCTGACGCTGGTGTTGTACCTTTCTATACCAAGGTCATGAATTGGGCCATGGGTACGGAATACAGCATCTTTGACGTTCAGCAAGCTTTGTTCATGGGTCAGTGGGATCCCATCGAAGCTAAGCAAAAAGCTCGTAAGTTGGAATACGATCTTGGTATTCAGCAAGTTGCGTTCCTCGGGGATACTGATGATCTTACCAATTACCCCGGGCTTTTCACCCAGCCTTACGTGAACATTAATACTTCATTAATTGGTGGGAACATCAGCGCAATGTCTACCGCGAATTACATGACATTCGTTGCCGGGATCTTGGGTGCGTATTTGTCCAATTGTAATCAGACTACGTGGCCTGATACATTCATTATGCCTCAGGATGATTACGCTGGTATGGGTGTGGCAGTATCTCAGAATTATCCTAACTTAACCATGATGAGTTATCTGCAGCAAGCGTTTGACGCCATCGTGCCGGGCAAGAAAGTTAGGATCCTTCCTTCATACTATGCTATGACGGCAGGTAATGCTGCAGCCGGTATCAGCAAACAGGCTTATCTCCTGTATAAAAATGATATCGATACATTGTTTATGGAACTCCCGGTGGATTTCGTAACCACACCGTACGGTACCTTAAACAATTTTAACTTTCAGGACGCAGCCTACGCTCAATATACGGGCGTGCAGGCTATTAGGCCTCTTGAAATGCTAATGTTCACTCATTCGTAAGAATGATGTCATGGAGTAATGATCAGTAAATTGGAGGTGCTCTGGTATTCTCCATGGTGCCATCACCTCCGACAAATCATGGAGGAATACAATGTATAAGATAATGGTTCAAGGAAATCGATCGTTTATAGTAAACAAAAAACAAGTTGTTAAAGGTGGGAATCAGAAAACTTATCCGATAGGTGGGGGTGTTAGGGAAGAAATTGAGTTGGCTCCCGGGAAAGAGATTTACACTATCACTGATGAAGGCTACGAAATTCTTAAAGATTTTTCGGATATTACAATTGTAGAACACCTTAAGGAAGGAAAGAAAAAATGAGTTGGGACGGCTCTCCCCCGACAGTTTCCCAGTTCCAGACCTTCTTTTTCAGGGACTTCCAATATGCCCCTGACAGAGATCCGTCGTTGAAATATGTTCAACCTCAGGATATCCAAAACGCTATAAAGGAGGCCTTGATTGATTTTAACTGGGGACTATTCGGGGATAATGGTTTAATACTGTTTTGGTACTTAGCTGCGCATTGTATGGTAGAAAACATTAGGAATTCTTCAATGGGATTAAATTCTCAAGCCAAATTTCCTAATGAAAATGCTTCGGTTGGTGGAGTTTCTATCAGTAACAGTATCGTAGCTAAATTTGCGGACGAGCCAAATTTTGCGCGGTTTTTAACAACTGGTTACGGAAAAAAGTATTTGACTTTAGCTTATCCTTATACAGTTGGCGCAGGAATTGGAATCGTACCGGGAACAATTACGAATGGTTAAAGAAACGAGAATAGGTAAGTATTCTTCAGTAAAGGTAGATTTGACAGGTCTTAATAATTTGATTAAATCTGCTGGGTCGCAATATGTTGTTAGGGTAGGAATTTTAGGAGAAAAGCCCCGTAGCGCGAAGACTTCCGAGGAATCTGATAAGCAAAAAGATCCTCCAACGAATGCGGAAATAGGACTCGCGCATGAGAAGGGAGTTAAATCCCGGAACCTAACCCGGCGTTCATGGCTTCAAGTACCGCTCGAGGATCACCTTCCAGCAGTCTTTATTAAGGAAGGGCCCAAAGCCATGACGATGATGCTATTAGGTCAATCTCTTCAGGCCTACGAAATGCTGAAAGAGATATGTGAAGACATCGTTCAAAAAGGATTTGATACGAGTGGGTACGGAAAATGGAAAGCCTTAGAGCTTCAAACACTTTATCGTAAGCATCCCCGGGGATTTTCAAAATGGACCAAAGAAAACAACGATCAAATTCTGGTAGATACAGCTCAACTGAGAAAATCGGTTACGAGTGTGGTGGTAGTTAAATGATTCAAAACGGGAATGAATTAGATTTCGGGCAATCAGCAGCAGGACTTCCTTCAGTGGCTCCGGCTATTATACAATTTTTTCAGCCTGTGACCGTAGGAATAATTGAGAATCGACAAGTTGAAGGATATACTCAAACGATTATTTCTCGTTATATTGAAACCCAAGGGGCCCGGGTCGAGACTCCTAATCAGTTAGTTATTACTAAATCTGGAGAGCGTCTTTGGAATTGTACTGATATTTACTTTTTAAGAGATATCATTCTTAAAGCGGACGATATATTTAGGTGGAACAAAATGCAATACCGGGTAATGGTTACTGAAGATTGGCCTGACTATGGATTTAATCGGTACCACGTAGTTCAGGATTATACTAAAATTTACGTTCCACAGCCGGATGTGATATGAAAATAGGATCTAATCCTCCAAAGAATTCACTTGACTTGATTCGAATAATCTGCAAGGAACAACTTCATCTTAAAGATGACCACGTTAGTATCTATGATCAAAAATGGGTCATTCCTGATTTTGATGATATGTTCTTAACTATTGAATATCGCAATAGCCGAATGATTGCTAATCGTAATATATTTGACGATTCCGGGTCTACACCCGTCGAATGGCAAGAGCTGAATATGTTGGAGAACATTATCGTGGGAGTTTTTTCCAGAACCATGGAAGCATTTGATCGTAAAGAAGAAGTTTTAATGGCTATCAAATCTCAATTTGCTCAATTTCTTCAGGAAGCTTATATGTTTAAGATCGCCCGGGCTGGAGAAATTTTAGATCTTTCTTACCTTGAAGGAACGGCCATGTTGAAAAGATATGATATTGAACTAATGGTCTATACTTGGTACGAACGAAAATTAACAACCAATGCTATGATTCCACCTTGCAATATCCAAGTTATTGCGAACGACAAAGGGTCGGGAGAAATTATAGAATTTGTAACTGCTTCTTTACAACAACCACCATTATAAGGAGAATCAACGCATGTCCACACTTCCGTTAAGTACAATTATTTCCGTGAATGTTTTCTTCCCGGCTTCAGGGGTAGCAAACTTCAATGTGAACAATTTGGCTTTGTTCACTTCAGATCCCTTCCTTTCAAATCCAAATAATAACACCTATCGGATTTATCAATCTGCCCAGCAAGTGGGAATCGATTTTGGAACCACTACTGAAACTTATCTTCAGGCTGTTGCCATTTTTTCTCAGCAGCCGAATATGCTTGCAGGAGGGGGATCGTTAATTGTCTTCCCGAGTTTTACTAATACTGCAATTAATGCGGTAACGGTAGGAAGTACAAGTGGTACAGGGTATCAACAAGGTGATATTCTAAACGTTGTTCAAGGGAACGCTTATGGTGGAACAGTTACGGTTACGTCCGTGTATGCCGGAGCCATTACTGGGGTTAGTACCCTTACAGGAGGTGCAGGATACACTGCAGCGTCTAATCTTACTACTACCGGGGGCTCGGGAACGGGTACGGCCACTATCACAATTTCTAGCGTAACTACTGAAACGCTTTTGCAAGCAATCGCGCGTACCTCAAATTTGATTTACTATTGTGGTATTATTTCCACAAATTACGGTACAAATAGTACTTGGCTTGCTTTAGCTAATTCAGTTCAATCATATGGAACAAAGCTTTTGTTCCTACCTTCGAATTCCCTGAACGATATTACCGGGGCTTTTACGAACATATTGAACGCAACGGATTATTTTACTCGTTGCCTTTATTATTCAAGTGCTACACTTCAAAATGCTCGGCTTTTTGCTGCTGCTTACGCTGCCCGGCTTTTGTCAGTTAACTTCCTAGGTTCAAATACAGCCATTTCAATGAACCTTAAGCAACTTTCTACCATCACTCCGGATCCAAACATTAACCCGACCATCGCTGCGCTTTGCCAAACTGCTGGGGTAGATATTTATACTTCCTTCCAGAATTCTCCGGGGGTGTATACTTCAACTGCAAACAAACGAGCTGATTCAGTTTTTAATATTATCTGGTTCGTTCTTGCCTTACAGGTGGCCGGGTATAATGCTTTGGCAACGACCTATACTAAGATTCCTCAAACGACTCAAGGTATGAATCAATACGTTTCAGCCCTGAAGTTGATTTGTCAAGAGGCGGTAATTAACGGATACATTGCCCCGGGAACTTGGACGGGAGTGGATGTTTTTGGAGTTCCGGCTGACTTCATTAACAATATCCAAACCTATGGATTTTATATTTATTTCCAGCCCATCAGTCAACAAACTCAGGCAAGCCGTGCGACAGGGGCTATACCACTTGTTCAAATTGCTGTTAAGGAAGCTGGAAGCATGTTAAATGGGATTATAAACGTTTATGATCAAGTATAATTAAAAGGAGAATAGAATATGAGCAACGCGGTTTCGCTAACTGGAGATGATACAGTCATCATCGGTGGTCAGCTAATCACTGACTTTGCAATTGGAGTGGTAGCGGAAATCACCTTCCCTGAGGATCTGGTTAAAGTGACCCGGGGGAAAAATGGTAATACGGTTTATGCTTTAAACAACCAAGGATTTCAATCAGACGTTAAACTTAAGATCTTGCTTGGGGGCCCGAATGATGCTTATTTCAATGCTCAGATGGTTGGAATGCAATCTTCTTTTTCGGGGTACACCCTTTTAAGTGGGGTATTCATCAAAAACGTAGGGGACGGCAATGGTAACATCCGGCCCGTGACGTATCTAATGTCCGGGGGAGTAATCAAAAAGAATCCTATGGCCCAGTCAGTTGCGGAAGGTACGCCTGAGCAGAGTCTTGTTGAGTGGGATATTGTCTTTGCTAATAACGGAAGGCAGGTAGGCTAAGGAGAAAATCATGGAGACGTTAAAAGTTAAATTGGAGTCGGGAGCGGAGCTGGAAGTTTGGCTCGCTTCTTTTCAGGAAGGGCATGCTCTTTGGATGGCAGTATCAAAAGAACTAAAGGATACGGACTTCAACGAAATAACCGTAGGCCGGATGTCTTTAGATGTCCTTTCTTCAGAAAATATCATGCGTGTAATATGGCCTTGCATGGGAAAGGCCGTATATACTGGACATGGGTATGAGAAGAAAAAATGCGAGCCCGGAATATTTGAAAAAGCTGAAGTGAGGGGAGATTTTCTTCAGATCGTAGAGGAGGTGTTAGTTTTTAACATTATCCCTTTTTCAAAAAAGATCGGTTCGTTGTTAAAAACTACGTTCCTAAGTGGTATCGATACCCAGAAGTCAAAATAGGAATTGACAAGGCTTTTTCATTATGCTTAAGAGTAGCTAAAGCTGGATACGGATCGATAAATGAAGTTGAACAGTGGGATACTGAGAAGTTATTAAGTGTTTTAGAATATGATATCTTCGTCAATGATTTAACGGAAGCGTTTATTGAGTTAAATAGGAAAAAAGAATGAGTGGGAAAATAGCTGAGATATATACGGAAGTGGGTTGGCGTTTCGATCAGGTAAAGCTACGTGAGGTAGCAAAATACATAGGAGATCTTAATGTATCTTCTATTATTTCTGCTACCTCAGTGGCTGCTTTGGGAATGGGAATCAAAGATCTAATTGATCAGTCAGCTTCTTTGAGTAACAATTTAAATAT
>Ga0181529_10002201_pt1 | contig 23794 bp, 22 predicted proteins | sample PEATcosm2014_Bin_36_FD_119763 | JGI IMG/M metagenome (GOLD analysis project Ga0181529, IMG submission 119763) | Peatland microbial communities from MTU Mesocosm Facility, Houghton, MI, USA - PEATcosm2014_Bin10_30_metaG | ecosystem: Environmental > Terrestrial > Soil > Wetlands > Peat | place... | reverse complement strand
TTCGGGATAGTCGCTCTGATGGTAGACGAACTGTTCCAGGCCCACCTCGTGATACAGGTTGGTGAGCCACTCGCAGGGCGGCGAGAGGAACAGGTAGACGTCGCCGAGCCGGCGCTGCTGGTCGATGTGGCGGGCCACATGGGCATCCAGCGCCTCCTGCCGCGCGGCATTCCACGCGGGGTCGAACGCCGCCAGCCACTGGCGCTTCTCCGCGGCGTACTCCTCGCCGGAGGCGAACTCGCGGTGGCCGGTCCACTCGGTCCATCGAAAATGGCGCCGCGACCGGCCGTCGGGCAGGGTCTCGGAATATTCCGAATCGGGCACTCGGATGCGCGGCCGGGTGGCGTCCAGCGCCGGCCCATAGGCTTCAAACACCACACGGGGACCATTTTCGACGGTGGCGGGCTGGCCGGCGAAGTGCTCGACAATGGCATCGTTGCGCAGTAGATCGTAGAGCGCGATGCGGTCGGCCTTGCCGGTTGCGAGGATGCTGCGAACGCGTTGCCGGGAATCTTGCATGGTCGGATATCCGGATTGTAGCAGGGGCGGCGCGGAAGAAAGGTCTGTAGAACCGAATCTCGCGGTCGAAGACCTGGTGAGATCTGGGACCGAGAGCTACGCCGGCACCGTCAGCAGGCTGTCGTTAGGGTAGAAGTGATCGACATTCTCCGGTGTGATGATCTGGTGGGTAGTGAACACAGCCGGAGGCACGGCCTTTTTCCCAAGGATGTCCAACGCCAGGCGCAGTAGCCCGTCGCCGTACTTTTCGGGGAAGTAGGCCACGGAAGCGATCAGCCGCGTGTGCTGCGAACGCAATTCGGCGCGCGCTTCGGGTTCGGCATTCTGACCCACGATGGCGCACTCGCTGGCCCTGCCGGCTTCCTGAAACGCCCGCAATGCCCCCAGGGCGCTGGGATCGTTAGCCGCGCCTACCAGAATCCGCTTGGCTTTCGATTCCCTCAGATGTTTGCGCACCCGCTCGAGCGCGGTTTGAAACTGGCCGTCGCCGTCGATCGATACCGTACGGCAGGGCTCCTCAATCCGCATCATCTCCGCGATGCCCGTCAGGATTCCGCGGATGCGCGCCTTGGGCAGCGACCCGGCCCGGTGCAACTCCACCAGCAAAATCTCTTCCGGTTCGCCGCCCCAGTGGCGCTTGGCCCAGCGGCCCAGGAAGTGTCCGGACATCAGCCCGGCCTGGTAGTTGTTGGCTCCGAAATAGGTGGCTCCGGGATGCGGAATATCGATGGCGATGAAGGGGATACGCGCTTCCATGTATTTCGATGCGATGGCCGGCGCGATCACCTCGTCGGTCTGGAACTCGATCACCAGGTCCACGCGTTCGCGAATCAGGTAGTCGGCGGTGCGTAGAGCGATCTTGGGTTGATACCGGTTGTCCACGGTGATCAATTCCACGTGCTCGCGTTCGGCCGCGCGGGTCAGGCTCAGGCGGACTTCGCGGTCGAAAGAGGTGTCCTGCCCCTGCGCGGCATAGCCCACGCGATATAGCCGGCGCCGGCGAACTTCCGAGGCCAGACGGTAGTGGTTCTCGCCAACCTTATCCAGGAACCCGCATTGGTGCAGCGTGTAGAGCAGGCGGAAGCACATCCCTTTGTTGAATCCGGTGCGCAGCACCACGTCGCGCAATCGGAGGACGTCTCCGGCGGACTGGAACGCCTCCATAATCCGCGAGGCGTGCACCAGCGATTTCACCATGTACCGGCTGTGGTTGGAAGTCTTCACGTGGACTTGGCTCGACGATATATGTCTAACAGTTTTGAGGGCCAAAACACAAGGGGGTGTTTCGCGGCAGTCCGAAAGGCGTCACACCCTTGAGAATTGGGGCGCCGCACCACGTTCGACGGGTCGCCACGCTCCGAATCGGCTGTTTCGCAGTACGAAAAAGAGCCGCTGCGACGGAAATAGCTTGGATGCGCCCGCATGGGGGAACTAGAATACGTGTTTCGCGTCCACGTTTCCCCATTGGCAAACTTACAATGACACCGAACCCTGCACTTGGCGTGGTCTTTCACTGGCTGGGCGGCTTGGCGTCCGGCAGTTTTTATGTCCCGTTCCGTTGTGTGAAGCGGTGGTCGTGGGAGACCTACTGGCTGGTGGGAGGGTTCTTCAGTTGGATCATCGCACCCTGGGTGCTGGGATTGTGGATGACCAACGACCTTCCCGCCGTGCTGGCCGCGACGCCGGCCAGGACCATCTTCTGGTGCTACTTCTGGGGACTGCTGTGGGGCCTGGGAAATGCGACCTTCGGGTTGACCATGCGCTATCTCGGCTTGTCGCTGGGCATGGCGACGATCATGGGGTACTGCGCGGCGTTCGGGACCTTATTGCCACCGGTCTTCGACGGTGTTTTCGGCAGCAGCGTATTGGGAACGGTGTCCGGCAGAGTGATTCTGGTAGGCGTTGCAGTGTGCCTGGGCGGAATCGCCTCCGCCGGCAAGGCCGGCATGTCGAAAGAGAAGGAGTTGTCGGCCGAGGCCAAGACCGCGGTCATCAAGGAATTCAATCTGCGCAAGGGCATACCCGTGGCGACGTTTTCCGGCGTCATGAGCGCCTGCTTTTCGTACGGCCTCAAAGCCGGCGACCCGATCAAGGCGCTCACCCTTAGCCACGGAACCTCGACGCTCTGGCAAGGGCTCCCGGTGCTGGTGGTGGTTTTGCTGGGCGGTTTCACCACCAACTTCATCTGGAGCGTGTTTCTGAATGTCCGCAACAAGACTGGCCACCAGTACATCAGCCGTGCCGAGCGGACCCCGGAAGCGGCCCGTATCCCCATGCTGGCCAACTATCTGTTCTGCGCCCTGGCCGGCGTCACCTGGTACTTCCAGTTCTTTTTCTACACCATGGGCGAGACCCAGATGGGGAAGTACAAGTTTTCAAGCTGGACTTTGCACATGGCCAGCATTATCATTTTCAGCAGCCTGTGGGGCATCGCGCTGCACGAATGGAAAGGCGCCAGCGCCCGCACCAGGACGTGGCTGTTCGTGACCCTGCTGACGCTGGTCTTGTCCACCATGATCGTGGGATACGGCAATTACCTGGGGACGCTGCCGGCTACCCCGCTTACCTCCCGGATTGGAATGCCCTAAGCCGTGGCGCACGCACCCTGCGTGCCGCGTCCCGACTCTCCGGGACCCTCCTGATCGACAGACCGTGCGGCCGCGCGGCGCCATGGATCTGGAATCGCCAGGCATCCCGATGAGTCGGGATGCGGCAAGTACGAGTACGTGCGCCACAACGTTGAACTGGCCAGTGAGAAGGTCCAGCCAAGTGAGGCGCGGTTAGCGGGGATACCGCGGCGGATTCAACCGGCGCCACCCGGCGGCCATCAGCAAAGCTCCCAACAGGCACAAGACCAGCGCGGAGGGTTCGGGAACCGCGGCGGTGTCTCCCACAATCTGCCCGTCATCATTGATGTGGGTGGCGGTCACACCGGTGTAACCGCCCAGGTCGAGAAGCTGAAATCCTCCGGACGCAGTCCACACCGCGGGCCGTCCCTGATAACTGCCGAGAACCTCGCCGGAGTTGTTGATGTCGTCGGGAATGAATGCAGTGCCGAAGTTCACGGTGCCGGCCGGAGTCCACAGGAACCCCTGACCATTGATCGTGTGTCCGACGATCCAGCCGCTATCGTTGATCGCGCTGATGGTAGAACTCTGCCCGCCGAAGTTCAGAATCGAAAGAGACGATTGGCCGCCCACTGCGCCATTCTCGGACCCGTACGGTGGGGGATCCTCCTCATAAGCGATCTGGCCGGAATTGTTTATGTCGATGGCGATTTCCGAACCGCTGTCGCCGATCTTCGAGATCCCTGAGCCCGCCGACCACAGGAAGGCCGAGAGATTCCCTTTGCCATCGATACTCTGCCCTACGATCTGGCCGGCGCTGTCGATAGCGGTCGCAATCGACAGGGAGCCGCCGAGCGTGCCCAAAAGAACCGTGCCCGACGACGCGGACCAGGAGAACGCCTGATAGTATCCATTCTGGTCCTCATACGTCCCCGCGATTTGCCCGCTGTCATTGATGTCCACGGCCGTCGAAAAGGAGCCCGGCGCACCCAGCAGAAGCACTACCGACGACGCAACCGAAACCTCGGCGGCCTGGTTTCCAACGTAGCCCACAGCCGTTCCCGAGTCGTTCAGCGACGTCACGCAGTCGAGTCCCAGGGAAGTTGGGGAAGCAGCGGCCGAACTCCAGTAGACCGAGCTTGCCTGAAGAGAGGCGACCAATCCGAAATAGAGAATCCATTTGCCCACACTAGATGTGTAAGCTGCCCGGCAGCGGGGAACAAGGTTCTTTTGTTCCAGTACTTTAGTGATGCCGGGCTACTTCGGCGAGGGGGGTGTGTGCGGCAGTGGGGCGCTACTTCCTGGGCGCGTCCAGTACTCCATCGTCGGTTTTGAAGTACGCATCGACGCGGTGAAAGCCGGCCATGGAGGCTACCAGGCTCTCCGGAAACTGTTGGATGCGGGCGTTGTACCGCTCCAGCATCCGGTTGTACCGGCTGCGCTCCACAGCCACCTGGTCGTCGCACTTGGCGAGTTCCTCTTTCCATTGCGCGTAGGCTTTGTCGGACTGCAGACGGTGGTTATTGTTCGCGTCCACCATCAGTCGGGAAAGAACGGCCGAGAGCCGGTCGTTAGCCGCCAGTTTCTCCTGTGGGGTACGGGCGCTCGCCAGGATGCGGCGCGCGCTGGAGATATCCTGGGAAACCACCGTGGCGTATTCACCCAGACGGCGATTCGATGCCAGATCCGAAATGAGCGCCGCCCGGTGCTCCAGGGCTTCGCCGACGTTAGACCACTCTTGGCGCGCCTCCAGCCGTTGCGCCGCCAGGTCGCTCCGGATACTGAGGTATTTGTTGCCGCACTCCAGCCCCACGAGTGCCGCTACCACCCCTGCGACAATCAGAGCAGTTTTCATGCCGTCCCCCGGTCCCGGCCGAAGACCCGCTTCACCGGCCAGTGCGCTCCAAATCGGCCCCGCGCCGGGCCGCTACTGCTTCCTTCCGATGCGATTTCCAGTGTACTACGAGGAGTACCTGGATTCCGCCATGCCGGATTTGATAAAATAGGATTTTGTTGGGACGTCGTCTAACGGTAAGACTGCAGACTCTGGATCTGCGTATCGGGGTTCGAATCCCTGCGTCCCAGCCACCCGCCCTCGGCAATTGCTAAAATTCCTGAAAATCCGGGACGTTATCGAAATCTCCTGAAACCTTACTCGTTGGGCAGATGCCGCTCCAGGTCGCGGGCGTCATGCAGGACCCGCACTACATCGATCACATCATCACCGCGACGGCGGTACACCAGAAAATGCCGGGGCTTCTTGACGACGCCCAGGCCGGTACGCGCAGCATCGCGGCTATAGGCCAGGTGGTAGGTCCGGATACCGCTCGCCAAATCCGGCCGCTCTCGGGAGCCGGGCCGCTCCGGATCGGCAGCGATGTCGCCAATCGCCTGCTTCAGCAGATCGCGGTAGCGTGCAGCCGCGCGCCCGCCAAATCGCTCCTGGCTCCAGATCAGTGCTACGCGGATATCACTCGCCGCAAGAGGTGAGAGGACCAGCCGGTATCGGTCGCCGGGCTCAGGCATGCCGGCTTTTTCGGACGACCTCGGACGCGGCTTCTTCCCCAAGCCGATCGACGTGCTGTTCGAGTTCGTCTATCGAGCGGAATTCCAAACCCTCGCCCCGATCGATCTGATCCAGTCCATCCTTTACGGCGCCGCGCAGCCATTCCAATTTGGCCTGATCTTCCTGCTTCCGGCGTTCCATGAGCCGAAGCCCTTCGCGTACCACTTCACTGGCATTCCCATAACGACCGGATCCAACTTCAGTCTCAATGAAGTCATCAAGGTGGTCCGTCAGGTTGACGTTTCGCGTCGGCATAGGGTCCTCTATCCAATGCTAGCAGCACTGGCAAACATTGCCAATCGAGCGACGATCACGGTAGCGTGTCCTCGCGTCCCAGCCACCCTCTCTCACTTTGGATCGCCTACTAGCCCGCCGGCTGTAGCAGCACCTTCAATACGCCGCGCTCGGCCGCGCGCGCGAATGCCCGGGCGGCGTCCGGTAACTCGAACCGGCCGGAAATCATCGACTCCACTCGGATCAGTTCATGATCCAGCAGAGGCAGCGCCGCCTCGAACCGCCCGCAGCGCGAACCCACCAGCGTCAGCTCGTTTACGATCACCGGCGCCGTATCGACGCCCACCGCGCCATGCACCGTCGATTTCATCACCAGCGTGCCGCGCGGCCGCGTCATGGCGATGGCGGCGCGCAGCCCATCCGGGTTTCCGGTGGCTTCCACCACCCAGTCGTACGCAGCCGTGGGGAGCTTTCCCAGATTGCACTCGGCGCCCACACCCACCGCTTCGGCGATGCGCAGTTTCTCGGGGTGGCGTCCGAATTGGTGGACCGGGTAGCCGTGCGCGTTCAACACCAACGCCACCAGCAGCCCCAGTTTGCCGTCGCCCAGCACCGCGACGGTCTCGCCCGGCGGGATGGCCACCTGGTCCAGAATCTCGCAGGCCGCCGCCAAGGGTTCCGTAAAGACTGCGCGCTCCATCGACAGACCTTCCGGCAGCACATGCAGGTTGCGCTCGGGCAACACGAAGAACTCTTCGAATACCCCGGGCTGGTTCACGATCCCCAGGACCGTCCGGTTGGGGCAATGGCGACCCAATCCCTTGCGGCACCACTCGCAGTGGTTGCAGGCCAGGTTGATCTCGCCCACCACCCGGCGGCCCACCAGGCTGGGGGTTTCGGCTTGCACCACCTGGGCGACAAATTCGTGACCCGGGGTTCCCGAAAACCCGTAGTAGCCGCGTTGCAACTCCAAATCCGTGTTACAGATACCGGCGACCAGCAGACGGAGTAATGCAAAGCCTTCAGGACGTTGCGGAACTGGAATGTCGCGGGTAGTTATCGCGCCGTTTTCAAGGTGGATGGCGAGCACCCTCCCATTTTAAAACCGGCGCCAGCAATCTGAAGTAACGGCAGGAAAAGACCCGAATTTAGTCTAGGATTTATCTGCCCTTTCCTATTGTATTGACTTAAGAGTTCTGGTACACATGTACTATGCAAGCCAAGAGGCCTTATTTAGCGGTCGATTCCATAAACAATCCGCGGAAGGTGCTTAAGACCCTCTACGCTCAGCGTTCCGCTATCGACGCCCTAATTCAGTCCCTTCAGGAGTACGACCGGTCTCGCATCAAGCGCTTCGATCCGGTGCGATTCAAGACCGCTTGACAATTCGGCTACTTCCCCAGAACGGCCTGAATCCGCGAGGTAAGCTCCGCTGCGGTGATGGCTCCCGGGTGGTAGAAGCGAACGATGCCAGCGGCGTCGATGAGTACGATGGTGGGCGTGGTGCTCGATCCGTAGACCTGGAAGTTGGCGGCGCTTATGGGTACCGGCACGCCGTTCCAACCGGCGTAGAAGCGCTGCCAAACCTGGTCGATGTAGGCCTTTTCGTCCGCGGGAGCGGCATCCTCACCGCGGGCGGCGTATCCGTACAATTTTGTGGGAGCGATCGCTGCCAGACCCTTCGGCGCGAAATTCCGGATCGCCTCCGCCAGAATCGGCGCATCGGCTTTGCAGTCTCCGCACCAATGCGCCCAGAAGAACAGCAGCACGGGATGGCCGCGCAATTCCGCTAAGGTCCGCGGTTTGGCGGACAGCCACTCGTGGACATCGAGCGGCGGCGCGGGCTTCCCTTCCAGGCTCAAGAGATTGATGTTCTTGTGGATGCGCTCCACGATCGATGTACCGGCGAACGCCTTCGCCTGCTCTTCGAGAAATACCACTCCGTCGCTCAGTTCTCCGCGCGCGGCCAGCACTTGTGCGTGGACCTCGATTGAGGCTCCCAGGGCGGTGGGCAGCAGCCGTTCGGCATCCAGTTTGCGGCCGGCCAGCAAATGGTCGCAGCGTTTGCGGGTTTCGGTGGCGTAGACGTCGGCCCGGCCGTAGTCCTTCGCCTGCAGTGCACCGCGCGCCAGCCAGGAAAAGGCCGCCGCGACTTCCGGCGTGACGCCGCTCTGCGCCTCCACCGTACGGATCTGGCGTTCGGCCGCCGCCAGGTCGTGATGCGCAATCAGTGCTTGCACATCGGCGACCAGGGATGCGTAGTAGAACAGGACGGGGATCATTTTCCCTCTTTCTCCGGATCAGCCCAACAGGACTTCGGCGATCCGGTTCAGATACTGCGCGTACTCGCCCGAATCCCGTGGGCCCGCGGAAACCCTGTAGTTCACCCGGCCGAGAGTCGCCCGGGCGATGGATTCCAGCAGCGTATCGGAGTGGCCCTCGGCCGCATTCACGGTCAACAGGCATCCGTACTGGCGGCCGATGGACGCGAATTCCCGCAGCGCCGCCTCGGTTTCAGCCAGGGGGATGGCGCCGGGGTCGATGGACTGAGCGGCATGCTCGCGGACCTTCAGCCAATGCAAGCAGAACAACAGCTCCTTCGCGGTGGCTTGCGGCAGCGCCAGTTCGAGATCGAAACCCTTGCCTGCCTTTATGGCGGAGCGCGTCTCGCGAATCCACTCGTGCAGCCGCTCGCAGGCCTTTAGGGCCGGCCCGAGGCGCACCGCCATGCGCGCGACTTCGGGCGCCGTCAATTCGTAAGCGGCGCCGCCTACGTCGAACGATTTGACGAATTCGTCGATCATCCAGCCGCGCTCTTCGGCGGTGAATCCCACGTTGAAGCGTTCGTCCACCACACCATCGGTCCAGCCGGCGGTATCCACGACCACACCCGCCGCATCGATCCGGAAGCGCGTGAACCGCGCAGCCTCGCGGATGGTTTCACGATCGCTCTCTTCGGCGCGGAGGGTCACCGCGGCGGAGTATCCGTCTCTCCAACCGGCGCGCACGGCGGCCCACAAGGCGGCGTCGTAGGCCTGCGGGGCCATCTCCAGGATCGCCAGATTTCTGCCAGTGCGCTTGAGGATTTTCCGGAACGCCTCGAATGCCGCGGCCATCGCGGCCCCCGGCTCGGCCGAAGCAGTAAGGGTGGCGCCGCGCGATGCGTGCGGCCGTGGCAAGAACGCGTTGTCCACGCGACTGACATACTGCTCGATGGCCGCGACATCGGACGGACCGAAAGGAATCGCGTTGACCACCACTTCGGGACCGCTCGGGCGACGTACACGGCCGATCAGCAGGGGCTTGTGAAACACGCCGCTGGTCGGCGCCGTCGCGAGCGCCATGTGCAGCAATTGCGGCGGCCCATCGGCGGCGGCGACATCCACGGCCACGTAATAAGTGGAATGATGCACCGGATCGCGCGCCAGCGACCCCATATAGGGCGTGAGGCTGGCCAGTCGGAGCGGAACCAGGCGGGCCGCAATGCGGTTGCGGATGTCGTCGGTAAGCGGACGCCGTTCGGCCAGATCGAAGACCAGGCTGGCCACTTCGGCGGCCTCCGAGAGACGGAGCGGTAATGTCAGGGGAACCGGGGTCACGGGTTTTGTAGCAGATTGTCGAAGTACCGGAGGGCGTTCGGGTCCGTCCAGTCGGCCGCTTCGGCGATTTTCCGCAGTACCTTGCCATCGGCGCCGATAATGTAAGTTTCGGGATACATGAACGTGCCGAATTCTTCGTGCAGTTTGCGCTCGCGCGCCGTCAGGAACGCGGGCTTGTATTTGTCCAGAAAGGTCCGATAGGCCTTCTCGCTCTGGTCCACGCTGATGCCCAGCACCACCAATCCCTTATCGGCGTACCGCTCGGCGAGCTTGCTGAGCGACGGCGTCTCCTCGATGCAGGGCGCGCACCAGGAAGCCCAGAAATTCAGCACCAGCAGTTTGGCTCCCAGATGCGGCACGGTAACCGCACGGCCATTATCCGCGGTGATGGTGAACCCCGGCGACGTGTCCCCCTCAACCACAACACGCTCGTAGATCCCGCTGTAAATCGCATAAACTAAAGCCACCAGGAGCAGGCCCAGCAGCAATCCCAGAAGACGGTTCGTTTTGACGCTGTTCATGTGGAAAACTATAATTTGATTGTATCGCCCTCGGCAGGTTGCGCAAGATCCGGCTCGCCGCCGTCTTTCCGCAACTTGCAACTGTCCTGAGCATCGAAAGAAGAGACCCGTCATGCTGATAACCCGCCGCGTGGAATTCTCGGCCTCGCACATCTGCCGGCAGCCGCAACTCTCCGCCGAGGAGAACGCACGGATCTATGGCCAGGCGGCCAACCCCCACGGACACGGTCACAATTACGTGGTGGAAGTCACTCTGGAAGGCCTGCCCGACCCGGTGACGGGAATGGTTCTCGACCTGAAGGAGCTCAAGGAAATTCTCAATCGCGAAGTGGTGACCCCCTATGATCACCGCTTTCTGAACTACGAGGTGGCGCCCTTCGATCGCGTGGTGCCCACCACCGAGAACATCGCCCGCGATATCTGGGACCGTCTGAAACCGCACGTCTGCGGACCGAGCCACCAACTGCGCGCCGTGCGCGTGTACGAGACGCCCGACCTCTACGTGGACTATTTCGGAGAGCAGCCATGTTCCGTGTGACGCGCCGCTACAGTTTTGCCGCTTCGCACCGGTTGCACGCTCCGCAATTGAGCGAGGAGCAAAATCGCCAACTCTACGGGAAGTGCAATAACCCTTACGGGCACGGCCACAATTACGTAATGGAAGTGAGCGCGCAAGGTCCGCTCGATCCGGGTACCGGGCGCGCCGTTGACGTGGAAGTTCTGGACGAATTCGTCCGCCGCCAGGTGCTGACGCCCTTCGACCACCGCAACTTGAACCTGGATGTAAACTCGTTCCAGGGACTGTCGCCCACTTCCGAGAATCTGTTGGTGGAGATTTCGCGTCGATTGAATCGGAACTGGAGTTCGGCATTTCCGGGCGAGTGGCCCAGGCTGGAAAAGGTCCGCATCTCCGAGACGCCGCGCAACATCTTTGAAATGGAAAGTCATGAAATCGGCTAAAGCAGTAGTGAAGGTTATGCATCCCAAGATGGAGCCGCCGAGCCTGGCTCCGGAGATCCGGGAAATGCTGGCGAAACTCGGCGAGGACCCTGGACGCGAAGGCTTGCTGCGCACTCCCGAGCGCGTGGACCAGGCTCTCAAGTTCTTAACCAGCGGTTACCACACCGACATCCGCAAAGTTCTCAACGGTGCGCTTTACGAGGTGCAGTACGACGAGATGGTGGTGGTGAAGGACATCGAATTCTTCAGCCTGTGCGAACACCACCTGCTACCGTTTTTCGGCAAGATCCATGTGGCCTACCTGCCCAAATCGAAAGTAGTCGGCCTGAGCAAGATCCCGCGCATCGTGGACGTCTTCGCGCGCCGTCTGCAGATACAGGAACGCCTGACCCAGCAGGTGGCGCAGACCATCCAGGAGATCATCGACCCCGTGGGCGTAGGCGTAATCTGCGAAGCGCGCCATTTCTGCATGATGATGCGCGGCGTCGAAAAGCAGCACTCCGGGGCCATGACCAGCGCCATGCTGGGCGCGTTCCGGGACCGCAAGAAGACCCGCGACGAGTTTCTCTCCCTGGTGAATCACAAGAGCAACGCGTTCTAGACCGGCGGCCCGGAGGTCCGGGAAGCCGGCGAGGGGCCGAGGCCGCGAGTTTTCCCGCTATAGCGCCGATTCGCCGCGGCTATCGTCGCGGATTCGGATGGCTTCCGCCACCTCGCAGACAAAAATCTTGCCGTCTCCGATGGCGCCGGTGCGCACGGCATCGGCGAGGGCTCGAACCACTTCGTCCTTGCGGGCCGACGGCACCACCATTTCGAGTTTGAGCTTGTGGAGGAGATCCACCTGGTACTCGCGGCCGCGGTAGACCTCTTTGTGGCCCTTCTGGCGGCCATGGCCGCGCACTTCGCTGACGGTCAAACCGTCGATCCCGACGGCCTTGAGCGCCTCCCGGGCGTTTTCCAGCTTGGAAGGTTGGATGACTGCTTCAATTTTGACCATTGGCCTATGCCTCGAAATTGTAGCCCTCTTCGCCGTGGAGCGATAGGTCCATGCCGCTGGCTTCCTCGCGCTCGTTCATGCGCAGCGGCGTCACCAGTTCGGTAATCCTCAGCGCGGCGAGAGTTCCCGCTACGGCGAGACCGATGCCGATTCCGGCGCCGATGAGTTGATGAAGCACCTGGACGGGGTTGCCGTCGATCCACCCAAGCGCGGCGGGTTGGCCGTTGGCCAGCTTCAGAGCCGAGTTAACGGCGCGCGTGGCGAATACGCCGGTCAGCAGGCAGCCTACCAGTCCGCCGACGCCGTGAACGCCGAAAGCGTCCAGCGAATCGTCATAGCGAAGCTTCTCCTTCGCCACGGAAACCATGAAGAAGCAGACCGCGCCCGCGATCAGACCGATGAGCACGGCGCTGAAGGGTTGCACAAAGCCCGCGCCCTGGGTGACGGTGGCCAACCCTGCGACGGCGCCCGAAATGGCGCCCAACGCGCTGGCCTTTCCGTTGCGGATGCGCTCGGCCGCCATCCAGGAGACGGCGCCAGCAGCGGCGGCAAAGTGCGTCGCTACGAATGCGCTGGTAGCCACCGAGGAGGCCGCCAGCGCGCTCCCTGCATTGAAACCGAACCAGCCAACCCACAGCAGACAGGCACCGATGAAGCTGAGCACCAGGTTGTGCGGCACAATCTTCTCGTGCGGATAGCCGGCGCGCTTGCCGATGTAGAGCGCCGTGACCAGCGCGGAGAAGCCAGACGTGATGTGTACCACCGTTCCGCCCGCGAAATCGAACACCGGGTACTTGCCGCCCAGGAAGGCGTTGAGAAATCCGCCGTTGCCCCAAACCATGTGCGCCGCCGGGAAATACACGAAAAAAGCCCACAGCGTGGAGAACAGCATCATGGCGCGGAAGCGTACGCGCTCGGCAAATGCGCCGGCAATCAGCGCCGGCGTGATGATGGCGAACATGAGTTGGTAGATCATGAACGTCTGGTGGGGAATGGTGGGGGCATAGAGCGCGTTCGGTTCGGCCCCGACGCCGCGCAGGAAGAGGTAGCGCAGGTCGCCGATGAATGCATTGCCGGTGCCGAACACCAGGCTGTACCCGCAGACTGCCCAGAGCATGGTGATCAACGCCATCATGGCAAAGCTCTGCATCATGGTGCCGAGCACGTTCTTTTTGCGCACCAGACCGCAGTAGAACAGAGCCAGTCCGGGACCCGTCATCATCAGCACGAGCGCGGAACTGACCAGCATCCAGGCGTTGTCGCCGGCCGACTGGGAGGCGGCTACCGCGGCCTGCAAGGCCCGCAGTTCGGCGCGATCCACTGGCGGCCCTTGTGCCAGGGCGGAGGAAGAAAGCAGCAGTAATCCTGCAAATACACGGTTCGACAACTGGGTCTCCTCAACGTGGAGATAGGCCTCGCGGACAAAGCGAGACCACCACACAGTAGAAGATGTCGCGCCGCGGGGCCACAAGAAAGAATGAATACGCCCGATAGAAAGTATTTATGGCGGGCCGAGCGGACCTATTTCTCGCCCGCCACCAACACTTGGTACGAGTAGCCTTGTTCGGTGAGGAATAGCTTACGGTGGTGGGCGAATTCCTCCTCGCGGGTATCGCGCGAGACCAGCGTGAAAAAGTGCGCGCCCCGGCCATCGCTCTTGGGCCGCAGGATGCGTCCGAGCCGTTGCGCTTCCTCCTGCCGCGACCCGAATGCGCCGGAGACTTGTATGAGCACGTCGGCATCCGGCAGGTCGATGGCGAAGTTTCCAACTTTGGAGAGCACCAGGCAGCGCAGTTCGTTGCGGCGGAAGCTGGCGTAGAGCGACTCCCGTTCCGGTTGCGGCGTCTTGCCCGTGATGAGCGGGGCGCCGATCTGGCGGGCGATAGCTTCCACCTGGGACAGGTACTCACCCATGATGAGGATACTTCCGCCGGGGTGGCGGGCGAGGATCTCGTGTAGACGGGCCACCTTCGCCGGATTTTCGGCGGCGATGCGGAACTGCGAGCGCCGGTCGGCGAGGGCGTACTCCATCCGCCTTTCGGGACTCATCGGCACGCGCTCTTCCACGCAGGTCGCGGCTGCGATCCACGCTTGCCGCTCCAGATCCTTCCAGGGGACGTCGAAGCGCTTGGGTCCGATGAGGGAGAATACATCGGCTTCGCGGCCGTCCTCCCGCACCAGGGTTGCGGTAAGCCCCAGCCGCCGGCGCGCCTGAAGATCCGCTGTCGCACGAAATACGGGAGCCGGCAGCAAGTGAACCTCATCATACACGATCAGCCCCCAGGAACGTGCGCGGAACAGCTCCAGGTGCGGAAAGTCGCTTTCCCGGTCCGGCCGCCAGGTGAGGATCTGGTAGGTGGTCAGCGTCACCGGTCCGGTGTCTTTCCGTTCGCCCGTGTATTCGGCAATATCTCCGGGATGAAGCGTGGTTTTGTCCAGAATCTCGCGCCGCCACTGCTGTACGGCGGTGAGGCTGGTGGTCAGTACGAGTACGGTCTGCCCGACCAATTCCATCGCGGCCAGTCCAACGATGGTCTTGCCGGCGCCGCACGGAAGAACAACCACTCCGCTTCCGCCACGCTCGGATCCCGCCAGGTAGAAGGCGTCGGCCGCCTGCCGCTGGTAGTCGCGAATGCGGAACTCCGCGCTTTCCCGCAGCGCGATCCGAAACGGTTCGCCGGCCGTGTATCCTGCCTGGTCCTCGGCGGGGAAACCAGCAGCCGTCAGCGCCTGTTTGAGCACGCCGCGTTGGCCCGGATCGACGCGGAATCTTGTGTCGTCGATGCGAAAGGTCAGGTACCTTCCCGCTTCGCGGTCGCGCGACAGGCGTTCCGCGGTTGCAGCGTCGGAGCAGGTACAGAGTAACCAGTCGCCGTCGCGTACGATCCCGACCCGCCCGTAACGCGCCGCCAGTTCGAGGATTTCCCGTTCGACGTGCTTGGGAACCTCGTATCGGGCGTGCTCCCTGAGCGCTTCCACCATCTGTTCCGCGGCGAGGCCCGAAGCCCGTGCGTTCCAGATCGAGAGCGCCGTCAAACGGTAGGTGTGGATATGCTCCGGGCTTTTGACGAGCTCGGCGAAGGGTGCCAGCGCAGCCCGGGCCTCCGCGGCGTCCGGCGCGTGGACATCCAGCAGGACGCTGGAATCGCCCTGCACGATGAGCGCGTTTTCCGGCCTGGCCGCCATGGCCTACTCCGCGTCCGGCCGCGAATGCTCGCTTGGGGCTTTAGCCGGGCGATGGTGATCGGCGGCCAGGAGGTAGCCGGCGTCCCGCAGCGCGCGCCGGAACGCCGGCTCCGACGAGGAAGCCACCACCAGGTGCCGTTCACCGGCCCGCATACAGTACTTGCGGGTTCGCGTGTCATTGGCGATGAGCGCGGCGAGCGCGGCGTCGGCACACTCGATGAGGCGGGCCAGTCCACGGTCCTGCACCTTGGAGATTCGCTCGGCGAGGTCATCGAGCAGGCGCGCAGCCGTGCCGGGGAGCGCCTCGCCGCTTCGCGCCAAAAGGAATTCGCGGATCTCGTCCACTTGTCTGCCCGCCTCGATGGCGGCCAGCAGCTTGCCGGCTTCCAAACGCCAGACGAAGTCCGAAACGGGAACGGCGTATGCGTCGAGGGCCAGCCGGTCGCTCGGCTCCAAATCGGAACCGGTTGCCGCGATCTCCAGGTTCGGCAGCACTCGAAGTACCGGCTTCACTTCCACTGGAGCCGGCTGGTAATCCGATACCACATCCAGACAATAAGCCCCGAGCGGCGTTAGACGAAAGTACATCAGGCCGTCGTAACGGCTGAAAAAGGGAAGTTCGTCGGTGCCCCACAACTTGCCGAAGTCGCCACGCGCCCCCGCCGGCGGGATGAGCGCGACATCGATCATGCCGAGCGTGGCGGCGTATTCGAGCAACAGGCACATCGTGTAGCGCCCGTTGAGGATGGGCATGGTGTTCCCGAACTCGAGCGAGCCATACTGTGGCTCGCCGATGTACAGGCCCCAGGCACCGCGCGTAACTTCGAGTTCGTTGCCCGTGGCCCGCATGTAGCGTAAGAATTCTTCGGTCGCGATCCATCCGCCTGTGGGACACTCGGCGAGGCTGGCGGCAATCGCCTCTCGCCGCGAGGATACGGCCGTGAGTCCGCGCTTTCCTTTGCCGGTCTGTCCTTTGACACATTCGATGCGCGCCAACTCGTCGATGATAGTCGTGTCGATCCACTTCTTCCACAGCGTGCGGATGGTAGCGGCAGGCGGTTCGGAGAGCGCTTTGCGGCCAGCCTTGGTGAGTTGCAGCCGCGTCCCTGAGAGTTGGGCAATCGCTCCAGCCTGGATGAGCAACGGCCAGGCGAAGGCACGAATCGGTCCAGCGTTTTCGTCGTCCCACTTGTTCTTAACCGGTACGTGCGGGTAGTAATCGGCGCAATCGAGAATAGCTGCAATGGCGTCGATTGTCGAGGCTGACGCTCGGCGTGTCGTATCGCTCACCGCCACTTTTCCGGCATCGACAAGACGCAAAATGGAGATTAGTTCCCGCTGCGCCGGGCTCTCGGTTTCGTGTACGGCGAGAGGCACGGCTCCAGTTGTCCCTTCACCTGTTTCGGCCGTCTCCTTCTGCCAGTTGAACGGAAAGTCATATTCGGTTGGAAGTTGATCGAGCGCGGCGAGCGACGTCTTGCGGGGCTCCGGAACGAACGTCAGAAGTCGTGCCTTTAGATCCGCCGGCATCACGCTGTTCCAAGGGAAGAACAAGCACAGGGCGGAAGCCTTGCGATCGTGGTAGGACCGGCCGGACTTGCCCCAATCCGGTTCGCGTCCGTATTTGGCGCGGAATCGGCCCTCGTCGAACTTCGGCGAAGGCGAATGGACGGTCTCGGCCACGGCCGCCCGCTGCAACTCGTCCAGACACTCCCAGGCCATACGCAACCGATCCCCAGCGAGGTGCTGGACGATTAACGCGGCGATGTCCGCCTTCCTACCGGGCGCCTTCTGGCCGGTTAGCTGCGCAAGAGCTTTCAGTTCGTCCACGTTCAGGGACTCGAGGGCGAGTTTCAAGGTAGGAATTCCGATTTCGCCAAAGTGGTTCATAACGCTCCGAGGGCCCGCTGCCGCAAGGCCCCTAATATGGTAACCCCCATGGTCATCCGCCCATGGCCTTCCACGCCTCGTTCCACGCGATGCGCTCCTGCTCCAGGCGTACGTTGCGTCCCCAACGCTGTTGCTTCAAACCTTGATAGACGGCCCGCTCGGCATCCGTTAGCGACGGCAGATCCGGAGCGCCGCACTGATCCTTCTCCTCCACCCACAAGTCCCGGTTTCCGAGGAGCGTCGCTTCGTCCATGAGAGCGGAAACGACCTTCGGCAGGCATGTCCGGGCGGCGTTCAGAATGGCGAAACCGTGGGTGTCGAGATCGCCCCAGTAGACGCACTCCGCGCCCGCGAGCCACGGCAATCGTCCCAGAGCGCCGACGCCGTACCCCAATCCCATGATGACCACGGAGCCGGGATGGTCGCCGAAACAGAGGCCGGTCTGCACGTTTTCGACAATGTAGACCCTCGAAACCGGCAGGCGCAGGGCGGCAAGCTCGCCGATCGGAGCGGCGATGTCCCCCAGGCCACCGGCGCGCTCGCGAAGCGACGGATCCAGAATGCGCACCCTCAAGACCTGCGGCGCTTCCTTCAAACCGCAGCGCTCGAGAAAACCGAGACCGCGGGTGTCGTCCGCCTGCAGCGCCGCCACAAGGTCGGCGACCAGCGGCATGCGCACCTCCAGCCACTTCGTGTCCATGCCGGCAATGGGGATCTGGCGCGGATAGAGATTCGAATTTGGATTGGCCTCGATCCACGCCAGCAGCGCCTCCAGCCGAAGCGTGTCCGCGTCCGAATAGCCGGCCAGCGCGTCGAAGTAGCGAGGGAGGCGAGTTTCGAGCGCGGGCCAACGCGAGGTGAATCGTCGATAGCGCGAGCTCGCCCGGTTCCACCGCGGCTCCTCTTCGATCCACAGGGCGAGGCTCTGCGCGTCCTCCAGCACTAGCTTCTCGGGCACGCTCTGGAGCCCCAGCGTTCGCCAGCGCCGCTCACACCAGACAAGTTCCCCGGAGCCCTGCCAGCGGCGCCAGGCGGCAACCCACTCGCGGACGGCATCGGGCTCGAACCCGGCCTCGGCTTCCGTCGGGCAGCCGAGCGGCGTCACCAGGGGCCAGGTTCCCGCGCCTGCCAGCCACTCGCGGTGCCGCGTACGATATCTGCGGGCGAAGATTTCTCTCAGGTCGTCAGGAAATCGTAGCACTGGCCTCGTCATGCGATCGCTCCGGGAGCTTCAGGCGCTGCCGCTCGGTATCGTACTCGATCATGAGGACGCCGGAGTGGCGCCGCTCGGCGATATCCACGAAGCAGGCTCCGCCGATAAACGGCTCCAGGGTCATGACCGATTTGAGCGGCGTCGCCACAATCATCTGGAAGCCGAATTCGGCGAAGATGTTCATCGCCAGAGCGGTGAACTCGTTGTCGGCCTTGTCGAACGCTTCGTCGAGAACCACCGGCGCGTAGCGCGGCACACCATGGTCGTCGCCGCCCAGTTGATAGCGCAAAGCCGCGGCGAGACACGTGGTAGCGAGCTTCTGCCGCTGTCCGCCGGACTTGCCGGAGCCGCCTTGATAGACCTCCACTTGCCCGCCCTCGGTATCCAACTCGCGCCCGATGAACTCCACGTGCTGGCGGACGTCGAGAACCAGCGCGCGCCAACGTTTCTGCTCGGGTTCCTGGCTGCCCAGGCGGTCCACCAGGCCGCGCAGAATCAGAAAACGCTCCTCGGCCTGCTCGCGATCGTCGGTCCAGGCGTGGCTGAGAGCCCGTTGAATCTCCTGCTTGAATTGGCGCACGTCGTCGAGGTTCCGGTCGCCGGCGTCGATGCGAAGGTAGGTGCCGCGTCCGAATTCCGCCTGGCTCAGGCTTTGATTGACCAGTTCCAGGCGGTCGAAGATGGTCTTGCGCGCCTGCGCGATGTGGGTCGAGAGCGAGGCCAGGTTTTGATGGCTTTGGGTGCGCAGCAGATCGAAGAAGCGTTGCTCGTAATCCGGCAGCCGGTCCACCTCCAGACGCTTCAGCTTGGCGAAGTAATCGCGCGCGGAGGCGAGCGAATTGTCCAGGTCGGCCGCGTCAATTCGCCAGCGCCGTTGGAACTCGGCGAAGCGCTTCTCGATGGAATTCGTCAGTTTATTGCGCGTATCCGCCAGCGCCCGTTGCTCTTCGCTCAGCGCGCGGTCCACCTGATGCGCCAGCCCGTCCAGATTTTCGAGTGTGAAGGTTTGGTCCAGCCGGCCGAAATATTGCGCCAGCTCGGTGCTCTGCCAGGCCGTAACGTCCATGCCTTTGAGCCGCTCGCGGAGAGGATCGAGCCGGGCGCGGACATCGCGCATCTCCTTTTCGATGCGGCCGATGTGCGCTTTGGTCTCGATGAGCGCCGTCTGCGACTTGCGAACCACTTCGTCCTGGGCCTTGAGGCGGCGATCGATTTGGCGCAGCGCGGCGCTGCCCTCCTGCAGTTCGTGCAGCGTCCGGTCGATGGCGGCGATGCGGTCCAGCACCGGCGCAACATCGATTTCCCGCCACTGAATGTTGGCCAGCGTCTGACAGGCCAGGAGCCGATCGCCGCGTTGCTGGTCCGCCTGCTTGAAATCGCGGATCTTGCGCGTGCATTCGTCTATGGCGCCGGCGGCCTGCTGCGCCTTGTGTTCGAAGAGCGCCAGCTTGGCGCGGTTGTCGAAACCCAACACCCAGCGGCTGCGGTCGTCGATGTCGAACCGGTCGTCCTTTTCATGCCGGTCCTTTCCATGGCGCACCTGTCCCTGGCGGGTGAGCGCCTTTTCCGCGCTGCGAAACGCCTGCATGGAATCGACGCAGGCGTAGTCGAAGCGCTGCATCAGCGTACCTTCGAGATACGCCGCAAAGGGACCTTTCTTGATATCCAGTTTGCGGAATAGCGAATTCGGCTGGATGTGGCGCGCGGACGGGGTGGGCTCGCGCGCCACGCGATTGTACAGTAACCGGTCGCCCAGAGAGGCGCGATTGACCAGGTCGGACACTGCCGGATAGTAGCGTTCCTCCACCAGCAGCGACAGAGCGACGCCGTGCAGCACGCGTTCGATGGCGCCGCGCCACTCCTCTTCCCGCGGCAACACCTCGATCAGTTCCGCCGCAAACGGCAGCGCAGGTTCGGCCACGCCGAGTTCCGCCGAGATCGCGGCGCGCAATCTCAACATCCGCCCGGGCACATTAGAAGGCTGGCGGCGGAGCGCTTCCACCTCTTCCTTCGCCTCGGAGAACTCCTGCCGCAGGCTTGTCAGATGGGCCGAGAGCGCCGCATGTTTCTCGCGCGCCTCATCCCGCCATTGGGGCCAGGCTTCCACTTCGCGCAGTGCGGCCGTGACCGTCTCGGCGAACTCGGCAGGCGTTCCGGGAAGCTGCCAACCGGCCATCCGGCACGCCGCCTGGGCTTCGTCGCGTTTGCGCAACCGCGCGTCGCGATCCTCCCCGGTCCTGCGCTTCTCGTTCTGCAGATCCTCGATTTGCCCGCCGCCGGCCGCGAGGTGCTGGCGGTGCAGGTCGTCGAGCGCCGCGCGATCGTTGTCCAGCGCCGCCTGACGGCTTTGCTCCTCCGCCTTTTTTCCCGCGTTTTCGGCTTCCAGTTGCACCAACCGCTTGTCGAGAAGGCCCGCGCGCAGGTGCTGCTTGTAGTCGTCCAGCCCCGCGCGTAGATCCGCCAACTCACCGTCCCTGACTGTCAGCGACTGGAGCGCGGCATGCTCCTCCCGCGCCGGCGCCAGGGTCTGGATCTGCTCCCGCGCCGTGACCACCGCCTGGTGGGCCGTGTTGAGATCCGCGAACTCGGCCACCAGCCGGTCCGCCGCGGCGAACGTCTCCGGCTTGTCGAGCATGAAATCGCGAAGAAAGGTATTCAGGTCGCCCAGGTTCTTGGCCGATTGGGTCTTGTGCAGAAGCTTGAGAGCCAGTTCGTTGTCGATGCCCAGCCGGCGGCAGAACCGTTCCGCGTAGGGAGTGAAATCCTCGCGCGCGAAGGCCTCGGGGAACTTCAATTTGAGCCGCCGTACGTCCAGTTGGAAATCGCTCATCTCGCGCAGATCGAAGGGGCGTTCGAAGATCAGGAAGTAGCGCCGCAGGTCTTCGCGGCTATTGGATTTGCCGCGAATCCAGAAGAGTTGCACCAGCACGATGACATCGCCCGCGGAATTGCCATACGAGAGAGCCAGCCCGGACCAGGTAGTGGTGGCGCGAAGATACTGGGTGGCGATCAGCCCGGAATCGTCGTCCTGCTGTTCCGCCCAGGCGCCGCGCACGTAGCTGACCAGGCTGCGATCGCGACCACCGCGTGCAGCGCGTTCCCCTTCGCGAGCGGCCGCATTGAAGTCCACCCACTTGGGCGGAATGAGAAGGGCGGAAAACGCATCCAGGAGAGTGGTCTTTCCGGTGCCCGAGCGGCCCACGAAAAGAAATCCCCGTTCGGCAATAGGAATGTCGTGGACCCCGGAGAAAGTGCCCCAGTTGAACACCTGGAGCTTGGACATGCGGAATTGCTCGGGAGCGCTCATTCCAGTTCCTCATCGCGCGATTCCGCGTTCGGTGCGGCCGCGGTTTCGCCCGACGCCATCCGCTGGTAGACCTGGGTGAGCGCCAGAATCGCCTCCGCCGAGAAGAGCAGTTTGAGAGTGGGCGAAATCTCATAACGGTCGTCGGAGGAGCGAATTTTCTGTAGAATGCTGTGTTTCTTGATCTTTTCGATGGACGCCTGGGTACGCCGGTTGAATCCGGCCCGGTCGGTATTCACGGCGCGCTCGTACACCGAGAGATGCTCCACCATTTCCTCCGTCGATACCACCGCGCGCTGCCCCTGCGCATCGGCCTCCGTCAGACGCTGCCGCAGAAACAACAACAGGACGGAATCGAGAAAGGTGAGCTGCGCCACTCGCAGCAGGACGGGCGCTTCCAAATCACCCACTTCGGCTCGCCGGGTGAACGCTATTTGAAGATCGCGGTCCACCACCAATTCCAGAAACAGCTCGCACAAGCGCGCGCGAATGAGGTCCTCATCGCGCATCAATGCGGGCCATAACTTGGAATGGCGCCGGCCGTCCAGCGATGGACCGGCCAGAAGCTGGGCGAACACGCGGCGCGTGTCCAGGGGCAATTCGCCGGTATCGCCGGCAAAAAGTGCGGCGGCGGTGGACGTACCGCGCTCCACCGCGGCATCGTCTTGCGGAATCTTTCCCTCGCCTTCAGACCAGCTCATTAACCCGTTCTCTCAGAAAATAGATAGCCGGAATTCTGGCTTTTCGATACTGTTCGTCGCCGCCCTGCCACTCCACAATCTCTTCGCGGCCGGCCGGCACTCCGTGGCGGCTGCCCAACGCCACGTACCCAACCACGCTCCCTAGTCCCTGGGACGCCGGGAACCGCCCCAGCACATCCGCGATGGATGCCTGGGAGCGTTCGCCCAGAACCGCGCGGATGTTGGCCTTCAACCCGCGAAAATCGATTTCCGATTGCGCCACCAAATCCGCCACCGATTCCAGGCCGATGGGAGGAGCCTCGGCATCCTGCATCGCTCCGGGCGGTACTTCGAGCGACGGATCGTAGAGCGACCATTGGGACACCGAGCTCAACCGGCTGCTGGTCAATGGAAGCGTGTACTCCAGCGCGTCCGTCGCGCCGATCTCCTCCTTGAGGGCGAGTGCGGCGCGCTGGGCTTCCTTCAGCCTCTGGTTGACCAGGCGCTGCTCCAGGTACTCCCGGCTCTGCACGAAGCTCTTCAGGCTGGCGGCAAAATGCTGCAGCACTTCATGCACCATGCCGCCCTGCGCCAGCAGTGTGCGGGTCAAGCCGAGCAGGAATCGCCGATCCTTGACTTGCAATTGGCCGGCGAATCCGCGGGAGAGGACCTGATCCAGGGCATCGTCGAGAGTGGCGCTCTGCTGGGGGTCGGTCAGCAGGCGCCAGAAGGCGGAAAAGGTGCGGCCGGCTTCGCTCTCGCCGATCACATCGACGCCCGCGAAAAGCCGTTCCAGCACCTCGCCGCGGCTGGCTTCGTCGTCCATTAGCCGCTCGCGAAGCTGGCGGTTCAGACGCTCGAAATCGTCGCGAACGCGCCGGAAATCGCCCACCAGGCTGTCGGCCAGCGCGGTGATCTCGCGAATTCTTTCGAGCGCCTGGGCTTCGGTTAACGTCGTCACGCGTCCGCTGCGAATCTGCTGGATCTCCCGGTCGAGGCGTTCCCTTTCCGCCAAAAGTCTGGCGGTGCGGGTCTCCGGGTTCGTATCGGTCTCCTCAGCCAGCTTCACCAACTGTTGCATGACCACCGCGAGCCGGCTCTCAGTCGCGGCCGTGCGCGGTTCCGATAGCCCGGCGACGAATCGAATGGCGGTGGCGGCAGCCGACGAGAGTTCGTACTCTTCTTCCGCGGCTCCGGAGGGAAAGCGGCGCTCCAAATACCCCTCGCGAAGCCACTCCGCCACGTAGGCCTGGGCCGGCTGCGGAAAATCTTCCCCTCGGGCGCGCAATTCTTCCAGGTCGCGGCCGATGCGTTCGTGAAAAACGGATGCCGGGAGGCGGGGCTCGGCATCGGACAGGTGCGCCTGGAGTAGGCCGATAACGAAGGGACCGTGGCGCGAAGCCAGCAATCTCCAAACCGGCTGCTCTCTCAGTTGACGGTAGGCGGAGATGTACTTATCGGATTTCACCGGGACGGCTCACCACAGTTAATCATTGTGGCACGCCTGCTCCGGGCCCGCGTCGAAAGGCAGGGTCATCTGGTCGGCGAACTCGGAGCC